>Ga0081538_10004650_pt1 | contig 12592 bp, 11 predicted proteins | sample TabmetS5T2R1_FD_71022 | JGI IMG/M metagenome (GOLD analysis project Ga0081538, IMG submission 71022) | Tabebuia heterophylla rhizosphere microbial communities from the University of Puerto Rico - S5T2R1 | ecosystem: Host-associated > Plants > Roots > Rhizosphere ...
GAAGGCGACCGCGGCGACCACGTTGGTGGCGTGACGCTCGCTCACCGCGACGGTGTTGAGCACGTCGCCGTAGGGCCCGCGGTAGATCCCGTAGTCGGGCAGCCCGGACAGGCCCCACAGCAGCAGCGCGCCGACCACGACCGCCGCGGCCAGGAACAGGCGCCGGCGCAGGACCGGCGTCACTTCCCGCCTCCCTTGCCGCCCCCGAGCGCGCGGACCTTGGCGAGAGCGAGCACGATCATCAGGGGCAGGGCGACCGCGCCGACCGTGATCTGCGAGAGCGCGACGTCGGGTGCCTGGAAGACGAGGAACATGATCCCGAGGATGAGGCCGTAGAAGCTGGCGACGATCGCCTGGGCGAGCGGGTCGCGGGTCAGCACCACGGCGGTGCCGCCGGCCGCGACCAGCAGGAACACGGCGACCTCCAGCACGATCACGGGTGCTCTCCCTTTACCTGCTCGCCTTCCTGGACGGTCCACTCGCCGAACTGGCGGACACGGGCGGCCCGCGCGGTGGCGTGGGTGAGCACCGGGTTGGTGACGAGCAGGACCAGGGCAACCAGCAGGGCCTTGATGCCGGCCGCCGAGAGGCTTTCCTCCAGCACGACCGCGGCGGCGATGGCCAGCGGCGCGATCGTGGTGGCCGGGGCGGTGTAGTGCAGCCGGTCGAAGGCGTCCCGCATGACCAGCACGCCGACGCAGGACGCGAGCGTGACCCCGACCCCGACCACCAGCAGGGCGGCGACCAGGACGCCGCGTGGGCTCATATCCAGCGCTCCAGGAAGCGGGCGAACACCATGCCGCCGGCGAACGACAGCAGCGCCAGGGCCAGCGCGAGGTCGAAGTAGATCGCCCGGTCGTACGCCTGGGCGAGCAGCAGCAGCACCAGCGTGTCGACGGTGCCGGCCATCTCCAGGCCCACGAGCCGGTTCACCGGGTCGCCCCGCAGGCACACCACCCCGCACGGCACCAGCCCGGCCAGCAACGCCAGCGCCGCGACGAACCACTCATTCACCGGCGTCCTCCAGCATGCTCCGGGGAATCGGGTTTCGCGCCTCGGCGACGAGCTGGTGGACCAGCACCGAGCCGTCGCCCTCGATCCCGACCACGTAGGTGTTCGGGGTCAGCGACACCACGCCGGTCACCAGCGCCCGCCTGGCCGCCGAGCGGGCGTCGTCCCGCTCGGCGGGGAAGGGCAGCGCGCGGAACACGCCGCGGGCGGGCCGCCCGGTGAGGTGCCGCCACAGCACGCCGGCCAGCATCCAGCTGTCGCGGAGCACCTGCCAGGGAACCAGGCGAAGGTCCCGCAGCCAGGAGACCTTGAGCCGGAACCGGACCAGGTCCTGGTCGCGCACCATCTCGGCGGCGGTGGCCGCGACCGCGGCGGCGACCAGCCCGACCACCACCTCGGCGGTGGCCAGGGTGTCCACGAACGCCAGCCACAGCACCACCAGCGGCAGGTACCAGGCGATCCAGTACTTCGCGCGCAGCCTCATGGCCGAAGCCTATCCCGGATGGCCGCGGGGCCCGGCCGATATGGCCGGGCCCCGCGCTGCGGCGTGGTGCCGCTACTGGACGGTGATCTGGTCGAAGTCCTGGGTGGTGCCGCGCACCAGCGGCGTCCGCATCGAGGTACGGGCCTCACCCACTCCGCGGGCCACCCCCTTCAGCTCGTAGCTGTAGGTGAGGGTCTCGCCGGGGGTGCCCGGGGTGCTGGTCACCCGCTGGTCCTCGGTCGGCGGCACCTCGGGGATCGGCGGGGCGAGCTGGTCGCCGGCCGTCCCCGCCTGGTTCTCGGCCCCGACCGTGAGCCCGAAGCCGGCCGGCGGCGCCGCCGGCAGGTTGGCCGGGTCGTAGACGAAGCTGATGTCCTCGGCGCCGCCCTCGCCCAGCCAGTGCTGGAAGACGCGCAGGCTGTTGGTGCCGAAGACGTTCACCCGCCACTCGATCACCAGCCAGGTGCTGACCCCGTCGGTCAGCTCCGCGGCGAAGATGCCGGGTGCGTTGGTGCCGTCCAGGTCGGTCCAGAACGGCGCCAGCACGCTGTTGGGCAGCGCCGGGTCCGGCAGCGACTGCGGCTGGAACTGGATCTCGCCGGCGACGGTCACCCCGCCGGCGACCGAGTAGCCGTTGGAGGTCACCCCGATGGTGTCGTAGTCCACGTCGGCGAAGCGGAACGGCGCCGCGAAGCCGGTGAGGTTGACGGCCTCCTCGTCGCCGACCGCGATCGGCGTGATCCCGAAGGCGTCCAGCGGGACGTAGCCTGCCGGGCTGGCCCCCGGCGCGATCGCCGGCGCGGCCAGCTCCCGCCCTGCCAGGTTGGCGGTGGCGACCGCCTCCCGCGGCGACGCCTGGAAGGCGCCGTTCACGTCGGTGAGGCGCAGGTTGCTGGTCAGGCGGCTGCGCGACACCACGGAGGTGTCCTGCAGCGAGTTGTTCTGGACGGTCACCTCGCAGGTCGAGCGGCCCGTCTCCAGCGGGATGGTGGTGGGGTCGCAGGTCTGGTTGAGCGACACCGGGCCCTGGGCGCGGTTGAACGCCACCGGCAGGTGCAGGTCGCCGCCGCGCCGCCGGTCCAGGTTGATCTGCCCGAAGTACTGGCCGGGCGCCGCGTTCGGGGCCGAGATGCGGATGCGCAGGCGGATCGTGGCCCCCGCCGCCAGGGTGAAGCTCGACGGGGTGACGGTGATGCTGGTCCCGGCCGGCGCGTCGGTGGTGACGTCGTAGGTCAGGGTGCGGCCCGAGACGTTCCTGGCCACGCGGCTGGTGCTGATCCGGCCCGGCATGGTGGGCGCGTTGACCGAGGGGGTGTTGAGGTCGATGCGACCGAGCACGTCGACGGCGGCGGCGGCGTAGTCGGCCGCGGACTCGTCGAAGGTGAGGCCGGGGTTGCCGGCGGCGTGCAGGTTGACGCGCCCGCTGCCGACGTCGAACGGGTCGGCCGGGGTGGTCCCGTCCGACTTGGTCACGCCGGCGATCTTGGCGGTGGTCGCCAGCGCCGACTTGATCTGGCCGGGCGTCCAGCTCGGATGCAGGGCCGCCACCAGCGCGGCCGAGCCGGCGGCGTGCGGTGACGACATCGAGGTGCCCGCGATCGCCTGGAACAGGTTGCCGGGCGGGCCGAGGACCGGCAGCTCCGGGTTGGGCGCCGGCGTGTTGCCGGCGAGGATGTGCAGGCCCGGCGCGGTGATGTCCGGCTTGATCCAGTCGGTGCCTGGGCCGCGGGAGGAGAAGAAGGTGACCCTGTCTCCCTGCCAGGTGGTCTTGCTGCCCCGCGGGAACGACCCGGTCGCGTCCGGGTGGGCTTCGAGGAACGCCAGGAGCTGGTCGGTCTCGGGCACGGTGATGTGGACCGTCGGGAGCCAGTGGTTGTCGGTCATGATGTCCAGCGGCTCGGCGTTGTACAGGATCATGCCGGCCGCGCCGCCCTGGAAGACGTTGAAGCCGCGCAGGACCCGGTTGGGGCCGCGCTGGCAGGCGACGATCTTGCCGGTGAACAACCCCGGCGGCGCCGGCGCCTCGCAGCCGACGTTGTTGTACGGCGGGTCGGACGCCAGCACCACCGGCAGCGGGTTGGGGACGCCGTCGGTGATGGTGGAGCCGGACACCTGCAGGGTCGCGCCACCGCCGGTGAGGGTCACCGTGGAGCGGAAGGTGCGCCGCTGGGTGGAGGCCGCCACCGTCTGCACCCACGGGGAGTTGTGGTTGACCGTGCCGGCGCCGGGGCCCTCGTTGCCGGCGCTGGCCGACACCACGATCCCCGCCGCGTAGGCGTCGAGGAAGGCCAGCTCCACCGCGTCGCTGTAGGGGTCGGTGCCGCCGGAGATCGAGAAGTTGATGGCGCGGACCCCGTCCAGGATCGCCTGGGCGACCGCTGCCACCGAGTCGGTGTCGAAGCAGCCCTGCGTCCCGCAGACCTTGTAGATGGCGACGTGGGCGCCTGGCGCGACGCCGTGGATGTCGCCCCGGTTGATGCCGAGCGGGTTGGCGTTCTCGACCGGGCCGCCGGCCGCGGTGGTCGAGGTGTGGGTGCCGTGCCCGTCGGAGTCGCGCGCGCTGTCGGGGTAGAACTCGTCGTCGAAGACCTCGTTGTAGGTGTCCAGGAACGGCTGGCCGGAGATCAGCTTGTTCTGGCACACGAACGGGTCGTCGGCGGGCGTCAGCGGGTTGTCGCCGAAGTCACAGGTGCGGGGGGTGCCGTCGGCCTTCGGCGGTGGGGCGGGGAGGTTGCCGTGGTCGACGTAGGAGGGGTGCTCGGGCCAGGCGCCGGTGTCCAGCACCCCGACGATCACGCCCTTGCCGGCGTCCTCGTCGGTCTGGCCGAGCTGCCGGTAGATGGTGGGCGCGCCCATGAACTCCGGGCTGGCGTCGGTGAGGGGCTTCTCGAGCTCGTCCTTCTGGACGGCGGCCACGCCGGGGATGCGGAGCAGGTCGGCGATGCGGTTGCCGGCCACCTTGACGGCGACGCCGCCGTAGACGGTGCGCAGGCTCCGCCCGGCGCGGGCGCCGGGCACGCGGGCCTGGAGGGCGCGCTTGAAGCCGCTCTCGACGCCGGCGACGTAGCCGGCGTAGCGCCGCACGTTGGCGTCCCTGGTGCTCAGCTTCTTGCGGGTGACCGACGGGCTGGTGGCGGCGTAGCCCTTCACGCCGCCGCGGTAGCCGGCCAGCGAGTCGTAGTCGAGCTTGACGACCACGTTCACGGGCGCGCTGGACTTGAGCCCGAGCAGGCTCCGGTCGGTCTTGGCGAGCTGGCCGGAGGCCGACTTGGCGCCCACCACCCGCGTGGTGACGCTCAGCGGCTTGGCCTTGAGCTCCCTGCCGCCCGCCGTCTTGGGGGCGGCCGCGGCGGCCGGCAGCGTCGCGAGGATCAGCGCGAGCGCGCCGAGGATGGCGACGAGGCCGAGCGCCCCACGCCTGCGTGCGCCGGATCGCGGCGCGGAGGAAGGACTCCTGTTCACGGCACCTCCCGGGCCGTCGTGTCGCGGCCCAGCCGCCGCGACCCAAGCCCCGCCGCCGGTGGCAGACCGCCGCATCCGGCGCGAGCGTGCGAAGAGCTATCACGGCGGAAGGAAATGGACAATCCGCAGTAGGGAGGAACTGCGCCTACGCGACCCGCGCGCGGGCGGGTGCCGCCGGCAGGTCGCCGAGGGCCGCCAGCACCTGGTCGACCGCGATCGCCAGCAGCCCGGGGTCGGGGAGCTGGCCGTGCGGGTCGCCGCTGGTGCCCGCCCACAGGGCCCGATGCCAGGGCCGGTCGGCGGGCGGCCCCCACAGCGCCGGCGAGGTCGGCCCGAACAGCACCACCGACGGGGTGCCGAGCGCGGTGGCCAGGTGGGCGACGCCGGTGTCGCCGCAGACGACCCGGTCGGCGGCCGCGACCAGCCGGCCGAGCGCGAGCACGCTCTGCCGGCCCGCGTGGACGGCGGCCCGCGGCACGCCGGCGCCGGCGGCGACCTCGTGGGCCAGCACGACCTCGTCCGGTCCGCCCGTCACCACCACCGGCCGGCCCGCGCGCGCCTCCGCCCTGGCGACCGCGGCGAACCGCTCCGCCGGCCAGCGCCGCGCCGGGCTGCCCGCACCGGGATGCACCAGGGTGGCGCCCCGCGCGCCAGGGGGCAGCGGGCCCGGCGGCAGCTCGATGCCGAGCCGGCCGGGGTCGGCATCGATGCCGCTCTCCTCCAGCAGCCGGCACCAGCGCGCGACCTCGTGCTCGTCGGCGCGCCAGCGGGGACCCTGGGAGCTGGCGGGGACGGCCGGGTGGGCGAAGGCGAGCAGCCGCCGCGGCTCGGTCGCCAGCAGCAGGTTGTGGCTCTCCGGCCCGCGGCCGTGCAGGTTCACGGCCAGCCCGGCGCCGTGCAGCAGGCGGCTCAGCGGCCGGTCGAGCCCTTCGGCCGGCACCACCTCGTCGACCGCGCCGCTGCAGCGCGCCAGCGGGGCGAGCGCGGTGGGGACCGCGAGCAGGCGCGGGTGGCGCGGGAACGCGTCCGCGAGGGCCTTCAGGGCCGGGACCACGGTGAGCAGGTCGCCGAGGCCGAGCGCGCGCAGCACCACCACCGGCGGCGGGACCGTGGGGCTCTTGCTCACGGCCACGACGGCTCCTCGGACGGGCAGATCACCAGCTCCCTCGCCTCGCAGCCGGCCGGCTGGCAGAGCGCGAACAGCACCGCCTGGGCGACGTCCTCGGGGCGGTTCAGCTTGGCGTCCGCCGGCGGGCGGTACTGCTCCGGGCGGCCGTCGAAGAAGGCGGTGTGCATGCCGCCGGGGACCAGCAGCGTGACCCCAACCCGCCCGGCGGTCTCGGCGGCCAGCGCGCGGGTGAAGCCGATCACCCCGAACTTGCTGGCGCAGTAGGCGGTGGCGTCGGGCAGGGCGCGCAGGCCCAGGGTGGAGGCCACCGTCACCACCTTGCCGCGGCTGCGCGCCAGGTGGGGCAGGGCGGCCCGCACCACCGCGGCGGTGCCGAGCAGGTTCACGGCCACCACCCGCTCCCAGGCGTCGGCGGGGACGCCGTCCAGCGGGCCGCAGGCGTCGACGCCGGCGGCGGTGACCACGCCGTCGAGGCGGCCGAGGCGCTCGGCGACCCGGTGCACGGCGGCCTCGGCGGCGCGCCCGTCGGCCAGGTCGACCTGCTCGCGGTCCACGGCGAACCCGGGCTCCGCAAGGTCGAGCACGGACGGCGTGCCACCGGCGGCCGCCACCGCCTGGGCGACGGCGGCCCCCAGGCCCGAGGCGCCGCCGGTCACCAGGACGGTGCCGGGGTTAGCGGCTGTCACGACGAGCGACCTCCTCCATCAGCTTGGTTGTCGAGCGTCCCTCCAGGTAGGGGAGGATGACGGCCTGGCCGCCCCAGGTGGCCAGCACGGCCGCCTCGGGGATGCCGGCCAGCGTGTAGTCGCCGCCCTTGGCGAACACGTCGGGCCGGAGCCGCGCCAGGACCGCTTCGGGGGTCCGCTCGGCGAAGGGCACGACCACGTCCACGCAGTCGAGCGCCTCCAGCACGGCAACCCGGTCCGCCTCGGGCACCAGCGGCCGTCCCTGGCCTTTCAGCCGGCGCACCGAGTCGTCGGAGTTCAAGCAGACTACCAGACATGCTCCCAGCGCCCGCGCCGCGCGGAGGGTGGCGACGTGCCCGGCGTGGAGCAGGTCGAAGCAGCCGCCGGTGGCGACCACCGTCCCGCCGCCGGCGCGGGCCCGTTCCACCAGGGCCTCCGCGCGCTCGATGGCCGTGGCTCCGGCGGGCGCCGGCGCGGCCCCCTCCCCGGACCCCGCCGGCGGGCCGAGCTGGCGCCCGACCGCCGCGGCGCCGTTGGCGGCGACGAACGCCGTGGCCGCCGCCACCGCGCCGGCGACCGCCTCGGACGGCAGCGCGCCGTCGGCCAGCAGGCCGGCCGCGGCGCTGGCGAAGCGGTCGCCGGCCCCGCACGGGTCGCCGCCGGGAGCGGCGCCGGCCGGGACGACCAGTGGCGCGCCGTCGTCCTGCACCAGCAGGGCGCCGGACGGGCCGAGGGTGACCGCCACCCCGGCCGCCCGCCAGCGTCCGGCCAGCACCCGCGCCCGGGCGGTCACCGCGGCCAGGTCATCGCCGGCCACCTGCGCGGCGAAGCGTGCCGCCTCCGTCCGGTTGGGGGTGGCCAGGCGGGCGCCGGGGATCGGGTCGGGCCCCTTGGGGTGCGGGTCCCACACCAGCGGGACGCGGGCGTGCCGCTCGGCCAGGGCGGCCCGCACGCCGGGCTCGGCGGCCACGCCGCGGCCGTAGTCGGCGACCAGCACGGCGGTCGCGCCGGCGATCGCGCGGCGCCCGGCGTCGCCGAGCGGGCCGACGCCGCCGGGGCGGGACCCCCGGTCCAGGCGCAGCAGCGACCGTCCGTCGGCGCGGACCCGGATCTTCTCGGCGGTCGGGCCGGCGAGTCCGAGGTCGACCACGGCGACGCCGGCCAGCTCCAGCAGGCGGCGGAGGGTGGCGCCCGGCTCGTCGCGGGCCAGCGCCGTGACCAGCGTCACCTCGCGCCGGTCGAGGACGGCGGCGAGGGTCGCGGCCAGCGCCGCCCCGCCCGGCCGTGGCCGCTCGGTGGGGTCGTCCACCACCGGCACCGGCGCGTCGGGCGCCAGGCGCTCGGCGCGGCCGTCCAGGTCCAGGTCGAGCAGGGCGTCGCCGACCACCACCAGCGGTGCCTTATCCACCGGGGCACCCCCCTGGGATTCCCCGGACCCCTCCGGGCCGGGTCATCGCCACACCTGCCGGGCCTGCGCGCCGGAGGCGGCCACCAGGCGCGCGTACACGTCCAGGGTGCCGCGGGCGATCCGTTCCCAGCGGTAGCGGTCGCGGGCGCGCCGCACGCCGGCCGCGCCGAGCGCCGCCCGCCTGGCCGGGTTGGCGAGCAAGCCGGCCAGCGCTCCCGCCAGCAGGTCGGGGCGGCGCGGCGGCACGTGGACGCCGGTCACCCCGTCGACCACGGTGTCGACCAGCCCGCCGACCGCCGAGGCGACCACCGGGACGCCGCAGGCCATCGCCTCCAGCGGCACGATGCCGAACGGCTCGTACCACGGGACGCACACGACCAGGTCGGCCGAGCGGTACAGGGGCGGGAGGTCGCGCGGCGCCACCTGGCCGAGCAGCCGCACCCGGTCGGCCACGCCCAGCCGCCGGGCCAGGTCGGTGAGCCGGCGCGCCTCGGGGTCCTCGGCGAGCCGCCGCGCCGGCGGGCCGCCGGCGACCACCAGCTCGGCGGCTCCGGCTTGCGGAGCGCCAGCGCCTGGGAGCTCGGCGAGGGCGGTGATGACGTTGCCGATGCCCTTGCGCTCCACCAGCCGGCTGACCACCAGCAGGCGGGACCGGCCCGGGTCGCGGGCCTCGGCGGGGCCGTCCGGCCGGAACAGCTCGAGGTCGACCCCGCACGGCACCACCGTGATGCGGCGCAGGTCGGCGCCCATCCTGACCAGCTCGAACACCTCGTCCGAGCAGGTGGCGACGATGCGGTCGGCCTCCCTTACCAGCAGCTGCTCGCTGTCCAGCCGGCTGGGCGGGCTGCTGTCCTTGGCGCCCTGATGGCGTCGCTTGACCACGCCGAGGGCGTGAAAGGTCTGCACCACCGGCAGCCCCAGCGGCCGCGCGGCGCCCAGCGAGGCCAGGCCCGACATCCAGAAGTGGGCGTGGACCACGTCCGGTGGGCGGACCCGCCAGGAGCGCCGCAGCCGCGCCGCCAGCTCGCCCATGTGCGGCAGCAGCTCGTCCTTGGGGATCGGCGCGGCCGGCCCGGCGTCGACGTGCTCGACGGTGAACCCGGCGGCGACGGCGACCCTGGCGGGCAGGGCGGGGTCGTCGCGCCGGGTGTGCACCACCACCTCCATGCCCCGCCGGGCGAGGGCGGCCGACAGCGCCGCCACGTGGACGTTCTGGCCGCCGGCGTCGGCGCCGCCGAGCGCCGCCAGCGGGCTGGCGTGCTCGCTCACCATGGCCACCCTCACGCGCGCACCTCCTCCAGCAGCCGGTCCCAGTCGTCCAGGAAGCGCCGCAGGCCGTAGCGGGCCAGCGCCGCCGCCCTGCCGGCCTTGCCCATGACCCGGGCCCGCTCTGGGTCGGCGACCAGCTCGCGCGCCGCCTCGGCGAGCACCTCGACCCGCGTGGACAGCACCCCCGCGTCGGGCGGCACCGCCTCCACGACCTCGGTGGTGGCCAGGCCGACCACGGGCATGCCAAGGTGCATCGCCTCCAGCAGCGACAGTCCCAGCGAGGTCCAGCGGACCGGGTGCAGGTACAGCCGCCGCCTGGCCATCTCGGTGTGCAGGCGGTCCTGGGGAAGGTCCTGGGCGGAGCGGACCCCGGGGATACCGGCGAGCCGCTCGGCGCCCATGCCGAACAGGTCGAGCGGGACGTGGGCGCCGAACCGGCCGAGGAGGTCGGTGCCGGTCACCCGCCCGCGCCGGGCGGCCTCGTTGAGGACCACGGCGGCGCCGTCCAGCTCGCCGCCGTAGCGGTAGCCCGGGTCGACGATGCCGTGCTCGACGACCCGGGTCCTGGTCGTGCCGCAGTCCCAGAACAGGTCGTTGAAGTGGGTGACGTGCACGACCACCAGGTCGTCGCGGTCGGCCGCCGGGTGGCGCATCTCGGCGACGCGGCCCTGTGGGGCGTTGTGCTCCAGGTAGACGGCGGGCAGGTCGCGGCCGGGGCGGCGGCCGCCGAGCCACTCGGCGGCCAGCCGGTCCAGCTCGTGGGGTCGCTGGAGCACGACCACGTCGACGTCGGCGCCGGCGGCGTGCTCGCGGGTCACCTCCACGGCCGACGCCGGCCAGGTGTAGGTGCGGGCGCGGCCGAGCCCGTCGGGGCCCCGGTCGGGGGTCACCGGGATCAGGTACTGGTGCGGGCCGTGGACGAACGCGGTCGTCCACGCGCCGTGCACGTGCCACAGCAGGATCCTCATACGCCCGCCTCCTGCCGCGGCCTGGCCGGCGCGAGCCGCTCCACGGCGGCGACGACCTCGGCGACGGGGACGCCGTCCAGGCAGGGATGGCCGGGGATCGGGCAGGTGCGGGCGCGGGTGCCGGCGCAGGCGGCCCGCTGGTCGCCGAGGAGGACGTGGGGCACCTTCCAGGGGCGCCAGCGGGTGGCGGGGACGACCGGCGAGAACAGCGACACCACCGGGGTGCCGACCGCCGCGGCCAGGTGCGCCGGGCCGGTGTTGCCGGCCACCAGCGCGTCGGCGGCCGCCAGCACCTCGGCGAGCCCGGCCAGGTCCAGCCGCCCGCCCAGGTCGGTGACGTCGCGCCGCGGCCGGGTCGCGCCGGCGACCAGGGCGGTGAGCGCCCGTTCGCCCTGGCCGCCGGTCACCACCACGCGCCGGCCTTCGGCGGCCAGCGCGTCCACCAGGGCGGCGTGCCGGTTCGGCGCCCACGCCCGCGCCGGTGCCGCGGCCCCGGGGTGGACGGCCACGTACGGGGGCGCGGGCGCCTCGGCACCGATGGACCGCCCCCGGCGCACGGCAAGGCGGCCGTCGTCGCCGTCGGGGAGCCGGTAGCCGAGCGTGGCCGCCAGCGACAGCGCCCGCTCGACCTCGTGGAGGTCGTCGTCGACCAGGTGCCGGACGTCGAGCAGCGACCCCGGGTAGTCGACGCTGATGGCGGCGATCGTGGGCACGCCGGCCATGCGCAGCAGCAGGGCCAGCGGCAGCGGGCTCTGGTGGAAGGAGGTCAGCACCAGCGCCTGGTCGACGGCGAGCGCGGCGATGGTGTCGACCAGCTCCTCGCCGGCCGCCCGGGTGACCGGCTGTGGCGTGGCGTCGATCCAGGCGGCGTGCCGCACCAGCACCTCGTCGACGCCGGGGAGCAGCGCCGCCGCCTCCCGGCCCCGCGGGCCGCACAGCAGGGTCACGCGCCCGGCCCCGGCCGCGACCGCCCGCACCGCCGGTCCGGCCAGCAGCACGTCGCCGGCGCTGTCCTGCCTCGCCACCAGCACGTGCGGGCCGCGTCTCATGGCGCCCCGCCGGCCGCGGTGCGCCGCAGCGGCGGCGCCGGGCCGAGGAGCAGGTCGACCGCGGCGGTGAGGTCGGCGGCGACCTCGGGCGCGCCGGCCACCTCCTCGGCCCGGGTCGCCGGGGTCGGGACCAGCACCGAGCGGGCGCCGGCGGCGCTGGCCGCCTCCACGTCGGCGCCGACGTCGCCGATCACCACGCAGTCGCGCGGCGCCACCCCGAGGGCTCGGGCGGCCGCCTCGACCAGCCCGGGCGCCGGCTTGCGGCAGCGGCAGCCGTCGTCCGGGCCGTGCTGGCAGACCAGCCACGGGCCCAGCGGGCCGAGCAGCTCCTCGACGCGGCGGTTGACGGCCTCGACCTGCTCCGGCCGCAGCACGCCCCGCGCCACGCCGCTCTGGTTGGAGACCACCGCGGTGGGGATGCCGGCCGCCCGCAGCCGCGACAGCGCCTCGCGCGCGCCCGGCATCGGCACCACCCGCTCGGGGTCGCCGTTGTACGGCACGTCCACCACCAGGGTGCCGTCGCGGTCGAAGAGGACAGCCGCAGGGCGAGCGCCGGGCCCGCGACCCGGCCGGGGGGCCCTGGCCGCGTCGGCGAGCAGGCCCGGAAGCCGCCGCCAGCCGGCAAGCCAGTGCCAGGTGGCCGCGGGTGGCAGCAGCAGGCTGGTGGCGGCCATGGTGGCCACCTCGTCCGGGGTGCGGGGCCCGGGGGCGATCCGCGCCCACGCCAGCTCCGCCGTCCCCAGCAGCCACCCGGCACCGGCCAGGACCGCCGCCGGCGTGGCCCACCTGGCGTGGCGGGCGCGGCGCGCGGCGAGGGCGCCGAGGGCGGCCAGCCCGGCGGCGGTGACCGCCAGGTGGCGGGGACGCCGGCCGGGCGGGACGCCGGCGGCCTCCCGCCAGCCGCGGCCGTGGAGCGCCCCCATGAGCACGTCGTCGGCGTTGCCGGCCTGGAGCCGGACGCTGACCAGGCGGTCGGCGCGGCGCACCGGGTGGGTGACCAGGCGGCGCCCCCGGACGATGCGGTGGCCGGCGCCGACCACCCGCAGCGCCAGGTCGGCGTCCTCGCGGTAGGCGCGGGGGAAGCGCTCGTCGAAGCCGCCGACCTCCGCCAGGACCGCCCGCCGGT
>Ga0081538_10004651_pt1 | contig 12590 bp, 16 predicted proteins | sample TabmetS5T2R1_FD_71022 | JGI IMG/M metagenome (GOLD analysis project Ga0081538, IMG submission 71022) | Tabebuia heterophylla rhizosphere microbial communities from the University of Puerto Rico - S5T2R1 | ecosystem: Host-associated > Plants > Roots > Rhizosphere ...
CGTCGGCGGCGCCGGCGGCAGCGGTGCTCGAGGTGGCGACGGCCAGGCGCGCGAGCTGGGGGGCGAGCTCCGCGTCGCGATCGAGGCGGCCGACCAGGCTGCGCAGGGGCGGTAGCCACGGCCAGAACGCCGGCGCCGCCCCTCCCTCGTAGGCCCGGCCCCACAGGACGGCCGCGCCACGCGCCGCGGCTGCGGTCGCAGCCTCTTCCACCAGCCGGGTCTTGCCGATGCCCGGTTCACCCTCGATGAGCACGACCCGGGTGGCTGTCCGGGCCTCGTCGAGCGCGAGCATCACCTGCCGCAGCTCCACGTCGCGGCCCACCAGGCCCGAGGACCCGGGGATTGCCACGTCCGGTGTCGCCCCCGCCGGTGCGGCCGCTGGCGGGGCCGGGGCCGAGCCATTGCCGGGCACGGCCGGCGGCCGGGGCGCAGCCACGCGGTCGGCCCCCGGCGCGGCGGCGGCCGGAGGTGTGGCGGTCGACGCGTCACCGGCCAGCTCGAGTGCCGGGTCGTGGTTCAGGATCGCGGTCTCGAGGTCGACGAGCGGACGACCGGGGTCGATCCCCAGCTGGTCGCGCAACGTGCGGCGGGCGTCGTCGAGGACGCGCAGCGCCTCCGCCTGACGACCCGACCGATACAGCGCGAGCGCCAGGTGGTGGCGGAGCTGCTCCCGGAGCGGGTGCGCGGCCACCAGCTCACCCAGCTCCCCCACGACGGCAGCGTGGCGCCCGAGCCTCAGGTCGGCGTCGATGCGATCCTCGGTGGCGACGAGCTTGCGCTCCTCGAGCTTGGCGGCGAACCCCCACGCGAAGTCCAGGTGTGCGAACTCGAGCAGCGCGGGACCCCGCCAGAGCGCGAGCGCATCGTCGAGCAGGGCGCGGGCACCCTCAGGATCACCGGCCAAGAGCAGTCCCCGGCCCTGATCGGCCAGCGCCTCGAAGCGGTGGACGTCGAGGGCGCTGGCGCCGACGACGAGCTTGTACCCGGGTGGGTCCCAAGCCAGCAGCTTGGCGGCCTCGCCACGGGCGCCGCCGGGTACTAGCACGCGCCGGAGGCGCGAGACGTAGCTCTGCAGGGTTCCGGCCGCCGAATCGGGCGGGTCGTGACCCCACAGCGCCTCGATGATCGACTCCGCCGGCACCACGCGGCCGCCGGCCACCAGGAGCATGGCGAGCACTGTGCGCGGCTGGGAGCCGCCCACATCCACGGATGCGCCGTCGATGATCACCTCGAGGCTGCCCAGCAGCCTGAACTCCACGCGTTGCTCCCTTCGCATGCCCGCCGAGTCGCGTAATGTGAATTATCCCTTGTCAGGCCTGCGTGGAGCGAGCCGGGCCGGCGTGTCGAACTCCCGGTGACCACTCGGCGGCCGCAAAGGAGGAGGTCACGCGGGGTCGGCGTGCTGCGCGCTCCCAAGGTCACCGTCGGTGGTGAGACCGCGGATGTCGACGCGCCGGCCGGCGCGTCCTACCGCGACCGCCGGCGGTGGGGGTCGACGACCCGGCCGGTCCGATAGAACAACGTCATGTCCCCGACGTTTCGAGCCGGTGTCGGGATCGTGGTCCTCGACGCGCGGGGACGCGTGCTGGCGCTCGAGCGCTCAGCGGTGCCCGGTGGTTGGCAGCTGCCACAGGGCGGAATCGAGGGCGACGAGGAGCCCGTCGACGCGTTGTGGCGGGAGCTCCGGGAGGAGACCGGCCTCACCGCCGATGACGTGCACGTGGTCGCCGAGCTGCCGGAGTGGCTGGGCTACGAGCTTCCCGCCGAATACCGATCGCCCAAGACCGGCCTTGGACAGGTGCACAAGTGGTTCCTGCTCCGGGCCGCCGACGACGACCCACCCGTGCGCACGGACACGATGTCCGGCGCGGAGTTCCGCGCCTGGCGCTGGGTCGATCTGGCCGAGCTCGCCGAGCAGACGGTGGCCTTCCGCCAGCCCGTCTATCGGCGCCTCGTCGCGTTAGTGGACGGGCTCGGGTGACGTGGACGGTGGCGTCTGCTGGGTCGCAAGCGAGGGGATGAAGCGCTCGCTGAAGCCGGCGACGAAGCTGAAGATGGCGACGCGCGGGCCGCTGTCCCCCGCCGTGCCGCCGAGCAGGTCGGCCTGGAGCGCGGCGAAGGCGATCAGTGCCGCGGCGCCGCCCGCCATCGGTCTGAAGGCGTTGGCCAGCTGGGCCCAGCGGAGCTCGGGATAGCGGACACCCCGTCTCGGGGCAGCCACCCGCTGCGCCGACGAGAACGCCCCGCCTAGCGTGCCGTAGAGGGCGGCACTCACCACCCACCATCCGTCGATCTCACCGTCGGCGAGGAGCAGGCCTCGGTCCAGGAACTCGAGGATGCAGATGAGGACGAGTGCGGCGGCCAGGACCGCGAGGTAGATGACCACCTGACGTCGCTGGAACATGCGGTTGCGATTGTCGTTCTCGGCCTTCTCGTCGAGATGCCTCTGGACCTGGATCAGTCGTTCAACGAGGTGATCCCCGTCAGCGGGCCGATAGTTCTCGACCGCCTCGAGCCGCCAGGACGACTGGAGCTTCTCGGTCGCCTCCTTTTCGAGATCGACCTCCAGCATCTCCAGGTCGGCGCGCGTCCGCAGCCGGAACTCCTCTCGACGCGCCGCATGGAACCACGCCCACGCCTGCTCGTTGCGAGCCCACCGCCGGTCGAGCGCACGCCTCGCGTGGCGGAGCGATACGAGGGCATTGCGCTTCGCCAGTCGCCCGGGCTCGGCGGTCGGCTCAGCGGCTCGCAGCGCCGCGCCCAGCTGACCGATCGACTGCTCCAAGCGCTGATCGGGGCCGCCACCGGGCCAGTGCCAGCCAGTCCTGCCGGCATGCTCGGCGGTATCGTCCGCCGTGGCGCTCATGCGTGCTCGCCGTCCGCGGCGTCGACCGCGTCCGCCGCCGGACCGGCGTCGACCGCCACCGCGGCAGCCGCCCGCCCGGTCAGGGGCGTGCCCTCCGCGGGCGGGCCGGCGTCCGTCGCCTCGGCGGCCCCGACCGATCCGGTGGCGGTGACGGCCTGCATGCCCTCGGCTTGCGGGTGCGGCTCGGTCGTGACCGTGGCCCGACCGTCCGCGGCGTCGAACTCGATGACGATGCGCACGGGCACTCCTAGTTCAGAACCGCGTATCGCAGCTCGTAGTCGACCGGCTGGTTGGTCAGGTTGCGGACCATGATCCAATAGGTGATTCGCTCGGCGCTGGCGCGTTCGACCTCGGTGTCGAAGTCGATCTGCGGTGCACCGGACATCGGATTGGTCGGCGTCACGTACCACAGCACGTGCCAGTCAACCGGCCAGTTGTAGGTGAACACCCGCTCCGTTGCACCGGCATTTACCTGACCCCGATATTGCACGCCGACGCGCATACCAGATCCTCCTCGAGGAGTCGATTCAGGTCGAACCGAGGACCGCGTAACGGGCTTCGACGTCACACGGCACGGCCGTGAGGTTCGTGACCGAGATCCAATAGGTGACGTAGCCGCTGGAGGCGCGCTCGACATGCACGTCCCAACGGATCTGGGCCGCACCGGCGCGCACGGTCGTCGGAACGACCGACCACACGACATGACAGTCCGCCGGCCAGGAGTGGGTGAACCAGCGACGAGTCGACGAGGCCGCCACGTTGCCACGGAACTGGACGCCGAGCCGACCGGGGCAGATCGGAAAGCCGAGGTGGAACGGCGTCGACGGGCACATGTCCCAGGTGTTCGCCTTCATGATGCACGGGACGCCACCGCCGGTGGCGCAGGTCGCGCAGTTGGCGTTCGGCTTGCCGTAGTAACCCCAGCTGCCACCGCAGTTGCAGTTGCTCGAGGCGTACTCGTCGGGTGCGTTGAATATGTGCCCGGTCTCGTGCGCGAAGACGCGATCGATGTTGTCGGGACCCCAGCCATCGTTGTCGTACTGCATCACCAGCCGCGGCCCGCCGATGGACGCGTACGCGAACCAGCCGGTCGGGTACTTGGTGAAGAACGTGACATACGCCCAGTCGGACCCCTGCTGGTGTCGCAGGTCCTCGGCGTACGCCTGGACGCCGGCGAGGCCCGGGCCGTAGCCGAGGGTCGCCATCGCCGGATCGCGCCAGACTGCCTCGAGGTCGGCGGCGTTGGGATCGGGAGCGGCATCGACACGGATGACGTCGATGTCCCAGCGCCAGGTGACGGGCTGGCTCGGGTGCCGGCCCCCGAGCCAGGTGGCGCCGTTCTGGGTCTCGGCAACGACCTTCGCCCGTTCGGTCGCGTCGAACTGGAGCACAGTCGTCGGCCCTTCGACGATCACGAGCCCGACGGCGACGCTGCCGGACAGGCGCGCCGACAATGGCGCCGCCACGTGCGACAGGGCGTCGGCGGATGGCGCCGGGGCTGGAGTGGTGGCCAGCTCCGCGCATCCGGGCGGCGACGCCTCGTCCGCGTCGTCCCACGCGACGCCCGGCCACGGCCGGTGGGCCTTGGCCTCCGCGTAGCGGTCCGAGGTCCGGAGCTCGAACGCCGCCAGGCCGAGCTGCTCCGTATCGGACCAGGACCGACGCGCCGACTTCGTGATCCGTGCGGGGGCCACGGTCATGCCGCCGGGGAGTGCCTCGGCAAGCAGGGAGGCGTCCGTCGGATCGACCTGCGCCACCGCCACCCGCGGGCCGTAGAGATGCAGGACGTGCACGTTCGCCTGCGGGCCAACGGACGCCAGCGACGCCGCCACGCCTTCGTCCGCTGCCTGCCCGAGCACAAGCTCCTCGTGCACGTCGACATCACCCGCCACGTCCGTCTCCCTGCGCCGTCCGCTCCGGTTACCGCGCCTCGTCCGGGGGCGGGATCGGACCATCCGGCGGCCGCCGCCCCTCGGCGTTCCAGTCGAGTCCCTCGCCCGGCCGCTCCGGCTTGCCGCGTCGGCGAAGCGCCCAGCCGTCGACGAACAGCCGCTCCGCGTCGTCGAGCTCGTCGACGACATCGTCCGGGGGGCTCTCGCCCGCCCAACGGACCGCGGGATCACCCATCAAATGGCTCGGCCGTTCTCCCGGCGCCAAGTCGAGGACGAAGAGCCGCGATGAAGCACTATGGACGAGCCGTCCATGGCGGCCGAAATGATCGGGCATTGCCTCGTCCCGCTGGAGCAGAACAAGGACCTCGGAGGTGCTCTCTGTGGATGGCACCGGTCCTCGCCCCCCGAATACACCGAAAGCCCTCAAAGAATGGCGACTGGGGTGTGAGGCGTCAATAGGCCAGGGGTGCCGGCGCGACCCCACCGTCAACGCGGCAGGCGAAGCGCTGCGATCGGTCGCGGAGGGCACGGCGGTGCGCGATTCAGGCCCGCTCGTCCAGTGCCTGCACCATTCGCTTCAGGGCGACCTGCCGGTATGACGTCTCCACGAGCTCTGCGACCTCGGCCCAGTCGACCGGTGCCGCTGAGAAGTCCAGCGCCAACCACCCACCGGGCCCGAAGTACGGGGGCACGTAGAAACGGGCATCGCCCATCAGCGCCGGACGTTCGTCCGCGTCGGGCTTGAAGATCACGGAGTACCGGTCCTCGCTGCTGCCCGAGAACACAGCGAATATCTTCCTGCCCGCTCGAAACGTCGGTCGGCCCCATGCCTCGACCTCCGCCGTCTCCGGAAGTGCGAGGCAGATCGACCGCAAGTCACCGAGGAACGGGTCGTCGTCTCGATACATGCGGGGATGCGCCATGGCCGGCCCTCAGCCGGTGCCGTCGCGGGCTTGGTCGAGGAACGCGGCCACCACTGGGGCGACCACGTCGGCGCGCACCCCATGATCCTGGCCCTCCAGGACGGTGAGGCTCCCGTGCGGCAGGACCTCGGTGATCCGGGCAGCGGTGTTCCGGAAGAACTCCGGGCTCGCTCCGCCGGCGATCACGAGCGTGGGGATGCGTATGCGCCGTACGAGGTCCTCGGGGATGGTGCCACCGCCGAAATCGCCCATGACCTCGAAGTCGTATGTCATCGTCGGGGCCACCACGTGCATGTTCGGGTCGCCGCTCATGCGCTCGACCATCTCCGGCGGCATTCCAGAGTCCGCCATGAACAGCTTGATGGCGTCGGCGCGGCGATCCTCCGCGAGCGCCGCCTTGACGTCCTCTGCGAGTAGGCGCGCGTAACGCTTGCTCTCCTCGTCGTCGGGACCATAGGGCGGCTCGTGCAGCACCAGCCGGGCAACCCCCGATCCGGTCGCCGCTGCGTTCAGCGCCAGACCCGCGCCCGAGGAGTGGCCGTACACGGCCGCGGCCCCGCCCACGTCGGCGATCAGAGCGTGGAGGTCCTCGACCTCCCGCTCGACCGCGTAAGGCGCGGTATCGCCGCTCTCCCCCCGCCCGCGGCGGTCGTAGTTGACGACGCTGAACCAGTGCGCCAGCCGCTCGGCCAGCTCCCGGGTCGTCTGCCGATCGCAGAACATGCCGCCCACCAGGACGACCGGCGGACCCTCGCCAATGCGGTCGAAGGCGATCCTGGTGCCATCCGCCGATGTCACATGACTCGTCACAAGAGCTCCCCTTTCTCCGGACAGACGAGTCCGGCCCGGAAGAATCATCGGGGGTGCAATCGGCTCGGCCGCCCCCGGGCGCGGCATCCGTTTGGAGGAGGCACCTACGCGATCGGTGACCGAGCGCGCGGGAAGCACCGGTGAAGCTCCCTCGCCCGCCCGGTCGGGCGTCAGTGTCACCCGCCGTGTTGAAGGCCTCCTGAAGGCGGGCTGGGGCGCCACTGAAGCGCAATCCCACGGCGACGTTGCCGGCCACCCCCCACTCCGGTGGGTAGGGCTACGGCTTCGCTGGGAGCGAATGGGCGTAGGCCGTCCCCATCGTGACCCACGTCGCGAGCTCACGCTTCGTGCGAACGTGCTCGACGTCGACGCGCAGCCATCCCCGCATGGGACGACCGCGCATCTCCATGATGCGGGCCGGGGTGGTCGCAACCAGCTCGTCGGACGCGGCGGGATCGACGCGGACCAAGAGCCCGCCCTGGCCGCTCGCCGAGACGGCCATGTTGCCCCCGATCAGGAACGCGATGCCCCCGAACATCTTCTGCTCGCTCAGGCCTGCCTCGTCCCGCACGAGCTCGCGAATGCGCGCCGCCAGGTCCTCGTCGTAGCTCACGAGCGCGATCGTACGAGCGGCGGGGGCGGGTCGTGGGGCTGCGTCCGCCGTTCGCCCGCCCCGGCGTCCTCGGTGTCGGCGGCGTCCGCGTGGCGGCCTCCCGGCGGAGCGAGCCACAGGGCAATGGCCAGCGCCGTGAGTGCATGCCACCCCGCATGGCCCTGGAGCAGGCTCTCGGGGCGGCACAGTGGCGCTCCGGTCCTGGTGAGCAGGTTCACCGCAATCGCAGCCCCGCCGGCGATGGCGGCGCTGACCGGCGGCCAACGCACCGAGCGGCGGCGCCATGCCAGCGGGATCGTGGCGGCGAACACCACGATCGACCCATCATGCGCCAATCCGGCGCCGGAGGTCATCGGGCCGTGGTAGAGGGCGCTGCCGACACCGACCGCCGCGAGTGCCAGCGCGGGTGCCCGGGGTCCGCCCCGCCACAGCACGTACGCGCCGGCCACGACATAGGCAAGGCTCGACAGGGCGTTGACGGGCTGTCCCAGCCAGCCGTCGCGCAGTGCCTCACAGTCCGAGGCTCCAAGGGCGAGCACGCGCACGGAACCAGCTTGCCATCCCTCACGTGCGCACCACCGACGAAACTGGTCGACGTGCGCGACGACGGAGCGGGCGATGAGGCGGGTCGCGTGGATGGTCCGTCGCCCGTCCCCGCCGGGCCCACTGACGCCGGCCGTGCCCTGCACCTGGCGCTCGCGGTCGGCGTGGCCGCCTACGGCTGGTGGGCCGTGGGCCTCGCTCCGTTCTCGGCCCAGGCGACGGCCGCGGTGGTCCTCGCGGGCGCTGCGGCCATGGCCGTCGGCAGCCGGCAGCGACAGTCGAGGCGGTCACCGGACGACGTCGACGCGTCCGGGATGGCCCCCTGGGCTGGCCTGGCCGCCCTGGCGGGTGCGTGGCAGCTGGCCGCGTACCTGCAACACCCGCGCGCCGACCACCCGACGGCCAGCTCGCTCGCGAACGAGCTCCTCGATTCCCACCCAGCCCGAACGGCGGGGTTCCTGGTGTGGATCGCCGCCGCCTGGTGGCTGTCCCGACGATGAGCCGCTCCGTCACCCTGCTCGGGTACGCGGTACTCGTCGTGTCCGCCGCCGGTCTCGAGGTCGCGGCCCGCCGTCGGGGCTCGGCGACCTTCGTCGACGCGCTGACGATCGTCCTGCGCTCGCGGGCGCCGCGGTTGGTGCTGCTGGCCGCATGGCTCTGGCTCGGTTGGCACCTCTTCGTGCGTGTCGATTGGCAGTGACGGGCGCGGTGAACGTCCTGCTCGATGCACCCAACCCGATCGAGCGCTTCGAGGCTCAGCCCGTCGCCGAGGGGGAGGGTGCCGCAGACCCGACGCCGGCCTCCGCACGAAGGATGCGCGCCCCCTCCGCCAGCGCGCGCATCTTGCCGAAGGCGGAGTCGCGAGGGAGGTACTTCATGCCGCAGTCCGGCGCCACGATGATGTCCTCGGCCGGCACATAGGGCAGTGCCCGGCGGACCCGGTCCGCCACGACGTCCGGTGGCTCGACCGAGTGGTCGCCGAGATCGATGACGCCGAGGATGATCTTCTTGCCGGGGAGCTCGGCGAGGACGGAGCAGTCGAGCCGTGACTGTGCCGTCTCGATGGAGACCGCATCGCACGGGCAGGCGGCCAGCTCCGGCAGGAACGAGTAGCCCGAGGGGCGCTCGTGGATGATGGCGGCGTAGCCGAAGCAGATGTGCACCGCGGTCATGCCAGTGATCCCGTCGAGGGCCCGTTCCAGTGCCGCCACCCCGTACTCCCGCGCCTTGTCGGGGCGGGCCTGGAGGTACGGCTCGTCGATCTGCACCATGTCGGCGCCAGCGTCGAACAGGTCTCGGATCTCCTCGTTCACCGCCGCGGCGTACGCCAGGGCGGCGCTCGCCTCGTCGGGGTAGTGGTCGTTCTGCGCCTGCTGGGTCATCGTGAACGGCCCGGGAACGGTCATCTTGATCGGGCGATCGGTGTGCCCGCGCAGGAAGCGCACGTCGCCGGCCTCGACGGGGTGTCGCCTTCGGATCGGTCCGACGATCCTCGGAACCGGGTTGGGATGGCCGCTTCGGTCGAGTGCCGTCCCCGGGTTGTCGACGTCGACCCCGTCGAGGGCCGTGGCGAATCGATTCGAGTAGCTCTCGCGCCGGATCTCCCCGTCGGTGATCACGTCGAGGCCGGCCTCCTCCTGCTCCCGTATCGCAAGCAGCGTCGCATCGGCCTGGGCCTCCTCCAGGTACGGTTCGGCCACCCGCCACAGCTCCCGGGCCCGCACCCGGGGCGGGAACCGACCCGCGAGCTTCTCTCGATCGATGAGCCACTCCGGCTGGGCGTAGCTGCCGACGAGCATCGTGGGAAAGAGCGGTAGCTGCATGCGGCCTCCTGCGGCGACGTCCCATCACGTGCGGTCGATCGCGGGCGCTCGCGATCGCGCCCGGCGCGTCCGCGCCGTACGGATCGGAGTGTGGCACGGACGGCGATGGTCCGGAGGCGACGACGGGGCGCACCGCCGTCGACAACCCGATGGTGGCACCGAGGACGCTGGGTCACGGGCAGAATGCCCCAGCCAACGGGTCGCGTGGTGGCGAGGAGGGTTCGAGTGACCGATCAGGTGGTCCACGGGGTGCACGAGTACGACGACGACCCGCGCAACGACGCTGTGCTCGTCTATGTGAACGGGGAGCTCAAGCGTAGGTCCGAGGCCGTGGTCTCGGTCTTCGACTCGGGGTTCGTGCTCGGCGACGGCGTGTGGGAGGGGCTGCGCGTCCTCGCCGGGCACCCGGTGTTCCTCGACCAGCATCTCGACCGGCTCTACGAGGGGGCCAAGGCCATCGCGCTCGACGTCGGGCTCGGCCGGAGCGACCTCCGAGGCGCGATCTACGAGACGCTGCGCGCCAACGGGATGACCGACGGCGTCCACGTGCGCCTGATGGTGACCCGAGGCGTCAAGCGCACGCCGTACCAGGATCCGCGGGTCACGGTGGGCCCGGCGACGATCGTGATCATCCCCGAGTACAAGCAGCCGAGGCGGGAGATCCTCGACAGCGGGATTCGCCTGTTCACCGTGCACGTGCGCCGGTCCTACCCGGACGTGCTGGACCCCAAGTTGAACACCCACAGCAAGCTCAACGACATCACCGCCTGCATCCAGGCCTACTCGGCGGGCGCCGACGAGGCGCTGATGCTCGACCCGCACGGCTTCGTCGCCACGTGCAACTCCACCCACTTCTTCGTCGTCCGCCGCGGCGAGCTGTGGACGTCATCGGGGGCCTTCTGCCTCGGTGGCATCACCCGCGCGACGGTGCTGCGCCTGGCGCGCCGGGCCGGAATCCCGACCCACGAGCGCGACTTCAGCCTGACCGACGTGTACGGCGCCGACGAAGCGTTCGTCACCGGCACGTTCGCGGGGATCGTGCCCGTCCGCGAGGTCGACGGCCGCACGATCGGCCACGCTGCCCACCGGCCGATCATGGATCGGCTCCGCGTGGAGTACCGCGCCGCCATCGAGCGAGACGTCGCCGAGGCGACCGGCTGACGGCGGTACCCCGTGGCCGCGAGCGCTCCGGTGACCAGGCTGGCCGTCTGGTCGGGCCCCCGCACCATCTCCACCGCCCTGATGCGGTCGTGGGAGAACCGCCCGGACACGATCGTCATCGACGAACCGCTGTACGCGCACTACCTGAACGCCACCGGGCTCGACCATCCGGGCCGTGCGGAGGTGATCCGGGCCGGCGAGACGGACTGGCGCAACGTCGTGGCGACGCTGCTCGGCGCCGTGCCCGACGGGACCAGGGTCTTCTACCAGAAGCACATGGCCCATCACCTGCTACCGGGCATCGATCGGGGCTGGGTGGCCGACCTGACCAACGTCCTGTTGATCCGCGACCCCCGGGAGGTGGTGGCGTCCTACGTTCGTGCCCGCACCGCCGTCAGCGTTGACGACCTGGGGCTCCCCCAGCAGATCCAGCTCTACGACGAGCTGGCGGCGGCGGGAGCGGCGCCGCCAGTGATCGACGCCCGCGACTTCCTCCTCGATCCCGAGTCCTACCTGCGGGCCATGTGCGGCCACGTCGGGGTGGATTTCACCCCGCGGATGCTCGCCTGGCCGCCGGGCCGTCGGGACTCCGACGGAGTGTGGGGCCGGTACTGGTACGACGCCGTGTGGCGATCGACCGGATTCGCCGACTACCGGCCCCGTGATCAGCAACTGGATGGCCACGCCTCCGCCGTCGCCGAGGAGTGCCGGCCCTTGTACGAACGCCTCCACGGCCGGCGCTGGGTGCTGTGAGCCGCCAGCTGGCCGGTGCGCCTCCCGGCAACGACCCGTCAGATGCCCTCGGGGCGTGGACCGCCGTCCCACCCAGGTCACCCCGGGGTCATAGGTTCCCCCGACCCGAGCCCGAGGTCATGGGTTCCGGGTGCGGAACCCATGACCTCCGCCCGGCACCGGCGGAACCCATTGCCTCACGTCCGCGCCGGGCCGGGGAACTGGCGCCCTATTGCGCCGTGTATCCGCCATCGAGGACGAGCATGGTGCCGGTGACGTAGCGAGCCTCGTCGGAGCAGAGGTACCGCACGGCCGCAACCAGTTCCTCGGGCCGCCCCATGCGGCCGATGGGGAACATGGAGACGAGCTGCTCGGGCGCGATGCCCTGGCTGTCGAGGAACCGCCAGATCATGTCGCCCGGGATGTCGATGGCTGCGAACGCCAGGGAGTTGACGCTGATGTTGTCCTTGGCGACCTCGACCGCAGCGGCCTTCGTGAGCGCGTTCACCCCGCCCTTGGTTGCGGCGTAGAGACCGTTGGCGGGGACCGCAGTGATGTCGCTCGTCACCGAGGACATGTTGACGATCGATCCCCCGCCCCGGTTGCGCATCGCAGCGATCTCGTACTTGAGACAGAACAGCAGACCCTTGAGATTGGTGGCCACGAGCTGGTCGAAGACGGCGTCGACAGCGTCGGCGATCGGGCCCGTCGCCTCGGTGCCGGCGTTGTTCACCGCACAGTCGAGCCCGCCATGCGTCCGTACCGCGGTGGCGACGAGATCGGTCACCGCCGTCTCGTCGCCGACGTCGGCCTCGACGAAGGTCATCTCTCCGCCCGTCGAGCGCACGGCCTCACTCGTCGCCTGCCCGCCCTCGACGTCGATGTCGCAGCCCACGACCTTGGCGCCCTCGGCCGCAAACGCTTCGGCCAACACCCGGCCGCACCCCTTGGCAACGCCGGTCACCAATACGACCTTGTCCTCGAGCACCACCGTGACCTCCCTGGCGAGCGTCTGCGCTCAGTCTCCGCGGGGAGCCGGTCGCTGTCACGCTGCCGGCTGCCAATCGCGCCACGTCGCCGGGAAGTCACGGGCCGCCGGACCCGTCCACGCCGGGACGCCGCCGCCGCGGGACGCCTCGGTCGTCGACGGGTTCCGGCGGGCGATCAGCTCGGCGCGAAGTCGATGAGCTGCGTCAGGCGGAGCGAGTTGCCGGACACGTCACGGAA
>Ga0081538_10004652_pt1 | contig 12588 bp, 11 predicted proteins | sample TabmetS5T2R1_FD_71022 | JGI IMG/M metagenome (GOLD analysis project Ga0081538, IMG submission 71022) | Tabebuia heterophylla rhizosphere microbial communities from the University of Puerto Rico - S5T2R1 | ecosystem: Host-associated > Plants > Roots > Rhizosphere ...
ACGGCTACACCTTCGGCTGGATCTGGTCCTACCCCCTCAAGGCCGTGCTCGAGCGGGCCGTCCAGAACGGCGACCTCACCCGCGCCGGCGTCCGCGCCGCCGTCACCCAGGTCACCGTCGACTACGAGGGCGCCCTCCCCGACAAGACCTACAAGGGCGAGCCCAACCAGACCGCCGTCCGCCAGGCCCAGATCGCCAAGCCCGACGAGAGCGCCCCGCTCGGCTCCTCGGTCCACAAGGACTTCTTCGTCGGCCCTACCGCCGAGAAGTTCGACTTCACCAAGCCCTGCGTCGCCGCCGGCTGATCCAACCGAACCCGCCGGCTGTCCGGGTGACGGGCGGCCAGGGTTTATGCGACCGCCGTCTGGGCAGCAAGACCTGAACGACCGCGTCTGAGGCGACGGAAGACGCAACCATGGCCGAGCTGCGCACACCCGCGGCTGGGCCGGCCGGTGACCAGCCCGAGGTGCTGCTCGCCGAGTACGAGGCAGAGAAGCCGGCCCGCCACCTGACCGGTCCTGCCAGGCTGGTCGTGTCGACGGCCGGGGTCGGGCTGTCCTGCTACGCGATCTGGTGGGTGCTGGACCCGCAGCCCGCCCAGCGGTACCGGATGACCTTCCTGGCCGTCGCCTTGGGCATGACGTTCCTGGTCTACCGGCCCTGGACACGCCGGCGGGCGGGGGCGGCCCCGGCCGGCGAACCCGGGCCGGACGAGCGGCTCGAGCGACCCGGGAACGAGCAGCCCGACAACCCAGGGCTCCTGGATTGGGTGCTGGCGGCCGTCGCCGTCGTCGTCATTGCCTGGCCGCTGCTCGACTTCGACGCGTTCGTGCGCCGTGCCGTGCGACCGACCACCACCGACATCGCCCTGGGCCTGGCCGCCATCGTGCTGGTGCTGGAGGCGACCCGCCGCACCGTCGGCTGGGTCCTGCCCGCCGTCTGCCTGACCTTCCTGGCCTACGCCTATTACGGCAACCTCATCCCCGTCGGGTACCTGCTCGGCCACGTCGGCTATGACGTGGACCGGCTGGTCGGTCAGACGTTCATGGGCGTGGAGGGCATCTTCGGGGTGCCGCTGGACGTGGCCGCGACCTACATCGTGCTGTTCACCATCTACGGCGCGGTGCTGGAGTATTCGGGCGCCGGCCGCTACTTCATCGATGTCAGCTTCGCCGCCTTCGGCAGGTCGGCGGCGGCGCCGGCCCGGACCGTGACCCTGGCCGGGTTCCTGCTCGGGACGGTGTCAGGGTCGGGGGTGGCCACCACGGTCACGCTCGGCTCGGTGGCCTGGCCGGTGCTGCGACGGGCCGGCTACCCGCGCGACCAGGGCGGCGGGATCCTGGCCGCCTCGGGCATCGGCGCGATCCTGTCCCCGCCCACCCTGGGGGCGGCCGCGTTCATCATCGCCGAGTTCCTGAACGTCAGCTACCTCCAGGTGCTGCTGTTCGCCACCATCCCCACCGTCCTGTACTACCTGGGCATCGTGCTGGCCATCGAGGCCGACTCCCGCCGCTTCCGCACCCGGGCGGTGGAGCTGGACACGCCGCCGCTCGGTCGCCTGCTGCTGCGCTGGGGCTATCACTTCAGCTCGTTGTTCCTCATCGTGATCCTGATGGCGTTCGGCCTGTCACCGTTCCGGGCGGTGCTGTACGCCACCGTCGCCGCCTTCCTGCTGTCGTTCCTGGACCGCTCGACCTGGATGACCCCCAGGCGCACGTGGGAGGCGCTGGCCGCCGGCGCCATCGGGGTGCTGCCGGTGGCGGCCACGACCGCGGCCGCCGGGATCATCGTCGCCGTCGTCACCCTGACCGGGCTCGGGCTGAAGGTCAGCTCGATCATCGTCGACCTGGCTGGCGGCCGGCTGGGGCTCGCCGCTCTCTACTCGGCCATCGCCGTGCTCGTCCTCGGCCTGGCCGTGCCGGTGACCGCTTCGTTCATCATCGCCGCGGTGATCATTGGCCCGGCCCTGACCACCCTGGGGGTGGAGCCGTTCGCGGCCTACATGTTCATCTTCTACTATGCGGTTCTCTCCGAGGTGAGCCCGCCGACCGCGCTGTCGGCGGTGGCCGCGGCGGCCATCACCGGCGGCAACCCGTTCCGCACCATGATGCTCACCTGGCGGTACACGCTGCCGGCGTTTCTTGTCCCGTTCGCGTTCGTGCTGTCGCCGCGCGGCGAGGCGCTGCTGCTGGAGGGGCCGGTGGGCACCATCCTGCTGGCGCTGGCCGTGTCGGTGGTCGCGGTGGCTGCGCTGGCGCTGGCCACCGGCGCCTGGCTGGCCGGCCCGGCCGGCTGGCCGGAGCGGGTCCTGGCCGGCCTTGCCGCCGTACTGCTGCTGTACCTGGAGCCGGCCGCGATCGGCGCCGGGCTCGCCCTGGCCACGGCCGCCGTCGCCGTCCACCTGCTCACACGCCGACGGCGGGCGGCCGGCGGCGCGGCGCCGGCCGGGGAGGCGGGCCGGCCGGCTGAGGAGGACGCCAAGCCCAGGGGACCTGACGAGACCGACGAGACTGATGAGACCACCGAGGCAAGGAGGCAACCATGAGAGGCTGGCGGCGGTGGGCCGTGCCCGCCCTGGTCGCGCTGGTCGCGCTGGCCGGCTGCGGCGGCGGGGGAGGAGGCGGAGGCGGCGGCGCCGACTCGCGGAGGCTGTCGATCGCCACCGGAGGGACCGGCGGCGTCTACTTCGTCTACGGCGGCGGGCTGGCCAAGCTGATCACCTCGTCCCTGGAGGGCTACGAGGCGACCGCCGAGGTCACCTCGGCCTCCGTCGACAACATGACGCTGATCGCCGACGAGAAGACTGCGCTCGCCTTCACGCTGGCCGACACGGCCAGCGACGCCGTACAGGGGCGCGGCTCGTTCAAGGAGCAGGTGCCGGCCCAGGCCCTGGCCCGCCTGTACACCAACTACACCCAGGTGGTCGCCACCGCCGGCAAGGGCATCGACCGCATCGAGGACCTCAAGGGCAAGCGGGTGTCGGTCGGGTCACCCAATTCGGGCACCGAGGTGATCGCCCTGCGCATCCTGGAGGAGGCCGGGATCGACCCCGGCGCCGACCTCCGCCGTCAGCAGCTCGGCGTGGCCGAGTCGGTGCAGGCGATCAAGGACGGCTCGCTGGACGCCTTCTTCTGGTCGGGTGGGCTGCCCACCGGCGCCGTCACCGACCTGGCCACCAGCCGCCGGATCGCGCTGCTGCCAACCGACGAGTACGTGCAGCCGCTGCGCAGCCAGTACGGCGAGGTCTACTCCGAGACCACCATCCCCGGCGGCACCTACAAGGGCGTCACCGACGACGTGAAGGTGATCGGGGTGCCCAACTACCTGGTCGTCAACCGCTCGATGAGCGAGGACCTCGCCTATCAGCTCACCAAGCTGCTGTTCGACAAGCAGCCCGAGCTGGTCAAGGTCCACCCGGAGGCCAAGAACCTGGACCTGAAGACCGCCCAGCAGGTCGCGCCGCTGGAGCTGCACCCGGGCGCGCAGCGGTACTACCAGGAGTCGGCCGGCTAGGCGGCCTGTCGATGGCTGCCGGGCGCCGCCGCTGGCCGGTCGCGCTCGCCGTGCCACTGGCGCTGGCCGCCGCGGCGGGACTGCTGCCCCAGCGGGCGGTGGTGACGGTGACCGGCGCCGATGGCCGGCCGGTGGCGGCGCGGGTCCTGGCGGCTCCCGGCCGGTTCGAGCTGCGCTACCGCCACTCCTATTACCGGGCCGAGGCGGCGGAGTGGTTCGTGGCCGGCCCGGACGGGGGCTTCCGGCTGGTCGCGGTCGGCTCGCCGAGCCAGGCAGTGCTCGACTACTACGGCCTGGCCGGGCGGACGCGCCGGGAGGGCGGCTGGCTGCGGCTGGAGCTACGGCAGCCGCAGCGCTTCGAGCGGCTGCCGTTGGTGGCGACTGGGCTCGGCCGGCGCACCCTTGTCGTCGGCGGTCGAGCGGTACCGCTGGCGCCCCCCGGCGGGGAGCCGGCCCACCTGGTGATCGCCGTGGAGCGGCGCCCGTGGCTGCTCACCCTGCGTGCCGGCCCTGGCCCATGACCCTCGCGGACCAGGGAATGACATTCGGACGGCCGCCCGTCGACCCGGCGGTCCCGCCTCCGGGAGCACCTGCCCCTCGGTCACCTCGCCGGTTTCCGGGTTGGTCATCACCATCGCTGTCTGTGGCTCGGGCCAATCCGGTTGCATGACCGAGTCTCCGGGCTCAGACCGGATCAAGGCCCGGCCTGAGGCCGGCCAATGGCCTGGCCGGTGTCGGACCGGCAGGCCAGAATGCCGGCATGACCGCGCAGGCAAGGGGCTGGCGGAACTGGCTGCTGTCGGGCGACTTCGGCCGCTTCTGGCTCGGCCAGACCATCTCCAACCTGGGCAGCTCCTTCACCTTCTTCGCCCTGCCCCTGCTGGTGTTCAAGCTGACCGGCTCGCCGATCAACCTGGGCATCACCACCGCGGTCGAGTTCGTCCCCTACCTGCTGTTCGGCCTGGTGATCGGGGCCTGGGTGGACCGGGTGGACCGCAAGCGGCTGATGATCGCCACCGACCTGGCCCGGGCGGCCGTGATCGCCACCATCCCCCTGCTGGCCGCCGCGGACGCACTCACGGTGGGCTGGGTCTATGGGGTCGCCTTCGCCAGCGCGACCCTGACCATCGCCTTCGACGCCGCCGAGTTCGCCGCCATCCCCAGCCTGGTCCCCTCCGGCGACGACCTGGTCAGGGCCAACGGCCGGGTCCAGGCCAGCTACTCGGCCGCCCAGATCGCCGGGCCGCTGCTGGCCGGCCTGCTCATCACGGTGGCCCCGGTCCAGCAGGTGCTGTGGGTGGATGCGGCGTCGTTCCTGGTCTCGGCCGGGACGCTGGCGCTGATCAGCACCGCCTTCAACGCCGCCCGGCCCGAGGGCGAGGAGCGGCGGGCGATTCGCCGCGAGGTCGTCGAGGGCCTGCGCTATGTGCTGGGCCACCCGGTGCTGCGCAACATCTCGGCCATGATGGCCCTGATCAACCTGGTCGGGGCCACCGTGTACGCCCAGCTGGTGGTGTTCGCCAAGCGCCAACTGGCCGCCAGCGACAGCCGCGTGGCCCTGCTGTATTCGGCCGGCAGCGCCGGGGTGGTGCTGTTGTCGCTGGCCGCCGGTCCGGTGCGGCGGCGGCTGTCGTTCAGCGTGGCCGCCCTCGGGGCCCTGGTGGTCGATGGACTGCTGATGGTCGTGTTGGCCGCGACCCGCTGGTATTGGGCAGCGTTGGTGCTGTGGGCGGCCATTTCCGGCCTTGGGATCTTCTTCAACATCAACACCGCCAGCCTGCGCCAGCAGATCGTCCCCAACCATCTGCTCGGCCGGGTCATGAGCATCGCCGGCGTGCTGGCCTGGTCGGCCATCCCGGTGGGGGCGCTGGTTGGCGGCTGGGCGGTGGAGCGCACCGGCAGCGTGGCCCTGGTCTACGGCGTGATTGGAGCTCTGGTTGCCCTGCTCGCGCTCGCCTTCTCCTTGGGCCCCCTCGGCCACGCCGACCGCTACCTCCCGGCCGGCCAGCCAGCGCACGTCGACAGGCCCTGACTCCAAGCAAGGCCGGCCTATCCTCGTCGACCCGCCGCAATCCACAGCTGCCGCGGCGGAGACCGCGCAGCCGCCATTCGCCAAGCTCCGTCCTGTAGGCCCTCGTCCCCGTAACCCAGCCTGGGCGCTGGCGCACCTCCACGATCCCCCAGAAACTGGGCCACATGACCTACTTCGTGACCTTCCAGCTACCCCCCGGTGCCGGGTTAGACCGCTGCGGCGTCCTGGGTCCCCGTGAGGGCCGGCGACGAGGTCCGGTAGCCCTTGACGACGAGATAGATGCCGAGGCCCAGCTCCCAGATGAACTCCGGGGCGACCAGCACCTGGTGCAGGCCCTCGGCCGGAAGGACGCCCAAGACGACGAGGAAGCCCACGATGCTGATCAGCGGCCCACCGACCAGCCCCAACAGGGCAAAGCGGGGAGGCACCAAGCCGGAGCGGTACATGAGCCAGCCCAGGATCAGGCCGTTGCCGATGCCGACGATGACGCCCGGCCCGAGCCGGAACGTCCACTCGTAGACGGCGAAGATGCTCTGCCCGACCGCGGCGTTGGTCCCGCTCACCGCGTCCTGGCGGAGGGTCGAGATGGCCAGCATGCAGACGATGCCGATGGCGATGAAGGTGCACTCGACCAGGCGCGCCGTCACGTAGGCGACCGCGCCGGCTTCGTGCACGCGCTTGTGGATCGAGTACGGCACCACGGCCGTCCCGACATTCGAGATGATGAGGAACAGTTCGAGCACAGCCCCAATGCCGATCAGCGTCCGGGCATCGCTCCCCGCGCCCGTCACGTAGTTCCCTTGGTGGTCGAGCACCGGAGCGTAGAAGAAGAACCGTGCCGGTATCGAGGTCACGAAGGTGATGATCCACAACCACCCGGTGAAGGTCGCGATCCTCCGGTAGTTCATGCCGTCCCTCCCTTCCCCGCAGCCTGCGAAGGTCCTCTACCCGGCCTGCCCCAGAAACATCCACGGGCCTTAGTTCCACTCCCGGCCGATGGCCTCCGACTCGGGCTGCTGCTGACCTGTCAGCGGCCCGCTGCGGCCCGGAGGGTGGCGGGTGCGGGTCTGGAGCGGACCACCCTCCCCCCGCCCCGGGCGGCGACCACATGGAGCGTTTGTCACGCTACGCTGAGTAGGATATGACGGTACGAGAACTGCTGGCCGAGCTCCAGCGGCTGCCTCGCGACCTGGAGGTCCTCGCCTTCGAGGCCGGCTGATGCTTCTATTGTTGTCAAGCTTCGATCGTGGCACCCGCTCGTCGGTCGAGCGCCTCGGGACGTCCCAGGTGTGAGCTTGTGTCCGTCCGAATTCACGCGCGTGCGGGAGCGATCGACCGGCTCCCGGGTTGGCGAGCGGTTAGGATGGCCGTGGAGGAAGCAGGACGGGCCGCTCGGCCTTTGGGATGGCGTGCCGCCGAGGCTCTGCGGGCTGGGAACCGGCGAGGTCGACCCCATGGCCTCACAGCGTGACGGGCTGCGAGTCGGTGCCGCCGTGGTTGGGGCGGTCGCCGTGCTCGCCGTGGTGGGCCGCATCACCAGCCCCCAAGAGCCTGCGCCGCGGTCGCAGCCGGCGCCCACCACGACACCGGCGCCCACCACGACACCGGCGCCCACCACGACACCGGCGCCTCCCCAGCATCCCCCCCTGCCGGATCGCTGGGCGACAGCCCAGCTCGAGGTCGGCCATGGCGGTGGCCCGCTGGTGTTCGCCGCCGGCAGCCTGTGGGTCGGCGCATGGCGAGACGGCCAGGTCGCGCGGGTCGATCCGCGCGCCAACCGAGTCGTCGCCCGCTTCCCAGCCGGGGGGCCGAATCCGGCCGGCCTGGCGGTCGGCGCAGGCACCATCTGGGTGGCCCATCCCGACACCGATGAGGTGGTGCGGCTTGACCCCACCACCGGCCGGGTCGTGGCCAGGATCAAGCTCGGTCCGCTGCCGTTCCAGGTCGCGCCCGCCGATCGCCGCTTCCTGCCGTCGCTGGTGGCGGTCGGCGCGGGTGCCGGATGGGTTGCCACCCGTCGCGGTGCGGTGGCCCGCATCGATGCGGCCAGCAACCGCGTGGTCGCGGTGATCACGCTCCTGCCTTCCAGTCTCGCGGGCATCGCGGTCGCTGGCGGTAGCGTCTGGGTCGCGGCCGGCGGCGATGGCCTGGCCCGGATCGAGGCGGCCACCAACCGGCTGGTTGGGACCATTCGGCTCGACCTCTACGCCGAGCGGGTGGCGGTCGGCGGGGGGGCGCTCTGGGTCGGTGGCCCCACGACCGACCCGATTGTTGAGCTGGCTGGTGCGGTGGCCCGGATCGACGCCGCCACCGGCCGTGTCCGGGAGATCGTCCCCACTGGCCTCCCGATCGGGCTGGCCGCCGCCGCCGGGGCCGTCTTGGTCACCGAGCCGGACACGGTTGGCGGGGCGCTGGAATGCATCGACCCCGAGCGGCTCCCCGCAGGCATGTCCCTGCAGCCCGCCCTGGGCGAGCTGGCCGTTGGCGGCGGCGCCGTCTGGCTCGCCGACCGCCGCGGGTCGGTGGTGTATCGACTGGATCCCGACAACCTCCCGTGCTGAGCGTGGCCTCGGCGCTTACCCGACTTGCCGTCACACCGTGACCCGGGTCGGGGCTGCCGCGCACTGGCGGTTGCTGCGTATCCGCTGCGCGAGCGCCGGGATTCGGGGGGCGGTCGACGGCGGAGAGGGCCGTTGACCTGGGGTGGAGCTGAGGGGATTTGAACCCCTGACCCCTTGCATGCCATTGCCGAGCCAGCCGGCCACGAGCGCAACCGCTTGCACGCCGCAGGCTATCCGCTCACCACCTCAGGGTGAGGCGCGGCGGCGGACCCATTTCTCGATCTCGACGGCGACGAAGGCGACCGTGGAGGCGGCGAGCACGGCGCCGAGCTGGACCGGCTCCAGGGCCTGGGTGTCGAACAAGCCTTGGAGGACCGGCAGGTAGACAATCAGCAGCTGGACCGCGAGCGTCCCGGCCACCGCACCCAGCAGCAACAGGTTGGTGCGGGGGCCGAGGGCAAAGAAGCTCTCGCGCTCGGAGCGGACGGCCAGGGCGTGGCCGAGCTGCAGCAGGGCCAGGGTGGTGAACACCATCGTCTGCCACGGCCAGCCCATGGAGCGGGCCCAGACCAGCACGGCCAGGCAGACGACGGCCATGAGCAGCCCGACCCACACGGCGTGCTGCCAGAGCCCGCCGGCGAAGATGGACTCGCTTGGCCGGCGGGGCGGGCGGCGCATGGTGGTGCGCTCGGCCGGCTCCAGCCCGAGGGCGATCGCGGGCAGGCCGTCGGTGACCAGGTTGACCCAGAGGATCTGGACCGGCAGCAGCGGGATCGGCAACCCCAGCATGGTGGCCAGGAACATGACCCAGATCTCGCCCGAGTTGGTGGTCAGCACGTACCGCACGAAGCGGCGGATGTTGTCGTAGATGCGCCGCCCCTCGCGGACGGCGGCCACGATGGTGGCGAAGTTGTCGTCGGCCAGGACCATGTCGGCGGCTTCCTTGCTGACGTCGGTGCCGGTCACACCCATGGCCACGCCGATGTCGGCCCGGCGCAGGGCCGGGGCGTCATTCACGCCGTCGCCGGTCATGGCCACCACCGCGCCCTGCCGCTTCCAGGCCGAGATGATGCGCAGCTTCTGCTCGGGGCTGGTGCGGGCGTACACCCGGGTGGCGGGGGCGCGCTCGGCGAGGACGTCGTCGTCCAGTGCGCCCAGCTCGGCGCCGGTGAGCACTTGGCCGCCGCCGTCCAGGATCCCGACCCGTTCGGCGATTGCGGTGCCGGTGCGGGCGTCGTCGCCGGTGATCATGACCGGGACGATGCCGGCGGTCTGGCAGGCGGCGACCGCCTCGGCGGACTCGGGGCGGGCCGGGTCGGCCATGGCGACCAGCCCGAGCAGGCGCAGGTCCACCTCGGCGTCCTCCACCGGGTCGGGCAGCTCGGCCAGGTGCCGCTCGGCCAGGGCGAGGACCCGGTAGCCCCGGGACGCCCACTGTGACGCCGCCTCCTGGACTCGGCGGCTGGCCTCGTCCTGGCCGGGATCGAGCAGGGGTGCCAGCGCGTCCAGGGCGTCCTTGGTCGCCACCCACACGCCGCGGTCGGGGTCCCGGTGCATGGTGGTCATGCGCCGCCGGCCCGCGTCGAAGGCGACCTCGCCCACCCTCGGCCGGTCACGCTCCAGCGCCTCGCGGGTGATACCGAGCTTGCCGGCCAGGGCCAGCAGGCTGCCCTCGGTCGGGTCCCCGGTCAGCTCCCAGCCACCATCCGGGCCCGCCGGCGGCTCCAGGACCGCGTCGTTACAGGCCGCGGCCACCGCGCCCAGCCGCCCCAGCCAGTCGTCGGCGGCCGGGTCGGCGCCGTCGTCACCGTCGACCGGGCCGGCCGGGGCGTAGCCGTCCCGTCGACCCGGTAGGCGCCGGCCGGGGTCCACACCAGCTGCACCAGCATCCGGTTCTGGGTCAGGGTGCCGGTCTTGTCCGAGCAGATCACCGTGACCGAGCCGAGCGTCTCCACCGCCGGGAGCTTGCGGACCAGCGCCCGACGGCGGGCCATCCGGCGGGCCCCGAGGGCCAGGGCGACCGTGACCACGGCCGGGAGGCCCTCGGGGATGGCGGCCACGGCCAGGCTGACCGCGGTCAGGAACATTTGATCGGCCGGGTTGCCCCTGGCCACCCCGGCCACGAACACCACCGCGCACACCACCAGCGCGGCCGCGGCCATCCGCCGGCCCAGGACCGACAGCCGCCGCTGCAGCGGCGTCAGGCCGGGCTGCTGGGCCTGGAGCAGGTCGGCCAGCCGACCCAGCTCGGTGGCCATGCCGGTGGCCACGACCAGGCCCCGGCCGCGGCCCCCGGTCACCGCGGTGCCCCGGAAGGCCAGGTTGCGCCGCTCGGCCACCACCGACGGGTCGACCTCGGGCAGCGGCTCGGTGGCCTTGGTGACGGGCTCGGACTCGCCGGTGAGGGCGGCCTCGTTGACCCGCAGGGTGGCCGCCTCGACCAGGCGCAGGTCGGCGGCCAGGAGGTCGCCCTGGACGAGCAGCACGACGTCCCCCGGCACCAGGTCGGCCGCCGGGACTAGCCGGACGTGGCCGTCGCGGACGACCTGGACGCTGGGGGCGGCCATGGCCTTGAGCGCCGCCATGGCCTGCTCGGCCCGGTACTCCTGGACGAAGCCGACGACCGCGTTCAGGACCACGATGGCCAGGATCACGCCGGTGTCCTTCAGGTCGCCGATGACCGCCGTGACGACCGCGGCCGCCATCAGGACCAGGATCATGGTGTTGGCGAACTGCTCGGCCAGCAGCCGCAAGGGCGGCTTGCGGCCCCGCTCGACCAGCTCGTTGGGGCCGACGCGGCCTAGCCGGTCGGCCGCCTCGTCTGTGGTCAGGCCGGCGGCCGGGTCGGTGGCCAGCGCGGCCGCCACCGCCTCGGCCGGCACGGCCCAGGGCCGCTCGACCCCCGCGCCGGGCAACGCCTCGGGTTGGCTCCCGGTTCGAGCTCTCACCTTCTCCAGTCTAGAGCGGTCAGCCACGACCAACCCGGCCTATTCGCTCGCCGGCGTCGGGTCGGGGGTGACCCCGACGCCGTCGGCTGCCGCAGACGCTGAGGCACGTCCATTGCGGCACCCCGCATCGCACCACATCAGTCCAGCTCAATTACCCTGTCAAGCGAGGCCGATGGTGCTGCGTGTGGCGTTGCCTGGCATGGTCTCTGGCAAATGCTGGCAAGACGCTGGCTACACGCCTCAAGCCGTCTCGGCCCTACTCTGACATGGCCGGGGCGATTGCCTGGGCACTTGGCGGTCGGCGAGGGCCGTGGATCCTTCGGCTCAGTGAGCCGGGCCAGCCAGGAAGCCGACGGCGGCGGCGCCGATGGCCAGCCCCAGCGGGTTCTCCTGGGCCAGGCCGGCGGCCCGCCTGGCCTGCTGCTTGACCTGCCCGCCGCTGGGGGTGGCATCGCGCACCCGTGCGGCGGTCCCACTGACCGTGTCACCGGCCCGGGCGGTGCTTTCCGCCATCGCCTCCTTGGCTCGCCGGGTCGCCTTCCTGATCCTCGACTTGGCGGCGTCCGTCTTGTCGGCCACCGCCTCCTTGGCCCGTGAGGGCACGTCGGCCTTGTCGCCGATGGCGTCCACCGTCTCGCCCATGCCAGCCCTGGTCTGGGCTATGTCTTGTCGGATCGCATCTGGGTCCTGGCCCATTCCACGTCCTCCTTGACGGTCTCGATGGTCTGGGTGGGCACCGGCGGGACGGCCTGCTTGACCTTGGCCCTCCCCCGTATGGCCAGAACTGCGGCCACCGCCCCGCAGACCACGGCAACGATCAGGGCGGCCAGCCAGGTCGGCATGACCCGTCTAGGGCCAGGATGAAACAGGTCGTCAGGGCGGCCAGGGCTAGGAACCCGAGCACCCCGGCGGCCCCGAACATGCCCGTCCCCATCCCGGCCTGCTTGCCCTTCTGGGTCAGCTCGGCCTTGGCCAGCTCGATCTCCTGGTGGACCAGTCGGGGGTCGTCTCCTCCGACAGCTGCTTGAGCAGCTCCCCGAGCGGCCGCTCCCGCGAGTCGAGCAGTTGAAGCTGGAGATCCGCCGGGTCCACGCCGAGCACTTCGGGGTCGATGGCGCTCCTGAGGTGTGGCGGCAGCTGGGTCGCGAGGGGATCTGCGGCCCGTCGTGACCTGGGAGGCCATGTCGGCCCCAGTATGCCCCGACCGGTGCTGAGGAGGATCAAGCGCCGATCTGAACACCCCGGCGGCCGATCTAAACACCCCGAATACGGCAGCACCCCAATGCCAGCCCGGGGCAGCTGCCCGTAGGGTCATCGCCGAGAGGCAGCCATGGTTCCCGGCAGGTGAGCAGCGCAGCACCGTCAGGGACGGCGCGCTGACCCGCGACCAAGAAAAGGACCGAACGATGCGGATCGGGTTGACCAGTATCTACGTCGACGATCAGGACCAGGCCGAGCAGTTCTACACCCAGGTCCTCGGCTTCCAGGTCAAGACCAGCGCCCCCTACGGCCCGGAGGAGCGCTGGCTGAGCGT
>Ga0081538_10004653_pt1 | contig 12587 bp, 8 predicted proteins | sample TabmetS5T2R1_FD_71022 | JGI IMG/M metagenome (GOLD analysis project Ga0081538, IMG submission 71022) | Tabebuia heterophylla rhizosphere microbial communities from the University of Puerto Rico - S5T2R1 | ecosystem: Host-associated > Plants > Roots > Rhizosphere ...
CGGCCGCCAAGGCGGCCATCGCCGAGGCCGCCGCGGCCATGGTCGCCGACGGCATGACGGTCGCCCTGTCGGCCGGCACCACCACCTGGCAGGTGGCGCGGCGCCTGCGCGGCGGCGCCGTCCACGACCTCACCTTCGTGACCAACTCCCTCAACGTCGCCGGGGCCCTGGAGGCCAACGGCTGGCACTCGATCGTGGTCTCCGGCGGCTCGTTCCGGACACCCTCCGACGCCCTGGTGGGCCCCTTCGCCAACCAGGTCCTGCGCCAGCTCAACACCGACCTGCTGCTGCTGGGAGTGCACTCGATCGACGCCAGGGTCGGGCTCACCACCCCCAACATCGCCGAGGCCGAGACCAACCGGGTGATGGTGGCCGGCGCCCGGCGGGTGGTGGTGGTCGCCGACTCCAGCAAGCTCGGGCAGGTCTCCCTGGCCACCTTCGCCACCTGCGACGAGGTCGACGAGCTGGTCACCGACACCGGCGCCGACCAGGCGACCCTGGACGCGCTGGCCGACGCCGGCCTGCGCATCCGGCCGGTGGAGCCGCGACCGCTGCCCCGGCCGGCCAACGGGGCGGCGTCGTGAAGCTGACCAGGACCTCTATCCGCCTGGCCGACGGCCGCGAGCTCATCTACTTCGACGAGCGCGAGGGGGTCGACCGCCACCACCCCGACACCCGCGACCTGGGCGCGGCCAGCACCTCCAGCCAGATCCGCTGCGACCCGCTGCGCGAGGAGTGGGTGGTGATCGCCTCCCACCGCCAGGACCGGACCCACCTGCCCCCGCCCGACCAGTGCCCGCTCTGCCCGTCCAGGGACGGCCGGGCCACCGAGATCCCGGCCCCCGACTACGACGTGGTCGTGTTCGAGAACCGCTTCCCGTCGCTGACCTCCGACCCGGGCGAGGCGCCGGACGCCGGCCCCTTCGCCCGCCGGCCGGGCGTCGGCCGCTGCGAGGTCGTCTGCTTCACCGCCGACCACGGCGGGGCCCTGGCCCGGCTGCCGCTGGGCCGCATCCGCACGGTGGTCGAGGTCTGGGCCGACCGGACCCAGGAGCTGGGGGCGCTGGACGGGGTGGAGCAGGTCTTCCCGTTCGAGAACCGGGGCGAGGAGATCGGGGTCACCCTGCACCACCCCCACGGCCAGATCTACGCCTACCCGTTCGTCGCCCCGCGCACGGCCCGCCAGCTGGACGTGGCCCGCGCCCACCGCGACGCCACCGGCGAGTGCCGCAGCTGCGCGATCGTGGCCGCCGAGGCGGCCGGCGAGCGGGTGGTGGCCACGGCCCCGGGCTGGCTGGCCTTCGTGCCCTTCGCCGCCCGCTGGCCGTTCGAGGTCCACCTCTTCCCGACCCGCCACCTGCCCGACCTGCCGGCGCTGGACGACGGCGAGCGCGACGGCCTGGCCGCGCTGCTCAAGGACGTGCTGGGTCGCTTCGACGCGCTGTTCGACCAGCCGCTGCCCTACATGCTCACCTGCCACCAGGCCCCGGTGCGGCGCGACCGCGACCTCGCCCATGTCCACCTGGAGGCGTTCTCGATCCGCCGCTCGGCGACCAAGCTCAAGTTCCTCGCCTCGAGCGAGTCGGGGGCCGGGGTGTTCATCAACGACATCGCCCCCGAGCAGGCGGCCGAGCTGCTCCGCGCCGCCACCCCCCAATCGCGCTGAACAGGATTTGCGCGCTGGCTCGGGTGGTACTACCGAGAAACGGGCATCTTCTCAACATGCTCGCACACAAAGTAGGCTGAACAGCACAGAAACGGTCAGGGACGCCCAACGAAGGAGTTGGTCGCATGGTCCGCGCCGGGCGCCTCGCCGCCGTCCTGCTGCTCGCCCTCGGCCTGGCCGGGGTCGCCCTGGCGCCGGCGGCCGCCGCCCAGGGAGCCTCCAGCGCGTACCGCAACCCCGTCTCCCGTGACTTCGCCGACACCTTCGCCGACCCGGCCGTGATCAAGGCCAAGGACGGCTACTGGTACGCCTACGGCACCACCGACCCGCTCCGGGAGGGGGAGGGGACCCGGCACATCATCCCCACCGCCCGCTCCAGCGACCTGGTCAACTGGACCTACGTCGGCGACGCCTTCACCGAGGACACCCTGCCCGCCTGGGCCGACGCCGGGGCCGGGGCCGCCCTGTGGGCGCCCGACATCCGCTACCTGGACGGCACCTACTACCTCTACTACGTCGTCACCCAGACGACCATCACCGCCGGCCCCAACGACAACGCCATCGGGGTCGCCACCGCCCCGACCCCGACCGGCCCCTGGACCGACTCGGGCGACCCGGTGGTCGATCCCCGCCCCGGGGCCAGCGGCAACCCGGACGACTTCCGCTGGACCTTCGACCCGTCGCAGTTCACCGACCGCGACGGCACCCGCTACCTCTACTACGGCTCCTACTACGGCGGGATCTTCGTCACCGAGCTGAGCGAGGACGGCACCGAGGCGGTCGGGGAACCGACCATGGTGGCCATCGACAACCGCTACGAGGGCGCCTACGTCGTCCGCCACGGCCGCTGGTACTACCTGTTCGCCTCCGAGGCCAACTGCTGCGCCGGCCCGACCACCGGCTACACGGTGTTCGCGGGCCGCTCCGAGAGCCCGCGGGGGCCGTTCGTCGACCGCGACGGCATCTCCCTGCGCACCTCCCGGGTCGGCGGCACGATCGTGGTCACCCCCAACGGCAACACCTGGGTCGGCACCGGCCACAACGCCGTCGTCACCGACCTGGCCGGCCAGGACTGGTTCGTCTACCACGCCATCGACCGCCGCGACCCCTACCTGGACGAGCCGTTCGGCATCAACGAGCGGCCGATGCTGCTCGACCGCCTCGACTGGGTCGACGGCTGGCCCACGGTCCGGGCCGGCCGCTGGGCCTCGGAGGGGCCGCAGCGGGCCCCGGTGACCGACTGGACGGTCAGCGGCAGCTTCGAGCTGGCCGGCGCGGCCAGCTGCGAGCCGGACATCGAGGTGACCCGGGGCCGGTCGCCGGCCGACTACCGGGCCGAGGCCGACCTGCGCCTTGGTGCGGGCACGGCCGCCGCCGGGCTCGTCACCAGCTGGCGGAGCCAGCGCGACTACCTGGTCAGCTGGCTCGACCGCGAGGCCGGAGCCCTGGTCACCGACGTGGTCCGGGGCGGGATGTCGCTCGGCCGGGAGTCCAGCCCCCTGCCCCAGGGCTTCCGCTACGACGTCTGGCACAACCTGGCCGCCGAGCTGCGCGGCCGGGTGCTGACCGTCGAGGTCACCGACGCCCGGCTCAACGACCCGGTCGCCATCCAGCGCCGCGCCCTGCCGCCCGGCACCGGCGGGGCCGGGGCGGTCGGGGCGGCCGCCCGCTGTGGCCCCGCCGACGCCGCCAACCTGGGCGCGGCCCGCCTGCACGACCCGGTCCGCCACCAGGTCCCGCCGCCCCGGGTCGGCGAGGTGGTCTACACCGACCAGTTCGACGACGGCGTCGTTCCCGGCGCCGGCTGGGCCTGGGTCCGCCCCGACCCGGCGGCCACCGAGACCGGCGGCGCGCTGCGCTGGCCGACCCAGGCCGCCGACCTGGTCGGGCCCGGCAACGACGCCTCGCTGCTGCTGCGCGACGCCCCGTCAGGGGCCTACACCGTCGAGACCAGGCTGGCCATCGACCTCGGCGTCGACGAGGTCCGCAACTTCCAGCAGGCCGGCCTGGCCGTCTACCTGGACGACGACCACTTCCTGCGCCTCTCGCACGTGGCCATCTGGAACACCCGCCAGACCGAGTTCGGCAAGGAGATGCCCTTCGCCGACGGCACCTCGTACGGCGGCATGGCCATCGGCACCCCGGCCCCGGTGACCTGGCTGCGCCTCAGCCACCGGATCGACCCGGCCAACGGCGAGCACGAGTTCCGGGCCGCCTCCAGCCGCGACGGCCGGCACTGGACCTGGGGCGGGGTCTGGACCCTGCCGGCCGGCACCACACCTCGCATCGGGCTCATCTCCCACGGCGGCGCCGGCGCCGTGGCCGACTTCGACTACTTCCGCATCTACCGACCGTAGGCACCGTTGCCCCGGCGGCATCCGGGGCGGGAAGGGTGGGGACATGGGCAAGGACCGCAACAGCAACCAGGGGCCGCTGAGCAGGCGGCAGTTCCTCGGGATCGGCGCCGGGGCCGGGGCCTCGATGCTGCTGGCCGCCTGCGGCGGCGGCACCAGCACCCCGCCGGGCGCCGGCGGAGGCGGCGGCGGGGGTGGCCAGTTCGGCGAGGGCAGCGAGTACACGGGGCCCAACGTCAGCCTGGCCTTCTGGAACGGCTTCACCGGCGGCGACGGCCCGTACATGCGCCAGCTGGTCGAGCAGTTCAACGGCGAGCACCAGAACATCAAGGTCAGCATGAACGTGCTGCAGTGGGAGGACTTCTACCCGAAGGTCCCGACCGCGGTGACGAGCGGCAACGGCCCCGACGTCGCCATCATGCACATCGACCAGCTGGCCACCAACGCCGCCCGCCGGGTGATCATCCCGGTCGACGACATCGCCACCGCGCTGCAGCTGGCCCAGGACGACTTCGCCCCGAGCGTCTGGTCGGCCGGCGTCTGGCAGAACAAGCGCTACGGCCTCCCCCTGGACGTCCACCCGCTGCTCTTCTACTTCAACCAGGAGGAGATGCAGAAGGCCGGCATCAGCGAGCCGCCCAAGGACCGGGCCAGCTTCGAGGCCGCCCTCAAGGAGATGAAGTCGGCCGGGGTGCAGAACCCGTTCTGGGTGACCTCGACCTGGCCGGCCCACCTGATGTGGTGGTCGCTGATCCACCAGTTCGGCGGCACCCCCTACAACGAGGACGGCTCCCAGGCCCAGTTCAACTCCGACGCCGGGGTCGAGGCCCTCACCTGGCAGGTCGACAACATCCAGCAGGGCTACAGCCCCAAGAACGTGGCCAACGACGCCCAGGCGGTCGCCTTCCGGCAGGGCAAGAACGCCCTCACCTGGGACGGCATCTGGATGATGAACGAGTGGGCCAAGGTCAAGAGCCTGGAGTGGGGCGCGGCCCCGATGCCCCAGATCGGCGACCAGCAGGCTGTCTGGGGAAGCTCGCACAACTTCGTGGTCACCTCCCAGACCCAAGAGGACCCCAACAAGATGCAGGCGTCCAAGGTCTTCATCTCCTGGATCAGCGACAAGTCGATCGAGTGGGCCAAGGCCGGCCAGATCGCGGCCCGGGCCTCGGTGCGCGAGAGCCCCGAGTTCCAGGCGCTGGAGGTGCAGAACATCGCCGCCCAGCAGCTCGACTACGTCAAGTTCCCCCCGGCCACGCCCGGCATCGGCGAGGTCACGGCGCCCACCTTCGAGCTGGCGGTCAACGAGGCGGTGCTGGGCAAGAAGTCGCCCAAGGCCGCCCTCGACGACGCCACCTCCAAGGCCAACGAGCTGCTGGCCGCCAACAAGAAGAAGTACGGGGGGTAGCCGGCGATGACCACGACCGACGTCGGCGGCCGGGCGGCGCCCCCGGCCGCCGGCCCCGGCGCGGGCCCACTGCGCCGGGGCCGCGGGCGGCGGCTCGGCGCCGGGCGGGCGCCCGGGGGCGCCGGCATCACCCCCTACCTGTTCCTGGCCCCCTACCTGATCCTGTTCGGCCTGTTCGTGCTGGCCCCGTCCGTCTACGTCATCTGGATCAGCCTGCACGACTGGGACTTCCTGCTGCCCGGCAAGCCGTTCGTGGGGCTCCAGAACTACCTCAACCTGTTCCGCGAAGGCAGCGTGACCAGCGAGCCGTACTGGCAGTCGATGCTCGCCACCGGCAAGTTCGTGCTCTACAGCGTGCCCCTGCTGGTGATCATCCCGCTGGCCGTGGCCGTGCTGCTGAACCAGAGGTTCCCCGGCCGGAACTTCTTCCGGGCCGCCTACTTCGCCCCGTACGTGCTCGGGGTGGGCGTGGTCGGGATCCTCTGGCGGTTCCTGCTCGACCCCAACATCGGCCTGGTCAACGAGTACCTGGGCCGGATCGGCATCGACGACATCCCCTGGACGACCCAGACCCCGTGGGTGTGGGCGGCCCTGGTCGGGCCGACGGTGTGGTGGACGCTCGGCTTCAACGCCGTCATCTACCTGGCCGGGCTCCAGGACATCCCCAGGGAGCTGTACGAGGCGGCCAGGGTCGACGGGGCCAACCGCTGGCAGCAGTTCCGCAACGTCACCCTGCCCGGGCTGCGCCCGGTGATGGTGTTCGTCATCACCATCACCATCCTGGCCTCGGCCAACCTGTTCGGCCAGTCCTACCTCATCACCGAGGGCCGGCCCGGGCGCGAGACCCGCTCGGCCATCATGTACATCGGCGAGCAGGGCCTGCGCGAGTTCCGCATGGGCGACGCGGCCGCCATGAGCTTCATCCTCACCATGATCCTGATGCTGATCAGCGTGGCCACCTTCCTGCTCTTCCGCGAGCGCAAGGAGCGCTGACATGGCGACGGCAACCACCTCCAGGCCGCCGGAGACCCAGGCCCACGAGCCGGCCGGCGGCGGCACCAGGGGCCCGTCGCTGGGCCGGCGGGCCGGAGCCTACGCCGGCCTGCTGCTGCTGACCGTGCTGTTCATCAGTCCGCTGGTGTTCATGGTGACGACCTCGTTCAAGACCAACTTCGAGGCCGCCCTGCCGACCTGGATCCCCAAGGAGCCCACCACCGAGGGCTACCGCTTCGTCTTCGGCGCCGACCAGACCCCGGTGCTGCGCTGGTTCGTCAACAGCCTGCTGGCCGCGGCCGGGCAGACGCTGCTGATCCTGGTCACCGCCTCGATGGCCGCCTACGCCCTGGCCCGGATGGAGTTCCCGGGCAAGCGGCTGCTCACCGTGCTGATCATCGCCACCATCTTCATCCCCCCGATCGTGCTGCTGATCCCCAACTACGTGATCGTGGCCGAGCTCGGCTGGCTGGACAGCCTGACGGCGGTGGTCGTGCCCGGCGCGGCCGGCGCCTTCGGGGTGTTCTTCCTGCGCCAGTTCTTCGTCTCCCTGCCACGCGAGCTGGAGGAGGCGGCCCTGCTGGACGGGGCCAACCGGTTCCAGATCTTCACCCGGGTGATCCTGCCCCTGTCCCGGCCCGCCCTGGCCACCCTGGCCCTGCTCAGCTTCCTGACCAACTGGAACGACTTCCTGTGGCCCCTGTACGTGCTGTTCAGCCCCGAGCGGCTCACCCTCCAGCCCGGCCTGTCGACCCTGCAGAGCGCCTTCTCCACCGACTACGCGACCATCATGGTCGGCGGGGTGATCGCCAGCATTCCCGTGCTCATCCTGTTCGTCTTCGCCCAGCGGTTCATCATCGAGGGGGTCTCCCGCAGCGGCCTCAAGGGCTAGGCGCATGGGCCGCGCCGTGAGCAGCCGGGTACGGCAGCCGGCGCTGCTGGTGGGCGTGCTGCTGGCGGGGCTGCTGGCCATCCGGGTGGCGGCCTGGCTGCTGCCGCTGCCCGACGCCCAGGCCGGGGTGGACGGGCCACTCCCGGCGACGCCGGCCACCCGCGCCCGGCCGGTCGCGCTGGCCGAGGCGACCGGGGCCAGCCTGCTCCTCGGCGGGGAGGAGGGCCTGCTCCGGGTCGACGTCGACGCCGGCGCCACCCGCTCGATCCGCCTGCCCGGCCGGCGGTCCGAGACCGACCGGGGGCTGGTGCGGGGGGACGGCACGGTGGTGGCCGTCCACGGCGGGACCGCGTACGCGGCCACGGACCGGCCCGGGCACCCGGCGGCCCGGCTCGGCCCGGCCTCCTACGCGCTCGCCGCGGCCGACCCTGGGCGGGTCTGGCTGGTGGAGGAGACCGGCGACCCCGACCACTGGTTCCGGGTGCGGGAGGTCGAGGTCACCGGTCCCTCCGAACCTCCCCGGGTGCGGGCCCGCGGCGTCCTGCCGCTGGGCGAGCGGCCGGTGGCCGCGGCGCCCGGCGGCCTGCTCCTGGACGTGGCCGGGCCGGGCGGGGGGCTGGCCGTCTGGGACCCGCGGACCGGGCGCCGGCGGCACCGGTTCGACGTGGCCTCGCCGGTGACGGTGATGGCGGTGACCGGCCGGACGGTCGCCTGGGTCGAGGGATCGACGCTGCGCCTCGGCGACCTGGCCGGCGGTCGCGGCCGGGTGGTCGCGGCCCCGCCCGGCAGCGACGGCTTCGCCCCCGCCGGCGCCTTCTCGCCGGACGGGCGGGTGCTGGCCGCCGTCACCCGGGGCGGCGACGCCACCCGCCCCCGGCTGGCCCTGGTCACGGTGGACCGGGCCTCGGCGGTGCCGGTGGCGGGGTCGGAGGGCGCCCTGGCCGACCGCTGCGCCCCCTGTGTGACCTGGACGGCGGCCGGCGACTGGGTGTTCTTCAACCGGCTCGGGCCCGGCTTCGGGATCGGCGCCTACCGGCTGGACCGGCCCCGGGCCGTCACCGTCCCCGTGGACGTCCCCGGCCCGTTCCCGCCGAGCCTGGTGACCATCTGACCGGAGGTTCGCGTGGACGACATCGACACGACCGCCGTCACGGCCCTCGCGCCGGTCGGCGACCGCCGCTGGTCCCTCGACGGCACCTGGGACCTGTTCGCTGGCGACCATGAGCTGGGCGCCCTCGGCGGCCTGGAGCCCCGGCCCGTCCGGGTGCCGGGACTGTGGGAGGCCCAGGGGCTCCTCGACCTGGACGGCGTCGCCTGGTACCGGCGCCGGTTCGCCGTGGACGACCCGGGCGGCCACTGGACGCTGCGCTTCGGGGCGGTCATGGACCTGGCCGAGGTGTACCTGAACGGCCGCCCGCTGGGGAGCAACGACCTCCCGTTCACCCCGTTCGAGGTCGACGCCACCGCCGCCCTCTCCGCCGGGGTCAACGAGCTGGCCGTCCGGGTCACCGACCCGCCGGTCGGCGCACCCGAGCACCGGCGGCTGCCCCACGGCAAGCAGGGCTGGGCCAACCACGTGTTCCCCAGCCCCCCGAGCCTCTACATGACCTACGGCGGCATCTGGCAGCCGGTCACCCTGCGCCGGCACGGGCCGGTGGCGCTGCGTGGCGTGCGCTGCTCCAGCGACCCCGGCGACCTCTCCGTGGCCGTGTGGGTCGAGAACGTGGGCGGCGGCCCGGTGGCCGTCCGGCTGGCCGCGGCCAGCGTCGGGCTGGCCGCCGAGGCCTCGCTGGAGCTGGAGCCCGGGGACGAGCGGGAGACGGCGGTCCGGCTGGGGGAGACCGGGGCCGCCCGCTGGCGGCCGGAGGACCCGGTGCTGCACGAGCTGGTGGTCGAGGCGGGCGCCGGAGGGGTGCCGAGCGACGCCCTGACCGTCCGCTACGGCCTGCGCCGGGTCGAGGTCGACGGGGACCGGCTGCTGCTCGACGGCGAGCCCTACCGCATGCGCAGCGCCCTGGTCCAGGGGTTCCGGGCCGACACCCTGTACGCCGAGGGGGACCGTGAGGCCATCCGCCAGGAGGTCGCGGCGGCCAAGGCGGCCGGGCTCAACACCCTCCGGCTCCACATCAAGGCCTTCGACCCGGCCTACCTGGACGCCTGCGACGAGCTGGGGATGCTGGTGCACTGCGACATCCCGGTGGCCGAGCCGATCGCCCACGACGAGCTGGACGGCGAGGGCGAGCTGGCCGACCGCTGCGCCCGGGCCGCCGGCGCCCAGGTCCGCCGGGACGCCAACCATCCCAGCGTGATCCTCTGGTCGGCCATGAACGAGCTCACCCTCGACCACCTGCCGGCCAGGGCACGGCCTGGCTACGAGGGGTTCGTCCGCCGGGTCGCCGGGGCCGTCCGCGACGCCGACCCGACCCGGCCGCTGATCGAGAACGACTGGATCGAGCCCGACCCGGACCGGGTGTTCACCACCCCGGTGCTGACCGCCCACTGGTACGGCCGCCTGCACGCCGCCTGGCTGGCCGCCCTGGACGCCAAGGCCCGCCGCTGGGCCGGGCTGGGGCGGCCCCTGTTCGTCACCGAGTTCGGCGACTGGGGCCTGCCCGAGCTGGCCGAGGGCGACGGCGACGAGCCGTTCTGGTCGCCGGCGGGCTGGTACCGCGAGGCCATCGCCGCCCTCCCGTGGCCGGGTTCGGCCGCCGAGCTGATCGAGGGCACCCAGCGCCACCAGGGCCTGTCCGACCGCCTCCAGGCCGAGGTGTTCCGCCGCCACGACCACCTGAGCGGCTGGTGCGTCACCGAGCTCACCGACGTTCCCTGGGAGCTGAACGGCCTGTTCGACCTGGAGCGCCGCCCCAAGCCCGCCGCCGTGGCCGAGCTCGCCCGGGTGGGGCAGCCGGTCCTGCCCATGCTGGAGCTCTACAGCCTGGTCGTGGGGGCCGGGGGCCGATTGACCGCCCCCCTCCATGTCGCGAATGACGGGCCCCCACTGCCGGAGGTGACGGTCGAGGCCACCCTGGCGGGGGAGACCACGGTCGTCCGGCTCGGGGGCCTCCCCGGCTGGTCCGCCACCGCCGCCGGGTCGGTGGACCTCCCCGTGCCCACGGCCCCCGGCCCCCACGAGGTGGCCCTGCGTCTCCTCAGCGGCGACCGCGAGGTCGCCACCAACACCTACCCGCTCCGCGCCGTCACGTCCCCCGGCCGGACCGTGGCCCCGCCCGCAGGAGAGGGCGGAGCTGTGGACAGCGCCGAGCACCCTTCCACGCGGTCGGCTACGCTCCCCCACCGGGGGCCTGGCCACAGACCAGGCGCGGACGAGGGTGGGCGGGTGTTCCACCCCGCGCCGGATCTCATGGTGGTGGGGGAGGGGGCGCTGGACGCGGAGGTCGGGGAGCGGGTACGGGAGCGGCTGGCCGCCGGGGAGACGGTGGTGGTGCTGGCCCAGGTCGAGAAGGCGGCCGCGTTCTATCCGGTGACGGTGGAGATGGCGGAGGTGGCGACGGCGTGGGGGTCGACGGTCTTCCACTTCGCCTGTGACCAGCGGGCGCTGCCGTCGCTGCCGGAGCGGGCGGTGCTGGCCGGGGAGGACGCCACGGTCGTGCCGACCCACCTGCTGACCAGGGTCGGGGACGCGACCTGGCCGGAGACCACCGTGGTCGGGGCGTTCAAGCCGGTGCCCGACCCCCTGGCCGGGCCGGTGGTGGGGGCCCTGCCGGTGGGGCCGGGGCGGCTGGTCCTGTGCCAGTACCGGCTCGGTGACCCGGCGGGCCAGGGCGACCCGGCCGCCCAGGCCATCCTCGGCGACCTCCTCGGCTGGGCCGCCGGAGGGGCCAGGTGAGCCGCCGGGTCGGCCGGGTGGTGGACGCGTTCCGGGAGCGGGCCGGGCGCGCCCCGGACGGGGTCTGGGCCGCCCCAGGGCGGGTCAACCTGATCGGGGAGCACACCGACTACAACGACGGCTTCGTGCTCCCGCTGGCGATCGACCGGCTGGTGCTGGTCGCGGCCGGGCGGCGGGACGCCGGGCGGCTGCGGCTGTGGTCGCTGCAGGAGGCAGCGCTGGCCGACCTGGAGCTGGCCGAGGTCGGGCCGGGGCGGGTCGAAGGCTGGGCCGCCTACCCGGCCGGGGTGGCCTGGGCCCTCGGGCAGGCCGGGGTCGAGGTCGGCGGGGCCGACCTGGTGGTCGACGGGGACGTGCCGGCCGGGGCCGGGCTGTCCTCCAGCGCCGCCCTGGAGTGCGCGACCGCCACCGCCCTCGCCGACCTGCACGGCGCCCGCCTGGACGCCAGGGAGCTGGCCACCCTCGCCCGCCGGGCCGAGAACGAGGTCGTGGGGGTGCCGTCCGGGGCCATGGACCAGATGGTCTCCATGCTCGGGCGGGCCGGGCATGCCCTGTTCCTCGACACCCGGTCGCTGGAGACCGAGCAGGTCCCGCTGCCGCTGGAGGCGACCGGCCGCTGCCTGGTGGTGGTCGACACCAGGGCGGGCCACCGGCTGGTCGACGGCGCCTACGCCGACCGGCGGGCGGCCTGCGAGGCGGCGGCGGCCATCCTCGGCGTGCACGCCCTGCGTGACGCCACCCTCGAGCAGGTCGAGGCCGCCGCCGCGGCGCTGGGCGACCCCGGCCGGCGCCGGGCCCGGCATGTGGTGACCGAGAACGCCCGGGTACTGGAGGCGGTCGGGCTGCTGCGGGCCGGCGAGCTGGACCGGCTAGGGCCGCTGCTGCTCGCCTCCCACGCCTCGCTGCGCGACGACTACGAGGTGTCCTCGCCCGAGCTCGACACCGCCGTCGAGGCGGCCATGGCCGCCGGCGCGGTCGGGGCCCGCATGACCGGGGCCGGGTTCGGGGGCAGCGCCATCGCCCTGGTCGAGGACCGCCTGGCCGCCCAGGTCGCCGACCAGGCCCGCGAGGCCTTCGCCAGCGCCGGGTTCGGGCCACCCGAGATCACCACCGTGGTCGCCTCCGACGGCGCCCGCCGCCTGGCCTAGCAGCCGCCGAGACCGGCGGGAACCCCCACGGCGCTGGTGGCGTCGAAGACAATGACGTCAGCGGAACGAAGGGCGGAACAGAGAAGGCAGGGGTGCACGGTGGGCAGGCGGGTCGTGGCATGGGTAGTGGCCGCCGTGGTCACGATCGGGCTGGTCGCCGGTGCGGTCCTGGTCGCCGCCAGGGGTGGCGGCGAGCGGTCGCCGGCCGTGCTGCCCGCCCTCGACCTCGGCGCGGCGGGGCAGGCGACCGCGGCCGCCGACAGCGCCGGGGCGATCGAG
>Ga0081538_10004654_pt1 | contig 12586 bp, 12 predicted proteins | sample TabmetS5T2R1_FD_71022 | JGI IMG/M metagenome (GOLD analysis project Ga0081538, IMG submission 71022) | Tabebuia heterophylla rhizosphere microbial communities from the University of Puerto Rico - S5T2R1 | ecosystem: Host-associated > Plants > Roots > Rhizosphere ...
CCGCAGGCCGTCGGGCAGCCCGAACCAGGAGCGGGCGGCCGGGTTGGCCACCAGCAGCCGGCCGGCGCCGTCCAGCAGCAGCACGCCGTCGTCGAGGGCGTCCAGGATCTGGCCGGCCCGGTCCCGCTCCTCGGTCAGCTCGTCCAGCCGGTCCCGGAGCCGGGTGGTCATCGCGCTCAGCTCGTTGGTCAGCCCGGCGAGGTCGTCGGGCTCGGTCCAGCGCCAGCCGGGCAGGGTCGTCTCGGCCAGGCGGCGGATGGTCCGGCGCAGGCTGGCGACCCGGCGGCCGGGTCTCCAGAGGATGGGCAAGTCGGCCTAGCCGTCCTCGACCCCGGCCCGGACCGCCTTGGAGGGGACGAGCTCCTTGACCTCGCCGGTGACGATGAACACGACCTGCTCGCCGATGTCGACCGAGTGGTCGCCGAGCCGCTCCAGGTACCGGGCGACCAGGACCATGCGGCTGGCCCACTCCAGGGTGCGGTCGTCGGCCGCGGCCCGCTCGATCTGCCGGAACACCTCCGCGTTCAGCCGGTCCAGCGGCTGGTCGAGGATGGGCAGGCGCTCGGCCAGCTCCAGGTCGCGCCGGGCGAAGCAGGTCATGGCCGCGGCCACCATCCGCTGGGCATGGCCGCCCATCTCGGTCAGGGTGGCCTGGATCTCGGGGACCGGCGGGTAGTCCTTGGTGATGCGGACGAACTTGGCCATGTTGACGCACAGGTCGCCCATCCGCTCGATGTGGGAGTTGATGTGCAACACGCCAGCCACCAGGCGCAGGTCCTTGGCCACCGGCGCCTGCAGGGCCAGGGTGCGCAGGATCTCCTGCTCCACCTCCACGTACGCCCGGTCCAGCTGGTCGTCGTGGACGATCACCTCGTCGGCCAGGGTGGTGTCGAAGTCTGCCAGCGCCTCGAGGGTGCGGTCGAGCTGGGTCTGGACCACCTGCCCCATCTGTAGCAGCTTCGCCTCGAGCCCCTCGAGGCGCTGTTCGAACGTGGTACGCACTCGGAACCCCCTGGCTCCGCGGTCGGGTTCGGGTTCCCCATCGAGGGCCATCCTACGCGCAGGCCGAACAGCCCGGAGTCCGGCAGGTGGACGGCAGGCAAACGGGCGGTGAAGGTTTGGCCCGGCTCGTTGCTCGGGCCGCCGCCGCGGTGGAATGGTGGTTCCATGCCGAAGGTCATGGTCGTGGACGACGAGGAGTCGCTGCTCGAGGCGATCCGCTACGCGTTGTCGCGCGAGGGGATGGAGGTCGTCACGGCCACCGACGGCGGCGAGGCCATGCGCGACTTCGAGGCCGAGCGGCCCGACCTGGTCGTGCTCGACCTGATGCTCCCCACCCTCAACGGCTGGGACGTGTGCCGCCGCATCCGGGCCACCAGCCAGGTGCCGATCCTCATGCTCACCGCCCGCGACGCCGAGGTCGACCGGGTGGTCGGGCTGGAGATGGGGGCCGACGACTACGTGACCAAGCCGTTCTCCCTGCGCGAGCTCGTGGCCAGGGTCCGCGCCCTGCTCAGACGGGCCGGCACGGCCACCGACGGGCCGCGACCGGAGGCGGCCGTGCTGGAGGCCGGCGGCATCCGCCTGGACCAGGAGCGGCACGAGGTGCGGGTCCGCGGCGCGCAGGTCAACCTGCCGCTGAAGGAGTTCGAGCTGCTCGAGATCCTGATGGAGAACCGCAACCGGGTGCTGACCCGCCAGACCCTGATCGACCGGGTCTGGGGGTACGACTACGTCGGCGACACCAAGACCCTGGACGTGCACGTGAAGCGGCTGCGGGCCCGGGTCGAGGAGGACCGGCACGAGCCCAAGCTGATCGTGACGGTCCGCGGCGTCGGCTACCGGTTCGACGGCTAGGGGAGTGAGCCCAGTCGTTCACCTTCGGTTGATTTGAAGCTTCCCCCGCCGTTCACCGCCCGTTCATCTTCCGTCGGCTGCCGCGTCAACGACCGCCCGTACCGTCGCTCCGGTTATCAGGCAACCAGGAGGAAGAAAGCATGAGGCAACGGATGCGCCGCCGTGGCTGGCTGCTCGGTCTGACGCTGGCCATCGTCCTGGTCGCCGCCGCATGTGGCGGCGACGACGACGCCGGCGGCGGCGACACCGGCGGGGGGACCAACCTCACCGGCAGGATCACCGTCGACGGGTCCTCGACCGTGGCCCCGGTCACCGAGGCCATCGCCGAGGAGTTCCGCAAGGAGCAGTCGGGCGTCGAGGTCACGGTGGGCACCTCCGGCACCGGCGGCGGCTTCACCAAGTTCTGCAACGGCGAGACCGACATCCAGGACGCCTCGCGGGCCATCAACGACGAGGAGAAGGCCGCCTGCGAGGGCAAGAGCATCAAGTACCAGGAGTTCCGCATCGGCCTGGACGGGCTGGCCGTGGTCAGCTCGTCCCAGAACCAGTTCGTGACCCAGCTCAGCTTCGACCAGATGGCCGACATCTGGAAGGAGGGCGGCGCCACCACCTGGAACCAGGTCGACAAGTCGTTCCCCAACGAGAAGCTGGCCATCTTCGCCCCTGACACCGAGTCGGGCACCTACGACTTCTTCACCGAGGAGATCCTCGGCGACCCGGAGGAGGGCGCGCCCAAGCCGCGCACCGACTACACCGCCTCCTCCGACGACAACACCCTGGTGCAGGGCATCGAGGGCGAGGCCAACTCCTGGGGCTACTTCGGGTTCGCCTACTACCAGAGCAACAAGGAAGGCCTGAAGGAGATCAAGGTCGCCAAGGAGTCCGGCGGCCCGTACATCGCGCCCTCCGCCGAGACGATCGAGTCGGGCGAGTACCCGCTGTCGCGGCCGCTGTTCATCTACGTCAAGGAGGACTCGCTCCAGCGTGCCGAGGTCGGGCAGTTCGTGAAGTTCTACCTGGAGCAGACGCCGCAGCTGATCGCCGACGTCGGCTACGTGGCCGCGCCCCAGGACGACTACGCCCAGGGCCTCGCCAAGCTCCAGCCCTTCCTGACGAGCTGAGCCCCGCCTTGAGCAGCCGCCCACCGAGCTCGTCACCCGCCGGCGACCGCGCGCCGGCGGGTGACCGCTCCACCAGCCTCGCCCGCCGCTCCTCCCGCACCGGCGAGCGGGTGATCATCAGGGGCCTCTTCGTGTGCGCGGTGCTGTCCGTCGCGGTCACGGTCGGGATCGTCGCCGTCCTGCTGGTCGACGCGTTCGAGTTCTTCCGTGAGGTCAGCCCCCTCGACTTCCTCACCGGGACGGTCTGGGCGCCCGGAGCGGGCGCCGGCGAGGGCGGCCAGTACGGGGTGCTGCCCCTGCTGAACGGCACCCTGATGATCGCCGTCGGCTCCGTGGTGGTCGGGCTGCCGCTGGGGGTCCTGACCGCGATCTTCCTGTCGGAGTACGCCAGCGACCGGGTCAGAGGCCTGCTCAAGCCGACCCTGGAGGTCCTGGCCGGCATCCCCACCGTGGTGGTCGGCTACTTCGCCCTCCAGTTCATCACCCCCGACCTGCTGCGGCCGATCTTCGGCGAGGAGAACGTGTTCATCTTCAACGCCGCGGCCGGGTCGATCGCGGTCGGCCTGATGATCGTCCCGATCATCGCCTCGATCAGCGAGGACGCCATGCGGGCGGTGCCGAGCTCGCTGCGCGAGGCCGCCTACGGCCTCGGCTCCACCAAGCGCCAGGTCAGCCTGCGCGTGGTGGTGCCGGCCGCCCTCTCCGGCATCATCGCGTCGGTGATCCTCGGGGTGTCGCGGGCGGTCGGGGAGACCATGGCCGTCACCATCGCCGCCGGCAACACCCCCACGCTGACGTGGAACTTCTTCGAGTCCATCCAGACGCTGACCGCCTCCATCGCCCAGACGGTCCAGGGCGAGGCGGCCACCGGCACGGTCCGCTACAACGCCCTGTTCGCCCTCGGCCTCACGCTGTTCGTGATCACGCTGGTCATGAACATCGTCTCGGGCCGCATCGTCCGCCGCTACCGGCAGGTGTACTCGTGAGCGTCACCACCGGGACCCTCGCCCCCCGGGCCCTGCGCCGGGGCGCCACCCGCAGCGGCGTCAAGATCCTCATCGACGTGGCGTTCGCGGGCCTGCTGTTCGTCGGCACCATCACCGCCGTGATCGCCCTGGCCACCCTGATCTGGACGATCCTCGACGCGGGCTGGGCCAGGCTGGTCGGCGACCCGGTGGGGTTCCTGACCAACTACGTGTCCCGCCTGCCGGCCAACGCGGGGATCAAGGCCGGCCTGGTCGGCTCGGCCTACCTCATGGTCGTGACCGCCGTGATCTGCTTCCCGGTCGGCGTGGGCGCCGCGGTCTACCTGGAGGAGTTCGCGCCCCGGAACCGGCTGACCAACTTCGTGGAGTCCAACATCTCCAACCTGGCCGGGGTGCCCTCGGTGGTCTACGGCCTGCTCGGGCTGGGGATCTTCGCCCGGTTCCTGCGCATGGGGCCCAGCCTGCTGGCCGGCGCCCTCACCCTGGCCGTGATGAGCCTGCCGGTGATCATCGTGGCCGGCCGCGAGGCGATCCGGGCCGTCCCCGACTCGATCCGGGAGGGCGCCTACGCCCTGGGCGCGACCAAGTGGCAGTTGACCAGGACCCAGGTCCTGCCGGCGGCCCTGCCCGGCACCATGACCGGCACCATCCTCGCCCTCTCCAGGGCCATCGGCGAGACGGCCCCGCTGCTGGTCATCGGCCTGCCGGTGGTCATCTTCACCCTCCCCGACGACCTGCGCGATCCCGTCTCGGCCCTGCCCCTGCTGATCTTCAACTGGACCAGCCGCCCCCAGCCGGCCTTCGCCGAGGCCGCCGCCGCCGCCAGCATCGTGCTGCTCGCCCTGCTGCTGGCCATGAACGCGGTTGCGATCTTCATCCGGAACCGGTACACGATTCGGTGGTGAAGCGATGTCCGAGGGAACGACCGAAGGGCGCACCCAGGTGACTCAGGAAGAGCAGCATCAGGCGGAGAGCCGCATCACCGAGGTGGTGAAGGAGAAGGAAGGCGGCCACCACGGCGAGCCGGGCACCGAGGTGGTGTTCCACCTCGACGACGTCCACGTCTACTACGGGAAGTTCCTGGCTCTCCGGGGGGTCAACCTGGACATCCACCGCAACGAGATCACCGCCTTCATCGGGCCGTCCGGCTGTGGCAAGAGCACCCTGATCCGCTGTCTGAACCGGATGAACGACCTGATCCCGGGGGCCAGGGTCGAGGGCAAGATCGAGTACCACGGCCAGGACCTGTACGGCGACGGGGTCGACCCGGTCGAGGTGCGGCGGCGCATCGGCATGGTGTTCCAGAAGCCGAACCCGTTCCCCAAGTCGATCTACGAGAACATCGCCTACGGCCCGCGGGTCACCGGCATGGACAGCAAGGGCATGGACGACCTGGTCGAGCGCTCCCTGCGCGGCGCCGCGCTCTGGGACGAGGTCAAGGACAAGCTCAAGTCGAACGCCCTGGCGATGTCCGGCGGCCAGCAGCAGCGGCTCTGCATCGCCCGGGCGATCGCCGTCTCGCCGGACGTGATCCTGATGGACGAGCCCTGCTCGGCCCTCGACCCGATGTCCACCGGGCGCATCGAGGACCTGATGGAGGAGCTCAAGAAGGAGTACACGATCGTGATCGTCACCCACAACATGCAGCAGGCGGCGCGGGTGTCGGACCGGACGGCGTTCTTCACCGCCGAGGCGGCCCCGGGCACCGGGGACCGCACCGGCCTGCTGGTGGAGTACGACGACACCGACGCCATCTTCACCCACCCGGCCGACCGGCGCACCGAGGACTACGTCACCGGCCGATTCGGCTAGCGCGCTCTCGGGTACTCTCTGCGTGCTCCCAACCGAAGGGAGGACGCTTGAAGCTGCGCATCTTCCCCCGAGAGGAATCGTACTTCGACCTGTTCGACGAGGTCGCGGCCAACCTCGCCGGCGCCGCGGGATACCTGCTGGACATGGTCGAGGACTTCGTCGACCCGGAGATGAAGGCCAAGCGCCTGGTCGAGGCCGAGCACGAGGGCGACCGGCTCACCCACGCCATCTACTCCCGGCTCAACACCACCTTCATCACCCCGTTCGACCGCGAGGACATCCATGCCCTGGCCGGCCAGCTCGACGACGTGCTCGACGCCCTCGAGGAGGCGGCCGACATGCTGGTCCTGCACAAGGTGACCGAGCCGCTGGACGCGGTGGTCGAGCAGGCCCGGCTGATCGACCGGGCGGCCAGGGCGACCGCCGACGGCCTCCGCAACCTGCGCGGGCTCAAGCAGGAGCCGCTGCGGGCCTACCTGATCAACATCAACGAGCTGGAGAACCAGGGCGACCGGCTCTACCGCCGGGCCCGGGCCGACCTCTACAACTTCGAGGGCGAGCACCCGGCCCGCTACCTGCTCATCTGGAAGGACATCGTCGAGCAGCTCGAGGAGGCCCTCGACGCCCTCGAGCACGTCGCCAACACCGTGGAGACGGTCATCATCAAGCATGCCTGACCTGGCCCTCCTCGCCGTCATCGCCATCGTGGTGCTGGCGCTGGTGTTCGACTTCACCAACGGCTTCCACGACGCCGCCAACTCGATCGCCACCGTGGTCTCGACCAGGGTCCTGACCCCGCGGATGGCGGTCGTCTGGGCGGCGCTGTTCAACTTCGTCGCCTTCCTGGTGTTCCAGACCGCGGTGGCCAACACCGTCGGCAAGACCGTCGACCCGGCGGTGGTCAGCGAGGCGGTGATCTTCGCCGGGCTGGCCGGGGCCATCGCCTGGAACTTCCTCACCTGGTGGCTGGGGCTGCCGACCTCGTCGTCGCACGCCCTCATCGGCGGCTTCGCCGGGGCCGGCGTGGCCAAGGCCGGCTTCGGCGTCCTGGACGCCGGCAGCCTGGAGAAGACCATCCTGTTCATCCCGCTGTCGCCGCTGTTCGGGCTGAGCCTCGGCTTCGTGCTGATGCTGGCCAGCATGTGGAGCTTCCGGCGGTCCACCCCGGCCAGGGTCGACGGGCTGTTCCGCCGCCTGCAGCTGCTGTCGGCGGCCGCCTTCAGCCTCGGCCACGGCGGCAACGACGCCCAGAAGACCATGGGGATCATCGCCGCCCTGCTGGTGGGCGCCGGCTACCTCCAGTTGGAGGACAACGGCGACCTCCCGGTGCCGCTGTGGGTCGTGCTCGCCGCCCACGCCGCCATCGCGCTCGGCACCCTGTCGGGCGGCTGGCGGATCGTCAAGACCCTCGGCCAGCGGATCACCGCCCTCCAGCCGGTCGGCGGCTTCTCGGCCGAGACGGCCGCCGCCGTCTCGCTGTACCTGGCCACCGCCTTCGGGATCCCCGTCTCCACCACCCAGACCATCACCGGGGCGATCGTGGGGGTGGGGGCGACCAGGAGGCTGTCGGCGGTCCGCTGGGGGGTGGCCGGGCGGATCGTCTGGGCCTGGGTCCTGACCATCCCGGCCGCCGGGACGATCGCGGCCGTCGCCTACGTCATCACCGTCTCGCCGTTCGCGCTGGCCGCCCTCGTCCTGGCCGCGGCGGCGGTGGTGGCCGCCGTGGTCGTCGCCGGCCGTCGGGCGGTCCGCCGGGAGTCGCTGGCCGCCGGGGCCGACGAGCCGGTCGAGCCGGTCGAGCCGGCGGAGCGCTGAGGCCGGGTGCGGCTCGCCGTCCTCGACGTCGGCTCGAACACCATCCACCTGGTCGTCGTCGACGGCCAGGCCGACGGCACCTTCACGGTGGTCGCCCGGGAGCGGGACACCCTGCGGCTGGCCGACGCCGCCTTCCCGTCGATGCGCCTGCCCACCGAGGCGGTCGAGCGGCTGGTGGCCAGCGTCGCCGGCATGCGGGCGGTGGCCGACGACCTGCGCGCCGGTGCGGTCGCCGGCTTCGCCACCTCGGCCATCCGCGAGGCCCGCAACGGCCTGGACGTGCTTGACCGGGTCCGGGAGGCGACCGGGGTGACCATCAACGTGCTGCCCGGGGTCGAGGAGGCCCGCCTGACCTACCTGGCCGCGCGGCGCTGGACCGCCTTCTCGGCCCGGCGGCTGCTGGTGGTCGACATCGGCGGCGGCAGCGTCGAGGTGGCCGGCGGCGAGGGCGAGCGGCCCGAGCTGGCCGAGAGCCTCCCGCTGGGGGCGACCCGGCTCACCCGCCGCTTCGTCCGCTCCGACCCGGTGAGGCCCGAGGAGCTGGTGCTGCTGCGGACCCATGCCCTGGCGCTGCTCGGTCCCCTGGCCGACCGGGTCAGGGAGGCGCCGTGGGAGGTGACCTGCGCCACCTCCAAGACCTTCCGGAACCTCGGGGCGGTGGCCAGGGCGCTGCCCGGGGCGCCGACCCCGGCCCACGAGTTCGGTTTCGCCGGCGTCGACGGCCACACCGCCCCCATCCTGACCCGCGAGGCCCTCAACGTGGTCGCCGGCTACCTGGCCGGCACGACCGACCGCGACCGCAGGGGCCTCACCGGCCTGGACGGCCTGCGCGCCGGCAACGTGGTGGCCGGGTCCCAGGTGGCGGCCCTCATCATGCAGGCGTTCGGGCTGCGCGAGCTGGTCCTGGCGCCCTGGGCCCTGCGCGAGGGCGTCATCCTGGACACCCTGGCCCAGCTGGGCCCGACCCCCGATGGCCCGCCCGGCGCCCCCGACCCGCGCCGCCGGTCGGTGCTGGACTTCGCCAGGCGCCACGCCTGGGACGAGGCCCACTGCCGCCAGGTCACCGCCCTGGCCCTGTCCCTGTTCGACCAGACAACGGCCCTGCACGGCCTCGGGCCGGCCGAGCGCGAGCTGCTGGAGGCCGCGGGCCTGCTCCACGACGTCGGCTACGCGGTCGCGCAGTCCTCCAGGCACAAGCACTCCCTCTACCTCATCCGCAACGCCGCCCTCGACGGCTGGACCCCCCGCGAGCTCCTCGTCATGGCCAACGTGGCCCGCTACCACCGCAAGGCCCTCCCGTCGGACCGCCACGGCGACTACATGGCCCTGGAGGACGCCGACCGGGTGGTGGTCCGCCGCCTCGCCGCCCTCCTCCGGGTCGCCGAGGGCCTCGACGCCGACCACTTCCAGGTGGTCCAGGCGGTCAACGTGGTCGACGAGGGCCCCCGCCTCCGCCTCGAACTCCGCGCCCGCGACGCCCCCGACCTGTGGGCCACCGACCAGAACGCCGACCTGTTCGAAGCCGAGTTCGGCCGCCAGCTGGTCCCGGTCGCCACCGAGGTCGTGTAGCCGACCGAAGCAGCGGGTGCGCTCGGCGATCCACAACCCCCCTGCGGGGTATGGTTGGGACCATGCTGAAGGCGACGTTGCTGAAGGCGGCGGGTTCGGCGTTCCTGCAGCGGCAGGTGACCGCGAACCCGATCGCCCGCCGGGTCGCGGACCGGTTCATCGCCGGCAACACCCTGGACGAGGCCGAGCGTGCGATCCGAGCCCTCAACGCCGCCGGGATGTCGGTGGCCCTCGACTACCTGGGCGAGAACACCGAGTCGGAGGCCCAGGCCCGCGCGTCGACCGGCGCCTACCTGGCCGCGATCGACCGCATCCAGGACGGCGGCATGGACGCCAACATCTCGGTCAAGCTCACCGCCCTGGGCCTCGACATCCGCCAGGAGCTGGCCCTCGAGGAAGCCTCCAAGGTGGCCGCCCGCGGCAAGGAGGTCGGCGCCATGGTCGGCGTCGACATGGAGGCCGCCGTGTACGCCGGCCGCACCCTCGAGATCGTCGAGTCCGTGGCCCGCGACTACGACAACCTCGGCGTCTGCATCCAGTCGTACCTGTACCGCAGCCGCGACGACCTTCACCGCCTGAACCGCCTCGGCATCCCCGTCCGCCTGGTCAAGGGCGCCTACCAGGAGTCGCCAGAGGTCGCCTACCCTGAGAAGTCCAGCGTCGACCAGGCCTACGCCCGCATGCTCGACGACCTGGTCGTCGCCAACCCCTACCCGATGGTCGCCACCCACGACCCGGCCATGGTCCGCCTCACCAAGGCCCTGGTCGCCCGCCACCGCCGCGACCGCGACAGCTTCGAGTTCCAGATGCTCTACGGCGTCCGCCGCGACCTCCAGGAACAGGTCGTCGCCGAGGGCTACCGCCTCCGCGTCTACCTCCCCTACGGCACCCAGTGGTACCCCTACTTCATGCGCCGCCTCGCCGAACGCCCCGCCAACCTCTACTTCTTCCTCTCCAACCTGGCGAGAACCAGGTGAGGCGCTGACCTGCGCAGAACCACCGGGCGGCATCTATGCTGGCCGGGGTGGTGGTTGCCGGCGAGGAAAGGGTGGCGGATGCGGCACGGGTCGACCGGGGCTGCCGCCGCTCTCGGGCTTGTCGGGGTGCTCGTCCTGGTGGGGTGCGACTCGGGGGACGAGGGGCGCTATGCGGCCGAGCCGGTGCGGACGGCCGAGGTGGTGGAGCGGGTCAGCGCCCCGGGGGCGGTGCAGGCGGCCGGGCAGGCGGAGCTGAAGGCGCCGGCGGCGGCGCGGGTCGAGCGGCTGGTGGTCAGGGACGGGCAGGAGGTCGGCAACGGGGACCTGGTCGCCGAGCTCTCCTCCGAGCAGGTGGACGACCAGGTACGGCAGGCCCAGGCGGCGGTGGACGCCGCCTCGTCGCTCGGCACGGTGGCGCCGACCCTGCCGACGGGGGCGGCGCTCTCCGCCTTCCAGGGCGTCCAGTCGCAGGTGGTGGCGACCAGCGCGGCCGTGATCGCCGCCCTCCGTTCGGCGCTGCCGCTGGTGCCGAGGGCGCAGCGGGCCCGGCTGGAGGCGCGGATCGACCGGGCGCAGGTGCAGGTGGCCGAGCTGCAGCGCCAGGCCGACCAGGCGGCCAACGAGGCCGCGGCGGCGGCCGACACCCAGGCGGACTCGCTGCGGCGCTCGCTCGAGGCGGCCACCGCCGCCCAGCGCGGGCAGGCCGAGCTCGCCCTCGAGCTGGCCAAGGACCAGCGGGACCGCCTGACCCTCCGGTCGCCGCTGGCCGGGACCGTCCAGCTGGGCCGCTCCGGCGGCGGGGGCACCACCCTGCCGCAGGTCCAGGGGCTGCCGGAGGGGGCCGAGCAGGCCCTGCAGGGACTCGGCGGCGGCGGGGCCCAGGCCGCCCAGACCGGGCCGCCGCTCCGGGTCGGGTCCGAGGTGGCGGCCGGGCAGACGGTGGCCACCGTGTTCGACGTCAGCGGCCTGCTGGTCGCGGCCGAGGTCGACGAGACCGACATCGCCCTGGTCAAGCCGGGACAGTCGGCCACGGTGGAGCTGGACGCCTTCCCCCAGGCGGTGTTCGCGGCCAAGGTGCGCCGGGTCGCGGTGGCCCCGACCTCCGGCCAGTCGGCCGCCGGCGGGGTCACCTACCAGGTCGACCTGGCCCTCGGCGCGGCCGAGGCGGGCTCGGCCGCGCCGGGCGGCGAGCCAACCCCACGGGTCGGGATGACGGCCACCGCCGCCATCGAGGTCCGCCGGACCATCGACGAGCTCTCGGTGCCAGGGTCGGCGCTGGTCGGCCGGTCGGGCGGGCAGGCCGTGTTCGTGGTCGAGGACGGCAAGGTGCGCCTGCGGCCGGTGCAGGTCGCCGCCGACGGCGAGGACCGGGTGGCGGTCGCCTCCGGCCTGCGCGAGGGCGAGCGGGTGGTCTCCCGCGGCGCCGAGCGCCTGCGCGACGGCCAGGACTGGCCGGGCGACTAGTGGCCGAGCCACCGGTGGTCGAGGCCCTCGGCGTGACCAAGGTGTACCGCCTGGACGGGGTCGAGGTGCGGGCGCTCGACGGGGTCGACCTGGTCGTCGAGCGGGGCGACTCGATGGCCATCATGGGGCCGAGCGGGTCGGGCAAGTCGACCCTGCTGGGCCTGCTCGGCGGGCTGGACCGGCCGACCTCGGGGACGCTGCGGTTCGACGGACGGGACGTCACCGGGCTGTCCGAGGACGAGCTGGCCGCGGTGCGCAACCGGGTCGTCGGGTTCGTGTTCCAGAGCTTCCAGCTGCTGGCCAGGACCCCCGCGGTCGGCAACGTCGGGCTGCCGCTGGTCTACCGGGGGCTGGGCCGGGGCGAGCGCCGCCGGCTGGCCGTCGAGGCCCTGGAGGCGGTCGGCCTCGGGCACCGGCTCCAGCACCGGCCCTCCCAGCTCTCGGGCGGCGAGCAGCAGCGGGTGGCCATCGCCCGCGCCCTGGTCACCGAGCCGGCGATGCTGCTGGCCGACGAGCCCACCGGCAACCTCGACTCGCGCTCGGGCGACGAGGTGCTGGCGCTGCTCGCCCGCCTCCACGCCGACCGCGGCGTCGCGGTGGTCGTCGTCACCCACGACCAGGGGGTCGCGGCCCGGTTCCGCCGCCGGGTCGTCCTGCACGACGGCCGCCTTGTCACCGAGACGGAGCCGGCCAGGTGAGATTCGCGGAGGCCATCCGGGTCGCCTGGGAGGCGTTGCGGGCCAACAAGCTCCGCTCCGGGCTGACCATGCTCGGGGTGGTCATCGGCGTGGCCAGCGTGGTCCTGCTGGTGGCGATCGGCAGCGGGGCCCGCGACGAGGTCACCTCGGGAGTGGAGTCGCTGGGCTCCAACATCCTGTTCGTGGCCCCCGGGAACCTCTCGTTCGGCTCGGCCCCGAGCGTGTCCCGGCTGGGGCTGGAGGACGTCCGCCGGGTCGGCGACGCCATCGGCGACCCCCGCCGGGTG
>Ga0081538_10004655_pt1 | contig 12584 bp, 9 predicted proteins | sample TabmetS5T2R1_FD_71022 | JGI IMG/M metagenome (GOLD analysis project Ga0081538, IMG submission 71022) | Tabebuia heterophylla rhizosphere microbial communities from the University of Puerto Rico - S5T2R1 | ecosystem: Host-associated > Plants > Roots > Rhizosphere ...
CTAGCCATCAAAGAAGCAAGGGGAATCGATTCCCACGGCTTGCTCTGAGTAGAGACCATAGAGACAAAGTTTCCATCAGCCATCTTTTCAAGAGCGGAAACCGGCGTTGCATTTTCACTCCCGTGGTGAGCTATCTTGAAAAAGTTAATGTTAGATAATATGTCTTCGGCGCTTGGTAAGTTCTCTATCCACCACCTCCAGTTTCCATATTGCGCATCTCCCGTGAAGAGAAGATTCTTGCCATGGAATTCAAATAAAGTAACTAGACTCTCATTATTCCGAGCTTTGTCCAAAGAAAAAGCAAGGTCGAATGAAAACTCAGCCATCCTTTGAAGAGTCATTTCATCTTCTTGACTCAAGGGATGATATTCGCTATCAGTAATCCACTCCTTTCCAAATGGAAGGCTGCTGGTATAAGCTGCCAAGGCAATATCGTTGGCAGCCTTGCTAATAAGGTACCTATCATCATCAGGTGGGTCCATCTTCTTTAAATATTCCTCCAATTCCGGAGGGCCTAGAACCCTGACACGCAAGCCAGGGATGAAACAATCAGTGGAATTCAATAAATCACCAGCCTTCAAAAATCTGATCTTTACATCATTGTCTCCAAATCCCGTTCTTAGGTAATGCATTGACTTCTTGTTGCCCCTTAGATTCTCAACTGCCATCATAGCCGCTTCCCGTTCAGGTGAGACAGGTAATAAAGCAAAACGCGTGAGAAGCTCTTCTGCCACAATCTCTAGCTTCTCATGCAGTTTCATTGCCTTCAAATTGGATTCATCCCAAGTCCATGGTAGCCATATCTGATCTATTTTAAAGGAAGAAAACAGTTCTGCATACTTGCCAAAACCGGATATGTGATCTTGGTGAGCATGAGTTGCAATTATTATCGCAAGCTTCCTTCTAGTTACCTGAGCAATATCATCAATAATTTTGTCCATGGTCTTAATGTCTGCACCCGGGTGCACGCCAAAATCTATCAATATGTGAGCGTACGCATCTCCCTTCTTGCTTCCAGATGGAAGAGAAAGTAAAAAGCAATCGCCAAAGCCTACTCGGTACATACGGACCCGTATCTTCATCATATTTGGAGTGCCAGAGACCCTTTTTGTTGAGTTCTTTTTCTTTGTAGCCAAATCTAGAATCCCCTGTGGATAATGCGAAAATCCGGTCTGAATGCCTTCGTGAAAATTCTCGTAGCATCTGTGGAATATGGTGCAAATGCAATATCATTTTGAAGCAATTTTAGGTATTCACGCTGTTCTCTTAGCCGAACTGTGTCGCTTATTCGCTTGGCAATAATATACCGCACATTCCCGTCTTCATCAAATATTACTGTTGTGCCACCTCTGAATGGAAACTTTGGAGAGTTTTCATCGCGTTCGTCAAGCTGAACCATCTTGTATTGATAAAAACCAGCCACGATATCATGGATCAGCTTACCGTCATCTGATACCCGATGCATAGGGTGCAGTGACTTTACTTGTATTTTCAATTTGGGTTCGTTTGGATCCACTGTTAAGCCCAACGTGTCTGCATTATCTTTAGCCCAGTCATGCAACTCGCTAAAAATGCTTCTATCGTTCTCTTGCCATCCGCGCTTTCCTATATTATATGTAACAGAAGACAACATTGGGCAATTCAGCGTGGCTTCGGGCTTAGGACGCTCTAGAATCAATGATTCTTCTGTATATGAGCTTACACCCTGTGGAACGATGCCCCGCGAACGAAATGCATCAATGATGGTGGTCCTGTACTCATACTTGTCTTCATGGAAAAGGTCTAGATCTGCAGTGATCATTGCTCGTAAATAATCCCCAAAGCGAATATCTACTGCCGGACAGTAGTCCAATGCCCTTATGCAGATATTTAGAAAATCGGAGGCAGTCTTTGATGCAGTATCTGCAAGCCGACTGACTATATCCGGGTGTAAGTTGTTCTGCATACCACTGCCCATCCTAAGTGCCTGAGATATCCGAACTAGATCGTTGGTACGCTTGACATAAATAGTAAAGTATGCATCAAATATTGCAGCGACGAGAACTGAACCCCGGAGATGTGGCTCATGATACTTTTGCAGATCGATTGAATTTGGAGGCGTTCCAACAGCCGCTCTTAGAGCCTGTCGCATGCCCATTGCCTCGCCAAATTGCACTGCTAACCCTACCAAAGGATTATCTCTTGTAAGATGCGCCTGAATTAATGGGACACTACCATCTGGTTGGATTTCGGGCTCTATAACACTACGGAAGATTTCGCCTCCAGTAAGTCGAATCATTTCTTGTAATGGCTCTTTCATTGTAAAGTGCTGGAATAGTGCAACGACATCTGCAAAAGCTTCATGAAATGCTAGTGAATCTTCACTGCACGACTCGTCAAAAAAATACCTTTGATCGTGTAAAATGGCATGAGCAGTTTCATGGGCCACAATGTCGTGCGACAGGCAAGTGTATACCATCTGGCCGGGCAGATTCCGTCCGGAGTCTCTCTTGACAGCTCGAAAGTAGCCAAAAACCAGAGCATGTAAGTTGCGGTCAAAATATGCATTGGCAGTTTGCATACCATGTGGAAAGATCCTAAGTTTTTGACTCCGATCCCACCTTATTTTCCTGCCCAGAGCGGATTCAAAATGGGCAATAGTTTCACTTGCAATTGCGTATACCATTTGCTGATGGAATCGAGGGTTAGCTTCGCTAGGCTCTAGACCATTGCTTATCATTATGTATGGATCTTCAAGATCGACCGACGTGTAATAGCATCTGTTTGTGGCGTCATAATCTATAACTTGTACATAATTACCAACTGGTCCAGGCTGAAGTTCTTCATAAGGCGTGTTTACCGTCATGTGATTACCTAGGGTATGACCCCGGGTAGGATCAAATGCAAATACCTTTAGCGGTCTGTAAAGCGGAGACTTACGATTCTTTGTACGACGGTCTTTATGCTCTGTTGTCAATTAGGATGTCACAACTCATGCGTTGAACACTCTGATAGAGTAGTCGCCCATCCCACTTGCACGATTGAAATGCCGCACCTGTACAAAGTATTCTCCAGCAATTAGGTTAGCCGCGATCTTGGCATTAGTATCAATACCAGAATCATCATCTTCGTCGATCAGTGCAGTAGGATTGTTGGGGCCAAATAGCTTCATCACTATATCTGTTGGGCCTTCTGTATCTATAACATAACGGCCATCAGTCTTTACTGTGAATTTAAAGAGATCCTCTTCACCAAATTTACCAATCGAGGCCTTTGTGCGTCGGTCCGCATTGACTTTCAGCTCTGGGGCAGCGTCTACCGTTACGCCGGTTTTTGGATACATCTTGGGTCCTGAGATGAATTCCTTATCAATATGAGAAAGCACTTCATTTGCCTTAGTGCCTATTCCATTCTTGGTCCACGAGGGAGGAAAGAAATAGAGCATAATAGAGTCAGGATCAAAATCTGTGCCATTAATCTGATCTACACGATATTTTTTAAGGATGTTGTGACGGGTTTTTTCTTCATCCCAAAAATTTGGAGATTTTGCCATTTCGCTGATAACTACTTCTTCATTCCACTCAATGCCACCTTCAGGATTTTGATGTTCATGTGCAAGCCCTATGGCGTGGCCAAATTCGTGTGCTGCAGTACCGCTATCCAAAAAGCCGAGATTCATAGTTGGTTGACCCAAGGGAATGTTGCGACAATCTGTGCCAACAAAGGACCAAGCCCCGTCATTGGGATCAAATGTGATTCGTATTTCTGAATCAGACGCATCGTTGAAATCAAGTTTGAGATTAGCTACCTGTTCCCACCAGCCGGCTTGTTCGCGTGCAATCGCCTTTTGCGTAGTAGATCCGTCCAAGAATTGCACCTGCAAGGTCGATCCTTTCATCCATGCCTTTCCAATTGGATTAATAGCACTCAACCTACCATTAAGTCGTATGGTTGGTTGATGCCTCATCATATCGCGTGGTAGCACACGGTCGATGCAAACCCTAGCCCTTTCAGCCACACTAGTTATCAACCCTGCATTTAGATAAGTATTTACCATAAATGGGAAATATCTACATTGGTAACTTAAGATTGCCTTCCATTCCCTCAAAAGAATTGGCTCATCTCCAGCCAAGTTATCAGAACTGTCATAGTGACAGGGAAAAATCTGGCGAAACCGACTGGTTGTTGATTTAGGGTCACCCATTGTTGAATTATGGTATAATTTTCTGTCTGACTACTAGATGGCGCTTCAATGCAGATTCAGACACTTCACTTGGAAGCCACTTTTCTAACTCCTTTGGCAATGAGAAAGAGATTAGTCTGAGGGTTTCCGTGCCGACAGCGGTTCTAAAAGTGCACCCAATCGTCAGTAATTGGAATTGAGTTAAAAGTTTTTGCTATGATATAAGGACAGGCAGGATTTTACGTTTTCACGGTTAAGGCTTCATACACTGCCATAGCTTTATGGTTTTTTGGCAAGTATGCTTTTGACCCAATTGAGCGATCTTGTAATCTAGATCATCCTTAGTTTTCCTCCAAATCTCATACATTGCTCGAGCAGAACAATTGCAGATAAGGAATATGATATTCGTCTGTTAAGTTCTGCTATAGCGAGCTTGATATTGTAAGGGCAGGTAAGGCTTGGAATTACTATTAATTCCAATTGTATTTTGTCTTCATTCTTTCCTGACTCTTGCATATCTGAGCTAGCTTGTTTACTAATTGTTAAGCCAAATCTTAAAAGCAACATCGCTGAGCATTTATTTGCAAAGACATAGTTTAATCTAGGCTTTTGCTAAACTATCCATCCATATGCATATCTACTAATAAAAGCTGAAGTTATATGATGTTATTATATATGCTGGATATGAAAAGGAAGCTCGCGGAATTGAAAAGAAGCGAGCTCAATAGGACATTCAAGGAGAATCAGGTTCCCTTTATCCTTATAGCTCCAGACCAAGATTTTCATCTATTTCCACATGATCTATTGACTGAGTATAATGATTCTGAATATTCGCCTCCACGATTCTTGGTTGATGAAACCCGCACTAGAATTGACCATCTAGTCGAACTATCTAGAAAGAAAGATTTTACATTTTTTGATGATGTTCTGGGCAGGCTGGACGCTGCTACTATTAGGCATTCAAATAAGTTACTGTTAAAATTTTCAAGGGCTAGCTACTTCTACTTTGCTGCGTTGAATAAAGGCCTTGACCTCCCTCTGTGGAGCACATCTAATACTACTACTACTACTACCTTGAGGGATCTTCTTAATGAAGATCCATATGATTTGCATTCGAGCGTTTTGCCAAATCCACTAGGAGTTGTTTCATCGTTAATCTTAGAGCCTGAAAATAAGGTTGTATTAACTATACATTCGAGTCGCAACTTTGAGGGAAGCGGGATGATTAGTGCACCAGTTGGAGGTTCTCTTAGTATAAAGGAAGGTGACATAGACCTTTCAGGACTCCCTGATCCGTTCCGAACAGTTGCCAGAGAAGCAAATGAAGAACTAGGTCTTAGCATAAGCGCAACAGATATCAAGTTCTTTGGACTTGGAAGAGATCTAACAACATTGAAACCTGAGCTTATTGGACAGATTTTTCTTAACCTTAAGGAGAAGGAGCTTCTTGAGATACAAAAAAATCGTGCAAAGGATGAATGGGAAATAGAAGGACAAATTATCGCCCATAGCGAAGAAATACCCGAATTCTTGAGCATGAATAATTGGAGCCCAGCTGGATGGGTAAGCACCTATTTATCAGTCATTAGCATCAATAGAGATCAGTAATATAGGATAAGTTGCAGCAAAAATAATAAAGACACAATCCTCTTTGATTTTGGGAATAATCTTGCGATGGATCCCTTCTGTAAAGCCATAAACTCTTGTCAGAATGAATTTGAAACGATCATTAAAAATGGAAAATATGATCTCAATACTGAAATGCTAATTGCCGTATGGAAAAAATATATTAAACAATTCATGGACCTTATTATTCTCACCTCTTTCAAGAGGAAGCTATTCTAGACCAAGTCTTGCAATTTCTTGACATTGCGCAGAATAGAGCAGATCTTGTACGCGCTCTACTTATTCTGTTCCAAGAGAGGTCTCTAGCCTTGCTAACACGTATATATATACACTGATTCCTGCATTGACACCATATACTATCCATTGATGGTGGCCTGTGGGATTATTATTAGCGGCATATAGTTTTTTCCCGCCTGCTATAACAGAAGACAGAGTAAAGAGGCTTGCAATGCTGCATAATGTCAAGGTCGCCCAGCAGCCAGCAGCAGCATTTTGAATGTATCATTTTTCTGCCATCTTTATCCTTGGATGCCTCTGCCGCTGCGGCAACCCATATTTCAAAGCGATATGAAATCAAGGACGTACAATGACCCCTAACTTCGGCATAATGGTCCACGGCGGAGCGGGAACAAGCAAAATAAGAGCAAAACGAACACAAATTTCTAAGGCCCTTGAAGATTCTGTTAGCGCAGGGTACGATATTTTGTTAGCAGGTCGTGACGCGGTTGATTCAGTTGAATCGGCTGTCGCAAGCATGGAGGACTCGGGTGTTTTCAATGCTGGCATCGGATCCTGCCTCACCTTGGAAAAGAGAATAGAAATGGATGCGTCAATAATGGACGGAAGAGATCTTCGGGCCGGATCAGTTGGCGCGGTGGAGCATATACAAAATCCTGTAAAACTAGCAAGGAAGGTGATGGAAAGGACAGATCATGTAATGTTTGTGTCCGGCGGAGCTTTGAAGCTTGCAGAGCTCTGCGATATTGCACCTTTCTCTCTTGAACCCACAAAAGAAAAGCTGGAGGTTTATACCACTTTGCACAAAAAGTTGAAAACTGCTTGGTCTAGAAATTACAGATTATTATTATCATCATCATCTTCTACCCTTAATCAAAGACGTTTTGGGACAGTAGGTGCAGTTGCCATAGACAAGCATGTAAATGTAGCGGCTGCTGTCTCTACTGGCGGAAGATGGCTCAAGATGCATGGACGGGTGGGGGATTCTGCAGTCATTGGGGCAGGGATCTATGCTGACAATAGTTCTGGCGCAGCCTGTGCTACAGGTAATGGTGAATTTATCATGAGGTTGTGTCTCTCAAAATATGCATGCGATCTCATGAAACAACAATACAGTCCTTCACAGGCAGCAAGAAAGGCAATATCCCTTGTTACACGAAGGTTTGGGCCAAATAACGGAGGGATAATAGCGGTAAATGCAAAAGGCACGTTTGGTCTCTTGATGAACACCAGATCCATGCCAGTGGCAATAAAAAGTAGTAGCAAGGGTCATGGAAAAATGCATGTTCGCCTTTGAAATGCACGGACGCAACTATACCTCTCAAGAGTAATTCACAATAGCTGAAGCCAAGACTGCATCAGAAGAAGCATCACACCAGAGGTTTTGGACAAGCTCGACAAGGACTTGAGATTGTACGAGATAATCAAATTACAATGGTGGGGCCAGTGGTTTCCGTGCCGATAGCGGTTCGTTTTTTGGACTCTTCTTTAGATTCAGAGGCAGTAGCTATAAAGTTTTTGATTAGTGCGGGCCCGTCGGGCCGTGAAGTGATATCACTTCAAAAAGTGGATTCTCAGCTAAGATTGGTTAATGCAGGAGAAGCTAAAAAGCTTTCTGCAAGACTGCACCATCGAGATTTGGATGTATTTTGGCGTTTTGCGCTTTGCTCAAGCCCAGAAAGAAAGAGTTGAAAAGGGAGAGAGAGATATAACTCCATTTCTGAGAGACTGTCCGAGACCACTTTCAGGTAATTTTCAGTCCAATTTATACTCAAGTCTTCTCGTTACTAAACCACTTTAGACTAATGCTCAAGTCTACTCCATTCCAACTAATAATTGAGGTGAAGATATAACTGCTCGGAGTGGCTAAAAGGAGAGTAAGAGGTATAACTTTGAAAAATGAATATTCAACCATTCAAAGTGCATATTCCAGAAACAGCTCTACAAGACTTACACGAGCGCTTAGCACGCACACGCTGGCCTGATGAGGTTCCTAACACAGGGTGGGAATATGGCACAAATTTGGCCTACCTCAAGGAGTTGGTTCATTATTGGCAGACACAGTTCGATTGGCGGGCACAAGAAGAGATGATGAATCAGTTTGCCCATTTTCGCGCTGATTTCGATGGTTTTGGCATTCATTTTATTCACGAGAAAGGAAAAGGTCCCGATCCTCTCCCGATCATTATTACACACGGCTGGCCTAGTTCTTTCCTTGAGATGTTGAAAATTATACCCCTCCTGACAGATCCTGAGAACCATGGCGGAAAAGCTGAGGATTCTTTTGATGTCATTGTGCCATCACTTCCAGGCTATGGATTTTCAGACAGACCAACAAAATGTGGAATGACTATCTCCCGCATAGCCAATATTTGGGCGCGTTTGATGACTGAAGCACTAGGATATGACCGCTTTGCGGCACAGGGAGGCGATCACGGTGCAAGTGTCACAGAACAGCTTGCTGCATCCCATAGTGATTCGTTAGTTGGAATTCACCTTGATATGGTGCCTGTTCACCATGTATTCGAAAGGCCACCTATAGAAGAACTATCGCAATCAGAAAAGGAATACTTGCAACAACTAGAGCTTTGGTTGCAAGAAGAAGGCGGTTATGCCATGATTCAAGGGACTAAACCACAAACACTCGCATATGCCTTGAACGATTCTCCAACCGGACTTGCGGCATGGATTGTAGAGAAGTTCCGTTCATGGAGCGACTGCAACGGAAGCGTGGAAAAGCGTTTTACCAAAGATGAGCTAATTACCAATATCACCCTCTATTGGGTTACTGAAACAGTAAATGCCGCAAGTAGGTTGTATTACGAGGCAGCACACGATCATAATTATATACATCCAAAACATCAAAGAAGAAGAAGAAGTGATGTCAAGACGGCATTTGCGATTTTTCCAAAGGATATACTTACAGCGCCGCGCCAATGGGCAGAACGTTGGTTTAATGTGATGCGATGGACCGAGATGCCGCGTGGCGGACACTTTGCAGCAATGGAAGAACCAAAGTTATTGGCCAATGACATAATTACTTTCTTCCGTCCATTGAGATCTCCGAAAAGGTAGTTCATGCTGAATATTAATTACCAGTTTGCTTACAAATAGAACGAGGATGGTAAGGAACAATATTTTACAAATGGAAAGTATAGCAAATTTCGTTAACATATATCCGTAGATCAAGAGATCAGGATTGACATTATTGTTCTCTAGCCAATATTGACTGAAAGGCTCAATTAACCTAATGATAGTATTGTTTATGGAATTGCAATTTCAATTTCAATTGGACAGCAGACAGTCTCCGCGCTTGTCAGAGATGTTGTTATTCCATCTTATATCAGGCCTTTCATTACTATTTCATTTGAGATTTTCTTGATGACATTTTTATTCTAATGCCACATCTTACCAAATTGCTTGCCAAGTGGATTTATCCTAGTGTAGTAGTCCAATAAGTACTAAAATAGTATAAAAGTCTCGTACGGTAAAATGTGGCTGATTCCGCAGAGTGGTGCGCATGAGACTTCAACTAGCCATCCATCTATTAATCTAAAAGTATGGGCCCATATGGGATGGTGTTGCCAGAGGAAGAAGGAGAACAATTATCTGAATCTTAGTAAAAGTGAGAAACAAAAGAAGAGGGAAATCTCAGTATTTGTCCTTAAATATGTTGACTGATATGTATATATATACATCTTATTGGAGTCGAACAGAAATATGGTTGCAAAAATAAATACTCTATATTATGCCGCAGCGGCGACAACTGCAATAGCTGGCATTTTACATTTAATTCAAGCTTCAAACTCTTTTGGATTTAGTCTTTATTTTGGCATTTTCTTCATAGTAGCAGGGATAGCCCAGATATTTTGGATAATGCCCATGATAAGAAGATGGGGAAGACCATGGTATTATGTAGGCATTGGGGGAACTATAGTACTAATCATACTCTTTGCTATAACTAGGATGCCAGGTAATCCGATCACTGGAAGGGGAGGTCCTATTAGCCCAATGGCACTTGCAATTGAAGTATTGCAAGCTGCCTTTATTGGACTGACTATTGCCATTATAGTCTATGAAAGCAAAAGAAAACAACTCAGCGGAAAAACTGCGTCTGAGACAGCATAACATAATGCCGGTTCACCTCATTTGGTCAGAAGATTTTCTAATAAGGTAAGCTCAAGAGCTTTAAACTTCTTCTTTGGTTTATGCATACTAGCGAAATCATAGATTCTAGTAGAAGAGCTTAAAGAATATAGCCCAGAATTTTAAGCGCACCCTTTAGTAGATACAATCGGAAAATGCCTCCGACATCTCCACTACGTCTCCACTCTTGCTAGTTTAAGCGTGAATTTGAAGTCTTGAGGTGGACGTATTCGGGCGATGGTGGAGATACTATCTCCACCGATAACAAAGCATCTCTACCACTTTTGCCTTGATTTTGAGTTCGATTTTCTTCTGGTAGAAATGGTGGAGGTAGTGAAGATACTTTCCGATTCACTATAGAGTACGCAACAGGATGTGCTACTTTTTGGGTATGATCTTAAGCTCTCTGTCAAGTTAACAACTTTGCTGTATCCATGGTTATAAATTTCAGCTTTCAAGGTGCCATGTTTTTCTTTTTCTTCTTCTTTTTGAACTAGATTAATACATTTTTTGAATGTGCGCAAAACGAGTTCTGAGTGCCTGCATGGCCTGTTCAAGATCGGCTAACTTTTGGCGCGAATAATTATACAAGCTCGATAAGAAGCTCGATAAGAACGCTTATTCGCTGCAATTCAGGCTAGATAAGCAAGAAGGGGCTTTTAGCTTTTGTCATTGAAGGGCGTTTGAAAATTTAGCTAAGGATGAGAGATGTATCCATGTAGAATTTACAGCATATCCATACGGCGATAATAATTTCTATCTCATTTGCCGAAACATAGTAGCTGTTTATAGTTGCATGATTTAGAAAGCGTAAATATTTGATTTGTGTTATTTTTGCATGCGACCTTCAGAAGGTACTGCTATTGGGAAACTAACACTGAAAGGTTCTGTGAAATCAGGTGCCGTTTGTGGTCTTGTTGCTGCATGGGCAATTTTTGGATTGATATTGGCCACCGGTGCTCAGCTGGCGCTCCCACCTGGAACGTTTTATCAGATGGTTGGCGTGTCATTAGGACAACACGCAGAATGGCCTGCAATCTACTTGGGATTCATCCTGCACATGATTACCGGCACCATAATTGGGATTGTCTATATGATAATTTCTGACAGGATAAGATGGCTTCGAACCGATTCTACCCCCAAGACGTTTGGAACAGGAGTTTTGACAGGTATAGTGGTCTGGGCGGTTCTGTTTATTCCATTGCATTCTTTCCTGATAGAGCCAACTCTGCAAAATATGCTTTCAACGTCGCCAGTAGGATCTCCTCTGCAATTAATGGCTGAGAGGCTAGTCCAGATGTCTGATTCGATCTTGTACGGCGCACTGGTTATGCATCTCATTTTTGGTGCTGTACTCGGACTTATGGCTAGGATAGCAACATCTTCTCGAGGTAGAATAGAGGAGACAGCACACTAGAATGAATCTTTGTCGCAGGTGAAGCGTATTCTAGTTTCCTATTAAATTGGTTCAATGTCGCCCCACCTCAGGTAATCCCATGCACCTAGTCGGATGCCAGAGGAAACCATAGTGTAAACGATCGGCTTTATCCTTCTGTCAGGATAATCAATGAGTGTCCTTATTTCATCAATTGCTGGTGCTCTGTCATTCCCCCAAGTGCGTGCGCGTGGAATCCCTTTGGCAATTTTTTTCCAACTTAGGGTTATGTCGTTCATTTCGCAGAAAAGTTTTATTGGCTTGTAATAGTTGCGAAGCGACGCCTCGGTTATCTCTTTTTTCTGAACCCGCTCCTTCTGATGTCTGATAAAACGCATCGAATACCCAATCGCCCATGCAGGGTCTTTGACGCTTTGGACAACAAACTGCTCCGCCTGCTCTTCTATGCTGCCCTTTAGGCCAAGGTAATCGAAGAATATACGCAAGCGGGACATGTACTGCCTTTTGTTCTCCGGGGCCCTTAGCGCAAAAAGAAACATGCCTATCGGGTCTTGATCACGCTCTGCAACTAATCGTCGTTCCTGCTGTCGACTCACTTTTCTTTTTCTACTACTCCTTTATTTTGGTGAGTCCAATTTAAGAACCGTTATAGTAGTGGGGCCAGTGGTTTCCGTGCCGATAGCAGTTTTAAAAGTGGACCCAATCAACAATAATTGAATTTGAGTTAAAGAGTTTATGCTATAAAATGGGAGGACCAGTGGGGGGTTACTATACTCTGCCGATAAGACCCTGCACTGCGAATTAGGCCTGTCCACGGATTTCTCCATTGGGATTTTGTTCTGTATGAATATTGACATATAGCGTACCGTTGGCCCCAGCAGCTCCTAGATCAGATAGCTGTTTGCCAGCCAATGGTCCTTCAAGTTTATCAGCTGTAATTGTGCCAGTTTCTGATACTTCATTCATAGGAGAATCATATTTGAACAATGTAACTACTATCGGTCCATTTTCACCTCG
>Ga0081538_10004656_pt1 | contig 12582 bp, 8 predicted proteins | sample TabmetS5T2R1_FD_71022 | JGI IMG/M metagenome (GOLD analysis project Ga0081538, IMG submission 71022) | Tabebuia heterophylla rhizosphere microbial communities from the University of Puerto Rico - S5T2R1 | ecosystem: Host-associated > Plants > Roots > Rhizosphere ...
CAACGACAACGTCTTCTCGCAGAACAAGCAGAACGAGCCGGCGGTGGCGGTGGACGCCAACCATCCCAACGTGCTGGCGGCCGGCGCCAACGACAACATCGACCTGGAGGCCTGCAACGCCGGCGACCCGACGACCTGCCCGTTCACCCCAGGGGTCGGGGTCAGCGGGGTGCAGTTCTCCTTTGACTCCGGCGACACCTGGATCCAGCCGACCTACACCGGCTGGTCGGCGCGCCACTGCGTCGGCGCGCCCGGGTTCACCTGCACGCCCCAGGTCGGCTCGATCGGGACGCTGCCGTGGTACTTCGAGGAGGGGCTGGTCTCCGACGGCGACCCGGCGGTGACCTTCGGGCCCCAGCCCGGCCCCGACGGGACCTTCGACTGGGCCAACGGGTCGCGGCTGTACTTCGCCAACCTGACGTCGAACTTCTCGGCCGAGCGCAAGGAGCAGAACTTCAAGGGGTTCGAGGGGATCGGGGTATCGCGCATCGACGGGCAGCCGGCGCTCACCCCGCAGATCGTGGCGGACAAGGACAACTGGATGCGGCCGGTGATCGCCAGCAAGCAGGCCTCGGCCACCTTCGCCGACAAGGAGCAGGTCTGGGCCGACAACGCCGCCTCCAGCGACCACTTCGGCAACGTCTACGTCTGCTATGCGGCCTTCCGCGGCGGCGGGGCGGCGCCGCTGGTGGTCGCCACCTCCCGCGACGGCGGTGACACCTGGACCAACAAGCAGGTCTCGCCCGCCCACAACCTGGCCCCGCGGCACTTCGGGCAGTCCGGCTGCACCGTCCGCACCGACAGCCAAGGTGTGGCCTACGTCTTCTACGAGGAGTTCGTGTCGCCGTCGGTGACGGTGCCGCCGCCCGCCACCCACTTCCTGGTCAAGTCCTCGGATGGTGGCCGGAGCTGGACCAAGCCTCAGGCGATCCAGCAGGTCACTGACCCGTGCTTCTTCGTCGACCCCGTCATCCAGCGGTGCGTGATGGACGGGATCGCCGGTGCCCGCAGCGACCTGGCCGCCGCGCCCAGCGCGGATATCGCCAACGGCGCCCCCACCGGGACTGATGCCACCGACCAGATCGTGCTGACCTGGGTGGACGGCCGCGACGGCCTCAACGACGAGCACGTCATGGTCAGCTCCTCCACCAACCGCGGTGCCAGCTGGTCGGCCCCCACGGCGGTGGAGGCCTCGCCAAGCGACCGCGGCTACTACTCGGCGCCCGCGCTGTCACCAGACGGCAGCGACCTGTACCTGGTCTACAACGCGTTCACCACGCCGTTCCGGACCAACACCACCGACCCGCGGGGGCTCGTGGGGGTGGTGCTGCACGCCAACATCGGCGTCGGTGGGGCGCCGGCCGAGTGGACGCAGCTGCACCGCGGCGCCGAGGGCGACCCGAGGGCGTCGGCCCAGAACAACCTGCAGGCGGAGTTCCTGGGCGACTACGTGTACGCGGCCGCCACCCGGGACTATGGCGCGGCGGTCTGGAACGACGTCCGCAACGGCACCGTCTGTCCGGCCATCAACGCCTGGCGGGCCGTCCTGCCAACCGATCCCACCGCCACGCCACCGGCGCCCAACGTGGACTGCGCGGCGACCTTTGGCAACACCGACATCTTCGGCGGCTCCTGGGCCGACCCAACTACACCGTAAACCGTGACCAGCAGAGGAAGGGGCGCGTCGGCGCCCCTTCCTCATGGCCTATGGGTCACTGTGACTCGCGACATGAGGTCCTTCGTGTGATCAGGAACCGGAAGTGATCCCCCGATCGACTGTCGTTTGTGAACAGTGAGCAGGGTGGTTCTGCCCGCCTCGGGGGCCGGCAGCCTTTCTTGTCGAGACCACAGATCATGTCCTCGCCGTGCCCTAGCCGACGGTCGCGAGCGGCCACCAAGAGTCAACCACGGTCCGTGGAGGATCGGCCCTGAGCTGGCCGTTCGGCGCTGGAACAGGTATCGACCCGCGCCCTGAAAGAGCCTTCCAAGCTCGCGACTGTGGGGCCACATCGGGGCCACATTCCACCGGAGGATCACGGACAACAGCGGACACTGGCGGTCGACCGACCCTGCAGCTCAGCCCGCCCTTTGGGTCACAATCCCAGGTCGTCCGAGCACCCGGGTTCTCTCTCGCACGGAGGAAGCCAGGGGTTCAAATCCCCTCACCTCCACCCCACAACAGCCCTGGTCACCGGCCTGGCGGGTCACCTCCGCCAGGACGGCGCCCGCGCCGGTGGCCCTGTCAGGCAGCAAACGGGCAGCAACCGCGAACGAAACGGCCAACCGCTGCTCAAGCGCGGCCACGATGAGCGCGTCTATCTCCAAGTCGTCGAGCGGTAGCGCGTGCCGACTTGGATTCGAGCCCCCGACCTTCCGATGATGGACCTGATGCTCTCCATCGGCCTGGAAGGTAGTGATCGGATCTGGCTTGCTCACGAAGGAGGTCCGTCGACCCGACGGCTCGCGACGGATGCAGGCCGGAACGACTGGATGATCAGCCGCAATCCGACACATGGTCGGAAGGCAGACCGCCGGCCAGTGGCTCGGAGGCTTCGTCATCGACGAAGTAGTCCTCGTCGACCCGCTTCAGCTCGTAGCTCCTCAACCGGCTCACGCCGACCCCGTACTCGATCATGAGATCCGCCAGCCGACGGCCGTCGACAAGGACGACCCGTGGCTGTACCCGCGTGACGTAGTCCGTCGAGTCGTCGGTGAACCGTGATGTGGTGATAAACACCCACTTGGAGGCGCGAGCGCCTTGGAGCGTTCCTACGAAAGCCTGGACGTCGGGACGGCGAACCGGACGGTCGGTCCATCGCTTGGCCTGCACGTAGATCCTGTCGAGGCCGAGCCGGTCCTCGTGGATCTCGCCATCCAAGCCCTCATCACCTGTGCGGCCAAGACGTTACGCAGCGTCCTCTCGGAAGCCGCCATAGCCCATGGCCAGCAGCACGTCCAACACGACGGTCTCAAAGAGTCGGGGGGCTGGCGAGAACCCGACCGAGCACCTCCTCGGCGAGAGCTGCCCACAGTTCCGGGTAGGCAACCTCGATGGCCTCCTCGGGCGTTGCTTGTGGCAGGGCCGATCCGGCCACCATCTCGCTCGCAGCTGCCGCCGGGCTCTTGGCCCGGCGCAGGAAGTCTTGAAACTCGGGGAGCTGCGCCAGCACCCTGTAATCGATGCGATCGGGATACCGCGTGAGAACCTCCTGGCCGCGTGGAGTGATCTTCGTCCTTCCCCGTCCAGGTCGCTCTAGCAGGCCGGCCTGGGCGAGGTAGACGGCAGCCCAGTTGACGCGGTTGTGGAATGTCAGCTGGCGTCCGCTGGGGATCATTTCCTCGAGATCGTCTTGCGAGAGGTGGAAGTGTTCGGTGAGCGCCGCCCGGATCGACGCCCGCTCAAGCTCCAAGCCATCGGCATGGAGCGCCAACATCGGGCGAAGCATCGTCTCGGTGGTCAAGGGGTTCATCCGGGTGTCCGGGACCTGTAGCTCACTGACCCGCTTCCATGCCCATGCCCACGTGCGGGGGCTGGAGGTTCACCAGGGTCGCGGCGACGGCGAGCACGACGGCGGCCAGCAAGACCTCGAGGAGCACCAGTCTCCGCAGGGTCCCCAGCGCCGACGCGCCCTGCCCGGTGAGCTCGGCGGCCTCGGCAGCCCGCTGGATCCTGGGCTTGGTCCACCGGTTGTTGACCGCGCCCAGGGTCAGCAGGCAGGCCACCACGGCCAGCTTGACCAGCAGGGTGATCCCATAGGCATCGCCGGTGAGCCCTTCCAGCGTCCGGACCTCCATCCAGGCCCGGACCGTCCCGGTGCCCGCGATCACGGCCACGCTCGCCACGGCAAGGTTGGAGAACCGCGAGACCACCGGGGCCAGCACCGTGACCCGCTCCCGGTCGCCTGCGCCCCTGGCGGCCGGCAGCGCCACCGCCACCAGGCCGACCAGGCCGCCCAGCCAGCAGGCCAGCCCCGACAGGTGGAGCAGGTCGGCAGCCATGCCCAGGGCGACGGGCGAGGTCGTGCCGGCGTGGCCAGCCAGGCCGACCGTGGCCAGCAGCGCAACCCCCAGGATCGTCCAGGCCACCAGCGGTCCCACGGGCAGGGCGGCCGGGGCCGCGGCCGCCCCCAGGCTGCGCCGGGCGTCCGCGCGCACCAGGGTGCGTCGTGCCCTGCCGGGCCGCCCGGCCAGGACCGCGGCGGCCAGCACCACCAGCAGCGCCAGCCGCGCCAGCGTGACCAGCCCAAACCGAGTGCCGAGGACCGCGCCGAGCACCTCCCCCGAGAACGCCTCGCCGGGCCGGACATCCGCCGCCACGGCGCCCTGGAAGGGCAGCGCGGCCACCGAGGCCACCACCGCCGCTGCCCAGGCCCACCGGATCAGGCGGCCCCAGCGCCGCTCGAACGCCTGGTCCAGCTCGGCGGGGCGGGCGGCCGAGCCCGCTGGACGCCAGACGGCCAGGGCGAACACGCCGAGGCCCGTCAGCACGAGCAGCGACGCGAACAGGACCCACCGGGTGGCCCCGAGCAGCACGGCGGGAAGGGTGCCGGCGCCCGCCTGCCCCTGCTGCTCGGGCGGCATGGCGGCGTCGGCCGCACGGGTCCCGGGAGGAGCGGTGGTCGCGGCGTGGGCGCCGGAGGACGTGGTGGTCGGGGGGGCGGGCTGGTCGAGCCGGAACCGGAACCGGCTGCTCCGCGGGTGGCCATCCGCCGCCACGATCCTCCACACGACGGTGTACTGGCCGTTGGCGAGGTCGGGCGCCAGCCCGACCCGGATGGTGTCCCGCCGCCCCGGGCTGTGCCGGGTCTTCCCGGCGTCCACCCGGCGCCGGTCGGGGTCAAGGACCTGGATGCCCCCGAACGCCAGCTCCACCGGCTCGTTGAACCGGATCACGACCGCGGCCGGTGCCTTTTGGACGGTGGACCCGGCCTTCGGATCGGTCGATCGCACCAGGCTGTGGGCGCCCACCGCCGCCGCCCACAGCGCCACGGCCAAGGCCGCCAGGCCCAGCAGCACCGATACTCGTCGGAATGTCCGGTTCGGGGTCACCGCATCGCCCCACTCTCGACAAGCCTACCCAAAAAGGCGCGGGATCACGCGGCGAGAGCAGTGATGGAGCGCAATCTGCCGGCTCGACGTGGTTTGAAGTTCAGTGTTTCTGGTGATTTATCCCGGTTGGAGGTAGCGCGGCTCGACAGGGCCGGTCGCCGGGGAACGCCATGGGTGCTCTCCGCCACCGACGACGGGAGGCGAGATGCGACGGTCAACCTGGTGGAAAGCGCTCGTGGCGATCGCGGCGGTAGCACTCATGCTGCCGGCGGCCGCGACCGCGGCACCGAGCAAGGAGAAGATCGGCTCGCTCACGCAGGTCGGGCATGAGCCGCTGATGGACCGCGGCATGAATGCCGCCATCGCGATCCACGGGGACTATGCCTACATCGGGAGCCGGACCGATGGAGGCCACGAGGGCATGCCTCACGGCGGCGTGATGATCGTGGACGTCTCGGATCCGTCCGACCCCAGGCTGCTCGGTCCCCCGTTCGACGCGAAGCCGGGCGAGTCGTCACGCGAGCTGAGGGTCTGGAAGTCGCAGGACATCCTGATCGTCCTGAACACCAACTGCGGCGTCGGTGACACCTTGCATCACTGCACCCTGCCGTCGATCAGCAACTTCCGCTTCTACGACATCGCCGGAGCGAACGCGACCCATCCGCGGCTGCTCAACCAGTTCAACGTGGACACCCACGAGTTCTTCCTGTGGCAGGACCCTGCTGACCCCGAGCGGGCGCTGCTGTTCGCCGGCAACGCCGCCTCGACGTGCGCGATCAGGGGTGGCTCGCCGAGCTGCCCGTTCGCGGTCTGGGACATCTCCCCGGTGCGCAACGGGCAGTCGCCCGTCACGCTGTTCAGCGGGCTGCACGGCTACACCCGGTTCCCGCCCGCGCCGGAACCCGTACAGAAGCCGACGGGTGCCCTGCACTCGCTCTCCGTCAGCAACGACGGCAGCACGGCGTACTTCGCGCTGCTGACAGGAGGGTTCGCCGTCGTCGACGTGTCCGATTTCGCCAAGGGCGTGCCCGCCCCGCAGCCGCGCCCGATCACGCTCAACCAGGCGCGGCCGGTTTGGCCGGGCCCGGGGGCGCACAGCGCGATCAAGCTCTGGGGTCGTGACTGGGTCTGGGTCTCCGACGAGGTGTACGGGACGGCCACCGGCCCGGGCCACGGCTGCCCGTGGGGCTGGGCGCGGATGATCGACATCTCGGATCCAGGCGCGCCGACGGTCGAGGCGGAGTACCGGGTGCCCGAGAACGACCCGTCCACCTGTGGCACCTGGAACCCGCCGCGCACGTCGTACTCAGCGCACAACCCGACGCTCACGCCGCATATCGCGTTCAGCACCTGGCATTCGGGCGGCTTCCAGGCCGTCAGCATCCAGCAGGCGCACCGGCCCTACCAGCTGGCCGAGTTCTTCCCCGAGCCGCTTGCCGAGGTGATGCTCGAGGATCCGCGGCTCTCCTCCGACCCTGACACGGGCCGGCACGAAAAGGTCGTGATGTGGAGCTATCCGATCGTCAAGGACGGCCTGATCTACGTCGTCGACCTGCGCAACGGCCTGTACGTGCTCAAGTACCGGGGCGCGTTCGAGCGGGAGGTCAGCCGCATCGAGTTCCTCGAGGGCAACTCGAACCAGGGCGACGCGCTCTGCTTCGAGCCAGTGGGCGCCGCCCCCGGCTACTGCGACTGAGCGGAGCGACCGCTGCGGCGGCGACCCGTTTCTCGTAGAGCGGGGGTGTCACCACCGACGGGTGCTTGGAGTTCTTGGCCACCTGCTGGTTGTCGGGCGGTGCCCATGGTCGCAGGCCTGACGCCCCGGCCCAGGGCTCCGTGCTCTACACGATCACGAACGAGGTGCCGTCGGGGCCGTAGGTCCGGTTCGGGTCGCGCCTCCAGTATTCCGCTATGTCGCCCTGGCAGCGAGGCCCAGGAGATCTGGCGACCGCCGTTGCCCTGCTTGCGCGGACTTCGCGGCCCAGCGCAGCTCGACGAGGGGAATCGCAATCTGGGACGCACCGTCGGGCCGCCCGCCATCCGGCCCGGCGCCGCTCAAGCCGGATCGAGAAACCGGAGGCACCGACCGGTCCAGTCGTCATCGGTGACAACCAGCGCCATGTGCTCCGACGCGACCGGCTCGGTGGTCTGCTCCACGAGTACCACCGACAAGCTGCATGAACGAGTTTCTGCACCCTACAGGCCAAGAACCTGCTCAAGCACCCCCAGATGCGAGCGGCCTACCTCGGCGAGCTGTAATCCGGCCACCAGGACCAGCCCCCGTTGCCGGGGGCCGGTCCTGCCGCTGGATTGGATCAATCAGTCGCCCGTGTAGCGCAGGATGTAGAGGCCGGAATCGCGGTCGCTGAACAGCAGCAGCGGCGCGCCCTGGCTCCCGCCGAGCCGGTGCGGGAAGGTGCCCCAGAAGTGGTTGCCGCCCTCGTCGATGAAGAAGCCCTTCTCAACGATGCCCTTGCGGCTGAACTTCACCACCCGCGCACCGGCGTTGTAGTAGGAGATGTACGCCAGATCGACATTCGCCCGCGGGTCGGTCTTGACCTCATGCACCGACAGGATGCCGAACCCCTCGGCGAACTCCTCGTCGAGGGCCTCCGGCACCGCGTAGGAGTCGATGATCCTCAGGTTCGGGTCCCGGGCGTCGTGGAGCTGGACGTAGCCCCAGCCGTCGAACGCCGTCGTTGCGCGAACGCGCTCGCCGAGCGCGCCGAGCGGGATGTCGGCACCGTCCGCGCCGGTGTACGCGGGGTCGTCGTTGAACAGTAGGTGCGTCGCGCGGTGGCCGATGCAGATCGCCGTGGTGGTCTCCGGGGTGATCGGGGAGCCCTGCCCGCCGCAGAAGAAGCTGTCGGGCAGCAGGGCGCTGCCATCGGCGCGTGGCCGCGCGCCGGCGTGGCTCTGGCCGATGATGACGGTGTCGTAGCCGGCCCTCTGGGCGTTGGCGACCTTGTCCGAGAAGAAGCAGGCGCCGCGGACGAGGACCACGATCTTCTCCTCGCCGGGGTCGGCCGGCAGCGAGCTGGCCGGGGGTGGCGCCGGGTCGCCGTTGCAGCCGCGCCCACCGAAGATCGTCGGGCCGTTGATCTGCTTGTCCGGCCGCGAGTTGATCGTGACCAGGTCCTCCCAGCCGAACTCGCCCGCCCCGTAGCGGCCCGCGTTCGCACCGCTGGTGATGTCGAACAACGTCCGGAACGGGGAGAAGTCCTCGTCCGTGGAGAGCACGAACTCGTTGTCGGCATCCCAGTAGGACTGGTGGCTGTTGCCCTCCGGAGTCTCGAACTGCGGCATCAGCGGGTCGGGGAACCGGAAGTCCGAGTCACCGACGAAGGTCGGGTTCGCGGGGTCGTCGATGTTGAGGAGCACCTGCCCCGCGTCCCAGTACGAGACCAGCAGGAAGTCGTGCCCACCGATCCGCTTGTGCTGCATGTCGTGGTGGAAGACCGTCTCCCCGTTGGCGTACGAGCCCTGGGCGTCGGGCCAGTCCTCGAGCCCCACCTCGGCGAGCAGCCTGGGTGCGCTCGGGTTGGAGACGTCGAAGATGTCGACGTCCTCGAGGTCCTGATTGTCCTGCAGGGTGGCGATGACCCGGTCCTTGCCGCCGGGGAGCACGCCTCGCTGGACGAACAGCTGCGCGCTGTGGGTGGTGTGGTAGGTCTGGAGCGGAGCCGCGGGGTCGGTGTCGCCGAAGTTGAGCGACAGCGGCTGCGGGTTGCGCGGGTCGGTGACGTCCCACAGCGACGCGCCGGAGGGCGCGAACTGCTCGATATCGCACGTCTCGTTGTTGTGGATGAGGAGGTCGCCGGTGAAGGAGGGCGTCGAGGCGCGCACGACGTGGATGCCCTCACCGACGTAGCTGTTCTGGTGCGCGGCGATGAAGCCGACCTTGCTCGGAGCCGCCGGGTTCGAGATGTCGACCACGTGGACGCCCGTGCCGGCGCCGCCGTTCGAGACGCACTCGGGTGAGAACGCGTTCAGGTACGCGTAGTTCCCGAACGCGGCCACGTCCGCGATGCCGCCCTCCACATTCGTCAGCCTGAGCTTGCTGACGAGCTGCATGTTGCGGCTCCCCGGCGGCAGGTGCCCTGGCCCTCCGGGGTGCTCGGCGGGGGGTCCGTCGACCGGGTCGTTGGGAACGTGGTCTGGGTGGGCGACGGCAACGCTAGGAAGCAGGAAGAGCGCCGCGGCGAACGCCACGGCCAACGCCAGATGTCGCCTGCGCATGCGACCTCCTTGCTCGTCCCCTCATCGGGAGAGTTGAAGAGGGCTCGCGGTCCCGTGGGTCGACGGAGGCGTCTGTTGCCGCACGGGTCCCGCTCTGGACCGGGCATCACCCCCTGGAAGACCCACAACGCGCGGGTATGCGCGGATCCTCACCCATTGCCCGGGTCGTGGCAAGGGCGGGACCGGGAGCCGAGGGCCTCCACGCTGGGAGGCCCACGGCCCGCCTGTCATGGCGTGATGCCTACGGGAACAGCCGCTCCTGCGTCTGTGGGTTGTCGCGGTCGAGCGTGGCCGCGCCGGCCACCGACGGGTGGTCGAGCGAGAACACGTCGAACCCGCGGTCGATGTCGTTGGCGTAGATGAAGCCGTTGTGCCATACGACGACCAGGTGACGGCGTGCGGGTTCATTGCCTCGTAGAAGCCGATCTCCACCGGGTTGACGGGATCGGTCACGTCCGCCACGGTCGTGCCGCCGTGATAGGGCGGCGGAGACGATGATGTCACGGTCGACCCCCGGCACGAAGTTGTAGTTGTGCACCGTGCAGTGGTCTTCCTCGCTGAAGAAGCGCGGCAGCTCGTAGTTGCCGAGCTGTTCGCCGGTGGCGACGTCGTAGATCCAGATGGCGCCGGTGTCGGGGTAGTCCTGCTCGCGGCAGCGTCCCAGCGACCCTGTGCGTGCCGAAACCTCCTCCGTGGCGCTGGCCTGCGGCTTCGCAAGGATGGCGGAGGTTCGCGATGATCGCCAGCCATGGCGTTGCGACTGCTCTACCTGATCTTCTATCAGCTCATCGGCTGGCTCGCCCTGCTCGCCCGCGGGCAGGCATCCAAGAACGCCGAGATCCTCGTCCCACGGCACGAGGTCGCGGTTCTGCGTCGGCAATCGCCCGGCCCCGCCCCTCCTGGCCAGACCGGGCGGTCCTGTCGGCACGGGCCCGGCTGGTCCCCGAAACAGCGCCGGGGCCATCGGTTGGTGACCCGGAGACGCCGTTGCGCTGGCATCGAGATCTGGTCAGGCGCTCCTGGACCCAGCCCCACCGCCACGGTCGGCCGTCGACCTGGCACCTGCCGTACTCATTCCTGCACCACTGCGGCCTTTCAGTCGCATGAACCGTTGGAGCCTCGGCCTACCCATCGGTGGCAGCACGCAGCAGGTCGCCGGTGGAGGGGCGCGTCACCCACAGCGACCCCAACCCCACCGCCATGCGGCTGGCGGCATCGCCGCCGGTGTCGAGGGCCTCGACCACCCGCAGCGTGGCCGGGTCGACCCGCTCGACCACGACGCTGGCGGTGGCGTCCTGGTGGATCTGCCATCCCTGCACCCACACCGACCTGGTACCAATCGCCAGCGCTACCGGCCGGTCCAGGTCGGCCAGCGGCAGCGCCGCGGCCACCCTCCCAGCCGCCGGGTCGATCCGCAGCAGCGCGGGGCCGACGCGGGTACCCCAGGGCGCGGCGGCGGCGTACAGGTCGGTCAGCACCCAGACGGCGCCAAAGCCGCTGGCCACCGCGGTGGCGTGGGCCGCGGCCGCGGCCGGCGCGGGCGGCGTCACCAACGGCAGGGCAAGCCGCGCGGGCGCGCCGCCGGCCGTGGGCAGCCGCCACAGCCGTGGCCCGTTGCCGCTCAGGACCCAGACGCTGCCGCCCTGGACCGCGATGCCAGGGACCACCGCGTCGGGCACGGACACAACCGCCTCGGGCAGGGAGACAACCGCTGCGACCGCAAGCGTCTGCGGGTCGCGCCGCAGCAGCCGGCACCGACCGGCTGCAGCAGGCCCCTCGCACGCCAGCCACCACAGGCTGCCGTCCTCGGCCGCCACGGCACCATCGTGGCCGTTGCTGGGCACCGTGCCCAGCACGCGGCCGGTCCGCGGGTCGACCCCGACCATCCCGGTCGAGGTGGCGACCCAGACCATGCCGCCGGCCAGCAGCACGTCCATGGCCTGCTCGGGCTGGCTCACCCGGACCCTGGCACCGATCCGGTTCCGGGAGGGGTCGACCCGCACCAGTTCGCCGTGCAGCACCACCCACGCCGCACCCTCGCCGACGGCGACCGGGAACGCCTCGCCCCCGCTGGGGACGACCGGCGGGCCGACGTGCAGCCTGGCCGCGACCTCCAGCGGCCGCGCGACGACCTTGGCCGGCAGTACCGGCAGGGCTGTGCGGGCGGGCGGCTCCGCCACCGGCAGCGCGTGCTCTTGGGCGCGGCCGACCAGCACCAGCAGCGCGAGTGCGGCGACGATCCCGGCCACCAGCAGGCGCCGATTCCCGCCGGCCGCGCCGATCTCGGCCATGCCCCACGCCCCCTTTCCTGCGCGCAGGGTCCAGCCCCGGCACAGTATGGCGCTCAGCGATGCGCGACCGCGAGGCGGGCGACAAGGCCGACCAGGACTACGCCCGGGGTTGGCGAGGCGGCCGAGAGCCCCGTCGCGGCGCCCGCGCTGCCCGCCTGGCCGAGGACCCGACAGCCGACGAGTTCGCGCCGCTGGACGCCGCCATGGGCACCGGGAGCCCGTCCCGCCCTGGTGCGCCTCCAGCTGTGACCTCGGCCCCGGCCAGCCGGCGCAGGCCAACCCGCACCAGGACCCGTGTTCCCGCAACACCAGACACAAGGATCTTTCGGCTGTCTTGCCTCTGGCGACGCGGACCCGGGCGCTGTCACCACGCTGTCTGACCTACCCTCGGGCGGCGCCGACGGGCACGATCGTGGCGACAGCGGCGGACACGATGTTGCCACCGGGCTCCTGGTTGACGTTGCGACCGTGGACTGCGGCGGGTTCACCTTCGTATCCCTGCTCATTTCCCATCTCGGGTGTCGCTGGACATCCCGCATGCCGGTCCGCCCGCAGAGATGTCACCCTAACGCCCGACATCCTATAAGCCGTGCGTACTAGCTGAAGGTGCCCGCCTTGGCGACGACCGGCGGATCACTCGCGATCCTCCTCCCGTGTCCGTAGCGGTCTGGCCGCCGGCGAGCACGGACCGGCGTCGGAGGAGGGAGAAGGCGAGCCGGTGGATGCAGCTGTCGTGCCGCCGAGTGTTCGCCGACAAAGCCGAGTAAACGCCCAGGCGCCCATCAGGGTAGGAATAGCAAGAGCTACAGGTTCGCGGCGTCCTCGGCCGCTTCCGCCTGTTCGGAGCGGCCCAGGTTGACTCCTCGGGCAGCAACCGCGAACGAAACGGCCAACCGTTGCTCGATCGCGGCCACCACGCGCGCCATCATCTCCGGCGTCGTCCAGCGGTAGCGGGTGCCGATCAGGCTCCCCCAGCGGGGTGCGCTCCCCCGTCACGCCGCCC
>Ga0081538_10004657_pt1 | contig 12581 bp, 15 predicted proteins | sample TabmetS5T2R1_FD_71022 | JGI IMG/M metagenome (GOLD analysis project Ga0081538, IMG submission 71022) | Tabebuia heterophylla rhizosphere microbial communities from the University of Puerto Rico - S5T2R1 | ecosystem: Host-associated > Plants > Roots > Rhizosphere ...
TTCTGGGTGTGGTGGCAGCCGAATCCGCGGGCGGCTAGCCGGGAAGCGGCTGGAGGTACGCCGCACGGCGCTCGTCGCCGGGCAACGGGGAGGCGGAGATGCGGTTGACCTCCTGGCGGACGCCGTCGTCGAGCTCGACGACGCTGCCGACGGCTGGGGGGTCGCCGTCGCGCTCGCGGAGCTCGTAGCCGGTCGGCTTCCAGACGAAGAGCAGGTGCTTCACGAGGGGCGGACTCTAACGTTGCGCCGTATAGGGCGGCAGCGTGACTCGGACGGCGGTTCCCTCACCGTTGGGGCTCGTCTCGACGCTGACCTGGCCCTGGAGCGTCCGCGCCCGCTGCTCGATCTCGTCGAAGCTTCGGCGGCGGCGCTCGCCGGGGCTGTCGTCGACGATCAGCGCCTCGACGCCTCCGCCGTTCACGGAGGAGACTCGGACGCTGATCCGTGTCGGCGGCCCGCGGCGCACGGCCTGGTCGATCGCTTCCCGGATGATCTGGTAGAGCGCCGCCTGCGCGCGCTCCGCGAGTGCCTCAGCCGCCTTCACGTCGACGTCGATCTGCACCTGGTGCGAGAGCCCGATCTGCTCGGCGAGTGCCGCCACGGCGGGAGTGAAGCCCTGATCCCGGAGCACGACCGGCTCGAGCGCGAACGACAGGTCGCGCAGCTCCCTGATCGTCTCGCGCTGTCGCTCCAGCGCCATCCTCAGCACCCGCTTCGCGTCTTCGTCGGCGCCGCGCTCGACCGCGTCCATGACGCCGTCCAGCATGAGCGCAATGCCTGACATGGCCTGGACGGGCACGTCGTGGAGGAACAGGGCGATGCGGCGCCGCTCCTCCTGCTCGGCGCTGATGAGCTGATCGGAGAGCCGCGCGCGCTCGGCCTCGACGAGCTCGTGCCGGGCGCGCTCGCTCTGGAGGAGGTGCTGCGCGAGGAGCGCAGCCAGGGCGATCGCGACGGCCAACGCGCCGAGCGCCACCCAGACCGAGTCGAGAGCCAGTCCCAAGACGGCCACGAGCGCGGCCGCCGCGACCCCGGCGATCAGGACACCGCCGGTCGGTCTAATCGATGATCGCTTCTCGAAGCGCAATCGCCACCGCGTGCGTTCGCGTATCGGCCTCGAGCTTGGTGAGGATGTGGCGGACGTGACTCTTCACGGTCTCCTGGCTGATAAAGAGCCGGGCGGCCACGTCGGCGTTGGACATCCCGTCGGCGAGGAGCTGGAGGATCTCCCGCTCGCGGGCGGTGAGCATGTCGTCCCGGTCACCCGGGAGAAATGCAGGCATCAGCGCCGGGTCGACGTAGCCGTCCCCAGCGGCGATCTTCTCGATCGCCTTGACGAGCGTCTGGTGCGGCGCCTCTTTGAGGATGTAGCCCTTCGCGCCCGACTCCAGGCCGCGGCTGAGCAGGCTGCGTTCGCTGTAGGCGGTGAAGATGAGCACCGAGGTGTCCGGCACCTTCGTCGTCAGAACCTTGGTCGCCTCGAGGCCGTCCATGCCCGGCATCCGAACGTCCATGATCACGACGTTGGGCTTCCGGCGCTCGGCAAGCGAGACGGCAGAGGCGCCGTCGGAGGCCTCGCCGATCACGCGAATGTGGGGCGCGCGTGAGAGCGAGAGCCTGAGCCCTTCGCGGACGACCTCGTGGTCATCGACGATCAGGCAGGTGATCTCCGGCGCGCCGTCGGAGCTGGGGTCCTGAGCCACGGCAGTAGAAATTCTAGGCCCGGAACCGGATTCCCTGTTTCGGGCGCTCACATCGCGAGTACGAGCTGCTCGTCGTGTTGCGTCCCGTCGAGGGGACGCCTCCGCCGGTCCCGCACTCCGTATTCACGCGACAGCGCGGCGACCTGTTCCCTCACCGGCTTCGACTCGGCGCTCGGCAGATACGCCCGTCCGGCGTACAGCCGGTCGTAGTGCTCGAGCTGCTCGGGCCAGTCCTGCGCCAGATGTTCGAGGAAGTGCTCTCTGGTCCCGGGTCGTAGGAAGAGCAGATTCGTCCAGACGCCCGTTGCGCCCGCCTCGCGCGCCGCTTTCACTACCTCACGCAGCTGGTCGGGCCCGTCGGAGATCCCGGGCAGGATCGGCGCCATGCCGACGCCGACCTTGATCCCGGCCTCCACGAGCTCCTTGACGGCCCGCAGCCGCTGCCGGGGATGGGCCGTGCTCGGCTCGGTCTTGCGCCACACCTCCTCGTCCAGCGTCGGGATCGAGAACGTGATCGAGACCTCGGCGCGGCGGGCGGCCTCGGCGAGGACGTCGAGATCGCGGACGATCATCGGGCCGCGGGTGATCAGCCCGAACGGGTTCGCGGCCTCGGCGAACGCCTCGATGCAACCGCGCGTCAGGCGGTAGCGGCCCTCTGCCGGCTGGTAGGGGTCGGTCGCCGCGCCGACGGCAACGGTGTCGCCCTCCCAAGACGGCCGGGCGAGCTCGCGCCGCAGCACGTCGACGACGTTGACCTTGACGCGGATCGACGTGCCGTACCGCTCGTCGGATGGCCGGTCAGCGCGCTTCTCGAAGGCGCGGACGTAACAGAACGTGCAGCGGTGCACGCAGCCCATGTAAGGGTTCAGGGACCACTCGAACGCCATCCCCTTGACGCGATTCAGGGCGCTCCGGCAGGGCTCCTCCCGGTAGTCGACACGCACACCGATAGTCTAGAGAACATACGTTCGCTCGGGAACCGTCATCTGCGTTCCTATAATTTGAAGCACTTCCTTGGACGACGACCGACCGCCTAGTACTCAGGCCCGGCGAGGCCGGGCATGAGCGATTTCCTTCGAATCATCGTCGTTCTCCTGCTCGTGCTGGGGAACGCGATCTTCGTTGCGGCCGAATACGCGCTCGTGACCGCGCGGCGCTCCCGGCTGCACGAGCTCGCCGACTCCGGTCGCCGAGGTGCTGCTCACGCCCTGCAGCTGATGGACGACCCGGTGCGTTTCATCAGCACGGTCCAGGTCGGGATCACGGTCGCCGGGATCGCGATGGGTGCGATCGGGCAGCCGCTCGTCCAGCACTGGTTCGGCTTCGTGCAGTCGGACACGGTCGCCTTCCTCATCGCCTTCTTCTTCCTGACCTACCTGAGCGTCTCCCTCGGCGAGCTTGTTCCGAAGGCGATCGCGCTCCAGCGGGCCGAGCGCCTGGCCATCGCGCTCGCGTGGCCGATCGATCTCCTCGCGCGAGTCACGTATCCGCTCGTCTGGCTGCTGCAGGTCTCGGCCAACGCGGTCACGCGGCTCTTCGGCATCGAGCCGGCCCCCGCCGGGATCGTCGTCAGGACCCGCGAGGACGTTCGCGCCTTCGTCGCCGAAGCGGGGCGGGAGGGCGCGGTGGAGGGCGTCGAGCAGGAGGTGCTCTACGCCGCCTTCAAGTTCGCCGACAAGGAGGTTCACGACGTGATGGTCCACCGCCCGGAGGTGGTGGCGATCTCTGTCGACCTGCCGCCCCGCGAGTGCCTGGCCGCCGTCGTGAACTCCCCCTTTACGCGCTACCCCGCCTACCGCGAGTCTCTCGACCACATCGAGGGAATCCTTCACGTGCGTGACCTCTTCTCGGCTCTCTTCGAGAAGGGAATCGACAACGTGGTGATCGCGGACCTGCTGCGGAAGCCCTACATCGTCCCGGAGACGCTGGATCTGGCGGCCCTGCTGACCGAATTCCGGAAACAGAATCAGCACATGGCGATCGTCGTCGACGAGTACGGCTCGATGCAGGGGATCGTCACGCTCGAGGACGTGCTCGAGGAGATCGTCGGCGAGATCGAGGACGAGTACGACCTGCCGGACGAGTCGCTCGAGCAGCTCGACGACAAGACGATCCGCGTCGACGGCACCTTCCCGATCGACGATTTCAACGAGCGCTTTGGCGTCGCGATGCCCGACGACGACTACCACACGCTCGCCGGCTTTGTCTTCGGACAGCTCGGCCGTGCGCCCGAGGCCGGCGACGTGGTCGACTGGAACGGCCTGAGGTTCGGAGTTATCGACGTGGTCGGGACGCGCATCGAGAAGCTCCAGGTGGAGTTCCTGCACGAGGAGCCTCAGCCGGCCAAGGCGGAGTCAGCCTGACGCTTCATCGCGGCTTCGCGGGGGCCGACCCGCCCCCGTCGTGGCCGGTGCTCCCGGGGACGGCGCGGCCCGAGCGCCTCCAGCTGAGCATCGACGTGCTTCCCGGCGTCGGCCCGACGGTGAAGAAGCGCCTGCGCAAGCTCGGGCTCGAGACGGTCGGCGACGCGCTCGAGTACCGACCGCACCGCTACGAGCCGGCTGCGCCGGAACGGCGGATCGTCGAGCTCTTCGGCGAGGACGAGGCGGTGATCGCAGGTGAGGTGCTCAGCACGCGGCTCCAGCGCGCCCGCCGGCTGAAGCTCGTCAAGGCGCGTGTCGCGGACGAGACCGGCGAGATCACGGCGATCTGGTTCAACCAGGCATGGCTCGCCGAGCGGCTTCAGCCCGGGATGCGCGTTCGGCTCCGCGGCAATCTTCGCGGGCGCGACTTCGCCGTCAAGTCGTACGACCTGAACGGGGTCTCCTCGACCGCCGATTTCGCCCCCGTCTATCCGGCGACCGAGGAAGTGACCGTGAAGAAGCTCCGCGAGGTCACGGGCGGCGCCCTCGAGTACGCCCGCGACGTCGTCGATCCCCTGCCCGCTGAGCTGAAGGCGTCGGCCGGCCTGCCGGGCCGCGGTGATGCGTTGGTCGCGCTCCACCGGCCGCGGGAGGAAGCCGACGGCGAACGCGGCCGCCGCCGGCTCGCCTTCGACGAGCTGCTTACCCTCCAGGTCGGACTAGCGCGCCGCCGGCAGGGGCGGGAGGAGGAGCGTGCGACTGCGCTCGGCGAGCCCGGCGAGCTCGCGGCGCGCTACCGCGCCGCGCTTCCCTTCGAGCTGACACCGGACCAGGAGCGCGCGATCGCCGAGATCGACGCCGACCTTGCCGGGGAGCGGCCGATGGAGCGCCTGCTCCAGGGCGACGTCGGCTCCGGGAAGACCGTCGTGGCGCTGTACGCGCTGCTGCGCGCCGTGGAGGCGGATCGTCAGGGCGCGCTGATGGCGCCGACCGAGACGCTGGCGGAGCAGCACTTCCTGACGATCGAGCCGATCTGCCTGCAGCTCGGTGTCCCCTGCGCGCTCCTCACACGGTCGGTCAAGCACGACGTCGCGCAGGCCCGGATCGTGGTCGGCACCCACGCGCTGATCCAGGAGGGCGTCGACCTGGGCGACCTCGGGGTGGCGGTCGTCGACGAGCAGCACCGGTTCGGCGTCGAGCAGCGGGCAGCGATCCGGGCGGGCCGGCGGCCGCATGTTCTCCACATGACCGCGACGCCGATCCCGCGGACTTTGGCCCTCACGGTCTACGGCGATCTCTCCGTGACGGAGATTGCGAAGCCGCCGGCGAACCGGAAGCCGATCGTGACGAGGTGGATCACCGAGGACCGCGCCTCGGACGCCTATCGCCGTCTGACGCGGCTTCTGAAGGAGGGCCGACAGGCGTATGTGGTCTGTCCGCTGATCGAGGAGTCGGAGACGAGCCGTGCCCGGGCCGCGGAGAGCGAAGCGGAACGGCTGCGTGCGAATGAGCTGCGCGGGTTTCGCGTCGGCTGTCTGCACGGGAGGCTGCGGACCGACGAGCGGCGCGACCTGATGGCCCGCTTCAAGGCGCGCGAGCTCGACGTGCTCGTCGCGACGACGGTGATCGAGGTCGGCGTCGACGTCCCCAACTCGACGGTGATGATCGTCCAGGAAGCCGACCGCTTCGGGCTCGCGCAGCTCCACCAGCTGCGCGGCCGCGTGGGGCGGGGTGCCGAGCAGTCGTACTGCCTGCTGGTGTCGCGGCGGCGGGAGGAGCTGACGGAGAGCGCCGTCGCCCGGCTCGAGGCGCTTGTCGCCACGACCGACGGCTTCGAGCTCGCGGAGGTCGACCTCGAGCTCCGCGGCGAGGGCCAGCTCCTCGGCACGCGCCAATCCGGGCTCACGGACTTTCGCTTCGCGAAGCTGCGCGCCGACCGGGACTTGCTCGAGCAAGCCCGCGGGATCGCCGAGCAGCTCGTCGACTACGACGGTCCGCTGAACGACGAGGTCGAGCGGCTCTTCGCCGAGCACGACCTCGCCGCCTGACGCGAGGCTAGAGTCGCTTCGTGGTCACCCTGACGGGCATCTCGCCGGTGCTTCTCGTCGCCGATATCGAGCGGTCGGTCGCCTACTACCGTGACCAGCTCGGGTTCGAGTGCGAGGTGTACGGCGATCCGCCCGACTTCGCGAGTGCGCGGCGAGGCGAGGCGACGCTTCTCCTCGCGCTCTGCCGCGAGCCGGAACGCATCGTCCCGAACTGGCACATCGTCCACAACATGTGGAACGCCTACATCCGGGTCGACGACGCCGACGCGATCTACGCCGAGGTGCAGGAGCGCGGCGCCGGGATCGACTACACGATCTACGACGCGCCCCACGGCTTCCGCGAGTTCGGCGTCCAGGACCCGGACGGTCACGACATCGCGTTCGGGCAGCCGCTCTAGGAAGCGGGCATGCGGATCATCGCGGGCGAGAAGCGCGGCGCGAAGATCTTCGCGCCGAAGGGCCACGACACCCGTCCGACCTCCGACCGGGCTCGCGAGGCTGCGTTCAACCTGATCGGCCCAGTCGACGGGGCGACGGTGCTCGATCTCTTCGCCGGCTCCGGGGCCTACGGGCTCGAGGCTCTCTCGCGCGGCGCGGCGTCGGCAGTGTTCGCCGAGGACGACCGAGCGGCTTGCGCGGCGATCCGTCAGAACCTCGAGAAGCTCCGCCTCACCGGCGCCACGGTGCTCTGTCGTGACGCGATCCAGGTTCTCTCGGAGGAGGTTGGAGCCGGCAGGCGCTACGATCTCGTCCTCGCGGATCCGCCCTACCGCATGTTTTCCTCCGTGCAAACCGGCCTGGCCACCTACCTTCCCCGTCTGCTGGCCGACGACGGGCTCGCCGTCGTCGAGACCCACGCGAAGGAGGAGCCCGAGCTCCCGCTCACCCTGCGCACGAGCCGGCGCTACGGCTCCGCTCGGCTCACGCTCTTCGAACATTGATCACCGCCATCTATCCGGGTACATATGACCCCGTCACGAACGGCCACGTCGACGTGATCCGCCGCGCCGCCGGGATCTTCGACCGTGTCGTCGTCGGCGTCGTCGGCACGCCCGCCCACAAGCAACCGACGTTCTCGGTCGACGAGCGCGTCGAGTTCCTCCGGGACGCGCTGAAGGATCTCGACAACGTCGAAGTCGACGTCTTCAAGGAGCTCGTCGTCGAGTTTGCGCGCAAATGGGACGCGAAGGTGATCGTCAAAGGGCTGCGCGTCATCTCCGACTTCGAGTGGGAGTTCCAGATGAACCAGCTCAACCGGACGCTCGCACCTGAGATCGAGACCGTGTACGTAATGGCGAGCCCGGAGGTCAGTTTCGTCTCCTCGAGCGGGATCAAGGAGATCGCCGCGTACGGAGGCAACGTGGACGGGCTCGTGCCCGAATCCGTGGCGAAGCGCCTCCGGAGCATGTATCCCGCGGGCCGCCCAGGAGCTCCCGTCAGCCCCTCCGAGTAGCTCTCTCGCCCCGAGGCCTCCGGTGGGCTGACTACACTCAGGAGCCATGGACGTCCTCGTTCTCATCGACAAGCTCGACGACCTCGTTCACAACGCGAAGGCGGTGCCGCTCACCGACCAGGTGCGGATCGACCGCGAGGAGATCTACGAAATCCTCGACCAGATGCGCGCGACGATCCCGGAGGAGATCAAGCAGGCCCGCTGGATCGTCAAGGAGCGGCAGGAGATGCTCGCCGAAGCGAAGCGGGAGTGCGACCGGATCCTCGGCGAGGCGCGGGAGCAAGCCGCCCGTGAGGCATCGCAGACCGAGATCGTCAAGCTCGCCGAGCGGCAGGCACAGGACATCATCGACGAGGCGCGGCGGCAGGCCCGCGAGACGCGTCTCGAGATGGAGGACTGGGCCGACAGCATCCTCTCGACGCTCGAGGTCAACCTCGACAAGTTCCTCGGCGCCGTCAAGCGCGGGCGAGAGCGGCTCCACGAGCGCTCGCAGGAGACGGTGGTCGCGGGCGTCGCGGCTCCCGGCTCGACCAACGACGACCAGCCCTACGCGTAGAGCTCGCTCTGAGGCGTCGACTGGGCGACGCCGACCGAAGAGGCCGTGACGGCTTCGCCGGCATGGCCGCTGGACGCAGTCGCGGCGCTCTACGACGTCCACGGCAATCCTGCTGCGTTGGAGGCCGTCCTCGAGGAGGTCGGCGACGCCACGCTCGTGTTCGGCGGCGACTACGCCTGGGGCCCGTTCCCCGCCGAGACGGTCGACCGGATCCGTTCGCTCGACGCTCTGGCGATCCGCGGCAACGCCGACCGCGATCCTGGCGACGACTGGGTCGTCGACCAGCTGGGCCCGGAGCGATTCGACTGGCTCCAGTCGCTTCCGGAGCAGCTCGAGGTCGAGGTCGAGACTGTCGGACGGGTCCTGTTCTGCCACGGCTCTCCGCGCAGCGACGAGGAGATCATCCTGCGGACGACTCCCGACGAGTGGCTGCGCGAGATGGTCGCGAACGTCGACGCCGGCGTCGTCGTCTGCGGTCACACGCACATGCAGTTCGACCGGAGCGTCGACGGGATCCGCGTCCTCAATGCCGGCAGCGTCGGGCTCGCGTACGGCGCGCCGGGCGCCCACTGGCTTGCGCTCGGGCCGGGGATCGAGCACCGCCGGACGAGCTACGACAACGATGCATTCGCCAATCGCGTGGCCGGCCTGAGCTGGCCGATTGCGACGCGCTTCGCCGAGGAAAGCATCCGGAACACGAGGACGGAGGAGGAGGCGACGCTGGAGTTCTTCGAGGGAATGGCCGCCGAGCAACGAGGCCAGCGCTACCCTGGCCCTTCGTGACCACGTTCGACCTCAGACAGGCCAAGCTTCGTCCCGGCGAGGAGTACCGGGACGAGCAGGAGATCGCGCTTTCGCCGTACGACCTGGGCGGGCAGCGCTATCTGCCCGTGCCCGAAACCGTCCTCGCCGAGCTCGCGATCAACCGTGGCACGAGCGGGACGACCTTCGAGCTTGCCTTCCCCGTCCGCCTGCACGGGCCGTGTTACCGGTGTCTCAAGGACGCGGTGCTCGATCTTTCGATCCGCGCCCGCGAGTACCAGGCGACGAGCCCCGGCGAGTCGGACGAGCTGCGCACGCCCTACGTCGTCGACAACCAGCTCCAGCTCTCGAACTGGGCGCGTGACGCGATCGCCCTCGCGCTCCCGCAGCAGATCCTCTGCCGGGAGGACTGTGCCGGCCTCTGTCCGGTCTGCGGCGAGGACCTGAACGAGAACGCGCACGAGCACGAAGAGGACCGATCCGACCCACGCTGGGCTGCGCTCGAAGAGCTGAGAGAGCGCCTCTAGCCCGCCGCGGGATGGGCTTGCCCATTCCGCCGCGACGGATTCCTAGAGAAGGAACCCTGCGCAAACGAATCTTGGCCGCGCGGCGATAAGCGCCGCCCGGCTCGATAGGGTCGCTGAAAGTCGTGAGACTTTCAGCGAAACGATTTAGCTACACTCCGCCGCCGCGATGGCAGTTCCGAAGCGAAAAACCACGAAGTCGCGGCGTGACAAGCGCCGCGCTCAGCACAAGCTCGAGGCTCCGCGCCTGAACGAGTGCCCGAATTGCCACCGCCCGATGCGGCCTCACCGGATGTGCCCAAACTGCCGAACCTACCGTGGTCGTGAGGTCGAGCCGCTCCGCGCGCCGGTCCCGTAGAATCGGCGCCTCTTTTCTCCTAACGCAAGCGAGGTGACATGGCAGCGTCGCGTGACGAAGTCTTCGAGCGCATCAAGGAAGTCCTGGCCGACCGACTGAGCGTCGAAGAGGCAGACATCACCGAAGAGGCGAACTTCCAGGAGGATCTGGACGCCGACTCGCTCGACCTCGTCGAGATGATCATGGAGCTCGAGGATCAGTTCGGGATCAAGATCCCGGACGAGGACGCCCAGAAGATCCAGACGGTCGGGCAAGCTGTCGACTACGTCACGTCGCACCAGTAGCGGAGCGCCGGCGGGGGAGCCCGCGCGTCTTGCGGCGCTGATCGACCGGCTCCCCGCGGAGCGGGTCGACAACGCCTTCACCCATCCGTCGTGGGCGGCGGACCGCTCGGAGTCCTACGAGCGCCTCGAGTTCCTCGGCGACAGCGTGCTCGAGCTGGCCGTCGCTCGCGCGCTCTACGAGCGCTTTCCCGACCTGACCGAGGGCCGCTTGGCCAAGATCCGCTCACACGTCGTCTCGCGCGCGAGCTGCGCGGTGGTCGCGCGAGAGCTCGACCTCGGGACGCAGCTGATCGAGAAGGGCAACGGTATCGTCCCCGCCGACGAGCTCGAGCGGCTGTCGAAAAACCGCAACGTTCTCGCAGCTCTCGTCGAGGCGGCGCTCGCGGCCCTCTTCCTCGAGCACGGTTTCGAGGCGATCGAGACCCCGATCGTCGAAGCCTTCGCCGGCCGGATCGAATATGCAGCAACTACCCACGTCGACTTCAAGACCGAGCTCCAGGAGCAGCTGGCGGCGCTCGGTCAGCAGGTCAACTACTCGGTGCTCGACGTGGAGGGCCCTCCGCACGACCGCCGGTTCACCTCGGCCGCGGTGATCGACGGCAACCAGGCCGGCGTCGGCGTCGGGCCATCGAAGAAAGCAGCCGAGCAGGAGGCCGCCCGGCAGGCGCTCGAGAAGATCCGTGGCGACTGAGGGCCCAGCGTTCTCCTCGCCGGACGACCTGTCTGCGCCGACCGGGTACAGCCACGTGGTCACAATCCCTGCCGGCAGGCTTGTGTGGACGGCAGGCCAGGTGGGCATCGACGGTGACGGCGTCGTTGCCGAGGGTTGGGAGGCCCAGACCCGGCTGGCGTTCGAGAACGTCGCCCGCGCGCTTGGTGCAGTCGGCGCGGACTGGTCGCACGCCGTCAAGCTGACGATCTACGTCGTCGACGTCTCCGAATTGCTCCTCATTCGCGCGATACGCGACGAGTTCGTCGACATCACACGCCCGCCGACGAGCTCGCTGGTGCAGGTCGCCGGTCTCGCGCGCCCGGAGCTGCTGATCGAGGTCGAGGCGGTCGCGTGGACCCCCTGAGCCGAGCGGCGCTATCCGCCTGACGCACTAGCGTTCGGCGCGCGTGCACCTGTGCGCGATACGCATCCGCGGCTTCAAGTCGTTCCCTGAACCGGTCGAGGTCCGCCTCGAGCCGGGCGTTGCCGTGGTCGTCGGGCCGAACGGCTCGGGGAAGTCGAACGTGGCCGATGCGCTGCTCTGGGCGTCTGGAAGCCTGAGCCCGACCGAGCTGCGCGCGGAGAAGCCCGACGACGTCCTCTTCGCCGGTTCCGGAGCCCGTGCCGCAGCTCCCTACTGTCAGGTCGAGCTCGTCCTCGACAACCAGGACGGCGCCGTCGGCGAGATGCCCTACGCCGAGATCTCGATCATGCGCCGGCTCCACCGAGGCGGCGAGGGCCAGTACCTGATCAACGGGACGGCTGTCAGGCGCACCGACCTCGTCGAACTGCTCGCCGACGTCGGCCTCGGCGGCGCCGCCGGGTCGGTCATCTCCCAGGGCAAGGTCGAGGAGATCCTGGCCTCGAAGCCCGAGGAGCGCCGAGCGCTCGTCGAAGACGCAGCCGGCCTCGGCAAGTTCAAGCGCCGACGCCACCGGGCGGAGCTCAAGCTCGCGCGGGTCGCGCAGGACGTCGCGCGGGCGCTCGACGTGGAGGCCGAGGTGAGGAAGCGCCTGCGGCCGCTCGCGCTCCAGGCGACGGCGGCGCAGCGCGCCGAGAAGCTCGGGGGCGAGATCGCCGGCCTCGAGGCGGCGATCGCAACCATCGACCTGAGTGCAATCGACGACCAGGTCGCCGCCGCGGAGGAGCGGCGAACGGCAGCGGACCATGCACGGCGCCGCAGCGAGTCGAAGCTCGAGGACCTGCTCGCCGAGCGCCACCGGGCCGAGGAAGAGCTGGCGGATGCAGCCGGACGCAGGGAGGGCGCGACCGCGGCTCTCTACCGGCTCCGCAGCGCCGGCGAGCGTGTCGCGCTCAGGCATGAGAGCGCGTCCGCGCTGCTCGCATCACTGCGGGAGGCGGCGACGCGCCCTCGACTCCCGACCGGGCCGACGCCCGCCGACCTCCGCCGCCAGAAGCTGCGCGAGGAGGCAGACCTGGCGCGCGAGCGCCTCGGTGCACTCGAGCGAACGCTGGCGGAGCGGGAAGGAGTCCCACCGGCGGCACGTGCGCTCGCCGAAGCCGGCCATCCCCTCGTGCTCTCCGAGCTCGATGTGCCGGAGGGGGACGAGCGCGCGGTAGCGGCTGCGCTGCGCGGCGGAGGGGCGGCGGTGGTCGCACCCGACGCGCAGACGGCGCTCGGCCTCGTCAGGGAGGCGAGGCGGCGCGGACTCGGCAGCCTGACCGTCGCCGTCGGCACGCCGCAGCTCGAGGAGTTCAGGATCGTCGAGGAGGGCGAGCTCCTCTCGGCGACGACGCTCGCAGTGACGAGAGACGGGATCGCCTATGACCCGGGACGTCGGCAGCTCTGGTTCGCCG
>Ga0081538_10004658_pt1 | contig 12578 bp, 9 predicted proteins | sample TabmetS5T2R1_FD_71022 | JGI IMG/M metagenome (GOLD analysis project Ga0081538, IMG submission 71022) | Tabebuia heterophylla rhizosphere microbial communities from the University of Puerto Rico - S5T2R1 | ecosystem: Host-associated > Plants > Roots > Rhizosphere ...
CAGTCATATACACCGCCGATCCCCACAGGGCGCCGAACGCCGTGCAGCCGCCATAGCGCAGCAGCGCGCTGCCCCAGTCCTCGGCGCTGCCGCCGCGTTGCTGCCCGTTCCAGGACGCGCGCCAACCCATGATCGTGGCGAACACGACCCGGGTGTGCTGGACCATCAGGATCGGCGCCAGCAGAATCGAAAAGAAGAGCTCGGCGAACACGCTGCGCGTCAGAGGCAGGGCGCCGCCGAATGCACGCCGACGCGCCGGCCCCGCGACGGCATGGAGCAGCGCAAGACAACGCGGCAGCATCAGGATGCACAGCGTCGCGGCGAACAGACCGAGCAGTTCGGCGCGCTTGGCGATCGGCCAAGCCGGGCCGAAGCTGGTGGCGTCGGCGAAATAGTCCCAGGGCACCAGGGCGGCTCTGGCCGCATCGAGGCTGGTCAGGACCAGGAGCGTCAGCCAGAGCGGTGAGGCGAGATAGGCCATCGCCCCGGTCAACAGGTGGGCCCGGCTCGCCGCACGCAGCCCCTTGATGGTCAGCAGCCGCAGGTGCTGCAGGTTACCCTGGCACCAGCGCCGGTCCCGGCTGACGAAGTCGCTGAGCGTGGGCGGGAGCTGTTCGTAGCTGCCGCCGAGTTCGGGCACCAGCCATACTTCCCATCCCGCCCGGCGCAGAAAGGCCGCCTCGACGAAGTCGTGGCTCAGGATCTCGCCGCCGAACGGCGGCGCCCCCGGCAAGGTCGGCAGGCCGGCATTCGCCATGAACGCATCGGTGCGGATGATCGCGTTATGGCCCCAGTAATTGCCCTCGTCCTGGAACCAATAGTTCAACCCTGCGGCAAGCAGAGGACCGTACAGGCCCGCGGAAAACTGTAGAATGCGCGCCAGCGGGGTCGCTCCCCCGACCGGACGAGGTACCGTCTGGATCAGACCGGCGTCGGGATTGCCCTCCATCAACCCGACCAAGCGCACCAGCGTGTCGCCGGACATGATGCTGTCGGCATCGAGGACCACGAAGTAGCGGTAGAGCCCGCCCCAGCGACGGCAGAAGTCCGCGATGTTGCCGGCCTTGCGCCCGCGGTTGTCGGCGCGGTTGCGATAGAACAGGCGCCCCCCGGCATCGAGCTCGGTACACAGCCGGCCCCACAGCACCTGCTCCTGGCGCACCAGCTCGGGATCCCGGCTGTCGCTAAGGATGAAGACGTCGAAATGGGGCAGCTGCCCGGTGGCGGCGAGGGACCGATAGGTCGCCGCGATGCGGATGCCGACCTGCTCGGGATCCTCCTGGTAGATTGGCATGACGAGCGCCGTGCGGCTCGTGGCGGCCAGTTCGTCCGCCGGCGCCTGCAGGCCGGCCCCACCGCCGCGACAGAGCGCCAGGAACCCGGCGAGCGCCGTCCAGAACGCGCTGGAGATCCAGGCGAAGCTGAGGAAGAACATGCCGAGGATGGCAACATCCAGATACGACAGCCGGTCGGTCGCCAGCACGCTGGCGAACACGTTCGTGGCAGCGCCGGCGCTCAGAACGACCAGCGCGAGCAGCAGCAATCGCCGCGGCGACCGCGTAGCGTGACGACGCGTGGCAACCTGTGGTGAGATCAAGGGCCAGCCCGTTCTTACGTCAACCGGCCCGTTCCGAGGTCAAGAGATCGCCACCCTGGTCGTCGAACCAGTCGGAGCAAGCCGACGATCAGATCGCGCGGCGACCAGCGCTCCAATGGCTGCGCCATGAACACCCCCGGGCACTCGGTGGGCACGGACGCGGCCGGAACGTCGCATGATTGAGCGTCGAATTGGGCAGCCGGCATCCCGCCGTCATCCCCAGCCTGTGACGACCAGCAAACGGGAGGCATCCCCTCGTTCCCTCCGGTGGATAAAGAACACCTGCACGTTGTCTTATATCGCCCGACGAACGCCGGGCCGCCGGGACTTCCCTCCCAGACTGGCGCGTTGTGCAGATAAACGTATTCGCCGCAAGTTTGTTCCATATCCGTGGCTGCCGAAATCTCTCCAGTGATCCGACCCGCGCATCGCCGGCCTGGAGCAGCAGGATCTCCCAGGTGAGCGTTACATGAGCTGCGCCGCCCACGCTGTCCATCCCATCAGCGGCTGCCAGCCGCGACTGATCGCCGCGTCGCTCGACGACCCAGGGCAGATCGTTGTGCTTGTTCGGGTCGGCCTGGCCCGCAGGGCCAGCCCGGTTTCATGGTCGAGGTCGCATCCCGGCAACCCGTCCCGCGCTTGAGTCGGCCGAGCGCTTCTGGCAAGAGTGCGCTCGCTGCAGCCGCTCGCAGGCGACAGGTCGCGGGGCTCGCGCTCGCCGATGGATCACACCCGTTTCTCACCGTTGATTCAGTGGATCTCCGCCGCGGGACTGTCGGGTCAGCGCGAGCTGGATCTGCTGCAAGGCTTTTGTGAGCGCGCGGTCACCGTGGGCCTGCCGCTCGGGCGGTCTGTGTTCGGCCTGGACACGCTGCATCCCGTGCTCGAGGGTCGGGTGTTCGAATGGCAGCGGTCTGCCGGCAGCTCCACGCAGTCGGAGTATGGCCGGCTCGATCCCGACAGCAGCAACGACAAGTGGCTGCAGAGTCCATTCCATCAGCTGTACGAGACGGGCGCGACCATGCTGCGCCGACGGCTCGGCAACGAGCCGCTGGAGTTCCCGGTGCTCGAGGAACTGCGGCAGCGGGGGATGACCGACTACGTCGCCATGGTCAACCGCTTCGGCATGGACGGCGCAATCGGGCTGATGGACTGCACCTACTCGTCATGGGCGAGCGACCAGCCTGGCGGCTTCAGCGAGGACGATCTGGGTGCGCTCGAATTCCTCGTGCCGAGCCTCGCGCTCGCGATCAAGGGCGCCGCAACCGCGCGCATCATCGAGACTCTGGTCGAGACCTATCTCGGGCGGGACGCCGGCCATCGCGTTCTGCGCGGGCACATCGAGCGCGGCGTCGCCGAGAAGATCAGCGCGGTGTTGTGGTTCAGCGACCTGCAGGGTTTCACGCGCATCACCGACATGACGCCGCCTGCACAGATCATTCCACTCTTGAACGACTACGCGGATGCCATCGTCTCCGCGCTCCAGGGCCAGGGCGGGGAGGTGCTCAAGTTCATGGGCGATGGCATTCTCGCCATCTTCGACGCCGCCGCGCCTCACGACGCCTGCCGCCAGGCGCTCGACGCGGCCGATGACGCGATCCGCCGTGTCGCCGCACTCAACCAGCGGCGCGCAGCCGACGGCCTGCCCGTCACCCGCTTCTATCTCGGCCTGCACGTCGGCGACGTATTCTACGGCAACGTCGGCAGCTTCGACCGGCTGGACTTCACCGTGGTCGGCCCGGCGGTCAACGAGACCAGCCGGATCGCGGCCATGTGCCGCTCGCTCGATCAGGACGTACTGCTGTCGTACGCCTTTGCCGAGGCGGCGGGCCCGAGCCGGGCGCGGCTGGTCTCGGTCGGCCGCTACGCGCTGCGCGGCTTGCAGCGACCGCTCGAGCTCTACACGCTGGATCCGGAGGCGGCCGCTTGAGATCGAGAATGCGGGACGGCTCATCTGCGTTCTCGGCTCCAGCGTCAATGCCAGCCTGAGCCGATGCCCGCGAGCACGCCCCTACCCGCGCTCGCGCTCGAGCGCCAGGCGGCGGTCTCGAGCGGCCGCGGCATCGCCTGCGCGCTCGCCGCCTGGCTGCTGTTCGCCTGCATGGACGCCGGCAGCAAGCTGCTCGCCGAGCAATACTCGATCATCCAGATCCTGTGGGTGCGCTTCCTCTCGCTGCTCGCGGTCTCCGGTTGGCTCGCCGCGCGCCATGGCTCGAGGGGCCTGATCACCCGCCGGTTCTGGCTGCAGAGCCTGCGCTCGTTCATGCTGATGGTCGAGATCGGCCTGTTCATCCTCACCATCACGGTGCTGCCGCTCGCCGATGCGCACGCGATCCTGGCGATATCGCCGCTGATCGTCACCGCGCTGTCGGTGCCGCTGCTCCGCGAGAAAGTCGGGATCCGGCGCTGGACCGCGGTCGGCGTGGCTTCACTCGGCATGCTGATCATCCTGCGGCCGGGCTTTGGTGCGATGCATCCGATGGCTCTGGTCGCGCTGCTGTGCGCCTGCATGTGGTCGCTCTATCAGGTGCTCACCCGGATCGTGAGCCGCACCGATCCGCCGCTGACGACCCTGTTCTACACCGCCCTGATCGGCGCCATCGCGTTGACCGTGATCGGCCCGTTCTACTGGCGCGCTCCCGATGCCGAGGGCTGGGCGCTGTTCGCTCTGGTCGCGGCGCTCGGCGCGAGCGGCCACTACCTCCTGATCAAGGCGCTGCAGCTGGCGCCCGCCTCGCTGCTGCAGCCGTTCGCCTACACCGTGCTCGTGTGGGCGACGCTGGTCGGCTTCATGGTGTTCGGCAACCTGCCCGACCTGTGGACCGTGCTGGGCGCGCTCGTCATCGTCGCGAGCGGCCTCTACACCTTTGCGCGCGAGCGGCGGTTTCGCCAGGGTTGAGGGGTCGAGGTTCGGGTGCCCCAGGCGCGCGCGCCTGCCGCGCCGGCGGAATCATCGGCGGCGAGCAGCCGGCCGGCCGCGTCCTTGACACGCCAGCACCAGCCGGCGAGCTTCGGCCCGGGCCGGGGTCGCCGCTGGCCGCCCCTGATCAGGGAGACAATCGATGTTCGAACTCAGCCGCTTCGCGCTCGGCGCCGCCTGCGCCCTGGCGCTCGCCTCCGCGCCGGCATCCGCCGAGACCCCCGAGGACAGCCTCGTCATGGCGTTCCAGATCGACGACCTGATCACGCTCGATCCGGCCGAGGTGTTCGAGTTCACGGGCGCCGAGTACGCCGCGAACGTGTACGACCGCCTGGTCACCTATCCCGCCGACAATGTCGAGGACCTGCGCGGCCACGTCGCCGAGAGCTGGGAGATCGCCGACGACGGCAAGACCTACACGTTCAAGGTCCGGGACGGCATCGTCTTCCACTCCGGCAATCCGCTCACCGCCGCGGATGCCGCCTGGTCGCTCCAGCGCGTGATCAAGCTCAACAAGACGCCGGCCTTCATCCTCACACAGTTCGGCTTCACGCCGGAAAACGTGGATGAGCGGATCCAGGTGGTCGACGACCGGACCTTCACGGTGGAGCTGGACAAGCCCTACGCGCCGACCTTCTTCCTGTACTGCCTGACCGCGACCGTCGGCTCGGTGGTCGACAAGCAGTTGACGCTCGAGCACGAGCAGAACGGCGACCTCGGCCACGAGTGGCTGCGGACGGCATCCGCCGGCTCCGGGCCGTTCCAACTGCGCTCCTGGAAACCCAACGAGTCTCTGATCATCGACGGCAATCCGGACTATTGGGGCGGCGCGCCGGCGTTCGAGCGCGTGGTCACCCGCCACATCGCCGAGCCGGCCACCCAGATGCTGCTGCTCGAGAAGGGCGACGTCGACATCGCGCGCAATCTCGAGGCCGACCAGATCGAAAGCCTGCGCGGCAACCCCGACGTCAACGTCAAGGACGTGCCGAAGGGCGCGATCTACTACCTCGGCCTCAACCAGAAGAACGAGTACCTGGCCAGGCCCGAGGTGCGCGAAGCGCTCAAATGGCTGGTCGACTACGACGGCATCGCCGGCACCATCGTCAAGGGCTCGGCGGTCGTCCACCAGTCGTTCCTGCCGCAGGGCTTCCTCGGCGCGATCGAGGACAAGCCCTATACGCTCGACGTCGAGAAGGCGAAGCAGCTGCTCGAGCAGGCCGGCCTCGAGGACGGGTTCAAGGTCACCATGGACACGCGCAATGCCTCGCCGCTGCCGGAGATCGCGCAGGTGCTGCAGGCGAACTGGGCCGAGGCCGGGATCGAGCTCGAGATCCTGCCGGGCGACAACAAGCAGACGCTGACCAAGTACCGCGCGCGCACCCACGACATCTACATCGGCCGCTGGGGCCCGGACTATCAGGACCCGCACACCAACGCCGACACCTTCGCGTCCAACCCGGACAACGCCGACGGCGCGCCCTACTCCGGCAAGCTCGCCTGGCGCAACGCCTGGGAGATCCCAGAGATGACCGCGAAGACCGCGGCGGCGGTGCTCGAGCGCGACCCGGCGAAGCGCGCCGCGATGTACGAGGAGCTGCAGCGCGAGCACCAGAAGACCTCGCCGTTCGTGATCATGTTCCAGGACATCGAGGTGATCGCCGAGCGCGACGACGTCGCCGGCATGATCTGGGGACCGTCGTTCGACGACAACAAGTACTGGCAGGGCCGGAAAGAGTGATGGACGGTTCCTCCCGACGGAAGAGGATCAGGCAGCATGCAAGTCAAGGTCGTGGTTCACGAGGCGGAAGAAGGGGGGTTTTGGGCCGAGGTGCCGGCACTTCCGGGCTGTGCCAGCCAGGGCGAGACCATGGATGAGCTCCTTGCCAACCTTCGGGAAGCGATTCAAGCCTGGCTGGAAGCAGAGCCTCCTGCTGAGGCGGACGACGTCCGTGGCCAACGCGGAAGAGTGGTCGAGCTGAGCCTGTGAAGTCGCTCTCCGGCAGGCAATTCTGCCGGTTGCTCGAGCGGAACGGTTGGGCGCTGCTGCGGATCCACAGCAGCCATCATATCTACGGCAAGGCTGGACAGCGGGTGCGGATTCGGTTCCGGTGCACGGCAATGTGCCGCTCAAGCGCGGGCTGCAGCAGCGCCTGATGAAGCTCGCCGGCATCCCCGACGATGAGAACGGCAGCTGATGCAGGGACGGGCCATGTCGAGGAACGGCTGGCGCTGAGCCACCGCCTTGGTGCCGCATGCCGAGTTAGCCGACCTCGATGCGTGGGCAGCAATCAATGACCAAGCGCCCGTGGCTCATTGCGCTACGCTTAGTAACACAGATCGCGCTGACCTTTCTCGGCCTGCTGCTGGTCACCTTCGTGATCGGCCGCGTGGTGCCGATCGACCCGGTGCTCGCCGCGGTCGGCGACCGCGCGCCGCCCGACGTCTACGAGCGGGTCAAGATCGAGCTCGGCCTGCACCTGCCGCTGTGGCAGCAGTTCGTGATGTACGTCGGCAACGTGCTGGAGGGCGACTTCGGCAAGTCGGTGCTGACCGCGAACCCCGTGCTCGAGGACATCCGCCGCGTGTTCCCCGCGACCCTCGAGCTCGCCACCGTGGCGACCCTGCTCGGCGTCGCCTTCGGCGTGCCCATGGGCGTGCTCGCCGCGGTCCATCAGGGCCGCATGGTAGATCACGTGATCCGCGTGGTCGGGCTGATCGGCTACTCGGTCCCGGTGTTCTGGCTCGGCCTGGTCGGGCTCATGGTCTTCTACGCCCGGCTGGACTGGGTCGCGGGCCCCGGCCGCCTGGACGTGTTCTACGAGGACCTGGTCGAGCCGATCACCGGCGTGATCCTCATCGATGCGGCGATCGCCAGCGATTGGGACGTGTGGAAGAACGCGCTCGAGCACATCATCCTGCCGGCCTCGATCCTCGGCTATTTTTCGCTTGCCTACATCGCGCGCATGACGCGCAGCTTCATGGTCGAGCAGCTGCGCCAGGAGTACATCACCACGGCCAGGGTCAAAGGGCTGTCGGAGGCGCGCGTGGTGTGGCGCCACGCGCTCGGCAACACCGCCGTGCCGCTGGTCACGGTGATCGCCCTGTCGTACGCCAACCTGCTCGAAGGCTCGGTGCTGACCGAGACCGTGTTCGCCTGGCCCGGGCTCGGCTTCTACATCACCAATTCGCTGCTGAACGCCGACATGAACGCGGTGCTCGGCGGCACCGTGATGGTGGGCTGCGTGTTCATCGGCCTGAACCTGCTCTCCGACGTGCTCTACCGCGTGCTCGACCCGCGGGCGCGCTGAGACGAGGTGGCTGACGCCGGAGATGCCTGATGGAGGAAGAAGCGTGGCGGAGCATACCTATCAAGGCGGGTGCCTGTGCGGCCGCATCCGGTATCGGGCGACGGGAGAGCCGCACCGCCCGCACTATTGCCACTGCCGCATGTGCCAGCTCGGGGTCGGCGCGCCGCTGACCGCCTGGGTCAACTTCCCGCTCGAGGGCTTCGCCTGGACCGCGGGTGAACCGACCTACTACCGCTCCTCGCCCCATCTCGAGCGTGGCTTCTGCCCGACCTGCGGCGCCTCCATCTGCACCGTTGCGGACGAGGACGACTACGTCTGCATCACCATCGCCAGCCTCGACGACCCGGACCAGATCGCGCCGGCGCTTCACATGTGGACCAGCAGCCAGGTGTCCTGGCTCAAGGTCGACGACAAGCTGCCGCGCCACGAGGGCCAGGCCTGAGCGGTCCCAATCCGGGCGAGCAGAAGGTAGGCCCGGTGGGCGCAGGCGCGCGGCCGCCCGGGCGAGATTGCCCGGCGTGCCGGGCGTCCCGAGCCGGATCGAGATCGCAGTGATCGGCTGGATGTTAGTCGGGCTGAAGCTCGCCGCGCACATCCTTCACCGTGCTTGACCAGGCGCGGGCTCAGCCAGCTGTGAACTGCGTCTCATGCGGCAAAGCTCTCGGCGCGGCATTCTGCGTGCATGCAAGATTGTCGTATTGGCGGAGGACTCACATGAGAACGTCATTCTACAGCGGGTCCCTGTTGCTCGGTGTTCTGGCGTTCGTCGATTGCGCGCAGGCCGGCACCCTGGTCAGCCGCACCCTGCCGGCGGGGCCGGACCCGGGCTCGCGGGAGCGGACGTACCAGGTGTTCGTGCCCGAGGATCTCAGCGATCATGCTGCCGCGCCGGTGGTCATGGTGCTGCACGGCTGCCTGCAGAACGAGCAGAACATGATCGATGAGACCCGCTTTACCGAGCTTGCCGAGCGCGACGGTTTCATCGTCGTCTTTCCGTTCATCACGAGCTACCCGTTTCTGCCGGCGCGTGCCCAGAATTGCTGGGGCTTCTTCATCGAGCAGCATCGCCACCAGGGGCTCGGCGAGCCGGCCGACCTGCGCCGGATCTTCGACGCTGTCGAGGACGAATTTCCGGTCGACACCGCACGGCGCTACGTGGCCGGTCTGTCGTCCGGCGCAGGCATGGCGGTGGTGATGGCGGTGGCCTACAGCGAGGACATCGCCGCGGCCGGCGCGGTGGCCGGTCTACCGTATGGCGAGGACGCGTGCGCGGTGGCGCAGGCCTGTTTTACCGGCATCGCGCACAAGCCGGTCAGCGCATTCGTCGAAGCGATGCAGGCGGAGCAGCCGAGCGCCGAAGAGCAGCGTCTGGTGCCGATCATGGCGATTCACTCGACCAACGATATGAAGGTGCCGATCAGGAACGCTCAGAACATCCGCGATTCGTGGCTCGCGTACTACGACGCGGACGCGACGCCTGCGAGCACCGCCGACTGCACGGCGGAAGGCATCGCATGCGAGCACGCCCGTTTCACCGATGACGACGGACGGACGGTGGTGGAAACGGTGCTCTACAACGGCCCGCCGTCCGGCACGACGCACTACTGGGTAGGCGACAACGCGGGGATGTTCGCGGATCCCGACGGCCCGAGCGCGTCGGAGCTGCTCTGGAGCTTCTTCCGGGAGCACACGCTCACGCCCGGCGCGCAGTCCGAGATCGACGTCCTGCCGGCCGAGGTGGAGGGCACCAGCGCGACCATCCGTGGCACGGTCGAGGACGAGCGCCCCATTCAGGAGGTATTCGTTCGCCTCGACGGGGAAGTCCCCCAGTCCGAGCGGCTCGCCGAAGGCACGACATCGTTCGGGGTACGCTTCGAGGATCTGCCGGACGACCAGCGCTACACGCCGGTGGTCCGCGTGGTTTTCGACGACGGGGCGAGCGAGACCAGCTCCGGCCCCGAGTTCGCGGTCGGCGAGCCACCCGAGCAGCCCGTCATCGATACGGTGCGCGGCAATTTCCAGGAGCACATCCTCGCTGGCCGCATCGCGGTGCAGCGGCCGCCGTGCGTGCTCGGGCTCGGCGTTTGCGACGCCGATTTCAATACGCTGTTCGTCCAGCACGGGTTCGAGGCGTTCGCCCTGCATCATCCGGCTGGCACGAACCGGTGGTATCTGGACCGCGCAAACATACCGCCGTCGTAGCTTTTTGCTCGACGGTTGAACGCCCGGTAATTTGGACAGCCGCCCGATGGCTTGACCTCGATCGGCCCTCTCTGAGAGAGGTGATGCAGCCGGGTGGACGGTGGCATCTCGAGGAGGCCGGGTGCAGAACGAGGCCTACGTCCGGTTCGTCGACGTCGATAAGACCTACGACGGCGAGACGCTGGTCGTGCGCGACTTCGATCTGGACGTGGCGCGCGGCGAGTTCCTGACGCTGCTCGGCCCGTCCGGCTCGGGCAAGACCACCTGCCTCATGATGCTCGCGGGCTTCGAGAGCGTCACGCATGGCCGGATCGTGCTCGACGGCCGGCCGATCAACGACGTCCCGGCGCACAAGCGCGACATCGGCGTGGTGTTCCAGAACTACGCGCTGTTCCCGCACATGACGGTCAACGAGAACCTCGCGTTCCCGCTCGAGGTGCGTAAGGCGCCGCGGGCCGAGATCGAGGCGCGCACCAGGAAGGCGCTCGACATGGTCCAGCTGGCGGGTTTCGGGCATCGCCGGCCCGCCCAGCTCTCGGGCGGTCAGCAGCAGCGGGTCGCAGTCGCCCGGGCGCTGGTGTTCGAGCCCAAGCTGGTGCTGATGGACGAGCCGCTCGGCGCGCTCGACAAGCAGCTGCGCGAGCAGATGCAGTACGAGATCAAGCACATCCACGAGCGCCTCGGTGTCACTGTGGTCTACGTCACGCACGACCAGTCGGAGGCGCTGACCATGTCCAACCGCATCGCCGTCCTCCATCACGGCGCGATCCAGCAGGTGGCGACGCCGCAGGATCTCTACGAGCGGCCCGAGAACGCCTTCGTCGCCCAGTTCATCGGCGAGAACAACCGCCTGGTCGGCACCGTGCGCGCGCTGGATGGGCGTACCTGCGTCGTCGCGGTCGAGGGCGGCGAGGTCAGGGCGCTCGCCGTCAGGGTCGACGGCATCGGCAGCCGCTCGACCCTGTCGCTGCGCCCCGAGCGCGTGCTGATCGACCCGAGCCCCGAAAGCTGTCCCAACGTGTTCGACGCGCGCGTCGAGGAACTGATCTATCACGGCGATCACACGCGCACGCGCGTGCGGGCATGCGGCTGCGACGACTTCATCATCAAGGTGCCGAATGCCGCCGGCCAGGTCCATCTCGAGGTCGGCGCGCCGGTCAGGATCGGTTGGCAGGTCGAGGACTGCCGGGCGCTCGACGTTCCCTGACCGCGAACCAGGACGGCGTCCGCTGCACCATCCTGCTGGCGCCCTTCGACGGCGCGCTCTTGCGGCACGGCTCGGATTCCGCGACCCTGTGGGCAGCGCAAAGGCACCGAGTATCGGTGAAGGAATGGAGAGGGAGACGATCATGACGACGCAACCCTGGCAGATTGGCGCGCTGACGGCGCTCTCCGTCGCGCTGTTCGCGCTCGGTGCGGCGCGCGGCGCGGCGGCTGCCGACCTCACGGTGACTTCCTGGGGCGGCAGCTATCAGGACGCGCAGCGCGAGGTCTATTTCGAGCCGTTCAAGCAGGCGACCGGCATCGACCTGATCGAGGACAACTGGAACGGCGGCGTCGGCGCGATCCGCGCCAAGGTCGAGGGGGGTGGCCAGGAGTGGGACGTGGTCCAGGTCGAAGCCGAGGAGCTGGTTCTCGGTTGCGAGGAGGGGCTGTACGAGCCGATCGACTGGGACGCGGTAGGCGGCAAGGATCAGTTCATCGAGGCCGCGGTCGACGATTGCGGCGTCGGCACGATCGTGTGGTCGACGGCGATCGCGTACGACGCCGACCAGATCACCGAATCGCCGCCGCAGAGCTGGGCCGATTTCTGGGACACCGAGAAATATCCCGGCAAGCGGGGACTGCGCCGCGGGCCGAAGTACAACCTCGAGTTCGCGCTGATGGCCGACGGCGTCGATCCGACCGAGGTCTACGACGTGCTGCGCACGCCGGAGGGTGTCGATCGCGCGTTCGCCAAGCTCGACGAGATCAAGGGCGACGTCATCTGGTGGGAGGCGGGCGCCCAACCGATCCAGCTGCTGGGTTCTGGCGAGGTGATCATGACCAGCGCGTACAACGGCCGGATCTCGGCCGCCAACAAGGAAGAGGGGCGCAACTTCGAGATCGTCTGGCCAGGAAGCATCTATGCCGTCGACAGCTGGGTGATCCTCGCCAACTCGCCGCACAAGGACGCGGCGCTCGAGTTCATCGCCTTCGCCAGCCAGCCGGAGCACCAGAGCAACCTGCCCAAGGCGATCGCCTATGGCGTCACCCACAAGGAAGCGGCAGCCCAGATCGAGAAGGACATCCTCCAGGATCTGCCGACCGCGCCGGAGAATCTCGAGGGCGCGATCGAGCTCGATACCGAGTACTGGGTCGAGAACACCGATGCGCTGACCGAGCGGTTCACCGCCTGGGCGGCGCAGTAGGAGGCGTCCTGCACACCCGGTGGCCCTAGCCGAGGTCGCCAGCACCGCCGAGGCCGCCCGGGAGCGGGCGGCGCTGCGGCGGCGGCTGCGCCGGAGCGAGCGGCTGCGCCGCCTCCAGGCGGCGGCGCTGGTGGCGCCGC
>Ga0081538_10004659_pt1 | contig 12577 bp, 9 predicted proteins | sample TabmetS5T2R1_FD_71022 | JGI IMG/M metagenome (GOLD analysis project Ga0081538, IMG submission 71022) | Tabebuia heterophylla rhizosphere microbial communities from the University of Puerto Rico - S5T2R1 | ecosystem: Host-associated > Plants > Roots > Rhizosphere ...
CGTCTGTGACATCGGTTGGATATCGTTGGAGCATGGGTGAGTGTTCATGCCGCTGCCTCCTGTGAAGACGTATGCCACTGGGTGTCCGTGCGCATGATACCCTAGACGAGCTATGCTTTCTGAACGCCCTCCGGGCGTGGTCGAGCGGGCTGTAAGGCCTCCTAGCCACGCGATGAAACCATAGTATAGCTGGAGGACATGCTTTCCTTTCTGCTATAGAGGTCCCAATGATGGACACCTTAGTCGTCGCCGCAACCCTAGATTCGCTGAGTTCCATCAGGCAATACGTTACAGAGGCAGCCGCGGCTGCTGGGTTGGGCACAAAAGCTGCCTGTCGCCTTTGGCTGGCGGTGTACGAAATAGCCACGAACGCTATTAGTATGCACAGGCAGGCCGGAGCGGATGACAAAGGCATATTGCGCGCGCAGGCGCATATCGACCAGCAATCTTTGACGCTCACCCTTGAAGATGCAGGAGAGCCGTATGATCCACGCCAGAACCCACCCCCACTTCACGGAGATACAGCCTTAGAAGATCGGCTGTACCTTTCGATACAGGGCGTCGACGAGTTCTTCTATGAGCGTGTTGGAGATTGGAATCGAAACATCTTTGTCATGGATCGCGCCGCGATTTCAGCAGAAAATAGCTTACGAAGTAATAAGTTAGCCGATGATCTCATCCATGTCATTCTCCCCATAGGCATTGCACTATCGGCGGAGAAGAACTTTGACCGGCTGTTAGAGAGCATCCTTATCCAGGCTAAGTCGGTCTGTCACGCAGATGGCGGCACTCTGTATCTACGAGAGGACGATGGCCTCAGGTTCGCCATTATGCGTAACGACTCGCTGAAGATCACAATGGGTGGCGCCACAGGCGAAAAGATGCCTGACCTAAAGGTGCCTCTCTACGAGGGGACAACCCGGACCCCCAACTACCATAACATCGCGTCCTACGTTGCCCTGCGCGCTGACTCAGTCAATATCCCTGACATCTATCAGGCGAAAGAGTTCGACTTTTCTGGGACCAGGGCGTTTGACCAAAAAAACCACTACCATTCCATCTCCACGTTCACCACGCCACTCAAAAACCACGAAGGCGAAGTGATCGGGGTGCTTCAACTGATCAACGCCCAAGACCCCGTTACTGATCAGGTGATCCCCTTTGACTCCTATATGCAGCAGCTGGTTGAAGCGCTGGCATCACAAGCCGCCGTCGTCCTAAATAACCGCATCCTCCTGGAACGCCAGAAAGAACTGGTGAGATACGAGAATGAACTGCAAATCGGCCAACAAATTCAGGCGGATTTCTTACCTAATGAGGTCCCTCAGCCACCGGGTTGGGAGATCGCTGCCAACTTCCGCCCAGCACGCGAAGTGGCAGGAGATTTCTACGATGCCTTCTATCTCGAAGGCCGTAAAAAGGTCTGCCTTGTCATCGCCGATGTTTGTGACAAGGGGGTAGGCGCCGCGCTGTTCATGGCGCTCACTCGCAGTCTGATCCGGGCTTTTGCCGAACTCAACGGGAGCCGCGAGACCAGCCTAAAAAACCCTGTGGAACTGACTAATGACTATATTTTGCGAAATCACATCCAGTCAAATATGTTTGTGACACTTTTCTACGGTGTGCTGGACCTGACCAGCGGCCAGCTGGCATATGTGAACTGTGGGCACAATCCCCCCGTCATCCTCGATTCTACTGGCATAAGGGTGCACCTCCGGCCCACCAGCCCCGCCGTCGGCATGTTCCCCAATATGGAACCGAAAATGCAGTGGCTCAGCTTGGAACCGGGAGATGTCTTGTTCGCCTTCACTGACGGCGTCACGGACGCCCGTGCTTCGGACGGCGCCCTCTTCAGCGAAGGACGCCTACTGCAACTTCTAGAGCAGCCGGCCCCTTCTGCTGGGGCTTTGTTGAACCGGATTGTGGAGAGCGTCCGCTCTCACATCGGCGCCGCCACCCAATTTGACGACATCACCATGATAGCCGCAAGACGGAAACCGGTGCGCGACGTAGAGCCGGAATGACTTTACACGCGTCTGGAGCAAGCACAGGCGGTACAGGTCAGCGCACATACAGGTCATGACCATGGAGCAGGCCAGATGGCCCGAAGGAGGTAGCCCAATGGAGTTTATGCGCTTCTCGTTCTCGGACACTATCGCTGGGTATGTAACAGGGTATGACCGCAATAAGGATATGTTTGGCCTCAAGACCACCGACGGCCGGGACTACCAGGTTAAATTCGCTGCTGGTACCTACGGTTGGATTGTGAACAATCTGAACGAACCGCGCACCTGGACCAGCCAGGATCAGATGCGGGGGCTATTGGTGCCCGGGCGCTACCTGTTTGTGTATGGGATTTATTATCCCGAACATGATGGGTTCACTTATGAGGCTCAGTTCATAGTCTTCCCCGGGCGCAGAGAAGATAACTATGTCTTTGAGCGGCAGGATTGGTGGGTCAAGCAGGTGGGGGCCATTGCCGACTTTTACCTGAAGGCCCAATTCCAGGGTAAACCCGTTGATTACAAGGATTACCGCACCATCATCCGCCTGACCGGCGCAAAGGATGCGGACAACTACCGCCAGGAAACCGACACCATCTCCCGCTTGGTCTACGGCTTTGCCTCGGCTTACATGATGACCGGCGACGAGCGTTATCTGGAAGGGGCTGAGAAAGGCACCGAATACCTGCGCGAGCACATGCGCTTCTATGACGCCGATGAGAAGGTGGTCTACTGGTATCACGGCATTGATGTTCATGGGCAGCGTGAGACGAAAGTCTTTGCCTCGGAATTTGGCGATGACATCGACGCGATTCCGGCCTATGAGCAAATATACGCGCTGGCCGGTCCTCTGCAAACCTATCGTGTCACCGGCGACCCGCGCATCTTGCAAGACGCCGAGCTGACGGTTGACCTGTTCGACCGCTTTTTCCTGGACAGGTCCAAGGGCGGCTATTTCTCCCACCTCGATCCGATCACGCTCGACCCACGCAGCGACGCCCTGGGTCCGAACAAAGCCAAAAAAAACTGGAACTCCGTCGGCGACCATGCTCCGGCCTACCTGATTAACTTATATTTGGCCACGGGCGAGAGACGCTACGCCGATTTCTTGGAATACACGTTTGACACGATTGAACAGTATTTCCCCGATTACGATCATAGCCCCTTTGTCCAGGAGAAATTTTACGAGGATTGGTCGCACGACACCACCCACCTGTGGCAACAAAACCGTGGGGTGGTCGGCCATAACCTCAAGATCGCCTGGAACTTGATGCGCATGCACAGCCTAAAGCCCAAGGAGAAGTACGTGGCCCTGGCCCGCCGCATCGCCGGCGAAATGCCGAAGGTCGGGATGGATAAGCAGCGTGGCGGCTGGTACGATGTGATGGAGCGCGTGCTGCGGGGCGATGAAGAAGTGCACCGCTTGGCTTTCCACGACCGCAAAGCCTGGTGGCAGCAAGAACAGGGCATCTTGGCTTACCTGATCCTGCATGGCGTTCTGGGCGATCCGGAGTACCTGAGACTGGCCCGCGAGTCGGCCGCCTTCTACAACGCCTTTTTCTTGGATCACGACGATGGGGCCGTCTACTTCAACGTCTTAGCGAATGGCATTCCCTACCTGATGGGGACAGAGCGATTCAAGGGTAGCCACTCGATGAGTGGGTATCACTCGACCGAGCTATGCTACTTGGCGGCCACGTACACCAACTTGCTCATCACCAAACAACCGCTGGAGTTGTACTTCAAGCCCTATCCGGATGGCTTCAGGCGCAATACTCTGCGGGTGTCGCCCGACATCCTGCCGCCCGGCAGCATACATCTGAGTGGGGTGTGGGCCAATGGCGAGAAGTATGCACATTTCGATGCGGATAACCTTACAGTCAGGGTTCCGGATAGCAAAGACGCCGTACAAATTAAGGTGCGCATCGAGCCCAAACAGTAATGTCCTGCACTCGTCGTCACCGCGATCTGGAACGTAAACCGATTACATACAGTAGAGGACGGTTACGCCCATGCATGACAACTCCCTACCGAGTCATCACGACCATGAGGATACACCATGGAGATCAATGTCAATCCTGTTGGGCAGGTGATGGTCATAGAAATCGCGGGTGAAATCGATAGCAACACGGCGCCTCAGGCCCAGGAACGCATTCTGCCTCTAGTCCAGCCAGGAGCCAAGATTCTCCTGGATATGAGTAGCGTAGAATATATGTCCAGTGCAGGGCTGCGCATGCTACTATCGATGTACCGTCAGATCACTCGCCAAAATGGCGGTCTTGTCTTGGTGGGACTGGCTGAAGAGATCAAAGACACCATGTCGATTACCGGCTTCCTTAATTTTTTTACTACCCGTGACACTGTGGACGAGGGCCTAAAAGCTCTGGCCTAGCAAAAGCTCTACCCTAAAAGGTGTAAGGAGCAGGTATGGAGCGAATAGACATACACCCCACTCACGCTCACGGGGTGTTCAAGCTGCGGGCTGGCCGTCCGCTTCCCTTTGGCGCCACCCAAGTGGAAGGGGGCGTCAATTTTTCCGTATACTCCCGTCATGCCAGTTCCTGTACCTTAGTGTTATTGAAGAAGCGCCAGTCGGAACCCATGGCGGAAATCCCCTTTCCCGATGAGTTTCGCATCGGGAACGTCTTTGCCATGGTGGTCTTTGGGTTAGATTATGATAACATTGAATATGGCTTCCGTATGGATGGCCCCTATGACCCACAGGCGGGACACCGCTTCGATTCCAGCAAAATTCTCCTGGATCCTTATGCCAAAGTCATAGGAGGCCGGGATGTGTGGGGGGGGCAGCCGGACTGGAACGACATTTACCAACACCGGGGCCGCATCGTTTTCGACGATTTCGATTGGCAATCCGACCGCCCCTTGGAAATACCTACCGAGGACCTGATTATCTACGAAATGCACGTCCGCGGCTTCACGCGGCATCCTTCCTCTGGCGTCAAACACCCGGGTACCTTCGCCGGCATTCGCGAGAAGATCCCCTACCTCAAGGAGCTAGGTGTTAATTGCATTGAGTTAATGCCCATCTTCGAGTTCGATGAGTTCGAAAACAGCCGCCTGCACCCGGAAACGAGGGAGCTGCTGCTGAATTACTGGGGTTACAGCCAGGTAGGTTTCTTCGCACCAAAGGCCGGCTATGCCGCCACCGGCAAATTCAGCATGCAGGTCGACGAACTCAAAGCGCTCATCCAGGACTTACACAACAATGGCATTGAGGTCTTTCTGGATGTCGTTTTCAACCACACGGCAGAGGGGAACGAGCACGGCCCCACCATCTCATTCCGCGGTATAGACAACCAGACCTATTACATGCTCACTCCTGAAGGGTACTACTACAACTTCAGTGGGACAGGAAATACCCTTAACTGCAATAATCCCATTGTGCGCAACATGGTGCTGGACTGCCTCCGCTACTGGGCGGCAGAATACCACATCGATGGCTTCCGGTTTGACTTGGCTTCCATACTGGGCCGCGACCCCTGGGGTGCCCCCCTTCCAAATCCACCGTTGCTCGAAAACCTGGCTTTCGACCCTATCCTGGCCAAGTGCAAACTCATTGCCGAGGCATGGGATGCCGGCGGACTCTATCAGGTGGGTTCCTTCCCTTCGTATGGGCGCTGGGCCGAGTGGAACGGCAAGTATCGCGACACCATCCGCAAGTTCCTGAAGGGGGACATGGGCCAGGTCGGCGAGATGGCCCAGCGCATACAGGGGTCACCAGACCTCTATTGGTGGCGTGGTCCCACCGCCTCTATCAATTTCATTACGGCGCACGATGGCTTTACCCTTGCCGATCTGGTCTCGTATAACCACAAGCACAACGAAGCTAATGGAGAAAACAACAACGACGGTAGCAACGACAACGACAGCTGGAACTGCGGCTGGGAAGGACCTAGCGAAGATCCGAACATCAATGCCCTGCGCTCCCGACAGATGAAGAACGCCGTGGCTCTTCTCATGGTCAGCCAGGGAATCCCCATGCTCCTCATGGGCGATGAGATCGCGCGGACCCAACAGGGCAACAACAACGCCTATTGCCACGACAATGAACTGAGCTGGATGGATTGGACGCTTCTGAAATCTAACGCCGACCTCTTTCGCTTCTTCAAGAACTGCATCGCTTTTCGCAAGGCCCACGCCGTGCTGCGAAACCGCACCCACTTGCGTAACCACGACTACGTGGGAAGCGGCTATCCCGATATCAGCTGGCATGGGGTCCGTGCATGGCAGCCGGATTGGTCCGGTGGTAGTCGCACTCTTGCCTTTATGCTCTGCGGCAAACATGCGCATAACGGGCAAACCCAGGACAATTACATCTACGTGGCGATGAATATGCACTGGGAGGCCCACCAGTTCGAATTGCCGCATCTACCCCAGGGACTGCAGTGGCATGTTTTCGCCAACACCATGGCGACTCCACCCGAAGACATTTGGGAGCCAGGCGGCGAACCTTTGTTAGAGGACCAGCAGCAATGTCTTGTGGGACCGCGCAGCATAGCAATTCTTGTCGGCAAGTAGTCAGGTGGGAGGAAAGGAGGGGGTGATGGCTTTTCACGTCGCAACGACGATTGACTCGAATATCGCTAAGATAACTCTGTCGGGGGAACTTGATGGCAGTATGGCGCCCGTCTTCCAGAAGGAGGTGGAGAAAGCGGCGACCCAAAAGGTCAAACGTCTTGTTCTGTTGATGTCAGATTTGGATTATATCTCCAGCGCTGGCCTACGAGTCCTGGTCTTTGCCAAGCAAAAGATGGGCGCTGGCGTTGATCTCTACGTGATTGGCGCCCAGCAACAGGTCAAAGACACACTCCAGATGACGGGATTTGACCGAAGCATCATTGCGTTAGATACCTACGACGCGGCAACGATAGAAAACATATAGCGCTCTTGAGCCATCAGATATGAAACCTATGACCGTACCTGCAACGCTGGACTCTTTGGGGGCTATCGCTGAATACGTGCTGGCGGCAGCGGCTTCAGCTGGCCTGGACAAGCGAGCATCCTACAACCTACGTCTAGCTGTCGATGAGATAGTCACAAATATTATTGTCTATGGTTATGCCGACACGGATCTCCAGGGAGTGCTGGAATTAAGTGCAAATATCGATGACGGAACGCTGACGGTCTCGGTCGAAGATTCTGGGGTGGCCTACGACCCGCGTCAGGCTCCAGTCCCTGATACCAGCCTGCCGCTGGAAGAACGCCCCATCGGCGGGCTCGGAGTCTACCTGGCCATGAAGAGCGTTGACGAATTCCTCTATGAGCGTGTTGGGGACCGAAACCGAAGCACCTTCAAAATGCTGCTGCCTTCGACCTCTGTTGAAGAAGAGAGAGCTTGACCGCCATCCACCTCCCCGGACGACCCATGGTCTTCATGGTGCTAAGATGAGCCAAGGCCGAGGACCGGGTTTCCGTCCGGGGCTTCTGACGGAGACACGGGCGAAGTCCGCATGAAGATTCGAACAAAGTTCGGTGTTTCCTCCCTCGTCGTCCTAGTTCTGCTCGCCGCGCTGGTCGGTGGCGGTCACATCGTGCTAGCGCAAGCGAAGAAGGTAACAGGAGCACGCCAAAGGACAGCCGCTGATGTCGTCCGTGCCGTCCATAACATACGAGGCGACTGGCACGAAGTGAACGATGAACTCAATGACCTCATCCGTCAAGGATTCAATGCCAAAGACTTCGAGGAGCACAGAACTGCCGTAGAGCGCTTCACGGAGAGCCTCAAGAAGCTGGAATTCCTGAAACCGACGGCTCCCGAACTGGAGATTTTCCACACGGCGCGCAATACGGTCGCCGGATTGTCAGAACGGATTGGCACCCTCATATCGACTGACTCGCCTGAGGCACCCTCCGTGAGGTCAGCTATTGCCACTGCCCTCGTAGAAACGGCTCATGCCATCGATGATGTCATTGAAGAGATGATGCTCAGGCTGATCGATGAGGCCGAGGAGGTGGAGAACCTTGCGATTGACGGTGTGGAACGGGTCGAAAAGTTCATGCCGGTTTCGACGCTGGCCATCCTAAGCGTGATTCTACTGGTCATTGGTGGACAGTTTGCGCTGATCCTACGCCCGACCGTCCAAGCCATCCTAAAACTGACATTGGGGGCAGCAGAGGTCGGCAAAGGGAACCTGGATTATCGCCTGGACATCCGTACAAGGGACGAGATCGAACAATTAAGCCGTGAGTTCAACCGCATGGCCGCCAACCTTGGTGGCTCTTATGGCGCATTGGAAGCCGCCAAGGAGCGGATCGAAGCCACCTCACGAGCACTCCAGGGTGAGCTTGATAAAGGCCGACAGCTCCAGCAGGATTTTCTACCCTATAGCCTGCCACAGCCATCTGGCTGGGATATTGCCGCATCTCTAAGGCCCGCCCGTGATGTCTCGGGGGATTTCTACGACGTCTTCGTACTGCCCGGTGGCCTGGTGGCGTTAGTCATCGGCGATGTGTGCGACAAGGGCGTTGGTTCAGCGCTTTTTATGGCCCTCTGCCGTAGCTTGTTGCGGATCTTTTCCATTCAGCCTCACTCGGATAGCTTGGCTATGCAAATCGACGATCGGTCGATCGACCCGGGCGGAGCTGGTGGTCCGCAACTGGCAACCGACGCGGTGCATACGAACCTCTTGAACGCCGTCATGCTCACCAATAGTTACATCGCCCAGACTCATAGTCACACGAATATGTTCACTACGCTCTTCTTTGGTTTATTGGACCCAGCAACCGGCGAGCTCAGCTACATCAACGGCGGACATGAGCCTCCTGCGATCCTCGCTCCCGGTGGCATCAAAGCGCGCCTTACCCCCAGCGGTCCGGCCGTCGGTCTGTTCCCCGATGTCGGCTTTGAAGTGCGTCAAACCCACCTCGAAGCAGGCGACATGCTCATAGCCTACACCGACGGCATACCCGATGCGCGAAATCCGAGCGGAGAGCGTTTCACCCAAGAACGGCTGCTTGTGCTGTTAGAGCAGCCCATCTCCTCTGCTGCGGCGTTACTGGACACCATTGACGGTCACTTGAAGGTCCATATTGCTGAGGCGGTCCAGTTTGACGACATCACTTTGCTCGCCATACGAAGAACACATGCATCCGACGCCTAGCTCCCGACGTTGACTCACCCGAGGACAAGCATTGGGTTGCTGCAGCAATATCCCTTCCTCTTTGTCCATCTCGCTTGCGAGATTCATGGATTGTCTAGCCAGGTCGTCTCGAAACGGATCTTATAGCCATGCAGATGCTCATAGCCCTTCACATACCTGCGGGCCGCCTGCAGGAAGGGGACGGAGGCGGCGCTTGTGAGCATCATGTTTTCCGCCACATAGCGTTGAAAATCATGCCCTGCCTGGCGGAACAGCTCCTCCGTCGCCGCCTCCTTCATGCGGTCGATCAAGGCGTCCATGTGCTTATCCGCGTGGTTGACGACATTGATCCCCGCCCGCGTATCCATCACCCAGGAGATCGTATAGGGATCCCACGCGGCCGCGGATAAATTGACCGATTGATCCCAGTCCCGATCAGTCGTTAATCGCCGTAGGAAGATCGGCCGGTCGATGACCTCCACCGTCACCTCCACCCCGATCTTCGCGAGCTGCGTCTTCACGATGGTGGCGATGGTGGGTAGCGCCGCTTCCGCACCATGGGTCATGATAGTGTAGCGCAGGGGGGTCTTCTCGTCATATCCCGCCTCCTTCAGCAGCGCCTTCGCTTTCTCGGGATTGTAGGGAAATTGCTCCCCAAAGTCGATATGATCCCTGGCCCCCTGGGGCACAACGCTCCACAGGGGCTGCGCCTGCCCCAGGAGCGCCGTCTTGGCGATGGTGTACCGGTCGATGCCATAACCCAACACCGCCCGTCGCACTTGCACATCTTTGAAGGGCAGCTTCCTCTGGTTGAAGGCCAGCGTGATGCGCTGAGTCTCCCGACCCCGGAGCATCTGGATCTGCGTGTCCTTAGCCAGACGCTCCACCTGCTCGCGGGGGACCGCGTTGGCGAAGTCCACCTCCCCCGCCCGCAACGCTGTCACCCGCGTCACCCCCTCCTTCATGATGCGCAACTCGATGCGATCCAAATAGGGCAGCCCCGGCTTGAAGTAGTGGGGGTTTTTCTCCAGCACGATGATCTGGTTCTGATCCCACCGGGCGAGCTTGAACGGTCCCGTCCCCACCGGATGCAGGCGCACGTTCTCCTTGCCCCACTGTTTGTATGAAGCCGGGGACATCTGCAAGAACCCCGCCCGGTTGGCGGCCATCACCGGCAGCAGGGTCACGCTGGGATGTTTGAGGGTGAATTTGACCGTGTGGGAATCGAGCGCTTCCACGCTTTCCACAACGCTGTAGAAGGGGGCATCGAAGGCCTTCTCCTCGGGATCCATGATGCGCTGATAGTTCCAGCGCACCGCCTCGGCATCGAAGTCGGTGCCATCATGGAATTTCACCCCCTTATGCAGGTGGAACACGTACACCTTGCCGTCCTCTAGGATCTCCCAGGACTCGGCGAGGTCGGGGAGATAGTTGAGTTGGGCGTCGATGGTGAGGAGGCTGTTGAATAGATTGCCCTGCACATGCCAGGCTTGGATACCCGGGGAGAGATGCGGATCTAGCCCGGGGACATCCGCTTCCCAGGCCACCCGCAGCGTGCCCCCGGGTTTCGGCTGCTGGGAGGCAGCAAACCCGACGAAAGCTAAGATACCTAGCAGACTGATGAGCATTGACCATCCGATGTGCCGTTTCATGACATGCCCTCCTCAAAAAGACAGCAACACCCATCCCGTCCTCTCGCTACCGCTCCAGCCACAGCGCCGCGACACGATTACCGTAGTCGAAGCTGTGGTTGGGGCTAAAGTTTTTCACATACGGCTGCCAGGATCCCGTGATCATGCTGGAGCTGGTGTACACGTAGTACTGTTGCTCCGCCACATAGCGTTGGATGTCGAAAATAATCTGCTTGCGCGCCTCCAGGTCCTTCGTGCGTCGCTGCTCTTGCAGCATCGCCGTAATTTTAGGGTCGTTGACGTGGCCGCTGTTGCGCGGTTGGCCGGGCGCATACAGGCCGTACAGCACACTATCCGGTTCCCAGGCGATGCTGATGGGCCCCATGGCCATGCCCTCATACTTGCCCACGAACGTCGTCGCCATATAGGCGCCATATTCCTGGAGCTTCATTTCTGCGTTAATGCCGACGTCCTTGAGGGACCGCTGGGCCAACTGCACGGCATCCAGCAAGTCGGGGCCGTAGCCACCGGTGGAATGGATCTGCGTCTTAAAGCCTTTCGGAAAGCCTGCTTCCGCCAGCAAACGCTTGGCCTCCTTGGGGTCGTACTGATAGTATTTCGCCCCCTCACCGAGCTGATCGATGGGTAGCGACCACTCGGTTAAGCCGCGGCCGATGGCTGAGGTCGGCTCGCCCCTGAGGTATACCGCATCGATGAGCGCCTGGCGGTCGATGGCGTGGGAGATGGCGCGCCGCACGCGTACGTCGTTGAAGGGGGGCTGATCGGTCCGCAGGTAGAGCGCCTGCGTCACGAGGGATTGCCAATCCACATAGCGCAGGTGCGGATGGCTCTGTTTGACTGAGTCCAGGTCTTGCTGGCGAACGGTCCAATTGTGGTTAGGGCCAGCATCGATCTGCCCCGCGCGATACATCGCCAACCCCGTCGAGGGGTCCTCGATGACCAGCCACTCGACCCCATCCACATAGGGTTGGCCCTCACGGTAGTAGTCCGGGTTGCGCTTGAAGATCGTCTTCACATTCGGCTCGTAGCGCTCCAGGAGGAATGGGCCGGTGCCGATGGCGGTCTCGACCTTCTTGAAGTCGCCGTATTTTTCTACCACCTCGGGGGCCATGATCCACATGCTGCGCGGGTTGGCCAGCACGTCGACCAGCCAGACATAGGGCTCTTTGAGGAGGAACTTCACCGTATAGCGGTCCACGACCTCGATCCTGTCGACGAGCTCCAAGATGTAACGGTCCGCATTGCCCTTTTCCGTGAGGAAGCGGTCATAGCTGAATTTGACGTCCTCGGCCACCAGCTCGCGGCCGTTGACGGGCGGCTTGTTGTGCCATTTCACACCTTTGCGCAGATGGAAGATATATGTCGTCTCATCCGGGGTTTCCCAGCGTTCCGCCAGATCGGGCTCGACCATGAAGGTGCCCGGCCGAACCGCGCCACCCACCTTATGCCGCACCAGCTTGCTGTAGACGAAGCTCAACGTGGTATTCGTCTTGAAATTGATCGTGAGATGCGGGTCGAAGTGCACCGGATCATGGCCGCGGACGCGCAACACACCCCCCCGCTTGGGCGGCCCTGCTTCTTCACCCCCTGTCGCGGGCAGGCCATACAGGGGCCAGGCAGACAGCGCCGCGCCGGCAGCCAATCCGGCCTTCAGCAGCTCGCGACGGCTCACACCTTGGGTCTTTCGGGGATCTACATGCCGTGTCGCCATGGGTACTCCTCTCTTTGGCAATAGAGCGTGCCGGTTGAAGTCGCTTTGGGCCACCCACCTGCAGCCCCTCTTCTCAAGCATAGATATGGGGGTCACCGTAAGAACCCTATG
>Ga0081538_10004660_pt1 | contig 12576 bp, 12 predicted proteins | sample TabmetS5T2R1_FD_71022 | JGI IMG/M metagenome (GOLD analysis project Ga0081538, IMG submission 71022) | Tabebuia heterophylla rhizosphere microbial communities from the University of Puerto Rico - S5T2R1 | ecosystem: Host-associated > Plants > Roots > Rhizosphere ...
CGGGATCCTCGCCGGCGCGCTGCTCGCCTTCTCCCTCTCCATCGACGACTTCGTGATCACGACCTTCAACTCGGGCACGACGGAGACGTTCCCGCTCTACGTCTGGAGCCAGGCGCAGCGCGGCGTCCCCGCCGAGGTCAACGTCATCGGCACGATGATCTTCGGGATCGCCATCGTCCTGATGCTCGCCAACGTCATCTGGCAGTCCCGCCGCACACCGAAAGGAGCCGCATGAGCCTACCCGCGACCTCCCTCTCCGCCGACGAGCTGCAGAAGGCGGCTCGCGACCACCTCTGGCTGCACTTCACGCGCATGTCGGGCTACCAGGACGGCGACGTGCCGATCATCGTTCGCGGCGACGGCTGCTACCTCGAGGACGTCAACGGGAAGCGCTACCTCGACGCGCTCGCTGGGCTCTTCGCGGTCAACATCGGCTATGGCTTCGGCGACGAGGTGGGAGAGGCCGCTGCCGCGCAGCTCCGGGAGCTGCCCTTCTACACGAACTGGAATTACGCCCACCCGCGCGCGATCGAGCTGGCCGCCGAGGTTGCCTCGTTTGCACCCGGCGACCTCAACCGCGTCTTCTTCTGCTCGGGAGGCTCCGAGGCGGTCGAATCCGCCTGGAAGCTCGCGCGCCAGTACCACGCGGCGCGCGGGGAGCGCCGCTGGAAGGCGGTCGCGCGCAGGATCGCCTACCACGGGACGACGATGGGCGCGCTCTCGATCAACGGCATCGCCGCCCTGAAGACGCCGTTCGAGCCGCTCGTGCCGGACACCCTCCACGTCCACAACACGAACCGCTACCACCGTCCGCCGGACGAGACCGAGGCCGAGTTCACGGCCTTTCTCCTCGATGACCTCGAAGCCCTGATCGAGCACACCGGGCCCGACACGGTCGCCATGGTGATCATGGAGCCGGTGCAGAACGCAGGCGGTGCGTTCACGCCGCCCGAGGGTTACTGGGCCGGTGTGCGCGACATCTGCGACCGTCACGGCATTCTGCTCTGCGCCGACGAGGTGATCACCGGCTTCGGTCGCCTGGGCGCCTGGTTCGGCTCGGAACGCTACGACATCCGCCCGGATCTGATCACATCGGCCAAGGGCCTTTCGTCGGCGCATGCGGCGATCGGCGCCGTCATCGCCACCGACCGGGTGATGGAGCCGTTTCTTGAGGGCAAGGCCATGTACATGCACGGCATCACCTTCGGCGGCCACCCCGTGCAAGCGGCGATCGCCCTCAAGAACATCGAGATCATGCAGCGCGAGCGCCTCGTCGAGCACGTCGCCGACGAGCAGAACGCCTTCCAATCGACGCTCGAGCAGCTCCTCGAGCTCCCGATCGTCGGAGACCTGCGGGGCACCGGCTTCTTCTATGCCCTCGAGCTCGTCAAGGACAAGGACACGCGCGAGACGTTCTCCGACAACGAATGCGAGACGCTCCTTCGCGGCTTCCTGTCGCCCCGTCTCTTCGAGGCGGGGCTCATTTGCCGCGCCGACGACCGCGGCGATCCGGTCGTCCAGATCTCGCCGCCGCTGGTCGCCGAGCAGGCCCAATTCGACGAGATCGCCGGGATCCTGGGAGAGGTGCTTTCGGAGGCCTGGGACAAGGTCGCTCGCTGAGCCAATGAGGGCGATGGTGCTCGACTCCCCGGGGACGCCTCTCCGGGCGGCCGAGCTGCCGGCGCCCGAGCCCGGGCCAGGGCAAGTTCTCGTAGCGGTCGACGCCTGCGGCGTCTGCCGCACCGACCTCCACGTCGTCGACGGCGAGCTTCCCGACTCGAAGCTGCCCCTCGTCCCCGGCCACCAGGTGGTCGGGCGCGTGCTGGAGCCCGGCGCGCGCCTGGCCGCCGGCGACCGTGTCGGGATTCCCTGGCTCGGGTGGACGTGCGGCGAGTGCCGCTACTGCCTGAGTGGGCGCGAGAACCTCTGCGACCGGGCGCGCTTCACCGGCTACCAACTGGACGGCGGCTACGCCGAGCTGGTGAAGGCCGATGAGCGCTTCTGCTTCCCCGTCCCCGAGAAGTACGACGACCTCGAGGCCGCGCCGCTCCTCTGCGCCGGGCTCATCGGCTACCGCTCGCTGCGGCTCGCCGGGGATCCCGAGCGCCTCGGCCTATACGGATTCGGCGCGAGCGCCCACATCGTCGCCCAGGTCGCGCGCCACGAGGGGAGGCGGGTCTTCGCGTTCACGCGTGCCGGCGACGCAGAGACCCAGGCCTTCGCGCGGAGCCTGGGCGTCGAGTGGGCCGGCGACGCGTCGCAGTCGCCGCCCGAGGAGCTCGACGCCGCGATCATCTTCGCCCCTGTCGGCGAACTCGTCCCGGCGGCTTTGGCGGCGGTGGCGAAGGGAGGCTCGGTCGTCTGTGCGGGGATCCACATGAGCGACATCCCGTCGTTTCCCTACGAGTTCCTGTGGGGCGAGCGAGTGGTGCGCTCGGTGGCCAATCTGACCCGGCGCGACGGCGAGGAGCTCCTGGCACTCGCGCCGCGGGTGCCCATCCGCACCGAGGTGGAAGCCTTCCCGCTCGAGCAGGCCAACGAGGCGTTGGGGCGGCTTCGCTCCGGCGGCGTGCTCGGAGCGGCGGTGCTCGCCGTTCGCGCCTGACACCCCGCGCGGCGATTCGTTAGCCTGCTGGCGCTGTCACACAGGGGGTGAAGAAAGTGCGTGGTATCCAAGGATGGGCGCTAGGCGTCCTCTTGGCCGTCGCCCTGTTCGTGGGAGCGGGTTGCTCCCTCGGGGGCGACGACGACGATAACGGCGCGGCGGCTACAGACACCGGTGAGGGCGAGGCCGGCGGTAGCCAGGAAGGCGGCGGGAGCCTCCTCCAGGAGGTGATCGACCGGGGCACTCTGCGTTGCGGGGTAAACGACTCGGTGCCTGGGTTCGGGTTCACCGGCGAGGCCGGCGACCCTGAAGGGTTCGACATCGACTTTTGCCGAGCGGTCGCTGCGGCGGTGCTGGGTGATGCCGAGGCCGTCGAGTTTACGGTGCTCACCGCCGAGCAACGCTTCACCGCGCTCCAGGCCGGGGAGGTCGACGTCCTCATCCGCAACACGACGTGGACGTCGTCGCGCGATGGCACGGAGGGCGCGCGTTTCCTGCACACGACGTTCTACGACAACCAGCGGATGATGGTGCCGGCGGACAGCGGCGTGCAGTCGCTGGAGGATCTCGACGGCGAGACGATCTGCGTGCTCGCGGGAACGACGACCGAGCTCAACCTCGAGACGGTCTTCCAGGCTCGCGGTATCGCATACGAGCCACTCGCCTTCGAGGAGACGGACCCGCTGCAGGAGGCGTTCATCCAGGGTCGGTGCGGTGCCTGGACGTCCGATGCATCGCAGCTCGCGGGCATCCGGTCGAACTGGCCCGAGGGCCAGGGCGGCCCGGAGGCTCTCGTCATCCTCGAGGAGAACATGTCCAAGGAGCCGCTCGGTCCCCTAGTCAGGGACGGAGACGACGACTGGGCCGACGCCGTCAACTGGGCTGTGATCTCAACGATCGCCGCCGAAGAGCTCGGTGTCAACTCCGGCAACGTTCAGGAAATGCTCGAGAGCGAGGATCCCGAGGTTCTACGGCTCTTGGGTCAGCCGGCGCCGGCGGAGGCCGGGGGCACGCCCGAGCCCTTCGACGCGGGTCTCGGGCTACCGGCCGACTTCGCCGTCCAGGTGATCGAGCAGGTGGGCAACTACGGCGAGATCTATGACCGGCATGTCGGGCCCGACACCCCGCTCGAGCTGGAGCGGGGTTTCAATGCGCTCTGGACCGACGGCGGCCTCCAGTACGCGCCGCCGTACCGCTAGCTGAAGCTGCTCGGGGCGGCGGCCCGGCCGTCGCCCCGAGCGAGTCTCCGTGACCGCAGCTGCTCCGACCACCGCGCGCAAGCCGCCTCTCTGGCGGAACGTCCGGGTGCTCCGCTTCGTGCTCCAGGCGGTGTTCCTCCTCGCCGTGGGCGGTCTCCTTCTCTACCTCGTCGACAACGTCGTCGGGAACCTCGAGCGGCTCGGCATCCCGACCGGATTCGGGTACCTGGACCAGCCGGCCGGCTTCGCCATCCCGGACTCGGACTTCAGCTCGGCGCAGAGCCTCGGCGACGCGCTCCTCGTGGGCGTCCAGAACACCCTTAAGGTCTCGCTTCTCGGAATCGTGCTGGCGACCCTGCTCGGTGTCGCCATCGGCGTCGCCCGCCTCTCGACGAACTGGCTCGTGCGGCGTGCCGCCGCCCTCTACGTCGAGACCTTCCGGAACATCCCGGTGCTGGTGATCATCCTTTTCTGGTACCTCGGCGTCGTCCTTCGCCTGCCGCCGATCGGGGATGCCTTCGAGATCTCGGGCGTGACCGTGATCTCGAACCGGGGCCTCGTCGTGCCTTGGTTCGATCAGGTCGGCGGAGCGCTCCTCTTCGCGCTGATCGCGCTGTTCGGGCTCGGTGCTGCCGCTGCCGTCTGGGCCTGGCGGGGGCGGCGCTTCGACCGCACGGGGCAGCCCCACCGCCGTCTCCTCTGGGCGGGCGGGACGCTCCTCGTCCTCCTCGCGATCGGGTTCTTCGCCACCGGCAGCCCGTGGGCCGTGGAGACGCCCGAGCGGGGCGAGCGCTCGACGACCGGCGGCTTCCGCCTGAGCCCGGAGTACGCGGCGCTCTTGATCGGGCTCGCGCTCTATACGGCCAGCCATATCGCCGAGATCGTTCGCGGCAGCATCCTCGCAGTGGCGCGCGGCCAGACGGAGGCCGCCAATGCCCTTGGTCTCTCGGGTTTCCAGCGGCTCCGCCTCGTCGTCCTGCCGCAGGCCTTTCGGATCTCGGTGCCGCCGATCGCCAACCAGTACCTGAACCTGATGAAAAACTCGTCGCTCGGGATCGCGATCAGCTACTACGAGTTGACGAAGATCACGCGGGTCTCGATCGCCCAGCAGGCCCCGGCGGTGCAGGCGATTCTCCTGCTCATGGCCATCTACCTGCTCATCTCGCTCGCGATCGCGCTCGTGACCAACCTCGTCAACCGGCGACTGAGCCTGAAGGGACGCCGCTGATGGCAACCCAGATCGATGCGCTCGAGCCGCTGCCCCTCCCGGAAGGGCCTCCCGAGCGGCGGCTCCCGCCGCGCCAATGGATCCGGGAGAACCTCTTCGGCAGCATCTTCGACTCCGTCCTCACGGTCGTGTTCGGCGCCTTCCTCGCCTGGGCTGCGTACCGCATCGGCAAGTTCGTGTTCGTCGACGCCGACTGGGAGATCATCAGGCGGAATCTCACGACGCTGATGGTCGGGAGCTTCCCGCGGACCGAGCTCTGGCGGGTCTGGGCGGCGCTCTTCGTGCTCGCCGCCTCGCTCGGCTTCGGCGCGGGCGCCGTCGGCGCGCAGCGCCGCCGCGAGGTCGCCGAGGGTCGGGCGGAGCCGGCGCCGAAAGGCGTCGCCGCGCGGCGGCTCGCGCCGGTCGTCATCCTCGTCAGCGTCCTCCTCTGGTTCTCGGGCTCGCTAGAGAACCTCCTGCTCGTGCTAGCGATCGCCGCCGTCGGCGCCGTCTCCAACGTGGTCGGCCGGAGAACGCCGCGACGGCTCGAGCGCTACGTGCCGCTCCTCGTCCTGGCCGGCATCCTCATCGCCTTCCTCATCATCGTCGCCTTCGGGGGCATTAAGTGGAACGACTGGGGCGGCTTCATGCTCACCATCTTCCTGGCGGTGGGCGGGATCCTGCTGTCGTTTCCCGTTGGCGTCCTGCTCGCGCTTGGAAGGCGGTCCAGCCTTCCCGCGGTGCGGATTGTCTGCACTGCCTACATTGAGCTGATCCGCGGCGTGCCCCTCGTCGCCCTCCTCTTCATGGGCGTCTTCATGCTCGGCTTCTTCCTCCCCGAAGGGGTCGCGCGACCGGACACCGTCGTCCGCGTGCTCGTGGCCCTCGTGATGTTCACGTCGGCGTACGTGGCCGAGATCGTCAGGGGAGGGCTTCAGTCGGTGCCCGCCGCGCAGGTGGAGGCTGCACAGGCGCTTGGGCTCTCGCCATATCGGACGACGCGCCAGATCGTCCTTCCCCAGGCCCTGCGCAGCGTCATCCCGGGGTTGGTCGGCCAGTTCATCAGCCTCTACAAGGACACGTCTCTCGTTTTCATCGTCGGCCTGGCCGACCTGCTGACGATCTCGGAGAACATCACCAAGCAGCCGGACTTCCTCGCGCAGGGGCTGATCGTGGAGACGCTCGTCTTCGCGAGCTTCATCTACTGGACGGGGTCATACTGGATGTCGCGCGAGAGCCAGCGGCTCGAGCGCAGGCTGGGGCTGGGCGAGCGATGAGCGTCACTCAGAACGGGAAGGACATGATCCGACTCGAGGGGGTCTCGAAGTGGTTCGGGGACTTCCAGGCGCTCAGGGACGTCGACCTGGCTGTCGACCGGCAGGAAGTGGTCGTTGTCTGCGGCCCGTCCGGGTCGGGCAAGTCGACGATGATCCGCTGCATCAACCGGCTCGAGAAGCACGACGGCGGCCGCATCGTCGTCGACGGAATCGAGCTCTCGGACGACCTCCGCAACATCCAGGAAGTCAGGCGCGAGGTGGGTATGGTCTTCCAGCAGTTCAATCTCTTCCCCCACCTGAGCGTGCTGGAAAACATCACGCTCGCGCCGCGCAACGTGCGGCGGCGACCCCGCAAGGAGGCAGAAGAGAGCGCCATGGAGCTCCTGCGCCGCGTGCGCATCCCCGAGCAGGCGCACAAGTACCCGCTGCAGCTCTCCGGCGGCCAGCAGCAGCGCGCCGCGATCGCACGCGCGCTGGCGATGGAGCCGAAGATCATGCTCTTCGACGAGCCGACGTCAGCCCTCGACCCGGAAATGATCAAAGAGGTGCTCGACGTCATGATCGAGCTGGCGGAGTCGGGCATGACCATGATCGTCATCACGCACGAGATGGGCTTCGCCCGGGCGGTCGCGCGCCGCATGGTGTTCATGGCCGACGGCGAGATCGTCGAGGTGGGCACGCCCGAGCACTTCTTCACGAACCCGGAGGAAGAACGCACGAAGCAGTTCCTCGCGCAGATTCTCTAGTTGCGGGGAGCCCGAGCTACGCTTTTCGGCATGCGACGCGTTGTTGCGCTGGTCGTCCCGCTTGTGTTCGCGGTCGCGGGCTGCGGCGGTGACGACGACGAGGCGCTTCCTACGGGCGTGGCCGCCGCCGGCTTCCGGTTCGCCGAGAGCGGTGTCGCGGAGGGAGCGGTCGTCGACCGCCGCTACACCTGCGACGGCGAGGACGTCTCGCCGGCGCTGGTCTGGGAAGGGGTGCCGGAGGGGACCGTCGAGCTGGCCCTCGTCGTCGAGGATCCCGACGCGCCCGGCGGCACGTTCACGCACTGGCTCGTCTACGGCCTCGACCCGGGTGAGACCGCGCTCCCCGAGGGCGCCGAGCCGCCGGGCCTCCGGGGGACGAACGACTTCGGCGCCGTCGGCTACGGAGGGCCGTGTCCGCCCGGCGGCGAGACGCACCGGTACGTCTTCCGCCTGCTTGCCCTCGACCAAAGCATCGACCTCGCCGGCGGTGCGAGCCGTGACGACTTCCTGGCCGCCGTCGAGGGCCACGTCGTCGCCGAGACGCAGCTCACCGCCACGTACGCGCGGCAGTAACCGCATCGTCTCTAGCGGTCAAGCCCAGGGGTCTGACCCCGGGGCATGGCCCCGCCGGGCACCTCGTTGTCCACGGAGCCTGCCACTTCGGCCGGGAAAGACCGTCCGGTCGGGCCGGCTCGTTGGCCACGGGCCACACCTGATCGAGGCACGCCCAACGTCAGACCCCAGAGCGTCCCTTCGGGCCGGCTAGAGCAGCTCGGCGATGCGCTCGGCCGCCCTCGCCGCCCCGTCGGTCTCGACCGGCAGGTAGTCGACCTCGCGCCCGATCTCCTCGGCGATCGCCTGCGCGATCGCGGAGGGCGTCGCCGTCTCGAAGTCCATCGCCCGCCCGGCGCCGTAGCGCTCCAGCCGGTGGCGGACGTGGAAGTTCTGCTCGAAGTGGTGGCGGAGCGGGAAGTAGAGGAACGGCCGCCGGTTGGCGGTCAGCTCCATGGCCGTCGTGAGCCCTCCCTGGACCACTGCGAGGTCGCAGGCGGCGAGGTGGCGGTAGAGGTTGTGGACGTAGGCGCGAACCTCGAGGCCGTCGGCCTCGGGGAAGGCGGCGGGGTCGATGCGCGGGCCGGCGACGACGATCATCCGGAGCTCCGGCACGAGCTCCTTCGCCTCCGGGAACGCTTCGATGACCCGCCGGAGCAGGTGCTCGCCCACGCCGGAGCCGCCGACGGTGACAATGCAGACCTCCTCACCGGGCTGGTAGCCGAGCTCCGCCCGCAGCTTCTCGCGGTCGGCGAAGGCCGCCGGGTCGAAGCCCGAGACGTATCCGGCGAAGTCGAAGTGCTGCTCCGTCCAGTCGCGGATGAGGGGAAGGTCGGGCCCAAAGGCGTCGGCGACGACGTCGTCTGGGTTGCCGACATAGAGCGCGCGGTCGCGCACCCGCGGGAAGCGGGCGATGTGCTCGATCATCTCGGCGTTGTAGTCCGCCGTCAGGAAGGCCTCCCGCTCGCCGCCGTCCGCCATGGGGAGCCAGCCCACGAAGTCCGTCAGCCAGACGTACGCGGCCCGTTTCTCCTCCGGGTTCTCGTGCAGGTAGTAGTCGAGCTCCCAGGCCTCGTCGCCGATCCAGAGGTCGTAGTTCTCGTCGCGCGCGACGTCGTGGAAGACCATGAAGTTGGCGAGCAGGATCTCGTCCATCCGCCGCCAGGCCTGGAAGCAGTGGAGATCGTGCTCGGCGGACTCGGACTCCATATGCCCGGATTCGTTCGCCAGCTCGGCGCTCATGGGATGGACGCGCTCGCCCTCGGTCTCGAGCACCCGGGTGACCGGGTGCTGGGCGAGCCAGTCGATCTCGAGGTCCGGAACGAGCCGGCGCAGCTCCTTCGCGACGGCTACGTCGCGCTGCGCGTGCCCAAGCCCGATGGGGGAGCAGATGAAGAGCGCGCGCCGTCGTCGCTTGACCGCCCGCGTCCACCTTCGGTCGGAAGATGCGGACGGTGCCACGGATTCGGCGAAGTCGGTGACGACGCTCACTGCGTCCTCCTTTCCAGGTTTGCGACGAAGTCGCGGATGAGCAGGTTCACCCGCACCGGGTCGCGGACGTGGGGACAGTGCCCGGAACCCTCGAGCGTGACGAGGCTGCCGCCCGTCGCCTCGGCGAGCGCCGCGCCCTGTGCGAGCGGCCTGATCGCATCCTCGTCCCCGTGCAGTATGAGCACCGGGCAACGAACCCGCGCGCTGACGTCACGGAAGCGCTCGAGGCCGCAGAGCTCGAGGGCGTCCTGGCAGTCGATCAGCGTCTCCGGGGACATCTCAAGGCCCCAGCCGACGCAGTCCTCGATTTGCTTCGTGGAATGGGGCTCGCTGAAGATCCGGCCGAAGAAGTACTCGAGGAACTCCTCGTAGTGCTCCAGCCAGTAGTGGCGGTTGTACTTCGCCCAGCCTTCGTCGGTGTCGAGACGATCGTGGAACGAGTGGACGTTCCGCTCGGGATGCCCGGGGGCGAGTGGGACCGCCGGACCGATGAAGACCGCGCCCGCGACCCGCTCGGGGTGGTCGGCCGCGAGCAGCGTGCCCCAGAGCGCGCCGCAGGAGAGGCCCACGACGACCGCGGACTCCGTCCCGGTCGCGTTCATCACGGCGAGCGAGTCCTCGGCGAACTCGTGCTCGGTGTAGGCCGCGACCCCGCTCGGACGGTCGGCCTTCCCGTTCCCACGGCCGTCGAAGGTGAGCACCCGGAAGTGGCGGGCGAGGTAGGGGATCTGCAGCTTCCAGTGGCGCGAATGGATGATCGACCAGGTCGGGAGGAGGAACACCGTCGGCTCGCCCTGCCCGTAGACCTCGTAGAAGACGCGCACGCCGTCGCGCTCGACGTAGCCCTCTGCGTCCGGATAGCGGGCGCGGGTCTGCTCTCGCTGGGCTTCGAGGAGGCTCATGAGACCGAGTCGACGAACTCGCGGAGGAGCAGGTTGACCTTCACGGGGTCGCGTACGTGCGGAGCGTGACCCGAGCCTTCGAGGGTTACGAGCCCGCCGCCGGTCTGCTCGGCCAGGGCGATGCCTCGGGTCACCGATACGACCGCATCGTCCTTGCCGTGCACGACAAGTACGGGACAGCGAACTCGCACGGCCAACGCTCGCGCGTCCTCCGGCGTCAGGGCCGGAGTTTCCACAGTGGCGATGAGCGTCTGGGCGTCCGTCTCACGCGCCCAGCCGACGCAATCCTCGATCGGCTTCGTCGAGTGGGGCTCCGTGAAGATCCGCGACATGAAGAACTCAACGAACGCGAGGTAGTCGCGCAACCAGTAGTGCTTGTTGAACTTGGCCCAGCCCTCCTCGGTTTCGTACTCCTTGTCGAAGTTGTATTCCCATCGCTCGTGCAGCGGCTCGCCCCCGCCCGGGAACGACGGCCCGATAAACGCAGCTCCCGCGACTCGCTCGGGGTGCTCGGCCGCCAAGATGAGACCTCGTTGGCCGCCCATCGAGAACCCGACTATCACCGCCTGCTCCGTGTCGGTCGCGTTCATGACGGCGATCGCGTCCGCCGCGAACTCGCGCTCGTGGTAGGCCTCGGGCTCGGTGGGACGGTCGGCCTTGCCGTTTCCGCGGCCGTCGAAGGTGAGCACCCGAAAGTGCCGGGCCAGGTAGGGGATCTGCATCCTCCAGTGACGCGAGTGGATGATCGACCAGGTCGGCAGGAGGAACACGGTCGGCTCGCCGTGGCCGTAGACCTCGTAGAAGACGCGCACGCCGTCCCGCTCGACGTAGCCCTCCTCGTCCGGGTAGCGCGCGCGGGTCTGCTCACGCGGTCGGGGCGGTGCGTGCGCCGAGGTCATTTTCCCTCCTTCGACTCGAGCCAGCCGTCGATCCAGTCCAGGAGCTCTCGATGGCCTCGGGTGATTCCGGTCGCGCGCTCGAGGAAGATTCCCTCGTTGAACGTCATCACGAGCGCGACGAGCGCCTCGAGAGGCATGTCGATCCCGTAGCGGCGGCGCGGCTCCGCAAATGCCTCCATGAGCACCGACCACCACTCCTCGTTCACCTTGGCCACGCGATCGCGCAGGTCCGGCCGGTTCCAGGCCAGGGCCCACAGCTCGAGCCAGATCTTCTCGTAGCCGACGTCTTCGCCGACCAGATAGCGCATTGCCTGCCTCCACTTTTCGAGGAAGGGGACCTCGGGATCGGCGTACATTGCCCGTTGGCGGGCCGTCAGCCGCTCCGTGAATCGCTCGAGGACCCGCAGCAGCAGGTTCTCCACGGACCCGAAGTAGTAGTGGACCAGCCCGTGGTTCACGCCGGCCTCGGCGGCGAGCCGCCGCGTGGTGATCGCCGCGTAGCCTTCGTCGCGGAGGAGGCGCTCCGCTGCGTCCAGGAGCGCCTCCTCCGCGGCTGTGCGCGCTACCGTCGGAGCAGCCACCGGCGGAACGCGTCGAGCTTGGCCCGCCCGAAGAGGACGACGCCTGTGGCGGCGGTCGTCCCTCCCGCGGCGAGAGAGCCGAGAAGGATCTCCTCGCCGAAGCCGTGATGCGCGAAGATCACTGGAAGATCTCCGTCGTGCAGTCGCCGCCCTGGAGCCGCACCTCGTGCGCGCGGGCGGGGCCGCCGGGGCGGTCGTGGAAGTCGACGAAGAAGTCCTTGTCGACCTCCATGGAGCCGTCCTCGCCGATGTCGACCTTGAGGAGCCACGAGCGCAAGTCGGGGTAGAACTGATTGTCCCAGGTCGAGTAGAGCGAGTTGGTCACGTAGAGGCGCTTCCCGTCGAGCGAGAGCTGGAGCATCTGCGGCCCGCCGTTCAGCTCGCGGCCCGCGTCGCTCGGCTTGCCCAGGACGCCGCCGAGCCAGAGCTTCCCGGTCAGCCGCGGGTTCTCCGGGTCGGAGACGTCGTAGCGTCGCAGGTCGCCGTGCAGCCAGTCGGAGAAGTACAGCGCCTTGTCGTCCATCGAGAGGACGAGGTCGGTGATGAGCGCCGGCACGGGGAACGGCCAGCCCTCGAGCTCGACCGGGTCGGTCGTGATCACGGGCTTGGCCGACCAGCTTCCGTTGTCGCGGGCGAAGTGCCAGATGTTGCTCGAGAGCGCGACGCCGACGAACCCTTCCTTCGCGCTGGGCTCGTGGAGGACGCGGATCTCCAGCGGGACGAGGCCCTGCTCGCCCAGGTCGATGGTCTGCTCGAGCGTGCGCTCGGCCAGGTTCCAGAAGTGGAGCCGCTGGCCGTAGCGGCCGGCCTGGACGTCGGCGAGGTCGAAGCCGGGCTCGAACGCGTTCGGCTCCCCGAACTCGGACGAGACGAGCGTGTTCTCGCGCGGCTGGTACCAGAAGTCGTAGTTCATCGGCGGGTGCGGGCCGCCGTTCTCCCAGCGGCCCTTGACCTCGAAGGTCTTCGCGTCCAGCACCGCGAAGCCGCCGGCGGCGTTCCCGTTGGCGTCGCCCAGCATGCTCATGACGACGTTGTCGCCCGGCATGCAGTGCACGGTGTGCGGGCGGGTCAGTCCGGTCTCCTTGACGATCTCCTCCGGCTCGATCACCTTCTCGAT
>Ga0081538_10004661_pt1 | contig 12571 bp, 12 predicted proteins | sample TabmetS5T2R1_FD_71022 | JGI IMG/M metagenome (GOLD analysis project Ga0081538, IMG submission 71022) | Tabebuia heterophylla rhizosphere microbial communities from the University of Puerto Rico - S5T2R1 | ecosystem: Host-associated > Plants > Roots > Rhizosphere ...
CGGTGGAGCGAGGAGGAGCTCGACCGGCACGCCCGCGCATCGATCGAGGCCACGGTGGAGGATCCCGACGAGGAGGTCATCTCCCGCTTGGAGAATCGCCTGGACTACCTCCGCGGCGACTTCGACGACGATGAGACCTACGCCCGCCTGGCGAAGGAGATCTCGTACGCCAGCCGTCCGCTCTTCTACCTCGAAATCCCGCCGGACCTGTTCGCAGACGTCGTCGAGCAGCTCCATGGCGCCGGATTGACGGAGGGCGCGCGGGTGGCGTTCGAGAAGCCGTTCGGCCACGACCTCGCGTCCGCTCGTGAGCTCAACCGCGAGTTGCACGAGTACCTCGAGGAGTCACAGATCCTGCGGGTGGACCACTTCCTCGGCAAGGAGCCGGTGATGGACATCCTCTACCTGCGCTTCGCGAACACGATCCTGGAGCCGATCTGGAACCGCCAGTTCGTCGACTCGGTCCAGATCACCATGGCCGAGGACTTCGGCGTCGAGGATCGCGGCAGCTTCTACGACAGCGTGGGCACGCTTCGCGACGTGGTCCAGAACCACCTGCTGCAGGTCATGGCCCTGGTGGCGATGGAGCCGCCGTCCGCGGGCCCGGGCGACGCCGACTCGATTCGGGATCGCAAGACCGATCTCTTCCGCGCGATGCCCGGGGCGCGGCCCGACCGCCTCGTGCGGGGCCAGTACGCCGGCTACCGCGACATCGAGGGCGTCGCCGCCGACTCGACGACCGAGACGTTCGTCGCCCTGGCACTGGAGGTCGACAGCTGGCGTTGGTCGGGTGTGCCGTTCTTCATCCGTGCCGGCAAGGAGATGGCGGTCACCTCGACGGAGGTGCGGATCATCTTCCAGCGGCCGCCGCGGCTGGGGATCGGCGGTCAGATGGTCCCGGACCCGGACGAGCTGGTGTTGCGGATCAAGCCGGAGCCCGGTGCCGAGCTCTGCGTGCTCGCCAAGAAGGGCGGCGCGGAGGAGCTGCAGCGAGTCCATCTCGACCTGCTCTTCGGCGAGCAGGTCGGCGCTCAGCCGGAGGCTTATGAACGCCTCCTGCAGGACGCGATCCATGGCGACCCCAAGCAGTTCCCCAACCAGGACGCGATCGAGGAGACCTGGAGGATCGTCCAGCCCTTGATCGACGAGCCGTGCGGGCTCGACACGTACGAGCCCGGAAGCTGGGGCCCGCAGAGCGCGGAGGCGCTGCCCACCCACAACGGGGGCTGGCGCCGCCCCTGGCTGCCGGCCTAGCCCTCGTCGAAGAGCAGCGTCGCGCCGATCGCGCCCCCGAGGTCGCCGAGCTCGGCCACGAGGATCGCGGGCGGGCGATCGTCGGCGAACAGGTGCTTCGACATCTGCTTGGCGATGCGGTCCTTGAACGGCTCGCCGAAACGCGTGCCCAGGCCGCCGCCGATGATCACCGCTTCGACGTCGAGGACGTTGACGGCCGACGCCACACCGGCGCCCAGGGCCTTGACCGCGCGGTCGAGCAGCTTCTTCGCCAGCTTGTCGCCGTCGTTGTAGGCGTCCTCCCAGACGCCGCTCTTGAGCCGGTCGTGCCCCTTCTTCTTCATGATCTTGAAGAGCTCCGTGTGCTCGCCGTCCTCGTGGCGACGGCGAGCCTCCTCCTCCATCGGCCGGCGTCCCGCGTAGGCCTCCATGCATCCGCGCCGGCCGCAGGGGCACTTCGCGCCGTCGATCTTGACGACGATGTGCCCGATCTCGCCCGCGGCGCCGCGGCCCACCCAGTCGCGGCCGTTGAGAACGATGCCGCCGCCGACGCCCGTGCCCCAGAAGACGCCGAGCATCGAGTCGTAGGGCTGCCCGGCGCCGAGGTGGAACTCCGCGTCGGTGGCGACCTGGACGTCGTTGCCGATCCGGATTTCCGTCCCCAGTTCCTTGGCGAGGGCCTCTCCGAGGCCGAACGAGGTGTCCGCCCACTTGGGCAGGTTGACGGCGTCGGAGACCGTGCCGGCCGCGGCGTCGATCGCCCCGGGCGCTCCCACGCCAACGCCCTCGAGCTCGGATGTCTCGACGCCGGCCTGCTCGGCGGCAGCACGCATCGCCTTGACCATCGCGGCGGCGACGTCAGGCGGGCCGCCCTCGGTCGGGGTCGCCTCCCGTTCCTCGCCCAGAACCTTGTGATCGGCGCCAACGACGGCTGCTTGAATCTTGGTGCCGCCGAGGTCGATGCCGCCGCGAGTGCCGCTCGAAGTCATCGCCCGCCATCCTTTCGCACATCGTGGAAGTACGCGAGATCGAGTTGCCCACCGCCCAGGCGGAGCTGCCGCGCGAGTTCCAGGCGCGCACCCTGCGGCGCCGCGGCCTGCAGGCGCTGGCCGCCCTGGCCGTCCTGGTCGCGATCGTGCTGCTCGCGCCGGGCCTCGGCGACGTGCGCGATGCGCTCGGGGACGCCGATCCCGGCTGGCTCGGCGTGGCTGCCGCGTTGGAAGGCCTGTCGTTCCTCTCCTACGTGGTCATGTTCGGGCCGATCTTCTGCACAGGGTTGCCCTGGCGCCGGAGCTGGCAGATCGGCGGCTCGGAGCTTGCCATGGGATCCCTCGTTCCGGCGAGCGGTGCCGGGGGACTCGCGCTCGGCGCCTGGATCCTGCACTCCGGCGGGATGGACGGCCCGCGGATCGCCAGGCGCTCGGTCGCGTTCTTCCTGATCAAGAGCGGCGTCAACTTCGTCGCCGTCGCCGTGCTCGGGATCGTGATGGCGCTCGGGGTGGGGCCGGAGCAGTCGTTCTGGCTGACCGCGTTCCCGGCGGCCATTGCGACCCTTGCGATCGGGGCGGTCGTGGCGGTCTCGCGCCTGGGTCCAGGGCAGCCCGCAGAGCCCGACGCGTCGCGCACGCAGCGCCTGGTCGCGGCGACGCGGCTCGCCCTCACCGACGGCTCGAGGGAGTCGATCCTGATCCTGCGCAGCGGAAACGCCAAGGTCATCGCGGGCTCGATCGGCTACTGGGCGTTCGACAACGCGGTCCTCTGGGCCACCTTCCACGCCGTCGGTGCCTCGCCGCCCCTCACCGTGATCCTGATGGGCTATCTGATCGGCCAGCTCGGCGGCCTGCTGCCGATCCCCGGCGGGATCGGTGGGATCGACGGCGGCCTGATCGGCACGCTGATCGTCTACGGCGCACCCGCTGCGGCGACCACCGCCGCGGTCCTCGGCTACCGCGTGATCCTGTTCTGGCTGCCGCTGATCGTGGGCGCGATCGCGTTCGTGCAGCTTCGCCGCGACATGCCCGAGGGCAACGAGCTCGCGGCCTGCTCGCCCGCGATCGCCGCTCAGTCGGCCTAGTCCGCGCTCAGAACGCCGGTGTGGCGGCGCGCCAGGCGCTGCGGGCGCGCTCGACCAGCCATTCGTACGACCCGGGCTCGCTCGCGTCGCAGATCCGTCGCCACCCCGAGAGGCAGCGCTCGAGGGCGTCCGCGCCGAGCTTCGCAAGCACCGTCACCTCGGCGTCCTCGGTGTCACCGCTGTACCGAACCGCATAGAGCTCCTCGGTGTCGGCGATCCATGCGGCCCGGTAGGTCGTGCCGTGGACGCTTCGCCAGCTGAGGCCGAAGTCGCGTTCGTGCGACGGCCCGCGGCGAGCATCGGCCGCGTAGAACGCTCGCAGTCCCGCGTCCATCGCCTGACTCGCCCGGCGGCGCGCCCAGCGGGCGGCCTTGGATCGGGCGGGGGCGCTTGATTTGCTCGAGTCGGTCATCGAGGGGCTCTCTCGGGATCGGAGGTCAAAAGGCGGCCCACAGGATGATCCTCGTCCCCGACGGCATCGCAATGCGGCCCCCTCCCGGGCTCGCGTGTGGCTAGCCGTACCGCGGGAAAGCGATACTGCCGGCGATGGCATCGGACAACGTGAGGCTGCTGGACACGGTCTACGAGCACTGGTCGCGCGGCGACTGGACCCCCCGCTTCGAGGTCTACGCGCCCGATTTCGAGTGGGGCTGGTCGGAGGAGTTCCCCGATCTGGGTGGCGTCGTCAGCGAGGACGCCGCGACGAGCGATCGGCTGCGCCAATGGCTCAGCGGCTGGGAGGACTGGCGCGTTGAGGCCGAGCGGTTCGTGGCGTCGGGAGACGTCGTCGTCGCGATGACGCGCTATCGCGGTCGCGGCAAGACCAGCGGCGCAGCCGTCGACGCCGAGGGCGCCCACCTGTGGACCTTCCGCGACGGGAAGGTGGTCCGGCTGGTCGTCTATTCCAGCCGCGATGCCGCGCTGCGAGCGGCCGGCCTCGCGGACTCAGGCCCGTAGCGGCGCAGCTGCTGTTCTACTCAGACGCGCCCGGGAGCTAGGGACGGCTCTCGGCGGGGGAGGCGCCGACATGCTCGACATCGAGCCGCGGCAGGACCCGCTCGAGCCAGTTCGGGATCCACCAGTTCCGGTCGTCCAGGAGCTGCATCACCGCCGGGACGAGCACCATCCGCACGAGGGTGGCGTCGAGGAAGATCGCGGTGGCCAGCCCGATCCCGAACAGCTTCAGGAAGGTGTCGGGCGCGGTCACGAAGGCCAGGAAGACGACGACCATGATCGCTGCAGCCGCAGTGATGACGCGCGCCGTCTTCGCCAGTCCGTCGGCGACGGCTCGCCGGGTGTTGCCGTCCTTGAGGTACTCCTCGCGGATCCGCGAGACCAGGAAGACCTCGTAGTCCATAGAGAGCCCGAAGAGGATCGCGAACATCATCACGGGCATGAAGGGCGCGATCGGCACCTCGTGGTCGATTCCGATCAGCTCGCCGACCGCCCCGCCCTGCGCAACGAGGTGCATCACGCCGTACGCGGCGCCGACGGAGAGCAGGTTCATGATCCCCGCCTTGAGCGAGATCAGAGGCGAATGGAAGGCCACGAGCAGGAGCAGGAACGAGAGGCCGACGACGCCGGCGATGAACAGCGGCATGCGATCAGTGACGTATTCGCTCTGGTCCTCCAGCGCAGCGGTGACTCCGCCGACGTGGGCCTCGACGTCGCTGCCGCTCAGCGCCTCGGGGATCACCTCAGCGCGCAGGCGATGGACCAGATCCTCGGTCTCCGCGTCCTGCGGCGACGTGGTCGGGATCGCGGTGACGATCGCCGCGGTTCCCGCCTCGTTGATGACCGGGTCCGCGACGAAGTCGACGCCCTCGTCGTCGCCCACCGCCTGGGCCAAGCTGTCGATGTCCTGCTCGGCGTCGGGCGTCGGAAGCTCGGCCGCGATGACGAGCGGGCCGTTGACGCCGGGCCCGAAGCCCTCTGTGTTCAGGTCGTACGCCTGGCGCGTCATCGTGTCCGGCGGGTCGTTGCCGGCGTCGGGGAAGCCGAGGCGCATGTCCAGCGCCGGGAACGCGAGGGCGAGAAGGATGAGCGCGGCACCGATCGCGAACGGCCACGGGCGGCGCTGAACGGTGTGGCTCCAGCGGGCCGCCGGTGAGTTCGCGTCGCCCTCGGTCCGCAGGCCGCCACCGAGCAGCGGGATGCGCCAGCGATCGACCCGCGGGCCCAGGTACGCCAGCAGCGCCGGCAGCAGCGAGATCGCGGCGAACATCACCACCAGCACGGCGAGCGAGGCCGAGATCGCGACCCCGTACATGTAGGGCAGGCCGGTGAGGAAGAGTCCCATGACGGCGATCACGACCGTGGCCCCGGCGATGACCACGCTCCGCCCCGCGGTGGTGGTGGACTCGACGATCGCGTCGTGCACGGTGTTTCCGCGCGCCATCGAGGCGCGGAATCTCGTCAGCACGAGCAGCGCGTAGTCGATGCCGACGCCGATCCCGATCAACCCTGAGACGGCAGTGGTCCAGTCGGGCACGTTGAGCACGTTCGTGAGCAGGGCGATCAGGCCGCCTGAGGTGATCCCGAGCCCGACGAGCGCCATCGCCAGCGGGAGCCCCGCCGCCACGACGGAGCCAAAGGCGATCAGCAACACGATCGCGCCCGCGAGGAGCCCGTAGCCCTCGGGGCTGCCGCCCTCCTGGGCGCGGTAGATCGGGTCGCCACCGAGCTTGATCTCGAGGCCGTCGGTGCTGTTGGCCTCGGCGGCGTCGATCAGCGCCTCGCCGTCTTCCTTGGTGACCTCCCAGCCGGGAATCGTCAGCGGAAGCGTGGTGGTGCCGATCGTCCCGTCATCGGAGATGCGGATCGGCGTGGCGTCCTCGATGTGCTCGATTTCGGTCGCCTCGGCGAGGAACGCGTCGACCTTCTGCTGTGCCTCGGGAGTGTCGGCGCCGGCCTCGTCCTCCCAGACGACGTAGACCTCCTGCCCCGAGTAGCCGTTGAACTCGCGCTCGGTGAGGTCGGCCGCCGCCTTCGACTCGGAGCCGGGAGTGTCGTAGTCGGCCTCATACTCGCCCGCGAAGGAGGACCCGATGCCGATGATCGCGATGGCGGCGACGATCCAGACGATGACCACCCGCCGGCGGTGGCGGCAGTTCCAATCGGCGAGACGGGCGAGGGCGCGGGTCATGGAGAGACCGTGGCAGCTTGCCGCGGCGAGCGGACGACGAAAAGGCGGGTAGCCCGCATCTTGGGGTGCGGATAACCGAATCCAGCGCCCACCACTAGTTCTCCTGCTGCTCTTCGCGCGCCTCGATTCGCTCCTCGATCGCCTCCTGCTGCTGCTCCGCCGCCTCCTCTCGCGCCTCGAGCTCGGCGGTGCTGGTGGAGCCGAACTTGAGCGTCACGACGAGAACCGCGATCGCGACGATGGCCAGCGCGGCGATCAGCGAGCCGATCATCTGGCGGGAGTGTGAGCGCTGGTCTTCCATCAGTCGTCGAACAGGAAGTCGCCGGCGGAGGTCACCCAGGTGATGGCAAAGAGCGCGAAGACCGTGAGGCCGAAGAGAGGGAGCAGGCGGGACACGCCGAGGCCCCAGCGCACGACCGCGACCTTCAGCGCGAGCGTCCCGAGCAGGACGGTGCCGAAGATCGCGTGGGCGCCGCCGTCGTCGTCGAAGCCGTAGTACGAGAGACAGGCCCCGGCGACGACCAGCGTGACGAGCACGATCGTGTCGCCGATCGCGCGATGTGAGGCGGAGGCCGGCCCGGCGCCCAGAAAAGGCACTCGGAGCTTCCCGTAGCCCACCGCCATCAGGACCACCTGGTAGACGGCGAGCGCCGCGACCACCGAGGCGAGCACGACCTTGACCTCGGCCACGTTGCCCCGGAAGAGAGTGTCGTAGACGTCCTCGATACCGCCAGTATTTCTGGAATGCTGGTCCGGCGATGCCGAAGAACACGGACCTGCTGCGCGCCGCTTACGAAGCCTGGAATCGCGACGACTGCGACGCATGGCTGCGGATGCTCCATCCGGACATCGAGATCCACACGTCCGGCGCGTTTCCCGACCTCTCCCCCGTCTACCGGGGGCGCGAGCGGGCGAAGAAGTTCTGGGAGCAGATGCACGAGCCGTGGGAGGACCTGCGGATCGAGGTCGAAAGGCTCGAGGAGACGGCCGACTCCGTGGTCGGGACGATCAGGTTCCGCGCCACGGGCGTCGACAGCGGGGTCGAGGTCGACATGCGCTTCGCCAGCGCGATCCGCGTGCGCGACGCGATCGCCACCGAGCTGGTGAACGGTCGCACGGCCGAGGACGCGCTCTCCGAGCTCCGTCAGCTGCCGGTGCGCGACCTGTCGTCTGCGCCGAGCAGCCCTGACGCCTCGAGCGCGGCGTCGCGGTCCGAGTAGACCTTGAAGCGCACGAGGTTGCCGTCGTCGAACGTCAACTCGTGCGCGGTCCGGCGCTCCACCGGGATGCCGGTCTCCTCCCCGGTCGCGATCGCGTGGATGAAAACGAGCACGCGCTCCGAGTCGACGTCGAAGAACCGCTCCGGCTCGAAGCGAAGGTCGCCCCAGGGCCAGTTGTCGGCCGCGCGGCGCACGCCCTCCATTCCCCGCACGATCTGGCCGTCGGGATAGGTGTCGGTGAAGTCGAACTCGGTCTTCGGCGTCGCGAACTCGCCGAGCGCGACCAGCAGGTCGGGATCGAGGGCCAGCGTCCGGCAGTAGATCCCGCGCACGATCTCGAGGTTCGACTCCGACATCGCCACCAGTATCCCGCGCGCACTCGTATTCAACTGTTCGGTTAACCGCACCTAGACCCGGCCCGCGCGTGGCTACGATCCGTGAGGTGGTTCAGGAGGCGGAGGTAGCCGCAGCGACAACGCCCGCCGATGAGCGGCAGCGCTGGCTGGCCCTCTACGTGCTCTGCGTCGGGATGCTGATGATCGTCCTCGACGCGACGATCGTCAACGTCGCCCTGCCGACCATCCAGGACGACCTCGGCTTCTCTCAGAACGATCTCGCGTGGGTCGTGAACGCCTACCTGATCGCGTTCGGTGGGCTACTGCTGTTGTCGGGCCGGATCGGCGACCTGATCGGCCAGCGGCGGATCTTCCTGATCGGCCTCGGCGTGTTCACCGTTGCCTCGCTCCTCTGCGCGCTCGCCCAGAGCCAGGGCGTCCTGATCGGCGCGCGGTTCGTTCAGGGCGTCGGCGGGGCACTCACCTCCGCAGTCATCCTGGGGATGATCGTGACCATGTTCCCCGAGCCGCGGGATCAGGCCAAGGCAATCGGGGCCTACACGTTCGTCGCGGTCGCGGGTGGCTCAATCGGACTCTTGCTCGGAGGCGTGCTGACCGAGGCGATCAACTGGCATTGGATCTTCTTCGTCAATGTCCCGATCGGGATTGCGACCGCGCTTGCGGCCATCAGGCTGGTACCCGACCGCGAGGGCATCGGCATTGGCGAAGGTGCCGACCTCCTTGGAGCCCTGCTGCTCATCGGCGGCCTGATGCTCTTCGTCTACACGGTTCTCGGAGTGGCCGAAGAGGGATGGGGGTCGAGTCAGACCCTTCTCTTGGGCGCGCTGTCGATCGCGCTGCTGATCGCCTTCGTCGCCCGCCAGGCCCGGGTGGCCAACCCGCTCATGCCGCTGCGCCTGTTTCGCTCGCCGGCTGTCTCCGGCGCGAACTCGGTCCAGGCCCTGATGGTGGTCGGGATGTTCGCCATGTTCTTCCTCGGCGCCCTGTACATGCAGCGGATCCTGGGCTACGACGCGCTTGAGGTGGGCCTCGCGTACCTGCCCTTGACCCTCGTGATGGGCGTCATGTCGTTCCGGTTCTCCGGACAGCTGAATCTGAAGTACGGACCCGAAGCCTCGCTCATACCGGCGATGGCGTCCATCGTGGTAGGACTGCTCTGGCTCGCCCGGACGCCGATCGATGCGAACTACGTCGTCGACCTCCTGCCCTCGATGATCCTGATCGGCCTCGGCGCCGGGCTCGGCTTCCCGTCGCTGATGACGCTCGCGATGTCCGGCGTCGAGGAGAGCGACGCCGGTCTGGCCTCCGGGCTGGTCAACACCAGCGTCCAGGTGGGCGGCGCGGTTGGCCTCGCAGTGCTCGCAACGTTTGCGACCGAACGCACCGACGGGCTGCTCGCGGACGGCGAGCCGGCGGCCGAGGCGCTCAACTCCGGCTATCACCTCGCCTACGTCATCGGCGCCGGACTCGTGCTCGTCGCGATCGTGATTTCGTTCACGGCGCTCCGGGCGCGGATTCCAGGGCTCGCTCCAGCGCCGGTCCCCGGCCCCGCCGTTCAGACGGCCGGCGCAGAGGGCGGCGAGCCGGCCACCGTCGTCGCGGCGACGGACGATCGCCCGGGGTTCACCGCACGCCCGGTTTCGGCCTCCGTCACCAACCCGTGCGAGGAGGCGGGCGTGCGGGTCACCATCGCGCCCTGCGGCGGCGGCGGCGCGGGCGCGGGCCCTTAGCTTCCCACTCCGGTCACTTCAGGCGCCCCGGTTGACTGCTCGGGACGCCAGTCGTAGGGTTGGCAGAGCGGCAGGCCCATCCAGGAGGTAGCACGATGAGTGGAAATGGGCAGACGCCTTGGCGGCTCACCGGCAACCACGCCGGTTCCTGCAACTGCATCTGGGCATGTCCCTGTCAGTTCAACGCCAACCCGACGAACGGATACTGCGAAGCGTTGCTGGCTTGGGAGATCACCGACGGGAACTTCGGCGACATTTCAATGGACGGCGTGCGCTTCGGCTTCGCAGTCCACTGGCCGGGCGCGATTCACGAGGGCAACGGCGTCGCCCAGCCGGTGGTCGGCGACGACGCGAGCGACGAGCAGCGAGACGCGATCCTGGCGATCACGAGCGGCCAGCACGGCGGGACCTTCTTCGAGATCATCTCCGCGGTCGTGTCCGAGGTTCGCGATCCGGTCGTCGCGCCGATCGAGCTCGACGTCGACAGGGAGGGCATTGGGGCTCCTGTCGGCGAGCCCTGGCGGCGGCGCCGCGAACGTCCAGCCCGAGACCGCGAACGCCGCGGCGGCGGCTACCACGATCGAAACCCGCGATGTACGCATCCGCATCCGTCCCTCTGTCTGCGGAACCCTCCCGCCGCATGGTGGCACGCGCAGCGTGGCAGGAAAAGCGGGCGACGGCATGGCCGATCAATCCCGCAGGAACCTGTCGTCGATCATTTCGGTCGACACGATTTCGATCCCGAAACCCGCAAGCCCGACATAGGTGAGTTTTGCCGAGGTCAGGAGTCGGATCGAGGTGATGCCCAAATCCTTGAGAATCTGGGCGCCGAGCCCGACCTCGCGCCATTGCCGCGAGCGCGCCACCTCCGAGCCGGTCGAACCCGGCTGCGGGATGGGCTGCGTGGGGACGCCGGCTGCGCCGTCGCGCAGGAAGACGATGACGCCGCGACCTTCCTGCTTGATCCGCTGCAACGAGGCGTGGATCGGATTGGCCCCGCCGAACACATCGCGGATGATGTCGGCACGGTGCAGTCGCGCCAGAATATCGCGGCCGTTGCCGATGCGCCCGTAGACGAAGGCCATGTGCTGGATGGCATCGAACGGCGTGACATAGGCATAGCCCGCGAGCGTGCCAATCTCGCTGTGCACCGGGAATTCGCCGATGCGCTTGACGAGCTTGTCGCGCGCCTGCCGGTAGGCGATGAGATCGGCGATCGATACCTGCTTGAGCTGGTGACGCTCGGAGAACGCCGTCACGCCCGGACCGCGCGTCACCGTGCCGTCGTCGTTCATCAACTCGGCCAGCACGCCGACCGGCGGCAGCCCCGCGAGGCGGCAGAGATCGACGCAGGCTTCGGTATGGCCGGAGCGCATCAACACGCCGCCGTCCTTTGCAACCAGGGGAAAGACGTGGCCGGGGCGCACGAAATCGGCGGGGCCGGCATTGCCGTTGGCGAGCGCGCGCACGGTATTGGTCCGCTCCTCCGCCGAGATGCCGGTGGTCAGGCCGTGGCGGACATCGACGGAGACCGTGAAGGCGGTGCCGAGCGGCGCATCGTTGGCGGCCACCATCGGATCGAGGTGCAGGCGCCTGGCGCCGTCAGCCGCAAGCGGCGCACAGACGATGCCCGAGGTATGCCGGATGATGAACGCCATCTTCTCCGGCGTGCAGAGGGAAGCCGCGACGAACAGATCGCCCTCGTTCTCGCGATCGTCGTCGTCGGTGACAACCACGATCTCGCCGCGGGAAAACGCGGTGATCACCGCCTCCACGCGCTGGTAGCTGTCGAGCACTCCTCCTTGACTCCTTTCAGGCACGGGCAAACGGCCACAGCGGCGGCTCGCCCATCTGCCCTCGCTGACGCAGATAGTGATCGGCGATCACGCACGCCACCATTGCCTCGCCGATCGGCACCGCGCGAATGCCGACGCAGGGGTCGTGGCGGCCCTTGGTACTGATCTCGGTCTCGACCCCGTAACGGTCGACGGTCCGCCGGGGAGTCAGGATCGAGGAGGTTGGCTTGACCGCGAACCGGCAGACGATCGGCTGCCCGGTCGAAATGCCGCCCAATATGCCGCCCGCGTGGTTGGAAAGAAATACCGGCCTGCCGTCGTTGCCCATGCGCATTTCGTCCGCATTCTCCTCCCCGGTCAGCGCCGCGGCCGCGAAACCCGCGCCAATCTCGACGCCTTTGACGGCATTGATGCCCATGAGCGCCGCAGCCAGGTCGCCGTCAAGCTTGCCGTAAACCGGCGCGCCGAGGCCGGCCGGAACACCTTCCGCCACGATCTCGACCACCGCACCCACCGACGAGCCGCGCTTGCGAATGTCGTCGAGATAGGTTTCGAAGAACCTTGCCTGTTCCGCGTCCGGGCAGAAGAACGGGTTGCGCTCGACCTCGTCCCAACTCCAGCGTACCCGGTCGATCCCATGCTCCCCCATCTGGATCAGCGCCCCCCGCACCATCATGCCCGGGACGATCTTGCGGGCGATGGCGCCGGCAGCAACCCGCATGGCGGTCTCGCGGGCGGACTGTCGTCCACCGCCGCGATAGTCGCGGATGCCGTATTTGACGTCGTACGTGTAGTCGGCATGCCCCGGCCGGTACTTGTCCTTGATGTCGGAATAGTCCTTGGAGCGCTGGTCGACATTGTCGATCACCAGCGCAATCGGCGTGCCGGTCGTCATCTGCTTGCCGGTGGCCTCGTCGACGAACACGCCGGAGAGGATCTTCACGGTGTCGGGCTCCCGCCGCTGAGTGGTGAAGCGCGACTGGCCCGGGCGCCGCTTGTCGAGATAAGGCTGGATGT
>Ga0081538_10004662_pt1 | contig 12570 bp, 11 predicted proteins | sample TabmetS5T2R1_FD_71022 | JGI IMG/M metagenome (GOLD analysis project Ga0081538, IMG submission 71022) | Tabebuia heterophylla rhizosphere microbial communities from the University of Puerto Rico - S5T2R1 | ecosystem: Host-associated > Plants > Roots > Rhizosphere ...
AGCCCCCCCCCCCGAGACACACTCGACAGCCGCACCTACGGCCGCATCGCCTACCTGCTTCTGGCCCTGCCGCTCGGCATCATCGAGTTCACCTTCCTCGTCACCGCGATCTCGTTCGGAATCGGCACCGCGATAACCCTGATCGGCATTCCGGTGCTGATCTTCACGGTGTACGCCTGGCGCTGGATGGCGGGCGTCGAGCGGCAGCTGATCGGCGCGCTGACGGGTATCCGCATCCCGAGCCCCTACCGTGCGGAGCGCTCGGGCGCATCGTGGTGGGACAAGCTGCAGACCCGCCTCGCGGACCCCGCGACCTGGAAGGACCTCGTCTTCCTCTGCCTCCAGCTCCCGCTGGGCATCGCATCGTTCGTGGTCGCCACGGTGGTCCTCGGCGTGGCGGCCGGGTTCCTACTCGCGCCCGCCTACTACTGGGCGGTGCCCGACGGCATCGAGCTCGGCCTGTTCCAGGCCGACACCCTGCCCGAGGCGCTCGCCCTCGTGCCGCTCGGGGCCCTCGTCGCGTTCATCGGCATTCCCGCCCTCGGCGTGCTCGGGCGCCTCTACGGCCGGCTCGGCGCGATGCTTCTGGGCTCGGACACCGACCCGGAGCTGACCGCGGAGGTCTCCGACCTGCGCGACGCTCGCTCGCGCATCATCGCGGCGGCCGACGCCGAGCGACGCAGGATCGAGCGTGACCTCCACGACGGCGCCCAGCAGCGCCTGGTGGCGCTCGCGCTCACCTTGCGCATGGCCGAGAAGCGCGCCGCCGAGGGCGACCCCAAGGCGGGCGAGCTCGTGCGGCAGGCGGCCGACGAGGCCGGCCTCGCGCTGAACGAGCTGCGCAACCTGGCCCGCGGCATCCACCCCGCGATCCTGACGAACAGGGGCCTCAACGCCGCCCTCGACGACCTCGCCTCGCGGGCGACGCTTCCGGTCGAGATCGCCGCCACTCCCGCCGAGCCCCTTCCCGAGCCGGTCGAGGCGGCGGCCTACTTCGTGGTCTCCGAGTGCCTCGCAAACGTCTCCAAGCACTCCGGTGCATCGAGCGCCCAGGTGTCGGTCACGGTGGCCGACGGGCAGGTGACGGTTTCGGTTAGCGACGACGGGGTGGGGGGCGCGCGGCTCGACAACGGCTCGGGTCTTCAGGGGCTCGTGGACCGCGTCGGCGCGGTCGACGGCGTCCTGGGGCTCGAGAGCCCGCCGGGCCAGGGCACGCGGGTGGTCGCGACGATCCCGCTCGTGGTTCCCGCGCCGGCCGAGGAGGCCTTCCCCGCCGAGGGGCCGAAGATCCTGTCCGACCAGGCCGCCGCGGAGCGTCAGGCCGGCCGGATGCGCCGGCTTCGCTCGCGTCTGGCGGTTCTCGGAACGCTCGGGCTCGTCTGCGTCGTCGTGTGGGCGCTCACGAGCGGGGCGTACTTCTGGCCGATCTGGCCGCTGCTGGGGCTCGGATTGGTCGCCGCCCTTGACGCGTGGAGGGTGCTCGCCACCCGGCCGCTCAGCGAGGCCGACCTCGCGGGCGGCCGCGAGCCGCGCGAGGTGCGCAGGATGCGGGGCCTTCGCACCTATGCGGGCGTGCTGGCCATCATCAACGCCTTCCTGATCGGTATTTGGCTGGCGGCCGGGGGCGGTTACTTCTGGCCCGTCTGGCCACTGCTCGGCTCGGCCCTCGCCGTGGGCCTCAAGGCGCTGCGCTGGCCCTCGCTGCGCGATCGCCTGCTCGGTGAGGCATCGTAGGGGCGGCCTCCGCCTCGAGGACCATGAAGCGCGCGTCGCCGGCCGCCGGCCGGAAGCCGAAGCGCGCGTAGAGATCGTGGGCGTCTCCCGTGGCGAGGATCCAGCGCCGCAGCCCGCGAAGCGCGGGATGCGACACCGCCGTCTCGACCAGCCACTTGCCGAGACCTCCGCCACGGTGACTGGGCAGCACGAACACGTCGGCCAGCCACGCGAACGTCGCGTGGTCGGTCACGACGCGCGCGAACCCGGCCTGATCGTCGCCCCGGTAGAGCCCGAAGTTCAGCGAGTGCTCGATCGAGCGCTCCACCACGTCCCGGGACACGCCGGGCGACCAGTAGGCCTCCTCGGACAGGAACCGGTGAATCGCGTCCACGTCGAGGCGCGACCGGTCGGTCGAGATCTCGTAGTCGCCCCGGCGCCACATGCCGCCGGACGCTACGCGCCCCCGGCGGGCCGATCAATGTCGGTCAAATCGAGCTTGTTTCAGGCGTCGTAGTAGAGCGCGAACTCCCACGGGTGCGGGCGCAGCCGCACCTCGTCGGCCTCCTCGCGCCGCTTGTGGCCGATCCAGACGTCGATCAGATCCTGTGTGAAGACGCCGCCCTTCAGAAGGAACTCGTGGTCCGCCTCGAGCGCATCGAGCGCCTCCTCGAGCGAGCCCGGCACCTGCTCGATTCGCCCCAGCTCCTCCTCGGGCAGCTCGAACACGTCGACGTCGAGCGGCAGCCCAGGATCGATCCGGTTCTGGATCCCGTCGAGCCCGGCCATCAGCAGCGCCGCAAACGCCAGGTAGGGGTTCGCGGTCGGGTCGGGCGGGCGGAACTCCACCCGCTTCGCCCGCGGCGACGAGGAGTACACGGGGATACGACAGGCGGCCGACCGGTTGCGCTGGGAGTACATGAGGTTCACCGGCGCCTCGTAGCCGGGCACCAGGCGCCGGTACGAGTTCGTGGTCGGCGCGCAGAACGCCATCAGCGCCCGCCCGTGGGCGAGCAGCCCGCCGATGAAGTTGAGCGCCTCCCGTGACAGCAGCCCGTAGCCGTCGAAGTCGTACATCACGTTCTCGCCACCCTGGGACAGCGAGATGTGCACGTGCATGCCCGATCCGTTCTCCTCGAAGACCGGCTTGGGCATGAACGTGGCCGTCTTGCCGGCCTGGGCGGCCACGTTCTTCACCACGTACTTCTGAAGCTGGAGCTGGTCGGCCATCTTCAGCAGCGGCTGGAAGCGGACGTTGATCTCCGCCTGGCCCGCCGAGCCGACCTCGTGGTGGTGGAACTCGCACGCGATTCCCATCGACTCGAGCGTCGTGACCATCCGCGAGCGGAGGTCGCCGTGAGTGTCGCCGGGCGCCGCCGGGAAGTAGCCCTGCTGGGAGCGGATCTTGTAGCCGAGGTTCGGCTGGCCGTTCCGCTCCGCGCCGAAGCCCTTGCCCCGGTTCCAGTAGCCCTCCTCCGAGTCGACCTCGTAGTAGGCCTTGTTCGCCGCCTGGTCGAAGGCCACGTGCTCGAACACGTAGAACTCGGCCTCCGGGCCCATGAAGCACGTGTCGGCGATTCCGGTCTCACGCAGGTGCCGCTCCGCCTTCATCGCGACGTAGCGCGGGTCGCGCGAGTAGGGCTCGCGGGTGATCGGGTCGATCACGTCACAGACGATCGAGAGCGTCTTCTGCTCGTGGAACGGGTCGATCAGAGCGGTGGCGGGATCGGGTACGAGGACCATGTCCGACTCCGAGATCTCCTGGAAGCCTCGTATCGACGAGCCGTCGAAGCCGAGCCCCTCGGTGAAGGCGTCCTCGTCGAGGGCGTGCATCGACAACCCCAGGTGCTGCCAGGTGCCGGGGAGGTCGGTGAATTTGAAGTCCACCATCCGCACCCCGTGCTCCTGGGCCAAGGCGAGGACGTCCCTCGCCTCGGCGGCGCGCCCCCCGACGAAGCGCTCGACGGTGTTCGGCGTCACTTGATCTCCTCCGCCTCCGCGTCGGTGACGCCCGGAATCCGCTTCGCGAGATCCTCGAGCTTCGTGCCGGTGAGGGCCTCCACGACAGCGGGCAGCTCGGCCATGACCTGCGTCACATCGCGGGTGATCTTGTGCGCGCCGGGTCCTGCCCCGTTGCCGCCGCCTCCGATCATCACGATCTTGTCGGTCTGGGCGAGCGGCGCCGACACGGCGGAGGCAAGCTGGGGCAGGATCTCCAGCACGCGGTCGGTGATCGCGGCCTCGTTGTAGCCCTTCCAGGACTCGGCCTTCGCGGCCATGGACTCGGCCTCGGCGAGGCCGCGTGCCCGCAGGGCGTCCGCCTCGCCCGTGCCGAGAGCCGCCGCCCGCTCGCGCTCGGCCTCGGCGAGCTGCATGATCTCCTTTGCCTTGGCGAGGGCCGGCTCGACGATCTCGGCGGCAAGCTCGCGCTTGCGCCGGTCGACCTCCGCCTGCATGAGCTCGATCGCCTTCCTGCGCTCGACGATCTCCACCTGAAGCTGCTCGGCGCGGACCTGCTGGCTCGAGATCGCCTTCTGGAGCTCGTAGGAGAGGTCGGCCTCCGCCGAGGCGCGCATTCCCTCGGCCTTGAACCCGGCCTTCTCGATCTCGTAGTCGCGACGGGACTGCTCTATCGACAGGTCGGCCTCGTAGCGGGCCGCCTTCGCCTCGCGCTCGGCCGCGGCCTCACCGCGGATCGCGTCCCGCTTCACCTGGGCAGTGCGCGGGCGCCCGAGTGCCTCGATGTAGCCCTGCTTGTCGCCGACGTTCCTGATCGTCAGCGACACGATGGTGAGGCCCATCCGCTCGAGGTCCGGCTGCGCCAGCTCCCGGACCTGCTCGACGAGCCGCTGGCGGTCGCGGTAGATGTCCTCGATGGAGTGCCCTCCGATCGCGCTGCGCATGTGACCCTCGACGGCCTGCATTGCGGTGCGCACGATGTCCTCCTGCCTGCGCGAGAGGAACTGCTCGGCCGCCCGTTCGATGCCGTCGTCGGAGCCGTCGATCTTGACCATGCAGACGCCGTCCACCTGCACCGGCACCCCGTGCATGGAGTAGGTCTCGGCCGTGCGGACGTCGAACTGCATCAGCTCCAGCGAGAGGCGCTGCACGCGCTCCCGGAAGGGCCGCACGTAGGTGCCGCCGCCGCGCACTATGCGGTAGCCGCGCTCCTTGCGCCGGCGGCCCGAGATGATCAGCACCTCGTTCGGGCCGACCTTCGTGTACTGATGTGCCCAGACCGCGAACGCGATCAGGAGCAGGGCGGCGATCACCGACCCGCCGATGATGAGCGCTAGCTCCATGCTGCGTGAACCTCCTCGTGTGCGCGGATCGACTCCACGCCGAGGCGCTCCGCGCGGGGCGCATCGGCGCGGTGAATCTCGACCTCCGCGGGGGAGCGGAGGAAGTCGGCGTGGGCGAGGTGGTGGCCCACCTGGGTGGCGAGCCCGTCCTCGTCCGGCGCCAGGAAGGCGTTGACCCCCCGGTCCTGAAGCGCAACGGCCAGGTCGCCCGCACCGGTCCGGCGAACGGCGAGCTCGAGGCGCGTGGACTCCTGGTCCGTGAGATGCGCGACCAGGCGGACGCCCGCATCCTCGGTGCGAGCCTCGGCCGCGGCCCAGATCTCCGGGCGTACGTCGCTCGCGTAGAGGCCCCAGGCCGCCACCTGGCCCGCCCGGCCGAGCTCGGTCCGGAGATACCGGATGAGGGCTATGACGTCGGGGGCGGCGGGAGCCGTGTCCTCAACGCGGGGGCCTGCTCCCCGGCGGCGCCGCTCGCCTCTCCGTAGCTGCGGCGCGTGGCCGACCACGCCGATCACGGGGCCGTCCGGGGAGACGCCCTCGACCGTGGGGATCCACAGCTCGGAGTCGGAGTGGGAGCGGAAGACCGCGGCCGGCGGCACCCGGCGCAGGTCACGCGGGCGAACCACGCCCACCGCCACCTCGTCGGCGCTCGTCACGTAGCCCGCCGACTCCAGGTAGCGGCATACCTGAAGCCGGATCCCCGCCAGGTCGTGGGCCCGAAGGCGGGGACCCCCGAGCACCGGCGAGGTGAGCCAGCCGCCCTGCTCGAAGACGGGCAGCTCGTAATCCATCGCGGGCGCGCGGAAGTAGCAGAGGGGAAGCGTCCGGCCGGGCGCGATCGCCTCGAGCGCCCGCGCCACCTTCGCCCTCAGCGCGTACACGTTGGCGGCCTCGAGCGTCTGGCCCGCCACCTCGCAGTAGTGGATCTCCTTGAGGACGGGGTGGGACGCGGGGTTGACGCGCTTGCCGACCGGGATGCGCGCGGTCTCGCCGCCGCCGAAGCCCGCGCGGACGCCGAGCCTGAAGGCATAGGCGTGCTCCGAAGAGCGCTCCAGGTGGATGGGCACGGGCTCGTGCTCGCCTCGCTCGGCGATCACGCGGCGCACCCAGGTGAAGAACCGCACCGGCTCAGTACCCCCAGCCCACCGGTGCCTCGTGCCGCACCGTCTCCTCGCCGCGCTCGCCCGTGCGAATGCGCACCGACTCCTCGACGGCGTAGACGAACACGCGCCCGTCGCCGATCTCGCCTGTGTAGGCCGCGCCCACAATCGCCTCGACCGCCTTGTCCACGACCTCGGCCGGCACCACGGACTCCACCTTGAGCTTGGGCAGGAGCGAGATGTTGGCCCGCGACCCGCGGTACTGCTCCGTGTAGCCCTTCTGGCGCCCACAGCCCATCACCTCGCTGACGGTGAGGCCCGACACGCCCAGCTCGTCCAGCGCGTCCTGCACCTCCTGCAGGCGCTCCGTCCGGATGATTGCTTCGATCTTCTTCATGGCTTCCTACCCCTCCTGCGATCTCGCACTGAGTCCGATCGGCACCGGTCTCGGCGTGGGGCGCTGCGCGGGTGGCGCCGGCTGGTGGTACACGGAGCCCGGCACCGGCATGAACTGCTCCGGGTAGCCCCACATCCCGTGCTCGACGATGTCGAGGCCGTAGCGCTCCTCCTCGGGCTTCACGCGCAGGCCGTAGGTGGCCTTGACCAGGAAGAAGACGAGGAAGCTGACGCTGAACACCGCGGCGAACGCGGCCGCCACGCCGAGCGCCTGGACGCCGAGCTGCTCGAACGAGCCGGTGTAGAAGAGGCCGCCCTCCCCGACGCCGTTCAGCTCGGCCAGCCGCGGCGCGGCGAAGAGGCCGCAGGAAAGCGTGCCCCAGATCCCGGCAAGGCCGTGCGACGACAGCGCGCCGACGGGGTCGTCGATCACCTTGTCGATCAGGATCACGCCGGCCACGACGATCATCCCCGCCACCAGGCCGATGACGGGCGCTGCCCAGTACTCGACGTAGCCCGACGGTGCAGTGATCGCCACCAGGCCGGCGATCGCTCCGTTGCCGGTCATGCCGATGTCCCAGGTGCGGGTGAGCAGGTAGATCGTGCCCATCGCCCCGAGCACCCCCGCCGCGGCGGCCAGGTTCGTAACCACCATCACCTCGGCGAAGCGCCCGCCGATCGCACCCAGGGTGGAGCCCGGGTTGAAGCCCTGCCAGCCGAACCAGAGGATCAGCACGGCGAGCCCCACCAGCGGCATCGAGTGGCCGGGAATCACGTTCGGCTTGCCGTCGCGGCCGTACTTGCCCTGCCGCGGCCCGAGCAGGAGCAGCGCCGCGAGAGCGCCCGTGGCTCCGATCAGGTGGACCACGGTCGAGCCCGCGAAGTCCTGCATGCCGAAGCTCACCTGCAGCCAGCCCCCGCCGAAGATCCAGTGGCTGATGACCGGGTAGATCAGCGCGCTGAACACCACCGCGTAGATGAGGTAGGCGCCGAACTTGATCCGCTCGAGCGTGGTTCCCCACACGATCGCGAGCGAGACCGCGCAGAACACGAACTGGAAGAAGAACTTCGCCGGCACGGTCGCCGCGCTGAACGACATCGCAGGGAACAGGTCGCCGTTGTTCGTGCCCAGGAAGGTGCCTTCCGTGCCCGCGAACCAGCCCGCACCTCCGAACGCCAGCGCGAAGCCCACGGCCCAGTAGCAGAGCGCAGCGACCGACAGGTTGGCGAGGACCTTCGGCACCACCGTTCCGGCGTTCTTCATGCGCGAGAAACCGACCTCCAACAGGAGGAAGCCGGCCTGCATGAACAGCACGAAAACGGCGGCCACGACCACCCACGTGGTCTCGATGGCCGGGATGGCGTCGTTCAGCGAGGGTTCCATGACGGAATCGTCGGCCCTCCGGGCCGACCCGTCTTTCGCCCGCCGTACAGGATTTGCGGCGCGGGCTTGTACCTACGGCTAGTGGGCCGTCGGCCCCTGGACGGCTACGCGCCGACCGCCACAACCCGCGCGCGGATGCAGTCGCAGAGCTCGCGCGGGTCGACGGCGAACAGGGTGTGCGGGTCGCCGGCGGCGGCCCAGACGCGCTCGTGGCGCAGCAGCTCCTCGTCGAAGATCACAGGCAGGTCGTGGCCGAACGGGGGGACCCCGCCTATCGCGAAGCCGGTCGCCGCGCGCACCTCTCCCGCGGCCGCCTGCCGCACCTCCGCCACGTCGAGCACGTCGGCGAGCTTGTCGGTGTCGATCCGGTGCCGTCCCGAGGCGACGCAGACCACGGGCTCGCCGTCGGCCACGAACACGATCGACTTGGCGATCTCGGCCTCGTCGCACCCGACAGCCACCGCGGCGTCCTTGACGGTGTGAGCGCTGTCGTCGAGACGCCGGACCCGCAGTTCGATGCCGAGGTCGCGTGCGCAGTCGGCGAGCCGGTCCCTCAAGTGGTCACCGCCTCGGGGGCGCGTTCACGCCCGCTCGACAGCTCGACGCCCGCGGCGGCCGCGAGCTCCCCCAGCGAGTCGCGCACGTCGTCCGCGAGGTCGTCGAGATCCCACAGCAGGTCGAGGTCGCCCACGAGGCCGAAGTTGATCGAGCCGTCGTAGGAGAGCAGCGCGACGCCGAGAGCCTGGTTCTTGGCGAGCGGGACCATCGGGAATGTCTCGAGCATCCGTCGGCCGAGCAGGTAGAGGGGGAACTGAGGACCCGGGACATTCGTCACGACCAGGTTGAAGAGCCGCTGGCGCGCCGACAGGCGCGCCGCCTGGTCCATGATCGTCGGCGGCGCGAAGGCCGTCAGCTCGGTGAGCACCTGCGCCCCCACGGCCTGTCCGCCCGACTTCAGCCCCCTCAGCTCCTGACGCACGATGTCGAGCCGCGCCACCGGATCCTGGCACCACACCGGCAACGGCGCCATCATCGCCGCCACGCGGTTTCCGAGCGCCCCGCGCTCGACGTCCGAGCGCACGCTCACCGGGACCATCGCCTTCAGCTCGAGACCGTCCGTGTTCTGGCCCCGACGGCGCAGATGCGCGCCGAGAGCGCCGGCCACTGTGGCGAGCACTACGTCGTTGACGGTGCCGCCCAGCTCGTTCTTGATGGCCTTCAGGTCGGCCAGCTGGGCGCGCACCCAGGTGAAGCGGCGGTGCGGGCCGATCGATTCGTTGTAGGGCGTCGACGGCGCCGGGTTGAGACCGGCCCAGGCCATTGCGCCCACGCCGACGGCGGCGTCGCGGACGCGCCCCACCACGCGCCGCGGACCGCGGAGGACGGCCCGAGCGGAGCGGGCGACCTCGGCCGGGATCGTGGCGCGCTCGACGAGCGCCTCGCCGAGCAGCTGGGCACGGCTCGGAACCGGACGCGGGAGCCAGCGGTCCCCGGGGTCGGTGGGCGCGGCGGGGTCGGGCGAGGTGTCGAACAGCACCGAGACGATGTCCATGCCCGAGATGCCGTCCACGAGCGAGTGGTGTGTCTTGGCGAGCATGGCGAACCGGTCGTCTTCCAGGCCCTCGGCCAACCACAGTTCCCAGAGCGGCTTGTCGCGGTCGAGCTGCTGCGCGAAGACGCGCCCCGCGAGGGCCTTCAGCTGCTCCTCGGAGCCGGGGGAGGGGAGAGCGGTGTAGCGGACGTGGTAGCGCAGGTTCAGGTGCGGATCGTCGACCCACCTCGGACGCCCCTGGCCGAGCGGAACGAACGCCAGCCGCTGCCGGTAGCGAGGCACGAGCGGCAGCCGGCGCTCGATCGCCTCGAGCAACTCGTCGTAGGGGGGAGGGGAGCCCTCGAACAGCATCACCGACGCCACGTGCATGTGCGCGGATGCGTCCTCCAGGTGGAGGAACGAGGCGTCGAGTGCGCTCAAACGGTCGCCGGTCATGGTCGCCTGATGAAACTAGCGCAACAGGCTCAGCTGATCTGCGGGAGCCACCTCTTCGTCCAGCCCGGCCACCCGCACGCCGATCAGGCGCACCGGATGGGTCGGGTCGAGGCGCCGAAGCAGGTCCAGGGCGACCCGCCAGACTGGCTCCAGCTCATTGACCGGCGAGGGAAGCGTCCGAGCCCGGGTCACGGTGGAGAAATCGGCGAAGCGCACCTTGATGCCGATCGTGCGCCCCCGGCGCCCGCCGCGGACGAGGGTCGAGCACAGCTGCTCCGTCAGGCGCCGCAGCTGCGGCTCGAGCGCTCCCAGGCCGCGCAGGTCGCTGTCGAAGGTGGTCTCGCGGGATTCCGACTTGGACACGTACACGGTCTCGAATCCGCGCTCGTCCTCGAATCGCGCCAGCCGGCCGAGATAGGGGCCGAGGCGGGGCCCGAACCAGTCCCGCAGACGGTCGTCCGGGGTTGCGCCGAGCTCTCTCAGCGTCGAGATGCCGCGCCGTTCGAGGCGCTCGGCCGTCTTCGGCCCGATGCCGGGAATGAGCGCGGGCTTGGAGTCTCCGAAGCGCTCGCGCGCGTCCTCCGCGGTGAGGACGACGAAGCCGTCCGGCTTCTCCGCGTCCGAGGCCACCTTGGCCACCAGCTTGTTCGGCCCGATCCCGATCGAGCAGCCCAGGCCGGTGTCCGCCATCACGGCGGCCTTGACCCGCTTGGCGGCCGCGCGCGGGTGCTCGAAGCCGCTGAGGTCGAGGTACGCCTCGTCGAGCCCGACGACCTCTACCCGCTCGACGTGCGCGCGCAGCACGTCCATCACCTCGCGCGACCGCGCGCGGTAGGCATCGAAATCGGGCGGGATGAAGGTCGCCTGCGGACACAGCCGGCGCGCCCGCTCGGCCGGGGTCGCCGAGAAGATCCCGAAGCGGCGCGCCTCGTAGCTGGCGGTCGTGACCACGGCCCGCGGACCGCTCCCGGCAACCACCACCGGCAGGCCGCGCAGCTCGGGCCTGCGCTGGAGCTCCACGTTCACGTAGAACGCGTCCATGTCCAAATGTGCGTAGACGCGGACCGGGTCTTCAGCGAGGCCCATGGGGCCTCAGCCTACGTGCAAGGGAAGACGGTCTCAGCCGCGCGGATACAGCGCCCCGATCGCCTGCTGGTCCAGTGTGCCGAGCGAGCAGCGCGCGCCCTGGTAGAACGGATACATCACCGATGCGGTGCTCGATGCGTGGTCGAGACCCGCCACATGCCCGTTCTCGTGCAGCAGCACGGTTTGGAGGTCGAAGCTGCCTGCAACGTCCGCGCATCCCGTGCTCCACGGCACTCGCGTGCTTAGCGCCATGTCGGCCTCATCGGCGCCGCCGATGGTCGACCAGGTCACACCGAGCGTGCCGCCGGAGAGCCGTGCCCAGCCCACGTCGTTGTAGCCGTCGAGCAGCTGCCGTCCGGGGCACTCGCGCACGATCGACGGGCAGCGGGAAGTCACCCCGCCGAAGCTCATCGCGAAGTCGGAGCCGGGCACCGCGCTCCAACTGGCCTGAGTGGCAGTCAAGAGGGACTCCGCCGGCGCGGGCTCGCCACCAGGGTTGTAGCTCTGTTCCACGGGCAACTCGTCCCAGACCAGGCCGGTGAACCCCGGGCCACCCGGCCCCGGGGGCGGCTGCGGCTGTGCCCCTTGCTCAGCCAGCGCAGCGCTGGTGGCTTGACGTGCGCTCTGTCCCTGCGGCACCACTACGAACACCTCGACGAGGACGTTCTTCCCCTGGACGTTTGCGACGCCGGTGGCCGAGGCCGTCCGCTGCGCGGCGGTCGCAGACGCCGGGAGGGCGGCAAGGAAGGCGGTGGCGAGCGTGAGGACGAGCGATCGGCGAAGCATGCGATCGCCATACCCGGGACGGCCGGGTATGTCACCCAATTGCGGGTGTCAGTCGCCCCAGTGGGCGCGCACCCGCTTGCCCCTCGGGCCGCTGCATCGCAGGCGCACGATCGCTTCGCTCCCGCCCACCACGCAGCGCCAGCGGCGCACGCGCGTGACCCGGCAGAAATCGTTCTGCTCGTTGCAGTCTCGGCCTTCGATCACCCGCCGCCAGCGCCGGACGAGGGTGCGCGCGAAGTAGCACGTGACGCGCTCGCCCGTGACCGTGGCATTCGTGAATCCGACGCTCACCTTGCCGCAGGGCTTTGCCGATGCTGGAGCGGCCGGCAGCGCGAATGCGACCAAGGTCAAAGCGGCGACGGCGAGAAGGCTCAGGCGACGCATGGGCGCGGCATCCTAACTCGCCTGATGTATCGGCCTCACCAGTACCTCGTTGACGTCCACGTGCGGGGGTTGGGTGAGGGCGAACATCACCGCCCGGGCGACGTCGTCGGGGTCGAGCGCGCCACTCGGGCGGTTCTCGAAGAACGGCGTGTCGACCGCGCCGGGCTCGATCAGTGTCACCTTGATGTCGGTGTCGGCCACCTCCTGACGCAGCGCCTCTCCCATCGCCGTGACCGCGAACTTCGTGGCCGAGTAGAGCGAGCCCGGCAGCGAGCGCCGGCCGGCGACCGAACTGGTGAGCAGGAGGTGCCCGCGACCCTCCCGCTTGAAGTGCCCGAGCGAGGCCCGGATCGAGAGAGCGGCGCCCAGCACGTTCGTGTCGATCATCGATTTCCAGAACTCGACCGACTCCTCGAGGAAGCCCCGTTTCGC
>Ga0081538_10004663_pt1 | contig 12570 bp, 11 predicted proteins | sample TabmetS5T2R1_FD_71022 | JGI IMG/M metagenome (GOLD analysis project Ga0081538, IMG submission 71022) | Tabebuia heterophylla rhizosphere microbial communities from the University of Puerto Rico - S5T2R1 | ecosystem: Host-associated > Plants > Roots > Rhizosphere ...
AGGTGGACAGGTCGGCCTTGACCGCGAACACCTCGGCGCCGCCCCCGGCCAGGGCCGACTCGGCCTCGGCCAGCTCGTCGTCCTCGGCGTTGATGATGACGTCGAAGCCGTGCTCGACGAACTGGCGCGCCAGCTCCAGCCCGATCCCGCTCGACGCCCCGGTCACCAGGGCCAGCTCCCGCATGTGGACACCACTTCCCGCTCGACAGCTCGCAACCGGGTGGCGCTACCACATCCCACGGCGTCGGTAACCGCCTCCGCCGCAGGTTGACACTGACTATCTACAGCCTCTAGATTGTCACTGTCAATCTAGGATGGGCCGAGGGAGCCGACCGTGACGGCGTCGCGAACCAGCCGGGCCAACCCGACCTACTACGACGGCGACCTGCGCCGGGACCTGCTCGACGCGGCCCTGGAGCTGATCGACCGGGAGGGCCCGTCGGCGGTCAGCCTGCGGGAGGTGGCCCGACGGGTCGGGGTGTCCCATGCCGCGCCGGCCAACCACTTCCCCGACAAGGCGGCCCTGTTCACCGCCATCGCCGTCGAGGGCTTCGAGCGGCTGGCCGCGGCCATCACCGCCGCCGTCGACCAGGCCGGCCCGGAGGCCACCGCCGGCCAGCGGCTGCGGGCCGCCGGCCGGGCCTACAGCGGCTTCGCCGTCACCCACCCGGCCCACTTCGCCGTCATGTGGCAGCGCGACCTGCTCCACCGCGACGACCCGGCCCTGGCCGCGGCCGGCCAGGCCACCTTCGAGCTGCTGCTGGCCGGGGTCGGCGACGTCCAGGCCGAGGGGTGGGCGGCCGGCGCCGACCCGCGGACCGTGGCCTACCTGGCCTGGTCGGTCGTGCACGGCCTGGCCGCCCTGTGGCTGGGCGGCTCCCTGGAGGACGACCAGCGCCCCTTCGACGAGATCGCCGGCGAGGTCGCCGCCCTCCTCGGCCGGTCCCTCGCCCCCCGACCCGACCCGGACCCCGACCCGCCGCCGGACCCCGACCCGCCGCCGGACCCCGACCCGCCTGCCGGCGCCTGAGCTCGAGAGGAGCCCGCCATGCACGCCCGCGACCACCACCGTCCCATCCAGGCCCGGCCCCGGCCGGCCGATCCCCGCCTGCGGGTCGGCGACGCCGAGCGGAGCCAGGTGATCGACCAGCTCGCCGACCACCACGCCGCCGGCCGCCTCACCCTCCCCGAGTTCGAGGACCGCATGGCCGCGGCCTGGGCCGCCCAGACCGGCGCCGACCTCGAGCCCCTGGTCCGCGACCTCCCGGCCCCGGCCCGACCAGCCCGGCGGTCACCGCCGGCCCGCCGCCCCCTCCTGGACGACCAGGTCAGGACCTACCTGGCCGTGATGGCCCTGCTCTGGCTCATCTGGCTGGTCACCGGCGCCAACTACCCCTGGCCCATCTGGCCGATGCTGGGTTGGGGCATCGGCGTGGCCAGCCAGGCCGGCCGCGCCCGGGTGGCCCGCTGACGCCGAGCCCTCAGCCCGGGCCGGACAGGAACGTGCGCAGCTCGGCGGCCAGGGCCTCGGGGGCTTGCTCGGCCATGTGGTGGCCGGAGTCGATGGGGGCGCCGCGGAGGTCGGTGGTCCAGGGGCGCCAGACGGCGAGGACGTCGCCGTAGAGGTCGGCCAGGTCGTCGCCGGTGGCCCACAGGACCAGGGTGGGGCAGGCGACGCGGCGGCCGGCGCGGCGGTCCTCGTCGTCGTGGCGGCGGTCGAGGCCGAGGCCGGCGCGGTAGTCCTCCATCATGGCGTGGACGGTGGCCGGGTCGTGGATGGCCCGGCGGTAGTCGGCGTAGGCCTCGGCCCCCATGGGCTCGGGCCCGTCCTGGTACCAGGCGTCGGGGTCGGCGCCGATCACCCGCTCGGCCCGCTTGGCCGTCTGGCCGTAGAAGAACCAGTGCCACCAGGCGGCCGCGAAGCGGGCGTCGCAGCGGGCCAGGGCCTCGCCGATGGGCACGGCGTCCAGCACGGCCAGGGCGGTCACGGCCGCCGGGTGGTCGAGGGCGGCGCGCAGGGCGACGTAGGCGCCGCGGTCGTGGCCGACCACGGCGAAGCGCTCGTGGCCGAGGGCGGCCATCAGGGCCAGGCAGTCGCCGGCCATGGCCCGCTTGGAGTAGGGGCGGTGGTCGGCGGTGGTGGGCGGCTTGGACGACTCGCCGTAGCCGCGCAGGTCGGGGCAGACGACGGTGTGCTCCCGGGCCAGCAGCGGGGCGACCCGGTGCCAGGTGGCGTGGGTCCGGGGGTGGCCGTGGAGCAGCAGCACGGCCGGCCCCGACCCGCCGTGGCGGACCCGCAGCACCGCCTCCCCCACGTCGACCCGCTCCAGGGCGAACCCCTCGAACACGGCGCACCTCCCGCTGATGGGCGGAGAGCCTACCGCCTGACCGTACCGGCCGCGGGCTACCCTTGACCGATGCGTGTCTTCCTGGTCGACGGCACCTACGAGCTGTTCCGCCACTTCTACGGGGTCCCGCCCCACCGCACCGCCGAGGGGGCCGAGGTGGCCGCCACCCGGGGGGTGCTCTGGTCCATGCTGCGGCTGCTCGAGCAGGGCGTCACCCACCTGGGGGTGGCCACCGACCACGTCATCGAGTCGTTCCGCAACGACCTGTGGCCCACCTACAAGTCGTCGGCCGGGCTCGACCCCCGGCTGCTGGGCCAGTTCGGGCTCCTGGAGGTGGCCCTGGAGGCGATGGGGGTGGTCGTCTGGCCCATGGTCGAGCTGGAGGCCGACGACGCCCTGGCCGGCGCGGCCGCGGTCGCCGCCGACGACCCCAGGGTCGAGCAGGTGGTGATCTGCACCCCCGACAAGGACCTGGGCCAGTGCGTCCGCGGCGCCCGGGTGGTGCAGCTGGACCGGCGCAACATGGTCGTCTACGACGAGGCCCGGGTCGCGGCCAAGTTCGGCGTCGGCCCCCGGTCCATCCCCGACTACCTGGCCCTGGTCGGCGACAGCGCCGACGGCTACCCCGGCCTGCCCGGCTGGGGGGCCAGGTCGGCCGCGACCGTGCTCGCCCACTACGGCCACATCGAACAGGTCCCCGACGCCGCCGGCAGCTGGGCGGTGCCGCTGCGCAACCGCCCGGCCCTGGCCGCCACCCTGCGGGACCGGCGCCGGGAGGCGATGCTGTTCAAGGACCTGGCCACCCTGCGGGTCGACCGGTCCCTGCTCGGCGACGTCGACGACCTGCGCTGGACCGGCCCCACCCCGCTCTTCGCCGAGGTGTGTGACCGCATCGACGCCAGCTCCCTCGCCAGGCGGGCGGCGGCGGTGGCCGCTCAGGTGGTCCGGCCGGATTGACACGGCCCGCAACTGCGGTGCAGCGTGCCCTCATGCAGAGCAGGCAACAGCCGACCGAGCCCGGCACGGCCAGCGCGGAGCAGTTCCGGCTGCTGGTCGAGGCCGTCAAGGACTACGCCATCTTCCTGCTCGACCCGAGCGGCCGGGTGGTGAGCTGGAACGCGGGCGCCGAGCGGATCAAGGGCTACACGGCCGAGGAGGTCCTCGGCCAGCACTTCTCCCGGTTCTACGAGCCCGACGACGTCGCCGCCGGGCTCCCGGCCCGGATGCTGGCCCGGGCCGCCACCGAGGGCCGGTCCCAGGGGCGGGGCTGGCGGGTCCGCAAGGACGGCGGCCGCTTCTACGCCCACGTGACCGTGACCGCCCTGTTCGACGGCCAGGGGCAGTTGAGCGGCTACGCCAAGATCACCCAGGACGTGACCGCCGATCTGGAGGCCGAGCGGACCCACCGCGACCGCGAGTACCAGCTGGCCCAGGCCCAGGCGGTCGCCCAGCTGGGCAGCTTCGAGTGGGCCCTGGCCGGCGGCCAGGTGAGCTGGAGCCCGGAGCTGTGCCGGATCCTCGGCCTCGACCCGGACGACTGCCGGGGCACGCTGGAGGGGCTGCTGGGCCAGATCCACCCCGACGACCGCGCCCAGGCGGCCGCCACCCTGCGCCGGGCCGCGGCCGAGGGGACCTCGTTCCGCATGCAGGTCCGGATCCTGCGGCCGACCGGCGAGCTGCGGGTCCTGTCCAGCTGGGGCAGCGTCACCCTCGACGAGCAGGGACGACCGGCGCGGCTGCTGGGCGTCTGCCAGGACATCACCGACTGGCACGAGCGCGAGGCCCAGCTGGTCGAGGCCGAGGCCCAGGCCGAGCTGTCCCGACGCCTGCAGAGCGGGCTGCTGCCCAGCCTGTCGCTGCCCGACGCGGCCCTGGAGCTGCAGACCCGCTACCGGCCCGGGCAGGAGCGGGCCCTGCTCGGCGCCGACCTGTACGACGCCCTGGCGCTGGAGGACGGCACCGTCGCCCTGCTGATCGGCGACGTCGCCGGGCACGGCCCGGCCGAGGCCGCCGTCGGGGTCGCCCTGCGGTCGGCCTGGCGGGCGCTGGTGCTCACCGACCACGGCCCCGACGACCTCCTGGACGGCCTGGACAAGGTCCTGGGCTGCAACCGGCAGTCGGACGAGCTGTTCGCCACCGTCTGCTGCTGCTGGATCGACCCCGGCCGCGACCGGGTCACCGTGGCCCTGGCCGGCCATCCCCCGCCGCTGCTGGCCCACGCCGGGCAGGTGCGGGTCCTGCAGGTCCCGGCCGGGCCGGCGCTGGGCATCTACGACCGGCGCTACCCGTGGGAGGCGGGCGTGGTCGAGGTCGAGGGGCCGTGGACGCTGCTGTGCTACACCGACGGGCTGGTCGAGGGCCGCCGCGTCCCCGGGTCGGTGGAGCGGTTCGGGATCGAGGCCATGGCCGAGGCCACCGCCAGGCTGCTCGGGACCACCACCGGGCTCGACGAGCTCCTCGACCGCCTCCTCGACCTGGTCCTCGAGGCCAACGGCGGTGACCTGTCCGACGACGTGGCCATCCTCTGCCTGTCCCGCCCCGGCCCGGAGGCGGGTGGCGGCGGTGGCTGACGCCACCACCCGGCCCACCCGGCGGCCGGAGTCGGCCCGGATCGCGCTGCCCCGCAGCCCGGCCAGCGTCGGCGCGGCCCGCCGCTTCATCCGGGACCGGGCCTCGGCCTGGTCGTTCCCGGCGCCGGCCAGCGACCAGCTCGTCCTGATCGGCTCGGAGCTGGTCACCAACGCCGTGCTGCACGCCCGGACCGAGCTGACCCTGATCCTGGAGCGCTCCGACCACCGGGTCCGGATCAGCGTCAAGGACCACTCGCTGGCCCCGGCCACCCTGCGTCACTACCGGCCCGACGCCCTCACCGGCCGGGGGCTGGGGGTGGTGGCCGCCCTCAGCGACACCTGGGGGATCAGCGCCGCCTCCGACGGCAAGGTCGTCTGGGCCGAGCTGGACACCGGCGACCACGCCCCCGCCGCCGCCGATGCCGGGCGCGCCCGTCTTCGGCGGTGGCCCGAGCTGGGCCCCGCCCCCTCGACCCCCCCGGCCGGCGTCCCCGACGCCCACCCGGTCCGGTTCGTCGGCGTGCCGGTCGACGGCTACCTGGAGCTGCAGGCCCACAACGACGCCCTGTTCCGCGAGCTGGAGCTGATCAGCATCGAGCTGGAGCGCGACGACGGCGCCGCCGTGGCCGCCCCCCTGGCCGACCTCGTCGACCAGCTCTACCGGCGCTTCCGCGGCCAGCGCGACAGCTACCGCGACGTCGTCGCCGCCGCCCGGGCCCGCGGGGAGCCCACCGTCGACCTGGAGACGACCGCCAGCCCGGCCAGCGTGGGCCCGGCCCGCGGCTACCTGGAGCTGCTGGAGCAGTCCGACGAGCTGTGCCGCACCGGCGTCCTCCTCACCCCCGAGCCGACGGCCGCCGTCCGCGTCCTGCGCCGCTGGTTCGTCGACCAGATGGCCGCCCAGCTCCTCCACGGCGCCCCTCCGACCGCCCCGGCAGCACGAAGCTGACGCGCGAGCCCTAGCCGGGCCGGCGGGCGTGGAACACGATCCGCGACCCGGCCCGGACCCGGGGCGGCTCGAACCCGGCCGCCTCCAGCCGCCGGCCCAGGGTGGCCGGGTCGACCACGGTCTTGTTGTCGCCGAGGTGGATGAGGCGGAACTTGAGGCCCCGGCCCGGGTTGTCGGAGCCGCAGAACACGCCGCCGGGGGCCAGGACCCGGTGGACCTCGGTGAACAGGCGGTCCTGGAGCTCGGGGCGGGGCAGGTGGTGGAGCATGGTCAGGCAGACCACGGCGCTGAAGCTGGCCCCGGGGAACGGCATGGCGGTGGCGTCGCCCTGCACCACCCGGGCCGCGGGCACCTGGTCGCGGGCGACCACGGCCAGGCGGGCGTCGAGCTCGAGGGCGGTCAGGTCGGGGGCGACGCCGGCCAGGACCTCGGTGGTGAGCCCGGGCCCGGGGCCGAGCTCCAGCACCCGGCCGCCCAGGTCGGTGCCCTCGAGCACGGCCGGCACCAGGCTGGCCCGCACCAGCCGGGCCCAGCCCGGGCTGGCGCAGTAGTACCGGTGGAACCGGTTCACGCCGCTCCTCCCATCCCGCGGCAGCGTGTCACACCAGACCCAGGGCCCGGTAGCGGCGGCGGCGCTCGCGGTAGCGGGCCGCCGGGTCGGCGCCGAGCAGCCCGCCCAGCTCGGCCTCGAGCACGGCCCCGACCCGGCCCAGGAACGCCTCGCCCTCGTCGGCGGCGTCGGGGCGCTCGGCGACGACCCGGTCGACGATCCCGGCGGCCCGGAGGGCGGCCACCCCGACCCCCTGGTGCTCGGCGACCTCGTCGGCCCGGGCGGTGGTGCGGTAGAGCACGGCCGAGGCGCCTTCGGGGGGCAGCGGCGACAGCCAGGCGTGCTCGGCCGCCACCACCCGGTCGGTGGGCAGGAAGGCCAGGGCCCCGCCGCCGGCCCCCTCGCCGAGCAGCAGGCACAGGGTCGGGGCGGCCACGGTGACCAGGTCGGTCAGGCAGCGGGCGATCTCGCCGGCCAGCCCGCCCTCCTCGGCCTCCCGGGACAGGTCGGCCCCGCCCGTGTCCACCACCGTCACCAGGGGCAGGTCCAGCTCGGTGGCGATGCGGATGCCGCGGCGGGCCGCCCGCAGCCCGGCCGGCCCCAGCGGCTGGTGGCGCCGCTGACGGTGCCGGTCCTGGCCGAGGAGGACGCAGGGGGCGGCCCCGAAGCGGCACAGGGCCAGCAGCACCCCCGGGTCGAGCTCGCCGGCGGCCGTGCCCCGCAGCCGGGTCACGTCCCCGGCCACCGACCGGAGCAGGTCCCGGACCCCGGGGCGCTCGGCACGCCGCGAGCGCCGGATCGACTCGGCCACCGGGGCCGCCGGCACGGGGTCGTCGGCGGGCGGGGCGGCCGGCGGGGACGGGCGGCGGGGGGCGCAGAGCACGTCCAGGACGCGGGCGGCCACCCCGGCCAGCTCGGCGGGGGCCACGACGGCGTCGACCAGGCCCTTGGCCTGGAGGTTCTCGGCCACCTGGACCCCGGGCGGGAACGGCTGGCCGTGCAGGGCCTCGTACACCCGCGGCCCGAGGAAGCCGATCAGGGCGCCCGGCTCGGCCGCGGTCACGTGCCCCAGCGACCCCCAGGAGGCGAGCACCCCGCCGGTGGTGGGGTGGCGCAGGTACACCAGGTAGGGCAGCCCGGCCGAGCGGTGGTCGGCGATGGCCGCGGCCACCTTGACCATCTGCAGGAAGGCCACCGTGCCCTCCTGGAGGCGGGTCCCGCCCGAGGCCGGCGCGGCCAGCAGGGGCAGGCGCTCGCGGGTGGCCCGCTCCACGGCCCGGACCAGCCGCTCGCCGGCGGCGACGCCGATCGAGCCGGCCAGGAAGCCGAACTCGGAGGCGATCACCGCCACCGGACGGCCGCGCAGCCGGCCCGACCCGGTGACGACGGACTCGTCCCGCCCCGTCCGCTCCCTGGCCGTGGCCAGGGCGGCGGCGTAGGCGGGGTCGGCGTCGGCCGGCGCGGCCGCCGGCTCGTCCCAGCCACGCCACGACCCGGGGTCGACCAGCGCGTCGATCAGCTCGGCGGCGCCGGGCCGGTCCGGCCCGGGCCGGCCGCCGGTCCCCGCTCCTGCCATCGCTCCCCCGGCTGGGCTAGCCTTTCCTCCCGGCACATGATCGGGCTTGCCGGCGGCGGGCGCGAGGACGGCGGCGAACGGAGGCCCCGATGAGCGGTCCCACCATCCCGGCGGCGGGCGACCGCCTGCTCCCGCCGCTGGCCGACCCGGGCGACCGGGAGGCGGTCCGCTTCGGCCCGCGCGCCCTCACCTACCGCGAGCTGGCCGGCGTGGCCGCCCACCTGGCCGGCGTGGTCGCCTCCGGGCCGCGGGTGGCCGTCTGGGCCACGCCGGCGCTGGAGACCTGCGCGGCCGTGGTCGGCGCCCTGGCCGCCGGCGTCCCGGTGGTCCCGGTCAACCCCAAGGCCGGCGAGCGCGAGCTGGCCCACATCGTCGCCGACAGCGCCCCGTCACTTGTGCTGACCGCCCCCGGGGACGAGCTGCCCGGGCCGCTGGCCGGCGTGCCCCGCCACGAGGTCGACCTGTCGGCCCGGGCCGGCGGGCCGCCGCCCGAGCCGCCGCCGGAGGCGCCGGCGGTGATCGTCTACACCTCGGGCACGACCGGTCCGCCCAAGGGCGTGGTCCTGCCCCGGCGGGCGATCTCCTCCAACCTGGACGCCCTGGCCACCGCCTGGGAGTGGACCGGCGACGACGTCCTCGCCCACGCCCTGCCCCTGTTCCACGTCCACGGCCTGATCCTGGGGGTGCTGGGGCCGCTGCGGCTGGGCGGGAGCGTCCACCACCTGGGCCGCTTCTCGTCGCCGGCGGTGGCCGCCGAGCTGGCCGGGCCGGCCACGATGCTGTTCGGCGTCCCCACCATGTACCACCGCCTGGCCGCCGACGCCGAGGCCGACCCCGAGGTGGCCGCCGGGCTGTCGCGGGCCCGGCTGCTGGTCTCCGGGTCGGCGGCGCTGCCGGCCACCGACCACGAGCGGATCGCGGCCGCCTGCGGGCAGCGGGTGGTGGAGCGCTACGGCATGACCGAGACGCTGATGAACTGCGCCGTCCGGGCCGCCGGCGACCGCCGGCCGGGGACGGTCGGGCCGCCCCTGGACGGGGTCGAGGTGCGGCTGGTCGACGACGACGGCGCCACCATCGAGGGCGGCGACGACGAGACCGTCGGCGAGATCCTGGTCCGGGGGCCGAACCTGTTCCTCGAGTACCTCAACCGCCCCGACGCCACCGCCGAGGCCGTCCGCGACGGCTGGTTCCACACCGGGGACGTGGCCGTGCGCGCCCCCGACGGCTACATCCGGATCGTCGGGCGCCGCTCGGTCGACCTCATCAAGTCGGGCGGCTACAAGATCGGCGCCGGCGAGATCGAGAACGCCCTGGTCGAGCACCCGGGGGTGGCCGAGGCGGCGGTGACCGGCGAGCCCGACCCCGACCTGGGCGAGCGGATCGTGGCCTGGGTCGTCCCGGCCGGTGCCCGGCCGCCCGAGCGGGAGCTGATCGACCACGTGGCCCGCCTCCTCAGCCCCCACAAGCGCCCCCGGGAGGTGCGCTGGCTGGACCGGCTGCCCCGCAACGACATGGGCAAGGTCGTGAAGCGGGACCTCAAGGCCTGAGCGGCGTCCTCAGCCGAGGGCGACCACGAACACCAGCCACAGCACCACCGGGGCGACCAGCGTGACCAGGGCGCCGTAGGCCACCAGCTGGCGGAAGAAGCGGCCCTTGTCGACGCTCTCGGGGGCGTTGGCCAGCACCAGGGCGCCGTTGGTGGAGAACGGGCTGACGTCGACGATGGTCGAGGACACGGCGAAGGCGGCGATGAAGCCGACCGGGCTGACCCCGGTCCCGGCCTGCAGGAACGGCACGGCCAGGGGGATCAGCGAGCCGAGGACGGCGGTCGAGGAGGCGAAGGCGGACACGACCGCGCCGATGAAGCAGAGCAGCAGCGCCACCAGCAGCGGCGAGGCCAGGTCGGCGACGCTCTCGCCGACGTAGTCGATGGTGCCCATCTCGTCCAGCACCCCGACGTAGGTGCCGACCCCGGTGATCAGCAGGATCTCGGGCCAGGGGACCTGCCCGACGGCCCCCTTCTGCAGCTGCGGGGCGATCAGGGTCAGGGCCAGGCCGATGGTGATGGCCACGAACCCGATGTCGAGCTCGAAGAACAGGGTCAGGGCGGCCAGGGTCAGGATCCCGGCCACCGTCAGGAGCTGGTAGGGCCGCGACGGCGGCGGCCGGTCGTCGGCGGGCGGCTCGGGCGGCTGCTCCCGCGGCCCCCGCTCCAGCTCCCGCTCCTCGGTGCGGGCCTCCATCTCGGCGTCGCCGTGGGCCTGGGCGGCCTGCTGTGGGGAGGCGGCCAGCACGCGGGGGCGGCCCTCGGAGGTGGGCCGGCCGTCGCCGGGGTCGCCGGCCGCGGCGGCGCCGGCCGGGCCCTGGGTCGTCTCGACCCGGCGGCGGAGCAGGTCGCGGCCGCCGAGGACGACGAACAGCAGCACGGCCACGCCCAGGTTGGCGAACAGGCTGGCCAGGAAGGTGGCCACCTCGTTGAGGGGCAGCCCGGCCTCCTCCACGACCCCGTTGGTGATGCCGCCGTAGATGCTGATCGGGGAGAACCCGCCGGCCTGGGCCCCGTGGATCACCATCAGCCCCATCAGCAGCGGGCTGATCTGGTACTGGGCGGCGAAGCCGAGCGCGATCGGGGCGATGATGGCCACCGCCCCCGGGCTGACCGCCCCCACGGCGGTGAGCGCGGCGGCGAGCCCGAACATGATCCAGGGCATGGCCCCGATCCGCCCCCGCACGGCCCGCACGGCCAGGTCCACCAGCCAGTCGACGGTGCCGTTGTTCTGGGCGACGGCGAACAGGTAGGTGATCCCGACCAGGGTCAGGAACAGGTCGCTGGGGAACCCGGCGATGATGTCGTCGCTGGACTGGTCGGCGACCAGCGTCCCGACCAGGAAGGCGGCGGCGAAGGCGAGCACCCCGATGTTGACCGGCAGCAGGGTGGCGACGACGAAGATCAGCCCGAGCACCAGGATCGAGACGAGCTCCGGTGACATCCCCACTGGCCCCTCTGCCGCGGTCGCGTCGACGGCCCATCCATACCCTGGCGGCTCCCCGGTGACACCCGCCCGAGATCGTCTAGTGTTGGCGGGGTAGCCCGGCGGATGTGATGGAGGCGAGCAGCGTGGCCGTGCGGAGCCGTTCCCCCCAGCGACCCGACGACCTGGTGGTCGAGGTCACCGAGGCGGACGCCGGGGCGGTGGCGGCGGCGGTGGAGCGGGCCCGGGCCGCCGGCGGGCGCTGGGCGGCGGCCTCGGCCCTGGAGCGGTCGGCGGCGCTCGGCGACGCCGCCGACGCCCTGGCCGGCGCGGCCGGCGAGGTGACCGACCTGATGGTCCGGGAGGTGGGCAAGCCGGTCACCGAGGCGGCCGCCGAGACCGGCCGCGGCGTCGGCATCCTGCGCTACTACGCCCAGCAGGCCCTCGACCCCGACGGCGAGACCTACCCGGGACCGGGCCCGGCGGCGCTGCTGCTGGCCCGCCGCCGGCCCCGCGGGGTGGCCGGGATGATCACCCCCTGGAACTTCCCGGTGGCCATCCCGCTGTGGAAGGCGGCTCCGGCCCTGGCCTTCGGCAACGCGGTCGTGCTCAAGCCGTCGCCGGAGGCGACCGGCGTCGCCCTGCGCCTGGCCGAGCTGCTCGCCCCGGCCCTGCCCGACGACCTGCTCCAGGTCGTGCCCGGCGGCCCCGAGACCGGCCAGGCCCTGGTGGAGGCGGTGGACTGCGTCTCGTTCACCGGCTCGGTGGCCGTCGGCCGCCAGGTGGCCCTGGCCGCCACCGGGCTGGGCATCCCCAGCCAGGCCGAGATGGGCGGCCTCAACGCCGCCATCGTGCTCCCCGACGCCGACCCGGAGCGGGCCGCCGGGGTGGTGGCCGCGGCGGCCATGGGCTACGCCGGCCAGAAGTGCACCGCCACCAGCCGGGCGGTCGTGGTCGGCGACCCCGGCCCCTTCACCGAGGCCCTGGTCGCGGCCGTGCGCGGCCTGGCCGTGGGCGACCCGGCCGAGCCGTCCACGGTGGTCGGTCCGGTCATCACCGAGCCGGCCCGGCGCCGGGTGGTGGAGGCGGCCACCGAGGCCGCCGCCGGCGGCGGGCGGCTGCTGACCGGCGGCCAGGCCGGCGACGGGGACGGCTGGTTCGTGGCCCCGACCCTGGTCGACGGCCTCGCCCCCGACGCCCGCCTGGCCCAGGAGGAGGTGTTCGGCCCGATCGCCGTGGTCCTGGCCGTGGCCGACGAGGACGAGGCGGTGGCGGTGGCCAACGGGGTCCGCTACGGCCTGGCCGGCTCGGTGTTCACCCGCGACCTGGACCGGGCCCTGCGCCTGGCCGCCCGGCTCGACACCGGCCTGATCCGGGTCAACGCCCCCACCTCGGGGGTGGACTACCTGGCCCCGTTCGGGGGCGAGAAGGACTCCAGCTTCGGCCCCCGCGAGCAGGGCAAGGCGGCCAGGGACTTCTACACCTCGACCCGGACCATCACCATCCTCCCCCAGGAGGGATGAGCCGATGGCGCTGTGGCGGCTGCTGGTCGACGGTGCGGTCCGCCTGGCCCGCGGCCCGGCCTCCGACCGCCCCGCCGAGCTG
>Ga0081538_10004664_pt1 | contig 12568 bp, 8 predicted proteins | sample TabmetS5T2R1_FD_71022 | JGI IMG/M metagenome (GOLD analysis project Ga0081538, IMG submission 71022) | Tabebuia heterophylla rhizosphere microbial communities from the University of Puerto Rico - S5T2R1 | ecosystem: Host-associated > Plants > Roots > Rhizosphere ...
TTATCAGAGTTTCGTACAAGCCATGGGCTGAATCCACAGTCCATGGTTTTTTTTTGGTATCGTGAACGCGCTCGCCGTGGGGAGCCATGAAAGGGGAGAGGGTGAGATGATCGTCGTGATGAAAGCGGGGGCTACAGAGGACGAAGTCGGTGCGGTAATCGGTCGCATTAAGGATCTGGGGTTCACGCCGCATGTGAGCCAGGGGGTTGAGCGCTGCGTCATCGGCTGTATCGGGGATGAGCGCACGAAGCCGCGTTTACAGTCCTTAGAGGCCATGGCTGGCGTTGAAAACGTCGTGCCCATCTTGAAACCTTACAAATTGGCCAGTCGGCAGGTGAAGATGACGCGCACCGTGCTCAACGTGGACGGGGTGCAGATCGGCGGGGATCACGTGGTCGTCGCCGCCGGGCCCTGCTCCGTCGAAACCCGTGAGCAAGTCATGGAGACCGCTGTGGCCGTCCAGTCGTCTGGCGCCAAGCTGCTGCGTGGCGGTGCCTTCAAGCCACGCAGCTCCCCCTACTCGTTCCAAGGCATGGGCGAGGACGGCTTGAAGCTGCTGGTGGAGGCCAAGGCGGTCACCGGCCTGCCCATTGTCACCGAGGTGATGGCGCCGGAGGACGTCGATCTCGTCGCGTCACACGCCGATGTGCTGCAGATTGGCACGCGCAATGCCCAGAATTTCCCGCTCCTGAAGCGCGTGGGCAAGAGCACCAAACCGGTGTTCCTGAAACGTGGCATGGCGTCGACGATCCAGGAATTTCTGATGGCGGCGGAGTATATTTTAACTGAAGGGAACCCCAATGTGATCCTGTGTGAGCGAGGTATCCGCACCTTCGAGACCGCGACCCGCTTCACGCTGGACCTGAGCGCCGTCCCGGTGCTCAAAGAGGAGAGCCATCTCCCCGTCTTCGTGGATCCAAGCCACAGTAGTGGCCACTGGCGGTATGTGGCGCCGATGGCCCTGGCAGCCATTGCCGCAGGAGCCGATGGCTTGTTAGTGGAAGTTCATCCGCGTCCGGCGGAAGCCTTGTGCGATGGCCCGCAAGCGCTGAAGCCCGACACCTTCCAGGCGATGATGGATAGCCTGGTGAAAGTCGCCGAGGCAATCGGGCGCAAGGCCTTATAGGTGCTATGGCCGATCGCGTTGAGATGCAGCAGATCTTCGGTCCGCACGGCTTGCTGGCACAGGCGCTCCCCAATTACGAGGAGCGCCCCCAGCAAGTGGCGATGAGCCAACGTGTCTGGGACGCCTTACACGAGCGGCAGACCCTGCTTGTCGAAGCCGGCACCGGTACCGGCAAGACCCTGGCCTACCTCATCCCGGCCATTCTGAGCGGGCTCAAGGTGGTGGTGTCGACCGGCACGAAAAATCTGCAGGAACAAATCTTCTCGAAGGACATCCCCTTCTTGCAGCAGGTGCTGCCGCGTCGATTCAGCGCCGCCTATATGAAGGGGCGCCAGAATTACCTCTGCCTCTGGCGTTTGCAGCGACTCCGGCAACAGCCGGTGCTGCCGGGCTTGGTGGATCGCGTCTGGCTCCAGCGCCTCGAGCATTGGGCCGAGGACACGGCCACCGGCGACCGCGCGGAGCTCGCTGACCTGCCGGACGATGCGTTCGTGTGGGGTGAGCTCTGTACGACCAGCGAGTCCTGCCTAGGCCAGCGGTGCGAGTTCTACAACCGCTGTTTCATCACGCGCATGCGCCAGGAAGCGGCGGCCGCCGATCTCGTCATCGTCAACCATCATCTCTTCTTCGCCGACCTCGCGCTCAAAGACTCCTCCTATGGTGAAGTGATCCCGCGTTACGACGCCGTCATTTTCGATGAGGCGCATCACCTGGAAGAGGTGGCGACCCAACACTTCGGGATCGGCGTCAGCAACTACCGCGTCGAGGAACTGATGCGCGACACTGAGCGCGAACTGCGGGCCCTGACGTGGGAGGTGGCCTCCCTGGGTCAGACCCTCAACCAGCTGCTGCAACGGAGTGGAGCCCTGTTTCGTCTCCTGGACGGTCGTGGCGAGCGCCAGCGGTTGGCGGCTGCCCATGCCCCCAAAGGCTTTGCCAACGCCGCTGGGGATCTCGTCGATAGCCTGACCCTGCTCGGCACCCAGCTCGGCAACGTGCAGGATCCCACGGAGGGCATTATCTCCTGCGCGCAACGCGCCACCGTGCTGGCAGCAGAGGTGGAATTTGTGTGTGCCCCGGAGAACCCCGGCTATGTGCACTGGGTCGAACAGCGTGGCCGCGGCATTTTCCTCCAGGCGTGCCCCATCGACGTCGCCGAGGAATTGCACGAGCGCTTATTCCGTCACGGCCGTCCGCTGATCCTGACCTCCGCGACGCTGTCGACCGGCCGGACATTTGACTTCATCAAGAGCCGCCTGGGCATCCCCGAGGCCGAGGAGTTGCTGCTGGATTCGCCCTTTGAGTATGCCAGCCAGACCGTTCTCTATCTGCCTGCCATGCTGCCCGATCCGCGTGCGTCCGATTTCATCGAGGCGGCCGCCGAGGCGATCCGCCAACTGCTGCAACTCACCGACGGGCGCGCCTTCGTGCTCTTCACCAGCTTTCGCATGATGCACGCGGTGTATGCACGGCTGGTCGATGACCTCCCCTACACCTGTCTGCGCCAGGGAGATGCCCCGAAGAGCGTGCTGTTAGATGAGTTCAGAACGGACCTGCACTCGGTGTTGTTTGCGACCAGCAGTTTCTGGCAAGGGGTAGATGTCCAGGGTGAGGCCCTGAGCTGCGTCATTATCGACAAGCTCCCCTTTGCGGTCCCCAGCGAGCCGCTTGTCGAAGCGCGTATCGAAGCGATCCGCGAGGCCGGCGGCAATCCGTTTCTCGATTATCAGGTGCCCGCCGCCATCATCACCCTCAAACAGGGCCTCGGCCGCCTGATCCGCACCAAGCAGGACCGGGGGGTCTTAGCCATCCTCGATAGCCGTCTGCGCCAGAGACCGTATGGTCGCCTCTTCCTCGCCAGTCTCCCGCCTTGCCCGACGACGCACGATCTCAGAGCGGTTGCCGCCTTTATGGCGCCCGGCAGGGGCACCCCTGAGGGGGCTGGCGACGACGGCTGTCCCACCGAGGGCCGGTGATACCGGCCTCCGCATCGAGCCCGCGGGAGAGGTTTCCTTTTGACAAGCCTCCGGGATTTTGGTAAGGTGAAAATCTACTTTGGCCTCGACTCCTGCCCCTGTCGGACAAGGGCTGAGGCGGCTTTCCTGTGTTCCACTCCCGGGTTTGCGTCACAGGCCTCCGGTCACGCGATGGGCAACCGACCTTCCTCCCCTCCTCCGGGGAGAGTGTGGGAGAGGACAATCGTGGGTCGTTGGCGCTCCGAGGGTACAAATCGGCCGGGCGCCGATGGGACGACCCAGCCCCTAAACACGCTGATGTGGCGGCGACACCTCGCTCCGTACATTCGTCACGACCTCTGGCTCGTCTCACTCTGTCTCGTCACGCTCTATGGCTGCACGGGGGCACACCGTCAGGGAGTCCAGGTTGAGCCCGCCAGAGAGCATTACACCCGGGCGCTGCAGTATCTCTCCCTGGGGGCTGGTGAGCCGGCCATCAAAGAGCTGAACGACGCGGTGAAGCTCGAGCCGACGAACGCGGAGTTTCACAACACGCTGGCGTTTGCCTATCACTATGAGGGACGTTACCAATTTGCCCTGACCCATTACGCCAAAGCGTTGGAGCTGACCCCAGGGTATGCTGAGGCCCATGTGAACCTGGCAGCACTGTATTTGGATTTGGCGCGTTGGGATGACGCGGTTGCCCAGGGGCGTGAGGCCCTTAAGATCGCTACCTATCAGAGCCCGGAAAAGGCCTACAACAATATCGGTCTGGCTTACATGGGGAAGGGAGACTTGATCTCCGCCCGGCGAGCCTTTCGGGATGCCCTGGCGTTTCACGATAACTTCCCCGAAGCCCATCGTAACCTCGGCACCACCTACTTCCAGCAGGGACAAGTCGAGGGTGCCATCCAAGAGTTCCGTGAGGCGCTGCGACTTCGTCCGAACTATCCTGAAGCCCTCGTTGATCTGGGGGTTGCCTATCTCGAGCGCGGCAGTAAGACGGAGGCCGCGGCCCAATTTCAGAAGGTTATCCAATTGGACCCCGAGAGTGAGCTGGCCGAGTTAGCCAAGTGGTACTTAGGGACGTTGCCATAAGGTGACGTACGCCTGCAGCCGTCAGCGAGACAACGCGCGATGAACACATCGAACGGCAAAATGGCCATGGCAGATGGTGTGGGCGAGTTCCTGCGGCGCGAACGCGAACTCCGGCATATTAGCCTGGACGACGTGGCGGAGCGCACGAAAATCAGTCGCCGCTACCTGGAAGCCATCGAGGAAGGGCAGTACGACCGATTACCCGGCGAAACCTTTGTGCGAGGCTTTATCCGTTCCTATGCCCAGTCCGTCGGCCTAGACCCCGCAGATACCCTCCTGATATACAACCAATCACGGCCGGTGCATGAGATCCCGCCCATGCGGACGGCGCGCATGTCTCCGGTCAGGCATGCGTGGAATGAACGCTCTTTGCTGTGGCTCTTAGTCGTAGGGGTGGTGATAGTCGGTGGGGTGCTGGTGAGCGTCGTTGGCTTCCTTGAAGGGCCGAGCCTGCTGCGGTGGCCATCGTCTCCCCGCCCAGATGCCGCTCACCCGCCCACCGGTGGCGTGCCACTGCTTCTGACCGCCACCGCCGACTCCGACACCTGGCTTCGCGTGACGATCGACGACCAGGCGGCACAAGACATGATCCTGCGTGCCGGGCAATCGACGAAATGGATCGGGCGCGAGCGCTTCGTGCTCTCCATCGGCAATGCCCGTGCGACGCGTCTGAGGCTGAACGGGCGCGACCTCCCCATCCCGCAGCCGGCGCAAAGTGTCCTCCGCCATTACAGCATCTCTCGTGATATGCTGCCGTAACATTTGCACCCCAGTGAGTTCATCCCGGACAAAGGGGCGATAAGGCCCGGCATCGGCCGTGTCGTGGACTGCGTCGCCCGTGGAGAGGGAAACGTGCCATCACTCCATGGAAAAACTAGGCTCTACGGGATCTTTGGCTATCCGATCGGCCATTCGTTGTCACCGCTGATGCATAACACGGCCTTTGCCCACCACGGGCTCGACGCGGTGTATCTCCCCTTTGCCGTCCATCCAACCCACCTCGAGAGCGCGGTCAAATCGGTCGTCGCCCTGCACATCCACGGCGTGAATGTGACGATCCCCCATAAGCAAGCGGTCATGCCTTGGCTGGATGACGTATCACCCGAGGCGCGCTTGATCGGGGCGGTTAACACGATTCACCTGCGGGATGGCCGTCTGCATGGCTATAATACCGATGGGATTGGCTTCCTACGCTCCCTCGAGGAGGCGGGGAGCGAGGTACACGGCCGCACAGTCATGCTATTGGGGGCCGGCGGAGCGGCCCGGGCGATCGCTGTGCAGTTATGCTTATCGGGCATCCGTCGCCTGTATCTGGCGAATCGCACGCTGACACGTGCCGAGGCACTCGCTGCCTTTCTTAAGCAAAATCTACCCCTTGCCGATATCAGCGTTGTGTCCATGGGGGAAGCATCTCTAGCGACCCATCTCCCCCATGCCGATATCGTGGTGAATGCCACCTCCATTGGGATGCATCCCCACGATTCCATAATCCTCCCAGCCACCGCACTCGGCCCACGGCACCATGTGTGCGACATTGTGTATCGTCCGCTGCACACCCCGCTGTTGCAGGCGGCACAGCGACAGGGCGCTCGGACGGTGGATGGTTTGGGCATGTTGCTCCACCAGGGTGCGAAAGCCTTCGAGATTTGGACCGAACACGCGTTTCCCATTCCGCTGATCCGGGCACGACTGCTGGAAGCTCTGGCCGAGCAGCCGACCGTCTGAGCACCGCCGTGCCAGGAGTGAATGAGCGGATGGCAGCAAGATTTGGCGAGCTCCTCCTCAGGGAGAACCTGATCACCCGTGACCAGCTCGAGCAGGCCATCGCTCAGCAGAAGGTAGACGGCGGTCGCTTCGGCACGATCCTGACGAAACTCGGGTTGGTGAAGGAAGAGGATGTCAGTCGTTGCCTAGGAGCACAGTATGGCATCCCCTACATCGACCTCGACACCCAAACGATCGCCCCGGAGGTGATCCGGCTCATCCAGCCGGGCATCGTCCAGAAGCATCTGGTCATCCCCGTCGCGAAGGCCGGGGCCACCCTGACCATGGCCATGGCCGACCCCACCAACGTCTTTGCCGTGGACGATATCAAGTTCATGACCGGCCTAAAAATCGAGCTCGTGGTGGCGACCGAGAGCGCCATCCGACGGGCCATCGACCGCTACTACGATTCTTCCGAGACGCTCCAGAACGTCATGGCCAGTATCGAAGATGCTGGGATGGAGGTCATGGAGGAACAGGAGGACGGCCATCCCACCATCAGCGACCTCAGGCAGGCGGTCGAAGAGGCGCCCGTCGTCAAATTGGTGAATCTTATCCTCGCCGAGGCCATTAAAAAGGGCGCCAGCGACATTCACGCCGAGCCTTATGAGAAGGTGTTCCGCGTGCGCTTCCGCATCGACGGCGTGCTGTATGAGGTAATGACCCCCCCGATGAGCCTCAAGAACGCCATCGTTTCACGCCTGAAGATCATGGCCGACCTGGACATCTCCGAACGACGTCTCCCCCAAGACGGGCGCATGAAGGTCAAATACAAGGGACGAGAAGTCGACTTCCGCGTCTCCACCTTGCCCACCCTGTTCGGTGAGAAGGTGGTGATGCGTCTGTTGGACAAGTCGAACCTGCAATTAGACATGTCTGCCCTGGGCTTTGCACCCAAAGCCCTGGCCGACTTTGAGGAGGCGATTCGCGCCCCATACGGGATGATTCTCGTGACCGGTCCCACGGGCAGCGGCAAGACGACGACTCTCTACTCAGCGCTGGATTGTCTGAATCAACCGGGGACGAACATTATGACGGCGGAGGATCCGGTCGAGTTCAACCTCAAGGGGATCAACCAGGTGCAGATTCGCGAGAACATCGGATTGAATTTCGCAGCCGCACTCCGGTCGTTCCTTCGGCAAGACCCTGACGTCATTATGGTGGGGGAAATTCGTGATCATGAAACGGCAGAAATTGCCGTCAAGGCCGCGTTGACCGGCCATCTGGTGCTGAGTACCCTGCACACCAATGACGCGCCAAGTGCCGTCACCCGCCTGCTGAATATGGGCGTCGAGCCATTCTTGGTAGCCTCCTCGGTGATTCTGATCTTGGCACAACGCTTGCTCAGGCGAATATGCATGCATTGTAGGGTGCCTGTGACGGTACCACCCCATGCGCTTGTCGATATCGGTCTCCCCTCCGAGGCAGTGGCTTCGACCACTTGTTACAAGGGCAATGGCTGCGAAGCATGCAGTGGCACCGGCTACAAGGGCCGGATCGCCATCTATGAGGTGATGGTGCTGAGCCCCGAATTGCGCGACATGGTGCTCAGCGGCGCCAGTGCGCTGGAGATCAAACGGGGCGCTAGCCAGCAGGGCATGCGGACGTTACGCATGAGCGGCCTTGAAAAATTGCAAGAGGGCATTACGACGGTCGAAGAAGTCGTGCGCGTCACGTTTAAGGATTAACCCCCCACATCTCCGAGAGACACACCCGAGCGTGACACCGGCCCGCTACAACGCTGGGTGAACATCATAATACATCTTTAATAGTAGATTTTGATTAAATTGCTATGATACATATCTCTCAAAGAGAAGGAAGAGCCCTATGAGCACACGCATGTATACGTGGGAAGGGCGCACCCGCGGAGGCGCGGTGCACCAGGGTGAGATCGAAGCCAACACCCGAGACGCGGCGATCGCGATTCTCCGCCAACAGCGTATCGTGGTCACCACCATCAAGCCGAAGCCCAAGGATCTCCGACTCCCTGGGTTCGGCGGCAAAGTCTCCGAGAAAGAACTTGTCCTCTTCACCAGGCAATTTTCGACCATGATCGATGCCGGATTGCCGTTGGTCCAATGTTTAGACATTCTGAGCAAGCAGACCGAGAATAAAACCTTCGCGAAGACCATTGTGGAGATCAAAAGAGAGGTCGAGGGGGGCTCCACTTTCGCCGATACCCTGCGCAAATATCCGAAGATATTCGATGATCTCTACGTCAACTTGGTGCGGGCGGGCGAGATCGGTGGGGTGCTCGATACAACGTTCGCCCGTCTGGCGGGCTACATCGAGAAAGCGCGGTCCTTGAAAGGCAAAGTCAAATCGGCGATGGTCTACCCCTCAGCCATCATCTTCGTGGCGGTCTCTGTGATCACCTTTTTGATGATCTTCGTGATCCCCGTTTTCGCCGAGATGTTTCAGGATTTCGGCGGTACCCTGCCATGGCCGACTCAATTGGTCATCGGTCTCAGTAACTTCATGAAGACTTATATTCTCTTGGCTATCCCCGTTCTCATCGTGGCCGGTTTCGCATTCAGGCAGTACTATCGCACCGAAACCGGCAAGCGCATGGTCCACCGGACCTTGCTCAAGCTGCCAGTCCTTGGGTCCTTATTGCAGAGGGCAGCGATCGCCCGTTTCTCCCGCACCCTGAGTACGCTGCTGGGCAGTGGGGTGCCGATCATCGACAGCCTGGACATCACCGCCCACACCGCTGGCAACAAAGTGTTGGAGGAGGCAGTCCTGGCCTCGATCGACAGCGTCAAAGAAGGGCAAACGCTGGCAACCCCATTGGCAAAGCACCCGGTGTTTCCTCCGATGGTCGTGCAGATGGTGGAAATCGGCGATGTGACCGGCGAGTTGGATACCTTGTTGAGCAAAATCGCTGACTTTTATGAAGAGGAAGTCGACCGCGCCGTCGAAGCGCTCACCGCGATGCTAGAGCCGATGATGATGGTGTTCCTCGGCGTCGTCCTGGGGTTTATCATTGTAGCGATGTACCTGCCCATTTTCAAAATGGCCTCCCTCGTCGCCGAGTAAAGCGTGATGAACAACCCGAACCAAACCATCACCCAGAACCCGCTGTTCCGTCGAGTGAAGGGACTCATGCTGGGACGGGTGATCGTGGTTACGTTTCTGTGGGTCGCGCTGGTGGTGGTGGAGCTGACCGGCGATCCTACCCCCTCGCGTCTGCCGTTGACCTACATCATTCTCATGACCTATGCGCTCACCATCCTGTACGCCTTGGTGCTGCGGCAGCAGCCAGATCTTGAACGTTTTTACCTCTTGCAAGTATGGGTGGATTTACTCATCGAGACCGCCATCGTCCAGAGCACGGGTGGCCTCGACTCCGGCTTCGTCTTTCTGTATATCCTGTCGATCATCTCCGCCGGCAGCGCCCTACCTGGCCGGTCGATCTTTGGCGTCGCTGCCGGGGCAAGTACCCTCTATAGCGTGCTGGTATTTCTGGACTTCAACGCCATCAGCCATCCGCTGCCATTCCCCTTCACGCTCAGACCTGAGACCAGCCCCAGTGGCTCTTATGTGCTGTATTCAACGCTGTTGAAGATGACCGCGTTTTGGGCCGTCGCCTTGCTCAGCCGGTACCTTGCCGAGTCGCTGCGACAGACCGGTCAGGTACTCCAGGAGCAGAGGGCCCATCTCGTTGGTCTCCGCGCCTTCCACGAGAACGTGGTCAACAGCATGAACAGTGGCCTACTCATCACCGATATGAGCGGTCGAGTAGTCTCCTCGAATCATGCAGCCGAACGCATCCTTCTGCTCACTCCAGGGGCACGGCGTGGCTGGTTAGCTCAGGAGGTCTTAAGTTTTATCGATCTCGATGACATCGTGCAGAAGGCTGAAGCGCTTGACCCTGGCCTCAACCGGGCCGAGGGGGTGTTTGAGCGCCGGGATGGGCAAAAGATCATTTTGGGTATCTCCTATTCGCCTTTGCGCGATGACAAGGGGACGGTCCATGGGCTGATTTTCAACTTTCAGGATATCACTAGCCTCCGCGCCATGGAGGCCGAGATCAAACGTGGGGAGCAACTGGCGGCGGTCGGTCGTCTATCGGCCGCCATCGCGCATGAAATTCGCAATCCCCTGGCGTCGATCAGCGGCTCTATCCAACTCCTCCGGGCAGAGCTTGTGCTCGATGAATCGAATCAGCGGTTGATGGACATCGTCGCCCGCGAGATCGAGCGTCTGAACACGGTTATCACGGACTTTTTAGCCTATGCACGGCCACGGCCGCTGCAATATAGCGATGTCAATATCCATAAACTGATCGCTGGGACCTTGGAGCTCCTCTGCCATGGGCTGCCAGAGGGGAGTGCCATGACGATTCGCACTGAGTTTGCATCCGCTGTACCGACCATGGCGGTTGATCCCCAGGGGTTGCGGCAGGTGGTCTGGAATTTGTGCTTGAACGCCATGGAAGCCATGCATCACCAGGGCGTCCTGACCGTCCGTACAGCCCTGCAACCCTTATTGAATCAGGCCCATCGCGGTCACACACAGCTTCCGACCGCCACACAGGAGTTGGTCATCGAAGTGCTGGACACAGGGCCTGGCATGCCGCTGGAGGTGCAAGAGAAGATCTTCGAGCCTTTCTATAGCACAAAAGACGGGGGCACAGGCCTAGGTCTAGCCACAGTGGACCGGATCATATATAATCACAAGGGTAGGGTTGAGGTCGACAGCCTGTTGGGCCATGGCACCACGATCCGTATCCATCTGCCACTTCTGTCTACCACCGCCACTACCGCCAGCATTCACGGTGGTGCGTAGTTCTTTCGTCCTTCCGTTGTCACCCCTTCGCACCATTCGCGGCCCTGCCACCGGCGCGGTGTGTAGGGTCATAACTCGATGGGCTGCTGGGCGTGGAACGCAGCCGATACCGAGCAAACGGTGCAAGGCTCGCCAATGCCTCGAGGTCACAGAGGATAGGCTCCCTGCCATGGACATTCGTCGATAGTTGAGTGTATCTTAGATGTTCTTGCCCAAAATATTTCAACATTGGCCCCTTCGGAGACACTAAAAGCTGCCTCATGACGCCGATGGCAATGCCCTCTCAGGAATATTGGACCCAGATTTCGACCCTCGCCCAGCGCCTGGCTGACGGTGACGAGGTGATCAGCCTAGGCTATTTGGCCGGGGCCAGCAAAGCGCTGTTTTTGGCCAGCTTAGCCCATTGGCTCCGACGGCCGTTGGTCGTGGTCACCCCCGCGTCCACCGAAGCCGAAGCACTCGTCCATGATCTCCGCTTTTTCACCACCTCGACCTCCTCTTCCCCTCGGATTGTGCTGTTCCCAGCCGAGGAGCATGAGCCGTACGAGCCAGCCTCCGACACCTCCGATCTCACCTCACAGCGCCTCCTGGCCCTGCGATCTATGCTCCTGTCAGCCCCACAGATCATCATTACCACGCCACAGGCGATCGTCCCCTACGTTATTCCCCGACTGCAACTCCGCCAGACTGGCCTCGACCTCGCACCTGGCACGACGATCGAGCGACAAGCGTTCATCGAGCGCCTGTTACGGTGCGGCTATCACCAGGTAGACCTGGTTGAGGAATGGGGGGATTTCGGCGTCCGTGGCGGGATTATCGACCTTTTCCCCCCCCACCTCCCACGTCCCGTCCGCCTGGAGTTCATAGGCGATGAGATCGAATCGCTCCGGGAGTTCGATCTCGCCACGCAGCGCTCCTTAAGAGCTGTTGACCACGCCACCATCGTGCCCCTGCGCGAATGTGTGATGGATCTCCCGCCGTGGGAAGAGATCGAGCGACGCGCCGCAACCGCGGACCTCGACCTCGGGCGACTCCAGGAGATCATGGACTGCCTCGAACGGTATGTTTTTCCGCCGGGGGTGGAACGCCTGCTCCCATTGTTCTGCGACGCGTTGGAGTCGTTTTTTGATTACCTGCCTCATGACGCCGTGTTGGTGCTCGACGAACCTGCGGTCATCGAGGCCAAACTGGAGGAGTTCACCACCGCCGCCGCGGAAGGCTACCAGCAAGCCCTCCTGCGCAAGGATATCGTCGCCCCCCCTGCGGCGCGGTATCTCACCCCATCCATCGTCACCGAATGCTTCCAGGTGTGCCAACGCGTCGAGCTGCGGACCTTGGCAGAAGACCTGCACGAGCGTCAGGAAACCGACCTCCTCACCGGCCATGTGCTGGGATCGTATCACGGCCGTTGGGACACACTGGTCCAGCTGATGGCCGCGCGGCTTCGAGAAGGCTATACCGTCCTGATCACGGCAGCAAGTCTCACGCAGGCCCATCACATCCAAGACCTCCTTCGGGATGCCGAGCTCGCGGCCGAGGTTCTGCCGACTCCTCCCTCTCTGTTGGCCGGCATACCGCAGGCTTCGCATCCCACCGCTTCACCGACGCCTTCCACGCCAGCGGCCCGCCCAGCGGGTGTGCCATCCGCCTCGCGCCTACGCATCTGCGTCGGCAGCCTCTCCACCGGTTTCGTGTTGCCCGCAGCACATCTGATGTGCGTGGATGCAGGCGAGATCTGGGGGACACGCCGGTCGCGCGACCGCCGACGCCGCCCCTCCCCCCGGGCGCGCCCGTTTAACTATAGAGATCTGAATCCCAGTGACCACATCCTCCA
>Ga0081538_10004665_pt1 | contig 12566 bp, 10 predicted proteins | sample TabmetS5T2R1_FD_71022 | JGI IMG/M metagenome (GOLD analysis project Ga0081538, IMG submission 71022) | Tabebuia heterophylla rhizosphere microbial communities from the University of Puerto Rico - S5T2R1 | ecosystem: Host-associated > Plants > Roots > Rhizosphere ...
CGTAGCCTTGGGTGACCCGTACATCTCGGCCAACACCTCGTAGATGTGCCGCGCGTCCTCGATCCACTCGCTGTTGAAGTCGCCCTCATCGAAGAAGTCGCCCTCGTCGGACTCACCGTGCTCCGAGTCGCCATCGTCGGAGTCGCCCTCGTCTGACTCATTCTGATCCGACTCGCCCTCGTCAGAGTTCGACTCGTCTGCACCGGACTCGGACGGGCCCTCGGCGTTCTGCTGGCCCTCGGTGTCGTTTCCCTGCTGGTCCGAGCCAGCGTCGCTGTTTCCATCGCCTGGCAGCTCTGCACCGGTGTTGGGCGCACCTCCGTCGGTGCCGTCGGTCGTTCCGGGCTGCTCCTCCTCGGTGCCGGGCTCGGTCGGCGGATCTGGATCGGTCGGCGGATCTGGATCGGTCGGCGGGTCCGGATCGGTCGACGGGTCCGGATCGGTCGACGGGTCCGGATCGGTCGACGGGTCCGGATCGGTCGTTGGATCCGTCGTAGGAGTCTCGGCTGGCAGCTCCTCCGTCGGCTCGTCCGGAGGGACCTCCTCGCCAGTTCCCTCGTCCCCGTCGGGAGCTTCGCCGGTCGGCGCCGCGGTCAGATCCTCGGCGGGCTCGATATCACCTGCGCTCGGTGACTCGGGTCCCTCGGTGTCCTTAGGAGCTTCCAGTATCGGCGGGAGTTCGTTCGGTCCCTGCCCGTCGCCCGGCGAGTAGTCGCTCGGATCACTGAACTCGGGCTCGTCGCCGATCCGCTCGGTGGGCGCCTCCTCCGACGACGGGTCGGAGACCGGGTTGCCGATCCGCTCGCCGACGGTGACGCCGATGTCGACGAGGAACCTGACCGGTCGGAACGGGTCGGCATCCAGCGCGGTCGCCATCGCCGACGACATCGCGAGCAGCACGCCGGCGACCGCGACCGACCGGCGGGCGATCCGACGCGGCTGGACTAGCGGGCGGATCGGGCCGTCGACCTGCGGCGGCGGGGTGATCGACTCTTCGCGTACGTCGTCCCGCCAGGACAACAGGGCCGCCGCGAAGGCGGCGTCGGTGCTCGAGGTGGGCTCGTAGGTGCCCGACAGCCGAAGCTGCTCGATGAAGCGGTCCGAGGCGAAGATGGCCTCGATCGACTCAGCTTCGAACGACTGAGCGTCACGCTTGGACATGCCTCACACCACCTCCTTCACGAGCGACTCGGCGGCGAGGGCACGCAGTCGGACCAGGGCCCGATGCTGGGCGACGCGGACGGCGCCGGCGGACATGCCGAGGGTGCGCCCGGTCGACTCCGCGCTCAGGCCCGCCGCGATCCGGAGGATCAGGACCTCGCGGAACTTCTCCGGCAGGTGGTCGAGCAGCTCGGTCGCCCAGCCGACCTCGGCCTCCCGGATCGCCGTCTGCTCGGGAGTCGGGCCGTCGTCGGTCACGTCCGGCAGCTCGCCGAAGCTCACGTCACGCGAGCGGTGCAGGCTGCGCTGGGCGTCGGCGACCTTGCGGTGCGCGATCGAGTAGACCCAGGCCTCGAACGGCAGGCCGCGGTGCTCGTAGCGCGGCAGACCGCGGAGCACCGCGATGCAGACCTCCTGCGCGATGTCGTCGGCCAGCTGCCGACCACCGGCGTAGGTCCCGAGCCGGGCGCGGCAGTAACGGTGGGCGACGACGTGTACCTCGGCCATCAGGTCGTTGGCCGCCCGCTCGTCCCCCGAGGCGGCCTCCTTGGCCAGGGCCGCGAGGTTCCCCGGATCGGCGGCCGACGACGACGATGCCTGCTTGGTCCGCGTGAGCAACGCCTCGCCTCCTCCCGTGCCTGCCAAAATCGAGCCTAGTGTGCCAGGTCACCACCATGGCGTCACTCGGTCGGAAGTCCCGATTCGGACATTCTGCACGAAAAAGACAGGCTAGTCGACAAACAGGGTGATCGCGGCGGTGTGGACGACACCGTCGATCTGGAACTCCAGGAACACCCGATGCTCCCCACGCTCGGCGAACCTGGCCTGGAAGGTCAGCTCCGCCGGCGCCGACGAGGCCGGGTCGACCGCCTGGGTCGGATGCAGATGCGTCACCGACAGGCTCAGCGCGTTGAACGCCGAGATGTGGGCGTACGACCCGAGGTACGGCTCGAGGTCGGTCACCGGATCGCCGGCGGCGTCGGTGACGGCGAAGGTCAGGGTGTTGGGCGCCGTCCGGGCCACCGGGCCGGCGCCCTCGAGCCGGGTCACGGTGTACCCGTCGACCTGGACGCTCGCCGCCGGACCGGGCATCGGCACGTACGTGGTGTCACCCGGCACGATGAACGTCGACCCGAGCACCGTCGGATGCATGCGGCTCCGACTGCCGGGCGGCACGAACTCGGCGTACATCCGGTAGCTGCCGCCGTCGGGGATCGCCACCCGCGTACGCCACAGTCCGTTCGCGTCGACCGGGTGCAGGTGCTGGAAGTGGGCCATGTCGTCGCGGACCACGAAGAAGTGCAGTCGCTTGGTCGCGTTGACCTCGAAGTCGGTGACGGCGGTGCCGTCGGGTCCGAGGACGCGGAACTCGACGAGTCGGGCGGCACCGGTGCGCTCGGGCACGGTGACCGGCACCAGGCGGTAGCCGCGCTCCACCGCGCTCAGGCCGTCACTGTGCGCCCGTCGGGCCATCGCCCCCATCGGCGCCATCGGCCCCATCGCGGTCATCGACCCGTGGGCGTCGTGCGCGCCGTCGCCGGCCCGCAGGCTCGACACTCCGAGCCCGATGAGGCCGATCAGCCCGACCAGGCCGAGCGTCAGGGCGAGCTCTCGGACCAGGTCGGGGCGACCGATGCGAGCCACGAGGACCTAGTCAGCGCGGCGGCAGGACCGGCCGCACCACGATCAGGCCCTGCTCGATGCCGCTGATGACGACGGTGCCGCTCTCGAAGTACGGGTAGACGCTCCACGAGCCGTTGAAGCTGGCGGCGTTCGACTTCGGGTAGATGTCGAAGAAGCCGGCCTGGGTGAGGATGCCCGACTCGATCCGACTGAGGTCGAGGATGCGCAGCCCGGACTGGTAGTTCGCCTGGTACGTGTAGCCGTCGTTGACGTACTGGTTGTGGTCGATCGACGAGACCTTGGCGACGTAGGTGCCGACGCGCTTCGGGTGGTCGAGATCGGCCATGTCGAAGATGTACGTGCGCGTCTTCGGGCTGTTGCCGGTCGCCTCGTCGAGCTCGTCGTCCTGGAGCCAGTAGCGCTGGCCCCTCGCGAGCCAGCCCTGGTGGGTGTAGCTCGCTCCGGTGTAGGCCGTCCGCGAGATCTGGACCGGCTTGGCCTTGTTCGTGACGTCGACGATCGTGACGGTGTCCTCGTTGGAGTTGAAGCACAGCTCCCGACCCCGGTAGTCGGCGTCCGGGCCGTAGTAGACGACGCACTGCGTGTCGTGGGTGTAGCCGTCCTTCCCGACGCAGCCGGCCTCGCGCGGGTGGGTCGGATCGGAGATGTCGACCATGTGCAGGCCGCCCTTGCACGTGTTGGACCCGACCGCGTACGCGAAGCCGGTCACCCGGTTGATCGCGATGTTGTGCGCCGGCCCGAACTTCGCGTAGTGCGCGTCCGCGGTGAAGGTCTGGGGCGTCGTGACGCCGCGCAGCCGGCGCAGGTCGAACACCTGCATGCCGTGGCGCTCGATCAGGTCGGCCACGACGAACGCGTGGTTCTTGTAGACCTTGATGTCTCGCCAGATGCTGGTGCCGCGATGCGACGGCAGGTTGCCGAGGTACTTCGGCCGCAGCGGGTTGGTGACGTCGACGAAGGCGGTGCCGTTGGTCCGTCCCACCAGGGCGTACTCGTGGCCGGTCCGGCGGTCCGTCCAGCCCCAGATGTCGTTGCCCCGGCCGCCGCCGATGCTGTCGAGCGGCATCCTCGACAGGAGGTGGACGTTGTCGCAGGGGTACTTCCCTGCCATGCCGTTGATACAAGGCACCAGCCTGCCGACGATCGGCTCGGCGCGGTCCGGTGGCTGCAGGTCCTGCATGAAGGCCTCGATCGCGGCCTTGCCCTCCGGCGTGTCCGGATCGTGAGCCGTTGCCGGGATCCAGAACGCGAGTGCCGCCGCCAAGCCCGCGATGACCACAGTTCGTCCACGCATTCCAGCCTCCCTCGACCGACTGGACCGCCGACATCGGCGCAAGTCCGCCTCGACCCTAAGTCGCCAGGAGCAAACCTCGCAAGCCTCGCAGTCGATGCATTGAACGCGTCAGGCGCCATTCGGGCCGAGACCCGAACGGCGCCTGACGACGCTTCGACCAACCCGTGTCAGTGCATGTGGCCGTGGCCGTGCCCGGCCGCCTCCGGCTCGTCCTCCTCCGGCTTGTCGACGACCAGCGTCTCGGTGGTCAGCAGCATGCCGGCGATCGAAGCCGCGTTGGCCAGCGCGGCCCGGGTCACCTTGACCGGGTCGAGCACGCCCTGGGCGACCAGGTCGCCGTACTCGCCGGTCGCGGCGTTGTAGCCCTTGCCCTCGCCGGCCTCGCGAACCCTGGCGACGACGACGTGTCCGCGCTCGCCGCCGTTCTCGGCGATCCAGCGCAGCGGCTCGTCGGCGGCCAGCCGGACGATCCGTACTCCCGCGGCCTCGTCATCGCCGCGGCCGAGACCGTCGTCGAGCACCGAGATCGCGTGGACCAGGGCGGAGCCCCCGCCGGCGACGATGCCCTCCTCGATCGCGGCCCGCGTCGCCGACACCGCGTCCTCGATGCGGTGCTTCTTCTCCTTCAGCTCCACCTCGGTGGCGGCGCCGACCCGGATCACACAAACCCCGCCGGCGAGCTTCGCGAGCCGCTCCTGCAGCTTCTCGCGATCCCAGTCGGAGTCGGTGGTGTCGATCTCGGCCTTGATCTGAGCGACGCGGCCGTCCACGTCGTCCTGCTTGCCGGCGCCGTCGATGATCGTGGTCGTGTCCTTGGTGATGACGATCCGACGGGCCTGCCCGAGGACGTCGAGGCCGACCTGGTCGAGCTTGAGGCCGATGTCGGGCGAGATGACCTGACCACCGGTGAGCACGGCGATGTCTTGCAGCATGGCCTTGCGCCGGTCGCCGAACGCCGGTGCCTTCACCGCAGCCGAGACGAACGTGCCGCGGATCTTGTTGACGACGAGGGTGGACAGCGCCTCGCCCTCCACGTCCTCGGCGATGACGAACAGCTTCTTGCCCGAGCCGATCACCTTCTCCAGCAGCGGCAGCAGCTCGTTGATGGCCGAGATCTTGCCCTGGTGGAGGAGGACGTACGCGTCCTCGAGGACCGCCTCCATGCGCTCGGTGTCGGTCACCATGTACGGCGAGATGTAGCCCTTGTCGAACTGCATCCCCTCGGTGAACTCGAGGTCGGTGCCGAGCGTGTTGGACTCCTCGACGGTGATGACGCCGTCCTTGCCGACCTTGTCGAACGCCTCGGCGATCAGTTCGCCGATGTGGGTGTCGCGGGCCGAGATGGTCGCGACGTGCGCCATGTCGTCCTTGGTCTCGACGTCGCGGGCGACCTTGCCGAGGCGCTCGCTCACGGCGTCGACGGCGGCGTCGATGCCGCGCTTGAGGCTCATCGGGTTGGCGCCGGCCGCGACCGCGCGCAGGCCCTCGTGCACCATCGCCTGGGCGAGGACCGTGGCGGTCGTCGTGCCGTCACCGGCGATGTCGTTGGTCTTGGTGGCCACTTCCTTGGCCAGCTGGGCCCCGAGGTTCTCGAACGGGTCGTCGAGCTCGACCTCGCGGGCGACGGTGACGCCGTCGTTGGTCATCGTCGGCGCGCCCCACTTCTTGTCGAGCACCACGTAGCGACCCTTGGGGCCCAGGGTCACCTTGACGGTGTTCGCCAGCGAGTCGACGCCACGCTCCAGCGACCGCCGGGCGTTCTCGTCGAACTCCAGAATCTTCGGCATGGTTTGCCCTTTCGCTAAGACTTCGGAACTGAAGGCTCAAAAGACGCAGAGCGTTCAGAGACGATGCAGCCCCGGCACCCGCGGGCGCGGGACCGGGGCATTCGCATCTAGCTCACTTCTCGACGACGGCCAGGACGTCGCGGGCGGAGAGGATCAGGAGCTCCTCGCCGCCGTACTTGACCTCGGTGCCGCCGTACTTGCTGAAGATGACCGTGTCGCCGACCGACACGTCCACGGGAATCCGATTGCCGCTGTCGTCGACCCGTCCGGGACCGACGAAGAGGACCTCGCCCTCCTGCGGCTTCTCCTTGGCGGTGTCCGGGATGACCAGACCCGACGCGGTGGTTTGCTCGGCCTCGACCGCCTTGACGACGATCCGGTCCTCGAGCGGCTTGATGGTGACCGACACTGTTGCCGACCTCCCCTTTCGCACAGCTGGGAGCGGAGATTGCTACGTAATGGATGTGGCGCCATCACGTACGCCGTCGCGGGGGTCGTACGTTCGACACCGTTGGCACCCGCCTATCGAGAGTGCCAACACCGAATCTATGCCCTGGTTAGCACTCGGTCAACCTGAGTGCCAGGCGGCACGGGTCTCGGCGTCCGTTCCAGTCGCTCGAGTTCCGAGTTGTGGTCGGTGTCGACGCGTCGCGACCGACCACAACTCGGAACTCGAGCGGGACGGGGTGTCAGGGAGAATCCGGGCGTGGAGGTCGCGACGTTCGAGGAGCTGCTGACGCCGCGCGGACAGGCCGTGGTTGCCGCCGCCGACGAGCTGCTCCGCACCGAGGACGAGCTCACCGCGGGGAGCCGACTGCGCCGCGACCACCAGACCGACCTCGTCGCCGCGGCGATCGGCCAGGTGCTGCTGCGGCGCCGGGCGACCGGAAAGCTCGGCGCCGACGCCGATCGGCTCTGGCTCACGACCGAGGCGCTGCAGCAGGCCAGCCGGCGTACGGTCGCCGACCACCGGGCCGATCGGCTGCGGGCCGCCGGCGTGCGTACGGTCCTCGACCTCGGCTGCGGCATCGGGGCCGACCTGCTGGCGTACGCCCGGGCCGGCCTCGACGTCACCGGCGTCGACCGCGATCCGCTCCGGGCCGCGATGGCGAAGGCCAACCTGGCGGCGATGGACCTGCCGGGCCGGGTCGAGGTGGCCGACGCCGAGGGGTACGGCAGGTCCGGCTTCGACGCGGTCTACGTCGACCCGGCCCGCCGGGACGACCGCGGCCGGGTCTTCGATCCGCGACGGCAGTCACCGGGCTGGGCCTTCGTGACCGGGCTGCTCGACGACCTGGGCGTGGTCAAGACGGCGCCGGGCATCCCGCACCGCCTCGTGCCGCCAGGCGTGGAGGCCGACTTCGTCAGCGAGGCCGGCGACCTCGTCGAGGCGACCCTGTGGGGCCGGCGCTTCGCCACGACGGATCGCCGGTCGACCGTATTACCGAGCGGCGACGCGCTCACGACCGCGGACCTGCCGGCCACCGTGCCGGTGGGCGAGCCGGAGGTCTGGTGGTACGAACCCGACCCGGCGGTGATCCGGGCCGGTCTGGTCGGCGCCGTCGCCGCGTCGGTGGGTGGCCACCTGCTGGACGCGCGGATCGCGTACGTCAGCTCCGGCCGGCGGGTGCCGACGCCGTTCGCCCGGGCGTACCGGATGCTCGAGGAGGTGCCGTACCGGGAGAAGCGGCTGCGCGCGGCCCTGCGGGAGCGCGGCATCGGCACCCTGGCGATCAAGAAGCGTGGCGTCGACGTCGTACCGGAGCGGCTGCGGCCGCGGCTGGGGCTGCGCGGCGACCGGGACGCGACGCTGATCCTGACCCGCGTCGCCGGCGCGGCCCGCGCGTTCCTCGTCGAGCCGGAGTGAGTCGCCGGGCTCAGCAGCCCTGGCGGGGGACGTTGTCGACCGGGACCGGCAGTCGGCCCGGAGCCCGGCGCTCGCCGGTCAGCACGTCGACCAGCGCCCGCATCGCCTCCGGGGTGTCGCCGTAGAGCGCGATCCGCGCGGTCGTGGCGAAGCTGTCGGCGAGCGCGTACGGCGTGTCGGTGGTGACGACGACATCGCCGCCCCCGGCGCCGTCGCCGTACCCGACGAAGTCGACGACCGTCCCGCCGGGGCCGACGCTGAGGCCGGCCCGCTCCGCCGCGTCGGTGAACGTCGCGACCGCATCGGAGTCACCCGTCGCCTGCACGGCGTCGTCGACCATCGCACCGTCGCACGGACCCTCGACGACCGTGATCCCCGCGCGTGAGAGCGCGAGCGACTGCTTCGCCGACGAACCGATCGGCTTGGTCGCCGGATCGCCGGCCGGCTCGTGCGTCAGCAGCGCGATCATGCGGGTCGCGGCCTGCTCCAGTCGCGCTCGCGGCAGCCGCCCGTCGCGGACCGCGGAGACGATGGCGTCGATGGCGGCCGGTACGTCGGCCGGCATCAGCAGAACGTCGACACCGGCCCGCAGTGCCTTGACGGCCGCACCCCCGGCGCCGTACGTGTCGACGATCGCCCCCATGTTGAGCGCGTCGGTCACGGCCACGCCCTCGAAGCCCATCCGCTCCCGGAGCAGGCCGCTGACGACGGGCCGGGACAACGAGGACGGCACGCCGGGATCGAGGCTCTCCACCGCGATGTGGCTGATCATGACGACCGAGGCCTCGGCGTCGATCGCCGCCTCGAACGGTCGCAGGTCGCGCCGCTTCAGCTCGGCCAGCGACGCGTCCTGCACCGGGAGGACCTCGTGGCTGTCGGCCGGCACGCTGCCGTGGCCCGGGAAGTGCTTGACGACCGGGACGATGCCGGCGCGCTCGTACCCGCGCAGCGACGCCAGGACCGTGTCGCTCACCAGGCCCGGAGCGCTTCCGGCGGAGCGGCTGCCGATGGTCGGGTCGCTCGGCCCCACGGTGACGTCGGCGTCCGGGGCGTAGACGACGGTGAACCCGGCGTCGAGCAGCTCGCCTCCGGACGCGGCCGCGGCCGACTCGGTCGCGTCGGCGTCCCGACTCGCGCCGGCCGTCATGTACGTCGGGAACGGCGTCATCGGCTCGCCCAGCCGCGCGACGATCCCGCCCTCCTGGTCGACGCTGAGCCACAACGGCCAGTCGCGCGGCACCTCGTCCTGGAGCGTGCGCATCGCGTCGGCGGTCGCGTCGACCGAGGCGACGTTCTCGGTCATGACGATGACGCCGCCGAGGTGGTGGTCCTCGACGAACTCGACCGGCGGCTCGGTCCCGGTGTACGCCGCGACGATCACCTGGCCGGCGAGCTCGCGCAGCGACAGGTCGTCGGCGGCGGCCCGGGCCGAGGCGAGCTCGCCCTTGGTCGGACCCCATCCGGTCGGCTTGTCGGTGTCGACCGTCGGGCTCGGCTCCGTGGGCGACTCGGCGGGCGAGCTGGGCCGGTCCTGGCTGGACTGGTCGGCGCCGGAGTCGTCCGACTCGCTGCAGCCGCCGGCGGCGAGCAGGCCGAGCGTCGCGGCCACGGCGGCCAGGCGTCGGGTGCGTCCGGTGGTCATCGCGTCCAGACTCGCATACGGCCGGGTCCCCGCTCAGCGGAGCAGCCAGGTCGCGCTCAGCGGAGCAGCCAGGCGACGACGACCGCGTACGTCGCGACCAGGACGCCGCCGGACCATCGGCGGACCGGGCGGCGATGCGCGGCGAGCCCGGCCAGCACCACGACGACGATGCCGGCGACCGCGACGGTCGCCGTCTCGTCGCCGACCGCCAGGGGTCGGACGACGGCGGCCACGCCCAGGGAGACGGTGGCGTTGTACGCGATCGCGCCGAGCGTCCCGGCCAGCGCGATCTCGGGTACGCCGCGGCGCCGGGCCGACCAGACCAGCGCCAGCATCTCCGCGCTGGTCGCCAGGGCGAGCACGGTCAGCCCGATCGCGGAGTCGCTCCGGCCGGTCGCGTCGACCAGCCGCTCGGCGCCGGCGACGACGACGATTCCTCCGGCGACCATGGCGGCGAGTCCGGCGGCCACCCAGGCGAACGGGCGCCAGGCCCGGTTAGTGGGAGCGGGCGTGGTGTCGGACCCGTCGGCTTCGGCGGCGGCTTGGGCGGTGGCTTGGGCCGGGACGGCGCGAGCGGTCTCAGCCGCCTCAGCCGCCTCGGTCAGCTCGCCGATCGACGGCGGTCGCCGCTCCACCCGCCAGAGCAGCCCGACGAGGACGAGGTACAGCGCGATCAACCCGAGCCCCTCGACCCGGCCCACCGTGCCACCGAGCACCGTGAGGAGGGCGACCAGGCCCGTCCCCGCCGCGACGGCGGCATAGCGCCGGATCGTGGCGGTCACCACGATCGGAGCGACGATCGCGAGCAGGCCCAGCGTGACCGTGGCGATCACGAAGTTGGCGCCGAGGGCGTCGCCGATCGCGAGGTCCGGACGGTCCCGCCACGACGCGACGCTCGCGGTCCACGCCTCCTCCGGCTCGGCGCCGGCGACCAGCGCGGCCAGGCCGAACGCACTGACGCGAGCGATCCGGGCGGCCGCCACGATGTGCTCGGCGAACGCCTCGCTGCCGGCGACGAGCAGTCCGGCCCCCACGGCCAGCAGAATCAGCGCGGTCAGCACCCGACGAGGCTAGCCAGGCGGTTTTGCGCCCGTACGGTTGGTCCGGAGGCCGGCCCTCCCACCAGACGGGCGCAAAACCGTACGCCGCGATGCAACCTTTGTGGATGCTGGAGGCGTCTGGGGAGCGTGACGGAGGCCGGCGGATGAATCCCGACGCGGAGGCGCGGTTCTGCGAGTTCGTCGCGGCCCGGCAGCAGGCGCTGCTGCGGACGGCGTACCTGCTGACCAGCGAGCTCCACAGCGCCGAGGACCTGGTGCAGATCTCGCTGGCCAAGGCCTACCTGGCCTGGGATCGGCTGCGCGACCCGCAGGCGGTCGAGGCGTACGTCCGCAAGATCATGGTCAACGAGCACACCAGCTGGTGGCGGCGGGCCTGGCGACGCAACGAACGCAGCACCGACGAACTGCCCGAGCCGCCGAGCGTCAAGGACGATCCGGCCGCGTTCGAGCGGCGTGACGAGATGTGGGAGCTGGTGCAGACCCTGCCGCCCAAGCAGCGCGCCGCCGTCGTGCTCCGCTACTACGAGGACATGTCCGAGGCCGAGACGGCCCGGGTGCTCGGCTGCTCGATCGGCACGGTCAAGAGCCAGACGCACCGGGCTCTCGGCGCCCTACGGCAACGCCTGGCCGAACAGGGCCAGTCCGCGAAGGGAGGAGCGGCATGAACGACCCGTTCGACGACGAGCTGCGGCGCTCCCTGCACGATCAGGCCGACCGGATCCCCCGCCGACCCGACTTCAGTGCCGGCGCGATCAGCCGGGCGCGCGGCATCCGCCGTCGGCGCCAGGTCGCCGGTGTGGTCGCCGCGACGGCGCTGGTCGCGATCGCCGTGCCGATCGGGCTGCGTCTCGGCGACATGGTGTCGAACGGTCAGGACCCGATCACGCCGCCGACCACCGGGCCGACGTCGGTGCCGACCGAGACCCTGCCGACGCCGGCCACCGAGACCGTCGCGACACAGACGGCGCCGACCGACACCAGCCCGCCAAGCCCCAGCGAGGATCCCCCACAGCCGAGCGGACCCGTCGACGTGACGCTCGACCTGGCCGAGCTGTCCGAGGGCGCGGCGCCGGCGATCCCGTACCTCGACAACGGCACGGTCGTCGGCGACGGGTGGAGCGTCGACGTCCCGTCCGGGGTCACCGCGGTGGCGCCCGTGACGGACGGTGTGTACGTCACCGGCGAGTGGGAGGACAACGGCTGGCCGCTGACCAGGTACGCCGCCGACGGGGGCAGCGACGACCTCGGCGTTGTGCAGGGCATTCCGGTCGCCTCGGCCGACGGCCGGTGGGTCACCTACGTCACCAGCGAGACAGACGAGTTCGGCAACGACGTCGGCCCCGCGACCCTGGTCCTGGTCGACGAGGAGTCCGGGGAATCCACGTCGGTGGAGCTCCCCGGTGCGGTGGCCAGCGAGCTGAGCGTCCACACCGTCGTCGACGGCACGGTCTACTTCACCTACGACCGTCGCAACGGCGAGTTCGCCGTGCTCCAGACCTGGACGGCCGGCGACGCGAGCCCCGAGCTGGTGCCGGGCTCCTTCCACGCGAGCGCCGTGTCGGCCGACACCCGAGTGGTCGCGCACATCACCAGCATCGACGACTTCGGCGCCAGCACCGCCGTCATCGACCGCGTCACCGGCGAGCCACTGTGGGAGACCTCCGACTTCCACATCTACGGCTTCAGCCCCGACGGGCGGTACGCGTGGGCCGGCCCGGCGTACGTGGACGGCGCCGGGCCGTTGTCGGCGGCGATCCTGGACGCCCGGGACGGCGACGTGATCCGCGAGTACACATCGCCGTCCAACCGGATCTTCGTCACCTTCATGGACGCGGTGTTCGAGGACGGCGACAGCGTCCTGGTCCGGGCGGAGCAGGACGGCGGTACGGCCGTGGTGCGCTGCGAGGTCATGAGCGGCGAGTGCGAGGCGGCCGCGCCGCTGGCCGACGGCTCAGCGATCGACGCCGGCCCTCCGCCGCCGTACCTGCTGCCCGAGATCCGCTAGCCGCTAGCCGCTCAGCGCCGCCGGACCACCCGCAGCGTCGACAGCAGCCGGTCGCGGACGTACGGGTCGAGGTCGGCGACGTCCTCGGGGCGCAGCCGGCCGGCG
>Ga0081538_10004666_pt1 | contig 12565 bp, 11 predicted proteins | sample TabmetS5T2R1_FD_71022 | JGI IMG/M metagenome (GOLD analysis project Ga0081538, IMG submission 71022) | Tabebuia heterophylla rhizosphere microbial communities from the University of Puerto Rico - S5T2R1 | ecosystem: Host-associated > Plants > Roots > Rhizosphere ...
GGCCACGGTCGAGGCGGGCAGGTTGAGGAGCGACGAGAAGGTGCCCAGCAGCAGATCGACCTGGTCGCGGCTGATCAGCGCGTTGTAGTCGGCGACGATCGTGTTCTGGTTGCTCTGGTCGTCCTTGATAACCATCTGGACCTTGCGCCCGTCGATCAAGCCGCCCTGCTCGTTGATCATCGCCTCCCAGACCTTGTAGCCCTGCTGCGCGGCCTTGCCGGGCTCCGAGAACTCGCCGGTCAGCGGCAGCGAGGCCCCGATCTTTATCGGCTCGCCGCCGCCGCCCTCGCCGCCGCCGCCGCCGTCGTCGTCGTCCCCGCAGGCCCCGATCGTGAGTGCGGCGAGGGCCGCGACCAAGAACACCAGCCACCGTGACTTCCGCATCGACAACCCTCCCTCAGGGCCCCGCCCCGCTTCACGTCTGCAATCGTTTGCAGCAATCGTTTGTGCAGCGTAGTTGGGCGGCGTGCCGCTGTCAACCCCGTCCTGCATGAGGCGTGTTCTATACCGGATCGGCGTGTCCACGCACCGATTCGGCGCTGGGTTGGGCAAGAGGCCGGCTCGGTCCCGCGTGCGCCGCAAGGCGGTCCCTCCGAGCGGGCGCCGAGCGGCGGCACCCCTCGCCGGATAGGATGCCGCAATCGTTTGCAGGGAGCGGGAATGCGGATCGACTGGGACGTGCCGATCGAGATGAACGACGGCGTCGTCCTCCGGGCCGACGTCTACCGGCCCGACGGCGACGGACGCCACCCGGTGATCCTCTCCTACGGTCCCTACGCGAAGGGGCTCGCGTTCCAGGAGGGCTATCCGGGCCAGTGGGAGCGGATGGTGGCCGCCCACCCCGACGTCGCGGCCGGCTCTACGAACCGCTACCAGAACTGGGAAGTGGTGGATCCAGAGAAGTGGGTTCCCGACGGCTACGCCTGCGTGCGCGTCGACTCACGGGGCGCCGGCCGCTCGCCCGGCCACATCGATCCCTTCTCCCCGCGGGAGACGGATGACCTCGCGGCCTGCATCGAGTGGGCCGCCGAGCAGCCTTGGAGCAGCGGGAAGGTCGGCCTGAACGGCATCTCCTACTACGCGATCAACCAGTGGCATGTCGCGTCGCGCACGCCGGCCGGGCTGAGCGCGATGTGCGCTTGGGAGGGCGCCGCCGACTGGTACCGCGACGCGACGCGGCACGGCGGGATCCTCTCGACGTTCTGGGCCAACTGGTACGAGATGCAGGTCGCGACCGTGCAGCACGGCCGCGGGGAGAACGGGCCGGTAAACCCGAACACGGGCGAGCTCGTCTGCGGTCCGGAGACGCTGGACGAGCGGGAGCTGACCGCGCGGCGGGCCGCCTTCGGCGAGGAGGTGGGCAGCCATTCCCTCGACGACGACTACCACCGCGAGCGGTCCGCCGACTGGTCGGGCGTCGATGTGCCGCTCCTGACCGCCGGCAACTGGGGCGGGCACGGGCTTCACCTGCGCGGGAACGTCGAGGCCTACGTGCGGGCGGCCTCACCGGAGAAGTGGCTCGAGCTGCACGGGCTCGAGCACTGGACGCACTTCTACACCGACTACGGCGTGAACCTCCAGAAGCGCTTCTTCGGCCACTTCCTGAAGGGCGAGGACACCGGCTGGGACGACCAGCCTCCCGTCCTGCTGCAGGTCCGGCACGCGGACGGGACGTTCAGCGAGCGCGCGGAGGGCGAGTGGCCGCTCGCCCGCACGCGCTGGACCCGGCTCTACCTCGACGCGGCCGGCCTCGCGCTCTCCCTCGAGCCGCCCTCCGATGAGGCCGTGCTCGACTACGAGGCGCTCGGCGACGGCGTCACGTTCATCACTCCCCCGCTCGAGGCGCAGACGGAGATCACCGGCCCCTCGGCGGCCAAGCTGTTCATCTCCTCCAGCACCACCGACGCCGACCTGTTCGTCGTAGTGCGCGCCTTCGACCCGGCCGGCGAGGAGATCACCTTCCAGGGGGCGATCGACCCGCACACGCCGATCGCGCAGGGGTGGCTGCGCGCCTCGCACCGCAAGCTCGACCCGAGGCTCAGCACCGACTACCGCCCCTACCACAGTCACGACGAGGAGCAGCCGCTCACGCCCGGCGAGGTCTACGAGGTCGACGTGGAGATCTGGCCCACCTCGCTCGTACTGCCCGCCGGCCACCGCCTCGCCCTCACCGTGCGCGGCCGGGACTACGAGTACCCGAAGGCCGGAGGCGACCGGCTGAGCACGTTCAAGAACGAGCTGCGCGGCTCCGGGCCCTTCCTCCACGACGACCCCGACGACCGGCCGGCCGAGGTCTTCGGCGGGACCGTCACGCTCCACGCCGGAGGCAGCCACCCCGCCCACCTTCTGCTGCCGTTCGTGCCGGAGCCGTGACATGCGCTGGGACGTCCACAACCACGCGGTGCCGCGCGAGGCGGTCGAGCTGCTGCGCTCCGGTGAGGGGTATCCGGTGCAAGTGGACGGGCAGGCGCTCGAGGCGGACCGCGTCCGCGCGGAGCTCACCCCCGAGTTCCTCGACCCGGCCGTCAAGCTCGAGCAGCTCGAGCGGCTCGGGCTCGAGGCCGCGGTCGTGTCCGGCGCGCCGCCGCTGTTCGCGTATGAGGCCGACGGCGAGCGCGGCGAGGCGCTCTGCCTCGCGGTGAACTCCGGGCTGGCCGAGCTCTGCGCCCACGATCCGGATCGGCTTCGCTGGCTCGCCCACGTGCCGCTCCAGGCGCCGGACAGCGCGGCCGAGCTGCTCGCGGCGGCCGCGGCCGCCGGCGCCGTGGGCGCCCACATCGGCACCTCGGTCGCCGGTATCCCGCTGGACCAGGCTGGGCTGGAGCCCTTCTGGGCGGCCGCCGAGAGGCTCGACATGGCGCTGATGCTCCACCCCGCCTACAACAACCCCCACCCCGGGCTCGAGGGCCACCATCTCCAGAACGCGATCGGCAACCAGCTCGAGACCACCATCGCGGCCGAGCGCCTGATCGTCACCGGCACGCTGGAGCGCCACCCACGTCTGCGCCTGCTGCTCGTCCACGGGGGCGGCTACGTGCCCTGGCAGGCGGGGCGCCTGCGCCACGCGGCGACGGTCCGCCCTGAGCTCGCCGGGGAGCCGGCCGACCCCTGGGCGTACCCCGGCCGCATCTTCATGGACACGATCACCCACGACGTCGCCGCGCTGCGCCATCTGGTCGAGCGCGCCGGACCGGAGGCGGTCGTGATGGGCACCGACCTTCCCTTCGACATGGCCACCCCGGAGCCGGTGGCGGCGCTCGAGGAGGCCGTGGACAGCGCGGCCGCCACGGCGGTCATGGAGGACACTCCGGCGCGGCTGTTTCGGCTCGAGTCGCCGTAGAACGGCCTCACACAACTCCGCGCCGGCGAACGCTGCTCGAGGCCACGATCGTGGAAAAACCTCACGGACGGTGCCCTCGCTGGCGAGTTCGTGAGGTTCTGGTCGCTTGGCGGTGACAAGCTCCCGAGTTGGCCGCCGCAGGGGACGTTCGGGAGGTTGTTCAGGTCGGGGCAACCCACGCGCCTGGCGGATCCGGCCTACAACATGATGCGCCCGCCGGCCACGTCGAGCGTCACGCCGGTCATCCAGCGCGCCGACTCCGACGCGAGGAAGAGCGCGGCCAGCGCCGGGTCGTCGGGGGCGCCCAGGCGGCCGAGCGGCGACAGCGCCGCGACGCTTGCGCGCCGCTCCTCGTCCAGTACGCCCTTTACGCGCTCGGTGAGGATGGTCGCCGGCGCCAGGCAGTTCACGCGCACGCCCTGGGGGCCGAGCTCGAGGGCGGCGTGCCTGCTCAGCATCATGATGCCGGCCTTGGCCGCCGCGTAGGAGGCGGTCAGCTTGATGTCGAGGAAGCGGGCGGCGTTGGAGGACATCGTCACGATCGAGCCCGAACCGCGCTCCGTCATGCCTGGGGCGAACTCCCTGAGCGTCAGGAACGTGGCGGTCAGGTTCGACTCCACCACCCGGCTCCACTCGTCCGGCTCCGTCTCCACCAGTGGAGTGCGGGCGCCGAACCCGCCCGCGAACGCCATGAGGATCTCGGCCGGCCCGAGCTGGTCCTCGACCTCGGCGCGAAGGCGCGCCACGCCGTCGGGCGTGGTGCAGTCGGCCGCGACGCCCACGACCTCGGCGGCGCCGGCCTCCCGCGTTCGTCCGGCCACGGCGTCGATCGCCTCCACGTCGCGCCCGCCTACCGCGACGCGCGCACCGTTGGCGCCGAGGAGAACGCAGGTGGCGGCGCCGATGCCCTTCGATCCGCCCGTGACCACCGCAACCTTGCCGGCGAGGTCCGGATAGGTCGGTACGGGCGCCGGGCCGGGGTCGGGCTTGCTCACGTCAGCATCCGGCCGTCCATCGGATGCAGGGTGAAGATGACCGGGCCGTCCGGGCCGACGAGCACGTTCTCCTCAAGCCGCACCGTCTGCTGGAGCCCCGGATGGCCGGCGAACGTCTCGATCGCGAAGTACATGTTCTCCTCGATCGGAGCCGGATAGTCGAGCGAGTAGGCACGCGACACCCACATGCCCTCGTACAGCGACAGGCCTATCGAGTGGGCGAACTGCTGGAGGCTGACGCTTCCGTAGCGGTCGTCGTCGTACTCCGGGAACTTCGCTGCGACGTCGGCTGTGGTGTTCCCCGGCTTCAGCTCGGCGAGCGCGGCATAGAGCGAGTCGTGGCACTCCCGGTAGAGCCGTTTGATCTCATCGGTGGGCTCGGCGTCGACCAGGAAGCAGCGGACGAAGTCGATGAAGTAGCCACCCGGGCCGACCGCGTTGATGTCGACGATGACGAGGTCGCCCTGGCGGATCAGCTTGTCGCTGTGCCAGCGCCGGTACGGGCTGGTATTGCCGCCGGAGGCGCAGATGATGTCGTAGACGAAGTCCGCCCCCTCGGAGTAAAAGAACTCGTTCACCTTCGCGGTGATGTCCGCCTCGCGGATGCCGGGCTTGAGCCACTCGTTCTGGATCTTCCACATCGCGGCGTCGCCGAGCGAGGAGCTGATCTTGAGCAGCTCGATCTCGTCCGGTGTCTTGACGCGCCGGGCGGCCGACATCGCCGGCCAGGCGTTGACCAGGTCCAGCCCGCGCTGACGAAACGCCGCCATCGAGCTCATGTCGGCCGTGTCGATGCCGATCCGCTCCCGCTCGACGCCGGCCTCGCGCAGCACATCGACGACCGAGTCGGCCATCCGCCCGACCATCATCTCCTCGGCGCCTTCGGCCCAGCGCCAGGTGAACGCCGGCCGGATGTTGCCGCCCAGCCACGGCGCATCGAGCTTCGCGCACTCGAAGTCGGACCCCACCGTCTCGAAGAGGACCGGGTCGCCGTCGCGCGGCAACACGGCGTAGCGGATGAAGATGTTGTGCTTCCAGTTGCCCTGGAAGGTGCCCGTCACGTAGCGGATGTTCTCGCCGACGAACATGATGAGCCCGCCGAGGTCGTTCGCCTCCATGGCGGCGCGAGCGCGGGCCAGCCGGTCGCGCCGCAGCCGGTCGTGATCCACCCGCTGCTGCCAGTCGGTCGAAGTCTGGCTGTAGAGGCGGCGCGGATCGGTGTGGTGCGGCCGCTGGATGAACGAGGTGTCCAGCTCGTAGTCGCGCGGAGCCTGGGGCTCGGCACGGTCGGTGATGCTCATGTTGTGCTCCTTGATGGGGCGGACGTCAGGCCCGGGGTCAGTTGTTCTCCTCCGCCCACTGCTCGGCCGCCTGCTCGACCTCGGCTCGATCGAAGTCGTTGATCTCCTCGATCAGCTCGTCGTTCAGGGCGGGCTCGATGTCGATCGTCTCCTCGAGGATCCCGGCACGGTTCAGGGCATCCTGTCCGGTAGCCCACACGTCGGGCCGCAGGTCTCCGATTCGCTCGGGGTCGTCGGGCTTCATCAGCTGGATGGCCAGGTCGAGCGCGGCCTCCCCGCTCGCCTCGTTGCGCCATTCCGCCGGGACCTTCTCGCGGACGATGGCCTCCACGACTTCGCGGTTGACCTGCCCGACGTGCTGACCCTTGGCCCAGGCGCGCAGGAAGCCGACGATCGCCTCCCGCTTCTCCTCCAGTGTGCCGGGCAGCGTCGCCAGGGGGTTCCCGTCAATCCTGCCGAGGTCGTCGGGTGTGATGTTCCGCAGCGGAACGCCGTTCGCCGACAGCGCCGTGAAGTCGGAGGCATTCCCCACGTACGCCTGGATCTCGTCGTCGTCGAAGAGCTTGGCGACCAGCGGACCGCTGGTCCCCACGACGGCGGTGTCGACGTCGTCCTTCGAGATGCCGGCCGCATCCAGCATGGCGTCGAGGAAACGAGTGCTCTCCTCCGACTCGAGGCCAACCCTCTGCCCCTCGACGCCCTCGATGTCCTTGATGTCGCTGCCCTCGGGCACGACGATTCCGGCCGTGTTCGTGTGCTGAGGGCTGAAGATCGCCTCGTGCTCCCCGCCCTTCGAGCGAGCGAGGATGATCTCGTCGACGTCGGCGAACGAGACGTCCGCGTCGCCGTTGTCGAGGAAGGCGGTGGCGGAGATCTCCTCCGCCGCCGGCGCCAGGTCCGGCCGGACGTTCTCCTCCTCGAAGAAGCCGAGCTCCTCGGCCACGAGCGGCGGATAGAACAGGAGCGAGGGGGGCGTCGGCAGTGCGTACACGACCTCGCCGCCGCCCTGCGACGCCTGGTCGCCGCCACCACCGCCATCGTCGTCGTCGCCGCAGGCCGCCAGGGCCAGGAGAGCGGCGGTGATGAGCGCCAATGCAATCCGATTGTGTTTCCGGAACACGTGCCTTCCTCCGTTCCCCTTGGGATCACTCACAACTCCGCCTAACTCCTCCCCGCCATCGTCGGGTGCGCCTCCGATGTCACGCCCTGCCGCGCGGCCTTCCTGCGCGCTCGCGCCGCGCGGCGACGGGTGCGCGCGGCGAGCCGCCCGTCGTGAAGCCAGAAGACCGTCGTCCGCTCGAGCCACTGCATCGCCCCGTAGAGGAGGAGCCCGAGAAGCATCAGCATCAAGATCACGGCGAAAGCGTCGGCTATCGCGAGCTGGCTGCTGAACTGCTGCACGAGCACCCCGAGCCCGCGCTCGGCCGAGATGAACTCGCCCACCACCGCGCCGACCAGGGACAGGCCTGCGGCCGTCTTCAACCCGGCGAACAGGACGGGGAGCGAGCTCGGGACCATCAGGCGCATGAACGTCTGCCATTTGCCGGCCCCGAGCGACCGGAACATCTCCCGCGCCTCCTCGTCCACGGTCAGGATGCCGGTCAGCGCGTTCACGTAGACGGGGAAGAACGCGATGATCGCCGCGATCCAGATCTTCGAGCTGTAGCCGAACCCGGCCCAGGCGATGATCAGCGGGGCGATCGCGATCCGCGGCGTGACCTGTAGCGCCACGGCGTACGGACCGAGCATCTGGCGCATGATCGGCGAAAGCCCCGAGGGAATCGCCAGCGCCAGACCGAGAGCGGAGCCGAGCGCGAAGCCGGCGACGGACTCCCACAGCGTCGCGGCGATGTCGTCCCAGACGAACGAGCTGGTGATCAGGTCTACGAAGGACTTCGCGATGTCAAGTGGGTGGGGAAGGATCGACTCGGAGACCCAGTCGAGCGCGAGCGCGAGCTCCCAGAACGCGATGAGAAGCACGAGGAAGAACAGCGGCGGCCACAGGGCCTTCGCGATCCGGATCGGCGACAGCCTCGACAACGCGCTACGCCTCATGGGCGCTCCGGTCATCCTCGCGGTCGACGTCTTCTTCGCCCGGACCCTGAAGGCCCTTCTGCGCCCGGAGCACCAGCTCTTGGAACTCGGGCTCGGCGGCCATCTCCTGAACGCGGGGCCGCTCGAACGGCACATCCAGCACATCCGCGATCCGGCCCGGCCGGGGCGTCATCACGATCACCCGGTCGGCGAGCAGCACCGCCTCGGCGATGTTGTGCGTGACGAGCAGGGCCGTGGCCGACGTCCGCTCGTGAACGGCCAGCAACTCGACGTTCAGGCGCTCGCGCGTGATCTGGTCGACCGCCGCGAACGGCTCGTCGAGCAGGAGGACCTCGACTCCCACCATGAGCAGGCGCGCCAACGCGACGCGCTGCTGCATGCCCCCGGAGAGATGGCGTGGATAGGTGTGCTCGAAGCCCGACAACCCGACCAGGTCGAGCAGCTCGTAGGCCTGCCGCTCGGCGGCGGAATCGGCTCGGCGCTGAAGCGTGCACGGCAGCAGCGCGTTCTGCAGGGCGGTCCGCCAGGGCAGGAGCGTGGGCCGCTGGAACATGAGCGCCACGTCCTGCCTCGGCTCGGTCACCTCCACGCCGTTGACCGAGATCGTCCCCGCGGTGAGCGGGATCAGCCCGGCGATCAGCCGCAGCAGCGTGGACTTGCCGCAGCCGCTCGGGCCGACCACCGAGACGAACTCACCGGCCCGTGCGTCGAGACTCACCCGGTCGAGCGCGAGGACTCCGCCCTCGAACTCCTTGACCGCGTCGACGACCGTGATCCTGCCCCGCTCCCCGTGCGCGCCTGCCGGATCCTGCTCGGCAAGCGCGGCTCTCCTCCTGGGCACCCGGCGAATCCCCTCCCCTACGTCCGGGAAATCACGCCTGCAAACGTTTGTGGTGCAATCGTTTGCGATCGTATCCGCGCCGGCGTGGCCCGTCAAGCGTCGCGGTGTTAACGTCGGTTAACCCGCCACGGCCGGGGCGCTCGTGGAGCTTCGCACCACGAGTGTGGGCTCGAGCCGGATGTGGCGCGTCTCCCCGTCGGCGCCCTGCAGCCGCTCGAGCATCAGCTCCGCTGCCGCGGACCCGATCTCGTAGTGGGGAATGTGAATCGTGGTCAGGGGAGGCTGGAAGCGCGCCGCGAACGGCATGTCGTTGAAGCCGACGACCGAGATCTCCCCCGGGCAGTCGACGCCCCGCTCCGCGAACGCGTCGAGGCAGCCGAGCGCCAGCAGATCGTTCGCGGCCGCGATGGCGGTGAACTCGCGCCCGCCGTCGAGCAGCGCGCCGCACAGGCGCGTGCCCTCGGACTCGGTGAACGCCTCGCTCACCACGATGAGCGCCGGGTCCGGCTCCAGCCCCGCGCCGCGCACGGCTTCCAGGAAGCCCTCGCGGCGGTCGAAGCCGGTCGAGTAGTCGAGCGGCCCGGCGATGTAGGCGATGCTGCGGTGCCCCAGGTCGGTCAGATGCTGGACGGCCAGCCGCTGGCCCTTGCGGTCGTCCGCGGTCGCGGAGCTGATCGCGACGTCCGGGAGCCAGCGGTTGACGAGCACGAGGTCAAGGCCCGCGGCCACCACCTCGTCGAACAGCCCGTGGTCCCGGCGAGCGGTCGCGGCGATGATGCCGTCGACCTGGCGGGCGCGCATCGCCTGGGTGTCGAGCAGCTCGCGCTCGGGATCGTTGTCGGTGTTCGCGATCAGCGGGGTGTAGCCGGCCACCTCGAGCCTGTCCTCGATCCCGCGCAGGATCGGCGGGAAGAGCGGGTTGTTCAGGTCCGGGATCAGCACGCCGATCGTGTAGGAGCGGTTGGTCTTCAGCCCGCGCGCGATCGGGTTGGGCCTGTAGCCGACCTCCTCGGCCGCGCGCAGAACCCGCCGAGCGGTGTCCTCGTTGACGAGCGCACGCGTCTCCTCGTTGAGCGCGCGCGACGCCGTCGCAGGGTGCACACCGGCGAGGCGGGCGACGTCGCGGAGCGTGGTCCTGGCGCCGGGTCTCGCGTTTGGCGCGGCCATCTTCCAGCATTATGCATACGTTTGCAGCCTCTTCGGAGCCCATGACAGGGAGCGCCCTCTCACAGCCCGAAGCGCGCGCGGAGAGCGACTCCGCGCTCGCCCCGCTGCGCCGCGGCGGCTTCCGCGCGGTGTGGTCGGCCCTGGCCGGGTCGCAGCTCGTGATCTGGATGAACACCGTCGGTGCCGTTACGGTCATCGCCTCGGTATCCGACTCGGACACGCTGATCGCGCTCGTTCAGACCGCGAACAGCGTGCCGGCGGTGCTGCTGGCGCTGATCACCGGAACGGTGGCCGACATCGTGGACCGGCGCCGGTTCGCCCTCGGCGCACAACTCCTGATGCTCGCGGCCGTAGCCGCGCTGGCGGCGCTCACCCTGACGGACACGATCACGGCGGCGGCCGCGCTCGGCCTGACCTTCGCCCTCGGCGCCGGGATGGCCACGACGTTCGTCATCTACCAGGCCTTCACTCCGGACTTCGTGCCGCGCGCCGAGCTGCCGGCTGCCGTTGCCCTGAACGGCGTGGCGATCAACCTCGCGCGGGCGATCGGTCCCGCCCTGGCGGGCCTCCTCATCGCGATCCTCAGCGCCGGCGCCCTGTTCGCGGTGGAGGCGGCGGTGATGGTGCTCGTGATCGCGTTGGTCCTGTTCCTCAAGGCACCCCGACGCCACCACGTCTCCCGCGAGCGGCTGGCGCCGGCGATGCGCGCCGGCCTCCGCTTCGTGCGCTTCTCCCGGCCTGTGCGCGCCGTCCTCGTCCGCGGCGGCCTGTTCTCCGTCTTCGCCAGCGCGCTCTGGGCTCTGCTGCCGGTGGTCGCGCTCGAGCGGCTGGACCTCGGTTCAAAGGGCTTCGGACTCCTGATGGGCTGCGTGGGCGCCGGCGCAATCACGGGCGCCGCGCTCCTGCCGCGCCTTCGCCGGCGGCTCTCGCTCGACAGGCTGCTCGTCGGGGCGACGCTCGGAGTGGCCGCGGGCCTGCTGGCGCTCGCCTACGTGCCCAGCGGGGCGCTACTGGCCCCGGCGGTCTACCTCACCGGAGGCTGCTGGCTCACGGTCCTCTCCTCGCTCAACACATCGGCCCAGAGGGTGGCACCCGGCTGGGTGCGCGCCCGCACGCTCGCCTCGTTTCAGCTCGTGATGCAGGGCGGCCTCGCCGTGGGCAGCCTCACCTTGGGCCTGTTGACCGGCGCGGCGGGGGTGCGCGCCGCGCTCCTGGTCGCCGCCGGTGGTCTCTCGGCCGGCGTGCTCGGCGTGAGGCGTTGGCCGCTCGGGCAGTCGGAGGTGGCCGACCTCTCCCCCGCCGGAACCTGGTCCGATCCGGCCGCACAGCTCGAACCGGTCCCGAGCGACGGGCCAGTGCTCGTGACCGTCGAGTACAGAATCGACTCCTCCGACGCCGACGAGTTCGTCGCCGCCATGCAGGACCTCGGCCGGGTGCGACGCCGCGACGGGGCCTATCGCTGGACCCTCTACGAGGACCTCGAGGACCCCGGCTGCTATCTCGAGACCTTCGTCGTCGACTCCTGGGAGGAGCACCTGCGCCAGCACGGCCGGCTGACCGTCGCCGACCTCGACGTGGAGCGGCGGGCGAAGTCGATGCACCGCGGCGCCGAGCCCCCCGCGGTGCGGCATCTGCTCTGGGCGCCGGCGGCCCTGCGGGCGAGGCGCCGGTAGCGCCCGGCGGATGGAAGCGCTTCCGCTGAAGCGACCCAGATTGGGGACACCGCCCTCTTGGCGCCCTCCGGAAAACGTCGACGTCGGCGTGCGGCGCGGTTCAGGCGACCGGTCTCTTTAACTGTGTCATCTGGTACCCCCGTACACGGGTACCCGATGGATCGGTACCGGACAGGTGGGGCGACTTGGTGCGCCTCACGGCACGGCCGGAGGCTGCAGCCCGGCCGTTTCCAACGCGGCCGTCGTGTCGAGGAACCAGCGCAGCCGGATGGGCCGCCCCCTGCTCGAATGTCCAGACGTGCGCCATGACCGCGTCGACCACCGCGCCGCTCGCCCGCCCTCGGCCTGTGAAACGCGCCGGTGTGTCCAGACGAGTCATTTGTGACGAATCGCACACAGCGCGGCTACCGGGGCCGGTTTAACTCTGCGGATGAGAAGCGGCAGAGCCCCCAAGCTTGTTGTCGTGACGGCGCTGGTCGCGCTGGCCCTCGGCGGCGCTGGGACCGCGACGGCGCACAAGATCGACATTCGCCAGGCGACGGAGATGACCCGAGACCGGGCGACGGCGCTCGGCTCGGTCGCCTGGGCGGTCTGCTGGCGTAAGCCTGCTGCGATCCACGTGCGCCTGCCCCGCCGCGCGGTCTGCATGGCGTCGGTTGAAACGGCGTCGTCTGGGCCGTGCCTGGTGATCTACGAGGTCCGCGCGGCGCGAAAGTCCGGGCGCGCGGTCCTTGTCGCCAAGTCCGGAGCGCCGCGATGCGTCAACCAGCCCGCGGGTGCCCCCCAGCGGTTCTAACGCCGCACCGCAAGCCAAGCTCGCGTTGCGCCGCTAGCCTCACAGGCATGTGCCGCAACATCCGCAATCTCTACAACTTCGAGCCGCCCGCGACCGACGAAGAGGTGCGTGACGCGGCCCTCCAATACGTCCGCAAGATCAGCGGCTTCAGCAAGCCGTCGCAGGCCAACGCGGAGGCGTTCCAGCGCGCGGTCGACGCGGTCACCCAGGCGTCGGCCCAGCTGCTCGACGAGCTCGTGACCACCGCCCCGCCAAAGGACCGCGAGGTCGAGGCTGCGAAGAGGCGGGCGCGCTCGGCGCAGCGGTACGCGGCGTAGCCGCCGTCCCCTCTCGCATCTTGGCGGGCTCTGCCCCGGGTGGCGGGAGTCTCGGATGCCGTCCGCCTCCGCCGGCGCTT
>Ga0081538_10004667_pt1 | contig 12559 bp, 12 predicted proteins | sample TabmetS5T2R1_FD_71022 | JGI IMG/M metagenome (GOLD analysis project Ga0081538, IMG submission 71022) | Tabebuia heterophylla rhizosphere microbial communities from the University of Puerto Rico - S5T2R1 | ecosystem: Host-associated > Plants > Roots > Rhizosphere ...
CGACTCGATCCCAGCCCCCACCCGACCGGAAAACGACGCCCTCAGCCTCGCGGCCCAGCTCCTGCAGGCCTGAGATCACGAAACTCGAGGCCTCCATCTCGACGCAAAAGTCGCCCCACCCCCCTCGTGAGGCGGGACCTTGGCCCGCCTGCGCGAGCCGGCCTATCGCGCCGCCGGGATCCCTGGGTGTTCCGCCGCGCTGGGAGCGAGGCCCAAGACCCGAGCCAACCGGATACACACCTCATTGGAAGCGCTTCACGCCCCGCCGGTGCGCAGCGCGCTACGGCCGGGCCTCGAGCGCGGCCAGCACGACTGCACCCTCACTCGGCCGGCAGGCGGGCGGGGAACAGCCTCGACAGCACGACCGAGGCCGAGGACGGAACGAGCAGCCCCGCGCCCGACCGTCCAGCCGGAATCGGAGCACCATCAGCCAACCTCATACGGGCGCAACCCCGCCGAGCCCCCTAAGCACCTGCCAGCACAGCCGGCATCGCCTGCGGCCTCACTCCGAGCGCCTCGGCGTCTGCCGTGCCGCGCGGCGTCGTCATGGGCTCCTCCATCAGCTCCGCCTCGTCCCAGGTGGCGAACACCTTCGGCCCGACGAGGCGGCCCAGCAGGCGGAGCGAGCGGCTCACGACGGGGAGCGGGATGTGGAGCAGCCGGCGGCGACGGCCCGTCGGTTGCATCGCCGCGCGGACGATGTCGTCGTACGAGAGCGTCTGGGGGCCGGCCAGCTCGAAGCTCCGCCGGCGCGCGCCCGACGCCGTCAGCGCCGCCAGCACGCAGTCGGCAACGTCCTCGGCCCAGATCGGCTGGTAGAGCGCCCGTCCCGAGCCCGAGATGGGGATCGCGGGCAGGTACGAGAAGCGCTCGAGCAGGGTGAGCCACGGATCGCCCGGTGCGTACACGATCGAGGGTGAGAAGACCGCGGTCTCGAGGCTCGAGCCCTCGACCGCATCGCGGGCGAGCGCCTTGGCGCGGAAGAAACGCGTCCTCGAGTAGTGGCGAGCGCCCATCGCCGAGAAGAACAGGAAGCGCCTGGCCCCCGCGCGCTCCGCGGCCCGCACCAGCCGCAGCGTGGCCATGGCGTTCAGCTCCTCGATCGAGGCCCGCGGCTGGTCGCGGATCGACGCGGCCAGATGGACGACGGTCTCAACGCCCCGCAGCGCGTTGCGAAACGAGGGCGGGTTTGCGAGGTCCCCGAGCGCGATCTGCACTCGCACACGTTGGTCGCCAAGCCGACGCGGATCGCGCACGAGGCAGCGCACCAGCGCACCATCCGCGGTCAGCCGCCGAAGCAGGGCGGATCCGACCGTCCCCGTCGCGCCCGTGAGCAGGATCATGGCCGCCGGCCTACGAGCACCACACGCCAGGGGGAGCGCTCGTTGCGGTGCAGCGTGACCTCGGCGAAGCCCGCCGCCTCCATCCAGGCGCGAATCTCGGACGGCTTGAAGTTGCGGCTGTGGCTCCAGGCGTAGAAGAGCAGGCTCGAGATTGCGCCGTGCTCCGACACGTCCTCGCCAGGCTCGGGGCGGGCGGTGTCGCCGATCACGAGGAAGCCGCCGCCGCGCAGCGCGTCGAGTGCCATTCGGCACAGCTCGCGGTCGCGCTCCTCCGGCAAATGGTGAACGAGGTTGAAGATCGACACGACGTCGAGCTCGTCGCCAAGTCCGAGCTCGAACACGTCCCCTTCGCGAAACGAGACTCTGTCCCCGTACCCCTCCTCGGCCACGATCCGGCGGCCCACGGCCGCGCTCGGCGGCAGATCGATCACGGTGGCCTGGAGCCCCGGATGGCGGCGGCACATGGCCATCGAGAACCCTCCGTGGCCGCCGGCCACGTCCACCAGCCGACGCGGACTCTCCACCGGCACGAGCGCCGCGTTCGCGTCGTACTCGGGACGCGAGATCTCGAACAGGCCACGGATGTACGCCTCCCAGCGCTTCGTATCGCCGCGGCGCTCCTCGTGCATCGCGTAGGGGCGCCCGCTGCGCACCGCGTCCGGCAACAGTTCGAGCACCTGCCAGTGGAGATCTCCCTGGTCCCCCACGAACGTCGCGATCGACTCGGGCGAGGAGCGCACCAGCAGTCGCTCGCTGACCGGGGCGTTGCGGACTCGCCCGTCCCCGCCGGCCTCCAGGTAGCCGAGCGTCGTGAGCGCGGTGACGAGCGTCTCCGCACCCAGCGGATCAAGTCCCAGCCGCTCCGCCAGATCCGGCGGCGACGAGGGCTGCTCGTGGAGCGCCTCGAACACCTCCAGCACCACCGCGGTCGTGAGCGCCCGGGCCGCGACCAGGCCGGTGAAGCTGTCGAGGAAGGGGTCGGGCTCGCTTCGGTCCAGCACCCGGCGGAGCCTACGAAACGCCGCGCCTCCGGCGGCCGACGGGTTCGGGCCCGACGGTACAATCGGCGCTCCTCGCGCCCAGACGCTTGGACACGAGAAGGAGAACATGGCCTACGTCATCGCCGAACCCTGCATCGATACGAAGGACAATTCGTGCGTCGAAGTCTGCCCGGTCGACTGCATCCACCCCACCCCCGACGAGCCCGACTACGACGCGGTGAAGATGCTGTACATCGATCCGGAGGAGTGCATCGACTGCGACGCCTGCGTCGAAGCCTGCCCGGTTGACGCCTGCTTCGCCGAGGATCAGCTGCCGGACGAGTGGCAGAACTACATCGAGATCAACGCGGAGTACTACAAGCAGGCCGGCTAGCCGCTAAGGCGCCATCGGCAGCGCCGTCCCCGTGACCTGCGGAACCGGCGGCCCCGACGGGGCCTGGAGCACCGCGAGCTCCTGTGGTGTCGCGGCGATGATGCCGCTGGCCGCGTGGAAGAGCGCCTGTGAGGCCGGCGCGTCCGGATCCTCGAGGACGAGCGGGCGACCGTTGTCCGCGCACACGCGGAGCTCCTCCTGGAGGGGGATCTTGCCGAGCAGCGGCACGTCGAGCTCGTCGGCGAGAAGCTGACCGCCGCCCTCGCCGAAGATCGTGAAGCGCTCGCCCGACGGCGTCGTGAAGCCCGACATGTTCTCGATCACGCCGGCGATCTCGAGGTCGAAGCGGAGGGCGGTCTCGGCCGCGCGGGCCGCCACCTTCTGGGCCGCCGGCTGGGGCGTCGTGACGATCACGAACTTGGCCTGCGGCAGCAGCTGGGCGAGCGTCATCGACACGTCGCCCGTGCCCGGCGGAAGGTCGATCAGCAGGTAGTCGAGCTCGCCCCAGTCGACGTCCTCGAGGAACTGCCTGATCGCCTTGTGCAGCATCGGGCCACGCCAGGTGATCGCCTGGTCTTGCTCGTTGAGGAAGAACTCGATCGAGATCGCCTTCACGCCACCCGGGCCGTCGAGCGGGAGGATCTTGCGCTCGGCCGAGACCTGCGGCCGACCGTGGACGCCCAGCATTCGCGGGATCGAATAGCCCCACACGTCGGCGTCGAGCGCGGCAGCGAGCCTGCCGTCGGACTGCAGGGCGGTGGCAAGGTTGGCGGTGACGGTCGACTTGCCCACCCCGCCCTTCCCGGAGCCCACGCAGATCACGTTCTTGACGCGTGCCAGCGCACCCTCCGGCAGCCCGCCCTGGCGGCCGAGCCGCTGCGACAGGCTCTGCTTCTCCTGATCCGAGAGCACGTCGAAGCCGACGTTGACGTGGCTGACTCCGTCGAGCGCCGACACGTTCTGCGCGACCGCCTGCTGGAAGTGGTTTCGGATCGGGCAGCCAGGCGTCGTGAGCGAGACCACCACGTCCACACGGCCGGGCTCGGGCTGGTCGATCGAGCGCACCATCCCGAGGGAGACGATGTCCTTGCGGAGCTCGGGATCGATGACGCGGCGCAGCGCGTCCTGGATCTGTTCAGGGGTAGGCATCCCAACCCATTCAAGCAAAACCCGTCGCTGCGCTCGGAGCCTTCATTACCTGATTAAGGGCCAACGGCACCCCGTGGGGTGCCGCTGGCGAGGGAGGAGAGATACTGCACTGCCGGCGAGATTATGTGGCCGGCAGCCTCACCCCGGTCCGGTCTCTCCTGATGCCGTCCGGGGGTAAGCCTGTGAAACGGCGCGCGCTTAGGCGAGCGAGCTCACCCGGTCGACGAGGCTCTCGGCCTGGCCCTGCACCCCACGGCGCGTGGCCTTCACCGAGCGCTCGAACTCGCGGCGAGCAGACTTCACCTGCCGCTCCGCGTCGCGCTGGTTCTGCTTCACCGCGCGGAACACGCGGTTGCGACGCTGGCGCAGCTCACGCTCGAAGCGAGTCCGAGTCCGCTTGACCTCGCGGACCGCACGGTTCCGGGCGGTGGTGCCGCGGCGCTCGAACTTGCGCAGGTTGGTGTTGACGCGGCGCTGAAGCCTCTCGAGCTCCCGCTCTGCGCTCTCACGACCTTCGGTGTAGGGCTTCGCGGCCCCGAGGACGGAATCGCGAGCGATGAGCGCGGCGCCGACCGGAATCAACACGGCCCGCTGGGCCTGCGCCTGGACGACCTCGATTGGGCTGCGCTGGGCCTGCGCACGCGTGGCGGCAGCCTTGCGGGCGGTCTGGCGACGCTTGGAGGCGTTGCGACGGCGGGTCGCCGCGGCCTTCCGCGCGGCGGCCGTCCGCTCGGGCTGGGGCTGCGTTCGGGCCGGGGCCTGGGTCTCGGCCGGGGCCTGGGTCTCGGCCGTGGTCTGAGTCGCGGGCTGAGCCTGCGTCTCGGCCGGGGTCTGAGTCTCGGGCTGAGCCGGGGTCTCGGCCTGGCTCTGGTTCTCGGTAGCCATGGAAACTGCCTCTCCTTCTCTCCAACCGGGCATCGACTGTAAGCTTATTAGATCTAAGTTCGGTAGAAGTATACCGACGAACACACGTGCGTAAACCACCGCGCCGAGGCGGTTACACCGAGATGTCTCAGGCGGCCTTGCTGCGCCGGCTGGTGCGCTCGAGCCAGGCGGCTGGGTGCTTGAGCTCGTCGGTCGTGGGGAGCGCGTCCGGCGCTTCCCAGACGCGGTTCAGGCCCTCGATGCCCGCCTTGTCCGCCACCGCGTCGCAGAAGCCCTTTCCGAGCTCGTACTGCTGGAGCTTGATGTTCAGGCCGAGGAGGCGCTCGATCAGGCGCTCGGGCGCGGAGCGGCTGCGACGGCGCGCGTCCATTGCGGCCCTGAGTCGCGCGTGGTCGGCGATCGCCTCCGCTGCGATGGCGTCCATGACGTGCTCCGAGTAGCCCTCGATCACCGCCATCGCGGCCTGCATGCGCTCCATGAGCCGGCGCTGCTCCTGGGTCTGAACGAGCGCGGCCAGTCCGCCGTCGCGCCACATCTCGACGAGCCTTGCCGGACTCGGAAGGGTTGGCAGGCCGCCGGCGGCGCCGCGCTCGATGCGCACCTCGACCGTCTCCAGGTACGTGCGGATCATCCCGCTCAGGTGGTCCCGCAGCCACGGAACGGCCTGGAACTGGAAGACGTGTGTCAGCTCGTGGGCGCAGATCCAGCGCCGGAACGAGTCCGGCTCCACGTCCATCTCGCGCACCGCCTTGCGCAGGTTCTGCACGACGAACAGAAGGCGAGGCGGGGCGTCGCCGCCGAGCAGCGACACCTCGTACTGGCCGAGCACTCGCTGGGACACGTATCCCATCACCAGCCCCGCCTCGGCCGCGAGCGTCGCCGAGGCGCCCATGCGAAGCGCGCCGGCGAGCGGACCGGCGAACTCGAGCCGCGCGTCCAGCCGCTGGGCCACCGGGTCCAGCAGGCGCGACAGCGCCTCTAGGTTCACGCTCGTCCACTCCGAGCGTGTCACCGCCTCGGGTGGCGGCGCCGGCGCCGCGAGGATGAGACCGGTGTAGGACGCGACGTGCGCCTCCATCTCCGCGCAGACCGCGCGCAGATCGTCGTCCTGTCCCGCCGGCTCCTCGGCGCCGGCGGCCAGGCGCGCCACCTGCCGGGCGAGCGACCAGTCGACCATCTCGTGTAGTAAAGCTACAGCGCAGGGAGCTCCTGCTTCAGCTCCACCACCGGCGCGAACAGGTCGCCGTGCTCCTCCACACGGGCCAGCACGTCGTCGGCCTCGAAGACGAGCGCGTCCGGATCGCCCGCCTCGACCTCCGCCCAGTCGAGGGGAGTGGACACCGTCGGCCGCTCGCGGGCGCGCAGCGAGTAGACGCAGACCGTGGTCTTGTGCTCGTCGTTCTGGCTCCAGTCGATCAGCACCTTGCCGCGGCGAAGCTCCTTCTTCTGGGTCGAGACGATCAGCTTCGGATGCTGGCCCTCGAGGTGGCGGGCGAGCGCCTTTGAGAGGGGCTTGGTCCCGTCGTCGTAGTCAACGTCGTCGACGTTCAGCGGCACGTAGACCTGGATGCCCTTCGAGCCCGAGGTCTTGGCGAAGCACTCGAGGCCCACGCGGCCCAGCGCCTCGCGCAGGATGAGCGCGACCTCGCAGCACTCACGAAGCCCGGCGGGAGGCCCCGGGTCGAGGTCGAAGGCCATCACGGCCGGCCGCATGATCTCGTCCGCCCGCGAGAGTGAGGGATGGAGCTCGAGGTCGGCCAGGTTCGCGAGCCAGACGATCGTCGGCACGTCGTCGCATACCACGTACTCGATGTCGAACGCCTTGGCGCTGCGAACCCACTCCGGGGCGTGCGACGGGCGGCGCTTCTCGTAGAAGTGGTTGCCCGCGACTCCGTTGGGATATCGCTTGAGCGTCAGCGGCCGGTCGCGCAGGTGGGGCAGCAGAACCGCCGCGATGCGCGTGTAGTAGTCGATGAGCTGCCCCTTGGTGAAGCCCACCTCGGGATACATCACCTTGTCCAGATTCGAGAGCGAGAGCCGCCGGCCCTCGACCTCGACCTCGACCCTGGTGGCCGCCACCCGGATTTAGCTCTTCGCGGTGGTCTTCTTCCGTGACGACGACCCGGAGCGGGACCGCGTGCTCTTCTTCTTGCCGCCGCCGCCGTCGCCCTTCGGGCTCTTCGCCGAGGCGATCGACGCCTCCAGCGCGGCCATCAGGTCCGGGACCTCCTTCGGCTCCTCGGGCGGAGCCTCGATCACCACGGTCTCTCCCTGGGCCTTGCGCTCGATGAGCTCGAGCACCCGATCGCGGTACTCGTCGCGATACTTCTCGGGCTCGAACTCCGACGTCAGCGAGTCGATCAGCTGCTGTGCCATCCCCAGCTCGCGCTCGCTCGTCTTCACGTCTCCGTCGACCGACCCCAGCTCCTCGATCGAGTCCGGCGGGATCACCTCGTCCGAGAACAGCATCGTCTCCATCGTCAGGACGCCGTCATGCGGGCGAACCGCAACCAGGTTCTCCTTCGACCGGATCACCACCCGAGCGATCGCCACCTTTCCGGCCTCCTCCATGGCGTCGAGCAGCAGCCTGTACGCCTTCCCGGCACCCGTGTCCGGGGCGAGGTAGTAAGGGTGGTCGTAGTAGATCGGGTCGATCTGCGCGAGCTCGACGAAATCCTCGATGTCGATCGTGCGCGTCTTCTGCGGCTCGAGCGCGTCGAGCTCCTCGGGCGTGATCGTCACATAGCGGTCGGGGCCGATCTCGTAGCCCTTCACGATCTGCTCGTAGGGGACCTCCTCGCCGGACTCGGGGTTGACCCGCTGCTGGCGGATGCGCTGGCCCGACTCGGCGTCGAGCTGGTTGAAGCGCACGGTCTTGCGCGAGACCGCGCTATACAGCTTCACGGGGATGTTGACCAGTCCAAAGCTGATCGCCCCGCTCCAAATTGCACGTGCCATAGCTCAAAGTTACCTGTCCGCCGCAGGTGAACCTCTTTCGCGGACGCAATCTTGCGGGTCCTTGTCCGGCCGGAGCCCCTTGAACGAGGGCGCGCGGAGCGTCCCGCTCTGCGTCCACTCGCGGAATTCGACCGAGGCCACCAGGCGCGGCTCCACGAAGATCGTGCCCTTCGGAGGCTGGCGGCCCGTGAATGGGCTGTCCGCTCGCCGCAGCGGCTCGAGCTCGCGGCGGAGCATGGTGAGCGTGCTCTCGGTGAAGCCGGTGCCGACCTTTCCGGCGTAGACGAGCCGCCCGTCCTCCATGATCCCCACCGCGAGCGCGCCGAGATGGGCGCTGCGCCCGCCTTCGCCCGGCGTCCAGCCGCCGATCACCACGTCCTGAAGGTTGACGTTCTTGACCTTGATCCAGCCGGACGCCCGCCGGCCCGGCTCGTAGATCGAGGTGAGGCGTTTGGCGACCACCCCCTCGAGCCCGAGCTCCCTGGTCGCGGCGAGCAGTGCGCTCCCCTCCCCGTGATGGTAGGCCGGCGTGCGCCACCCCGGCCCCTCCAGCTCGAGGGCCTCGAGGACCCGGCGGCGATCCTCGTACGCCAGCGGCAGCGTCGAGCGGCCGTCGAGGTAGAGGAGGTCGAAGATGACGTAGGTGACCGGCGTGTCGCGCATGCGGCGCCTGACCGCCGAGTCCGAGCCCAGGTGCATGCGCGCCTGGAGGCGCTCGAAGCTCGGCCGCCCCTCGTCGTCGAAGGCCACCACCTCTCCGTCGAGAACCACCCGGCGCGCGCCGAGCTCGCGAGCCAGCCCGCGCACCTCCGGATAGCGCGGCGTGAAGTCGCTGAAGTTGCGTCCCTGCAGAAAGACGTGGCCGTGGTCGCAGAAGAGCACCGTGCGGATCCCGTCCCATTTGACCTCGAAGCCGAACTTCTGCTCGTCGCGCGGCAGGCTGCCGCTGCGGGCGAGCATCGGCTCGATGCGGTCCGGCATCGGCTGGTAGCCCGGGTCCTCCGGCGGGTCCATGCGGTGGATCAGCCAGTCGTTGCCGCGGGTGTGGAAGAGCGCGTAGCGGCCGTTCAAGCGCTCTCCGTGGAACGTGGCGATCACCTCGGTCTCGCGAAACTTCTCGGCCTCGAACGTACCCCTGTCCCAGACGCGCATGGTTCCCGCGCCGTACTCGCCCTTCGGAATCTCTCCCTCGAAGTCGAGGTACTCGAGCGGGTGGTCCTCCGTCCGCACGGCCAGGCGGTTCTCGTCGGGGTGGGCCGGAATGCCGCGCGGTAGCGCCCACGAGGCCAGCGTGCCCTCGTGCTCCATGCGCAGGTCCCAATGCAGCCGGCGGGCATGGTGCTCCTGCACGACGAAGCGACGGCCGCTCGGCTCGCTGGTGCTGTCGAAGTCCCGCTTCGCGCGGTATGCGCCTAACTTGTCCACCATGGGTCAGATCCTGACGATCGGACACTCCACCCACGACCCCGAGGCATTCGTGGACCTGTTGCGCGGTCAGGATGTGGATGCGCTCGCGGACGTGCGCCGCTACCCGAGCTCGCGGCGGATGCCGTGGTTCGGGGCCGTGCCGCTGGAGGCCGCGCTCGGTGCGGCCGGCATCCGCTACCTGCATCTGCCCGAGCTGGGCGGGCGGCGCGACCCGCTGCCCGGTTCCCCGAACGGAGGTTGGCGAGTGGGTCAGTTTCAGGGTTACGCCGACCACATGGCGAGCGACGAGTTCGCGGCCGGGTTGGGGCGGCTCGAGGCAGTCGCCCGGGAACGCCGCACCGCCGTGATGTGCGCGGAGGCCCAGTGGCGGCGCTGCCACCGCCGCCTGCTCTCCGACGCCCTGCTCGCACGCGGATGGGAAGTGCTGCACGTCGACGCTCGCGGCGGCCGCGAGGCCCACTCGCTCACGGACTTCGCCGTGGTCAAGGGCGAGCAAGTGACGTACCCGCGGGCCCAGGCGGCGCTCGATGTGTAGCTACGGCGGCGGCATGGCGCCGGCCATCTGCGCGTAACCGGCCGCGCTCGGATGGATGCCGGTGTCCGCGCTGATCACCCAGCGCCGCCCGCCGCCGGCCGGCCCCTTGCAAAACGAGAGCGGATGGCTGATCATCAGCTCGCCCTGGGTGACCCTCGCCTGGACGCTCTGCCCGTCGACCGAGTAGCCGAAGCTCGAGCAAGTGAAGGTGTTCGGCGCGAGCGGCGTCATGTCGATGCCCACGTTGAAGCGCGGCGGCGCGACGACACGAAGGCGCGGACTCCCGAGGGACTCCGCGACCGACGCGATCATGCTGTTGAGGAGGTCACCCATCTGCTCGATCTGCACCGCGCTGTAGGCAAGCGCGACGGACGGGATCGACAGGTGGTACTGCATCAGCAGGATCGTCGCCTTGGTCTTCGAGAGCAGCTCCTTGTAGATCGCCGTGAGGTTCTGCTCCAGATTGACGCTCGCAAAGGCATTCGTCACGCATTGGGTGAAGTCGCCGAAGAGGTCGGACTCGAGCGCACAGCCCATCGTGTCGATGCCGAACAGCACGTCGGAGAGCAGCGGGTTGGCGCCGAGCGTAAGCACGACGTAGTCTGGCTTGTCGGCCTCGACGTCTTGCGTGAGCGCATAGAGCGAGCCGCCGGCGATCCAGTCGCTCGGCGCCGAGCCGCTCACGCCGACGTTCTTGTAGTTCGTGATCCCGTGCGCGTTGGCCCACTGAGCCGCCCACGAGACGTTGTTCGACAGCCCGTAGTCGGGGGCGAATGAGAGGTCGCCCTGCGAGCTGTTCGTGGTGAGCGAGTTCGACGAGCAGGCGTCGTTGTAGCTGTCGGTGGGTCGGCAGCTGTACAGGCTCGTGAACGCCATCGCGCGACCGTTGGCGTAAAAGCCGAAGCCGGCGGTGACGGAGTCGCCGAGGGCCCGCACCTTCAGCGGGGCCGTCGCTGAAGAGCCGACGTACAGCTGGACCGGGACGCTGACCGCCGGCGCCGCCGCCCCCGCCGCCGGCGACGTGGGGCGGCCGCGCAGCACAAGCTCATCCAGCCCCCGATGTTCGCCGGCGGAACGGTAGGCGATCCGGCCACCTGCGCGGCGCACCTTCCCCTGCCGAGGGCGGACGCTGATCGACCAGCGAAGGGGCCTGTCGCAGGAAGGCAGCTGAACCTTGACCAGTTTTCCCGGGCGGACGCGCACTACCGGCACCGACGCGCAGGTCGCAGCAGCCCGCGCGCGGCGCACGCGGCGCGGGCTCTGGAGCGAGAGGTCGGCCGACCGTGTCTCGGCATCCCCGTCGCCATCGGCATCGAGCCGAGCCGTCGCGCGGACACGCATACGCCCAGCGAGCAGACGGCTTCCGATCGCGCCCTCCCCGAGCGCCACACGGTGGACAAAGCGAAAGGCACGGCGGCGGTCCGGCCGTCGCTGCACGCCTGCCGTGAGTCGCGCTGTCGCCGTCGCGCGCTCCAGAACGCCGCGCGCGTCCAGCAGCGCGACGCGGACGATCGCCCGGCGCCCGGCCATGTAGAGCGGGTAGCGCACGGGCACGAGCAGAGCCCCCGTTCGCGAGCCGGCCGGATGTTCGAGCCTCGCGGCGCCAATCTGGGTGGCGGGAGGGCCGGCCGCCGCATCCGACGCGAACGCTCCCATCGCTGCGCCGGCGAGGGCGACGAGTGCGAGCCGATGTAGGCCAGACCGGTGCATTCGCAGCAGTCGCGCCCTGACAGGGGACGCTACGCCCCGGCGCGACGCTGGAAGCATACGGCCGGCGTCGGGTCTAGGAGTGCCGGAGCGGCGTCTCGTCCAGCGAGCGCCGCAGCTCGTCGATGGACTCGTAGACGGCCGTGGCGCCGGCGTCGAGGAGCTCCTGCTCGGAAAAGCCGCCGGTGAGAACGGCGATGGTCTCAACCCCGGCGCGCTTACCCGCCTCGCAGTCCCAGGTCGAATCGCCGATCATCACCGCCGCGGCGACACCCACCATCCGGCGCGCCACCTCGACGAGGTCGGGCTCCGGCTTGGTTGCGTCGACGTCCGCCGCCGTCGTCCACCCGTCGGCGAGCTCGCGCGCGTCCAGCAGGTCGACGTAGCGCTCGACCTCGTCCGCCTTCGCAGAGCTCGCGAGCACGACGGCATGACCCCGCCGCTCCAGGTCGCGAATCAGCTCCGTGGCGCCGTGGAGCGGCTCGACCTCATCGATCAGCTCGGCGTACAGGTCCTTCTCCGCGTCGCGGATGTCATCGCCCTTCTGATCCTCAACAGCATCGCCACACAGGGCGCGCACCAGCTGATCGCCGCCCATGCCGATGTGGCGGTGAATGCGCCAGATCGGCAGCACCTCGCCGTGCCGTCTGAACGCCCGGTACCAGGCGATGGCGTGCTGGTAATTGGTGTCGACGAGGGTCCCGTCGACGTCGAGGATTGCGGCTGGGGGCATGAGGCGGCCTACGCGGCGAGCTCCTTCGCCTTCTCCAGCGCATCCGATGCACGGTCGTTCTCGATCAGGTCGAGGACCGCGTCCTCGACAGCCCCCTGAACGTCAGGCCAGGGGCCGACGTCCTCGATCAGCTCGGGCAGCACGCCTCCGATGGTGACGCCGCCGTCGAACCGATCGAAAACGCGCGGATCGATGTACGAGGCCCGGCAAACGGCAGGCGTATTGCCGAGATAGCGCGCCACCTCCTTGACGGCGCGGGCCTTGGCCCGCTGTCGGGCCGTCTTCGATCCCGCAGCCATTCCCGAGACCGCGAGGGCCACCGCGGCGAGCACCGTGCCGCTCCAGGTGCGGAAGTCCTTGGAGCTGAAGTCGCCGCCCGCGGCCTCCTTGACGTACTCGTTGATGTCGGACGACCTCACGTTCACCCAGCGGCGGCCGTTCTTGTAG
>Ga0081538_10004668_pt1 | contig 12556 bp, 11 predicted proteins | sample TabmetS5T2R1_FD_71022 | JGI IMG/M metagenome (GOLD analysis project Ga0081538, IMG submission 71022) | Tabebuia heterophylla rhizosphere microbial communities from the University of Puerto Rico - S5T2R1 | ecosystem: Host-associated > Plants > Roots > Rhizosphere ...
TGATCTACCCGATGGTGGGGCACTGGATCTGGGGCGGAGGCTGGCTGACCGAGCTCGGCATGCAGGACTTCGCAGGCTCGACGGTCGTCCACCTCTCGGGCGCGATGGCGGCGCTCGCCGGTACTCTTCTCCTCGGTCCGCGCCTCGGCAAGTACGACGACGACGGCCGCCCCGTGACCATCCCTGGACACAACATGCCCCTTGCGGTCCTCGGTGTCCTCATACTCTGGATCGGCTGGTGGGGCTTCAACCCAGGGTCGACGATGGCCGCCGTTCCCGACATCGCCGACATCGCCCTGACCACGAACCTGGCCGCCGCTGCCGGGGTCCTCGGCGCGATGGGCATGAGCTATATGTACAGGCGCAACGTGGACGTCGGCATGGGCGGTAACGGAGCCATAGCGGCCCTCGTCGCCATCACCGCGCCCTGCGCCTTCGTCGCTCCGTGGGCCTCGATCATTATTGGCTTCATCGCCGGGATAATAATGTACGCCACCCTCGTCTACGTGGATAGGATCGGGGTCGACGACCCACTCGGCGCCATAGCAGCGCACGGTATGGGCGGTATCTGGGGCACGCTCTCCTGCGGTCTGTTCACCACCCCGGCCCTTGCCGCCGTCGGTAAGCCCGGCCTGTTCTACGGCGGCGGCCTCTACCAGCTTGGTGTTCAGGCTCTCGGAATCCTCGCAGCAGGTGGCTTCGTCTTCCTCGCCTCGCTCGCCGTCTTCGCGACGCTCAAAGCCACCATCGGCATCAGGGTCAAGCCCGAACAGGAGCTCGACGGACTCGATATCCACGAGCACGGAGTCTTTGGCTACCCCGACCTCGTCGCGACCGATTACCAGAACGGGAACGGGAAGATCTCCGATCCTCTGGAAGGCGTACCAGAAGGTACAGCCTAGGGTAGAAACACGTTGGCACCGGCCGGATCTCCTCCGGCCGGTGTTTTTTCGCGCCTACCTAACTTCGGCGATGGTGTCTTGTATCCTGGTACGAGAGGCGGACCGCAAGCGGCATGGAGGACAGCTTGGAAGGACCTTTAACGCAAGCCACTGGCCACAATAATACGATCATCAGCGTCTACGAGGACCGGGTCGAGCTGAGGACAGGCTGGCAGTCCCAGAACGTCGAGAGCGTCGGCCTGCGCGACGTCGCCGTGATCGGCATCAAGGGCCTCGTCAACGTCACCCTGACGATAGAGACCAATACGGGTCGTGTCTACCAGCTGAACCGCATGGCCCTCCCCGACGCGCGCAGGATCAAGAACACATTCGAACAGCAGAAACGCAGGGCCGGCCTCTATGAGTAGTACTCCAGCACGGCGCTTCGCGCCTTGTCGGCACGCTCCGGCCTTCGACCTCACCTAGGACGTGTCTGACGAATCATCATACCAACCAGATCATCAACGCAGCGATCACGACCACCGCTCGGTAATTGACCGCTCGCTTCTCATAGCGAGTCGCTATCCCACGCCACTGCTTGAGCTTGTTAACGCATCTCTCAACCACGTTGCGCCGGGCGTACAAGGTAGCGTCAAAGTTAGGTGGCCTTCCGGCCCGAGCAGCTTTCTTTAGCCTGTGATCTCGCCTCTGTGGAATGGTGTGGGGGATGCCCCGACGCCTCAAGAGCCGTCTGTGGGCATCATAGCCATAACCGCGATCGGCGAGCAGGTGATCGGGGCGTTTGCGCGGGCGGCCTGCATGTCCTTCCCCACGCGGTATGCGGATCCCATCCAGCACAGCCCCTAGGTGCGCGCCCTCGTGACGCTGGCCTGCAGTGACCGAAACCGAAAGCGGCCTGCCCTTAGCATCGCAAGCGAGGTGTATCTTGGTAGTGAAACCTCCCCGGCTCCTGCCTAGGGCTTCCTCCGGAGGATGTTCGACCCCCCTTTTTTATCCCTCTGGCTTCTCTTGCGGCGTGCTCCTGCAGCGTGTTGGTGGGCACGAACGACACTGGAGTCCACGCTCACCACCCACTCTATTTCACCCACCGCATCGGACTTGGTCTGCGCATTAGTAAGCAGCTTCTCCCAGGTCCCATCGCGCCTCCAACGCACCAAGCGATCATGGCAAGTCTGCCAGGGACCGTAGCGGGAGGGCAAGTCGCGCCAGGGGGCTCCGGTCCTCAACTTCCACAAGATGCCGTTTATTACCTTGCGGTGGTCTTTCCATTGAGCGCCTCTGCGACCGTTCTTGGGCAAGAGTGGGTAGATTTGCTCCCACGCTTTGTCGGTTAGCTCGCCTCTGCCAACCATCGAAGAACACCTCCGCGTCCTTAGAGGTCATTCGACCAGAGGCTACCAAAGGCTCAGCCATTCATCAGACAGACCCTAGCTGAAATGCTGACGTTGCAGGGCCTCGATCTCGTGGTGCACACCACGGAGGCTGGGGTAGATCCTCCCGTACACCCTCTGGAAGGCGGCGTCGTAGAACAGGACCTCATCCTGGACCGGCTCGACACGGCACTCGGCGTAACGCAACTCTTCGAGGGCCGATGGAACGTCGACGTAGACGCCGGCGCCTATCCCGCCCAGGATGGCGGCTCCCAGGCTGGTTGCCTCCTCTACCCCGACTATGGTTATCGCCTGGTTCGAGACGGTGGCTTTGATGCGCATTAGCAGACGGTTCTGGGTGCCGCCGCCGATGGCGTAGACGTCCCTGAGCCCCTCTATACCAGAGTGATCGAGGAGTGGTTCGAGCGAGTTGCGGGAGTCGTAGGCCAGTCCTTCGAGTACGGCCCGGAAGAGGGCTCCGCGCTTGACGTCCGTGCTGAGGCCGACGAACGCACCCCTGGCGTCGGGATCGTCGTAAGGCGGGTTTGCGAGGCGCAGGTGCGGCAGGAAGTAGACGCCGAGGGAGCCAGGCGGGACTTCCTCGGCCTCGGCGATCAAGGTGTCGTAGTCGACCCCGCCAAGGGCCTCTCGCAACCATTCGACACTGGCCCCCGAAGTGTACTGGCCGCCGAAGACGTAGTACTGGCCTGCCACGTGGGCTCCCTGAGTATATCCCTGATGACCGACCTGGGGGTCTGTGAGCGGGTGCTCGAGCGGCAGGAAGATCGCCTCTGCGGTACCGAGCGAGTTGAGCATCGTGCCCTTCTGCGTGACGCCAGCGGCAAGGGCGCCGCAGACGTGATCGTGGCCGCCGGCTGCGACGCAGGCGTTCTCTGTCAGGCCCGTCGCGGAGGCGGCGGCCGGGGTTACGGGACCGAGGAACGAGCCGCCACCTCGGAGGGGCGCGAAGAGATCCGGGGAGATGCCCACCTCCTCGAGCAACTCATCAGCCCACCGCAGTGCGTGAAGGTCGAGGGCCAGGGTGCGTGAGGCCAGGGAGAAATCCGTGGCGGCGACTCCGCACAGGCGGAAAGCCATGTAGTCGGCCACGTTCAGCCATGTGGCGGTGCGCGAGTAGGCGTCTGGCTCGTTCTCCTTGAGCCAGAGCAATTTGCACAGGCCGAAGATGGGCTGTAAAGATAGTCCTGTCAGGCCGAAGAGACGGTCCTGTCCGACTGCGCGGCCCAACCGCTTGGCCTGCGGACCCGCCCGCCCGTCGAACCAGGCGATGATGTCGTAGGTGGGCTCGCCGCTGGAGTCTAGTGGTACGGCCGCCTCACCCATGCTGGCTATGGCTATGCCCGACACAAGGCCGGGCTCTTCGAGCTTCTGGGTGACCTGGCGCAAGGTCGCCACAAAGGAGTTCCATAGCTCATCGGGGTCGTAGTGGGCCCTTCCAGGTCTTGGGAAGTGGGTCGGGGTTGGCGAGCTTGCCCCTACTACAGCCCCGCCGCTCCTGTCGAAGGCCACGACCTTGATGTTCGTCGTGCCGACGTCGGCCCCGATCAGGATCGGTTCCCTGTTCATCTGGTGGTAGAGCCTTTCGAGGTCAGGCAGCCCGATGCCATCTTGCCCCAGCCTCTCTACACACTCTGGAGATCCGATTCAGCGAGCGCCTCGGCGACGGGGCGGCCTTCGTGGATGATGCCTTTCAGGGCGCGGATCATGCCTCGCGTGTCGCCGCTCTGCCAGATGTTGCGGCCGAAGACGACGCCTGCGGCGCCAGCTTCTGTGGCGTCTTGGACGACCTGTAGCGTCTCCTGTGCAGTCTCCATCCTCGGACCCCCGGCGATCAGAACTGGCACGGGGCAGTTGTCCGTCACCTTGCGGAAGTCCTCCGTGTAATAGGACTTGACGAAGTCCGCGCCGTGCTCGAAGCCGATGCGCGCGGCAGAGGCCATGGCGTCCGGCGCCCTAGGGTCGGGGATGCGCTCGCTCGGGCACGGCAGCGCCTCGACAACGAGCGGCAGATTGGCGCGCAGGCACTCGCCCGCTACCCTGCCCACGGCGCGGTAGGTCTCCAGCTCGACGGGGATACCCACGAATGCCATCAGCACGACCGCGTCAGCCCCCAGGAGGAGGGCGTCTTCGACGGAGTGGAGAAGGCTCCACTCCGTGTATGCGAGCCAGTCCTCCCGGTAGAGGCTCGGGCCGCCATCCAGGCGGATGATGGTGGGGATGCGGCCTGCGAGTTGCTCGTGGTAGCGCTTCGCCACGCCGAAGGTAGTCATGACAGCATCGGCCCCGCCATCTACGGAGGCTTCGATCACGGCCCCAGGGTCCTCGAGCCCCTCGATCGCGCCGTGGGTGCGCGCGTGGTCCATAGCCACGATCAACGTCCTGCCGTCGGAAGACAGTATCGGTACGTTCCTCACCTTCACCCCTGGAATAGCTTGTACAAAGTGGGTCACCCACTTTGTACAAGCTATCAGCATTTCAGCAATTCAGCACGCTACGCCCTTCGGGCTTCGCTTGTCAGCATGTCAGCAAGGGGTCTGAAAGTTTCGCCACGAGCATAGAACCTGAGCGCCACCGGCGGTGGTTCGTTGTGCGCAGCTAGGCTAGGCCGAAGTGGAAGAAGCTGACAAGCCTGCTTCGCAGGCGTGCTGACAAGGCCGCCCTCAAGCCTGCCGGCTCCCGTTGGGCATCTCCGCGCTCCAGGATATGCTTTCTCTCGTCTGGCGCACGTTTACTACGAGAAGTCCTGTGTCGTTACCTGTGGGGGCCTCGAGCACGTTCAGCACACAGACGTCCATAAGAGCCCATTCTCCCCATGCGTCGCGGAAACGGACCTCGGCGCTCTCCGAGGCTCCCGGCTCCTCCATGACCAGGGAGACAAGAAAGCAGAGTAGCGGCAGGTCTTCCTTGTGGACCAGCTCGAAGGCGTCTTTCCAGAGGAGATCCTCCTGAAGGTAGCCGAGAAACCCTCTACCCGTGGCGTTCGGGCGGGCCGACCTGGGTCGGAGGCCCATGTGGCGCAGGCCGGAGGAGGTTAGGACGAACACTGTGCCAGTCCCATACCCTCCCGGATGAATACCTATTTCATCTTGCGGCCTGCGAAAGCCGTCCATTCATATTCCCTTTGCAGCCAACCCGCCGATGACGCCCCAAGTGGTGTGGGCTTACCCACTGCCGACTTTCTCACTACTAATAGCATGCCCACCTTCGCACAACGAGTCCTCGGAAGCGACGGACGAGAAAAATGGCCCGAAGTATGCAGGAAATCGTCCGTACGGAGGCTGGTATAGAGCTTCGGACCAGGGATACGTTTCCGTATACCGTCTACTTTACAGTGGGCGGGGCTGGCGGCGCAGGCGTTCCTGGATCCAGGCCGCCCTGGCGTTCTCCGACTCTATCCTGGCCGGCCTGTCATCCCTGGTGATCTCATCTATATGCTTGTACCAGACCTCGTCGCCGCTACGGAGTTCCACCAGTCCTCTTTCGGCCTTGCGCCGGTCCTCTTCGGCTATGCGCTGTAGCTCCTCTTGTGACTCGCCGGGGAGCGCCCGTCCAAGCGCCCGGCCCAGTTGCCCGCTTCTACGTTGCTCCAGCTCCCGGCGTTCGACCTCCATGTACTGTTCCCACAGCTCCTGGTGCGTCTTGCCTGATTCCTCGTCCATACGCTTCCTTTTACCGGTATACGATCAGCCCTCGACCGGAGGCGCCGTACGACACCAGGCGCAGCCCGCTCGATAACCCGAGCTTTCAGCTACTGCATTGTACATCCACCCGCGCTGCTCGGGATGTCGCAGCCTCTTCCGTAACACTGTAAGATATATGATCAGTGCTTTGCGTGCGCCAGGGTCATGCTTTCGGGGATCATGCTTGTGGGCGCCGGTAAGGAGGAGCATTGGCGGACAACTCGTTTACGCACCTCGTCGTGGTCGGGTCCTCCGCAGGCGGGATAGCAGCGCTCTCCGGGTTTGTTTCTTCCCTACCCGACGACTTCGATGCTCCCATCGTCGTGGCTCAGCACCTCGACCCCAACCGCGAGAGCCACCTGCAGGAGATACTCGCGCGCAAGAGTCCGCTCCCTGTAAAGACCGTAACCGAGCACGAGCCGCTTCAGGCCGGCGTGGTTTTCGTGGTTCCTGCCAACAGGCACGTGAACATAACCGACTCGGAGATAGACCTCAGCTCCGAACCGGCCTCAGGGCAGCCCATGCCATCCATAAACCTACTTATGGAGACCGCAGCAAAGGTCTACGGAGAGAACCTCATCGCCATCGTCCTTAGCGGCACGGGCACGGACGGCACCGAGGGCGCCCGCACCGTCAGCCAGGTAGGGGGCACGGTTATCATCCAGGACCCTGCTACCGCCGAGTTCGGGGAGATGCCACGCTCGCTGGCCCCGAGCACGGTTGATATCGTCTCTTCACTCGAAGAGATAGGGCCAGTACTGAAGAATTTGATCTCGGGCATAGCGATGCCTGGGGAGAGCTCAGAGGAAGAAGGGCTCGACCTGGAGCGTTTCCTCGAGGAGCTGCACCGCAACCGCGGCGTGGACTTCAGAAGCTACAAGCAGCCCACGATCCTGCGGCGCCTGGGTCGCAGGATGGCAGCCACCAACTGCGAGAGCCTCGACGAGTACTCCAGGTATGTGGATGAGCATCCGGAGGAGTACAGGCAGCTTATAGGCGCCTTCCTCATCAAGGTGACCGAGTTCTTCCGTGATCCGGAGCTGTTCGACTACCTGAAGGCGGAGGTGTTGCCCGAACTTATCGAGGAGGCCCGCGAAGATGAGGACCAGCTCAGGATCTGGTCCGCTGGGTGCGCCACCGGCGAGGAAGCTTACTCACTGGCGATCCTGGTCTCCGAGACACTTGGCCAGGAGGCTGGCTTCTTCAACGTGCGAATCTTCGCCACGGACATCGACGAGGATGCCGTAAGATTCGCCAGACGCGGTCTCTACCCTCCCTCGGCGCTCAAAGGACTCTCCGAGGAGCAAATAAGGCGCTACTTCGTCGAGGAGGACGGCTCCTACCAGATAAAGAAGCAGATCCGGGGCATGATCGTGTTCGGGGAGCACGACCTGGCCCAGCGTTCGCCTTTTCCCCACGTGGACCTGGTAGTAAGCCGCAACGTTTTGATCTACTTCTCAAACGAACTACAACGCAGGGCGCTTCACCTATTCGCCTACTCCCTGCGCGACGGCGGCTACCTGGTGATGGGCAAGGCCGAATCCCCCGCTCTCCTGGCCGATCTGTTCGCGCCCGTAGACAGACACAATAAGGTTTATCGTCGGCACGGACAACGCTTTCTCCTGCCTCCGACGCTACCGACGAGCCCTATGCCAATGGCGCGCCTGGAGCGGAATGCCAGCCGCCAGCACATCCTCAGGAACCACCAAGAGGCGCAACAGCAACTGACCGTTGCATCCCGTTACGCGGGCGAGGATCTGATCAACCAGCTGCCTCTGGGCATCGCGGTAGTGGCCCGCGATTACACCATCGAGGCGATCAACGCCGCAGCCAGGCACATGCTCTCCATCCCCAACGTGGGCGTAGGGCAGGACTTCCTGCACGCGATGCAGGAGGTGCCTTACGCAGAGGTCCGCAGGGCCATAGACGAGACATTCAGGGAGGGAACGAGCACACAGGCCGACGAGTTCGCCGTCGAAGAGGTCTCCACCGGCGAGCCCAGCTATCTAAGACTCACCTGCTACCCCCGGCACACCGAGGCCGAAGGGCATCGGGTGAGGAGCGTAATTATCACGGTCGAAGACGTGACAGCAGCGGTGCGTATGCGGCGGCTCACGGAGAAAAATCTCAGGCTCGAAGAAGCCAACCGGGATCTCGGCCAGCTCAACGAGGAGCTCCAGGCCGCGCATGAGGAGTCGCTGGTGAAATCCGAGGAGGCCCAGGCCTCGGCTGAAGAGGTAGAGACGCTGAACGAGGAGCTCCAGGCGACCAATGAGGAGCTCGAGACCCTGAACGAGGAGCTCCAGGCCACCGTCGAGGAACTGAACACTACCAACGACGACCTGCAGGCCAGGGCCACGGAGCTGCAGGAGCTGGCGCAGAGCAGGGAAGAGGAGCGCCAGTTGACAGAGGAGGGACGCCGGAGGGCGGAAGGGCTCGTCGACCAGCTGCAGGACCAGCGGTCCCGGTTCGAAGCCATCCTGGAGAACATATCCGACGCGGTGCTCGCCGTAGATAAAGAAGGGCAGGTGTTGTTCAGCAACCAGGTCTTCGAGGAGACCTTCGGGGAGCATGCCGGGGAGGAATGGGACCCGCTTGGCTCCAGGGAGGTGCTGGATGAGAGTGGCGAGAAGGTGCCGTCGGAGTCGACGCCGTCCTCGCGGGCTGCCAAGGGAGAGTCGTTCGCCATGCGCTTCGCCGTCCGGGACCAGGACGGAACCCTGCGACGCTTCGAGGCCAGGGGCCGGCCAATCGAAGGCGATGGCGTCACGGGGGGCGTGCTCGTCATCCGCGAGATAACGGATGGACATGACTAGAGATCCTGTTATGCGGAAGTCGGACTGGAACGCCCGTGCCGCCGGAAGTCAGGACGTCCAGGTAGAGCGGCTGGAGCAGGAACTGGCGGAGTCGCGGGCCCGCGAGATCAAAGCCCGTCAGGAGGCCGCGCACATAAGAGAACGCTTCAACCGCCTCCTCGAGGCGAGCAGGAAGTTCACCCGCACGCTGTCAGATCGAAGGAGTCAGCAACAGACGAGTCGTCGGTACCTCGTAGTCCAGAACGCCATCGACGGCGTACTGGCGAGTGCCCACAGCCTCGAAGATGCCGCCGGGGGCGTATTGAAGACGCTTGGCGAGAGCCTCGGCTGGCAGGTGGCCGCACTCTGGGTGCCCAGGGGCGAAACGTTGCGTTGCATCGAGGTCTGGCACCGACCCGATGTTGCCCCCGAGGGTTTTGCGGAGGCGTGCCGCCGGACGAGCTTCATGCGTGGTGAGGGCCTGCCTGGTAGCGCCTGGGCAGAGAACAGACCCGTGTGGACCGGAGATCCGCCACGAGATAAGAGGTTCGTCGAGGAGACCATTTCGTCGAAGCGCAGGCTGAGGGGAGCCCTCGCTTTTCGCATCACCGGGGGTGGCGAGACTCACGGGGTCATCGAACTCCTGGGGAGCAACATCCCACACCCCGATAGTGAACTGCTCTACACCGCTGGGCTCATCGGTGACAGGCTCGGCCAGTTCGCCGACCGCCGCAGGGACGAGGAGCGGCTGAGGCTGGCCACCGAGGCCGGGCGCGTGGGCCTGCTGGATTGGGACGTGCTGGCCGACGAGAGACGGGGCTCTGGTGCGATGGCCGAGATCTACGGCTACCCTCCGGGCGAGTTCAAACCCTCTTCTTATGAGGAGTTCCTCGAGAGGGTCCACCCTGACGACCGCGAGCGCGTGCGCAGCACGCTGGATAGCGCCGTCGCCGCTGGCAAACCGTACGAGTTTGAGTTCCGCATCGTCAGGCCTGCCGGCGACATCCGGTGGGTCCACGCCAAGGGCCAGGTTCACGGGGACGAGAAGGGCCTGTTCGCGCGGGTGCTCGGGGTCTCCCTCGACGTCACAGAACGGAAGCAGGCAGAAGAGGAGCGAGACCGGCTTCACTCCCTGGAGGTGGCAGCCCGTGCCGAGGCCGCCGAGCGGAACAGGATCAGCCGCGAGCTCCACGATAGGGTAGCCCACTCGATGGGCGTCGCCCACCAGAGCCTCCAGCTCTACGAGGCGCTCGCGGAGAAAGATCCCGTGCGGGCCCACGGTAAGCTAAACACGGCGAAGGAGATGATGAAGACCGCGCTGGAGCAGACCAGGAACCTCTCCATGGAACTCAGGCGCTCGGAGACGGAGCACGGCCTCATACCGGCCCTGCAGGATCTCCTGGAGGTCGCCGTGCCTGAAAGCGTCCGCGCGGACCTCGCCACCTCGGGAGCGGAGTCGCGGCTCTCGGACCACCAGCGCGGGCAACTCTACTTGATTCTGCGGGAGGCCGTTCGCAACGCCGTCAGGCACTCGGGCTGCCGTAACCTGACGGTCGGGCTGCACATAACCTCGAAAAACGTCTCTGGCTACGTCGAGGACGACGGCCGCGGTTTCGAGGGTAACGGCGGGACCAGAAGCGGCCTCGGGCTCCGCTCCATAAGGGAACGGGTGGCGCTCCTGCAAGGAACGGTGGACGTATACTCTTCCCCGAAAGGCGGCGCGGGAGTGCAGGTGCATTTCCCGCTTCGGAACGGAGGAGGGTGAGTTGGCAGACAGCAAGATAAGAGTGCTGCTGGCCGACGATCATGCCATGTTCCGGCAGGGCATAAAGGAGATGCTCTCCACCGACGGGGAGATAGAGGTCGTCGGTGAGGCGGAGAACGGACGGGAGGCCGCCGCCCTCGCCGAGAAGCTGGCGCCCGACGTGGTGCTTCTGGACGTGGAGATGCCGGTCATGGGGGCGAAGGAGGCGATGGAGCGCATGCTGGAGAACTCGCCGCCTCCCAGGGTGGTTATCGTCACCATGTACGACGAGCCCAGGTTGGTGCGCGAGTTGATTGGGCTCGGTGCCGTAGCCTACCTGGTAAAGAGCGCCACCATGGAAGAACTGCACACGGCGGTTCACACCGCCGCAAACAGCCCCGTCGGGCCCGATAGTGATGTCGTTATAGTCGCTCCTCCAAGGGCGTTCGGGCACCCGGCTGAGGCCGACGGGCTCTCCGAGCGGGAGCTTGAGGTGTTGCTCATGGTCGCCCGTGGGATGAGCAACCACCAGATCGCCATCTCATTGCACCTCTCAGAAGCAACCATAAAGCGTCACCTGGCCAACATATATCCCAGGATCGGAGTCTCTTCCCGCGGTGAGGCAGTGAGAAAGGCCCTCTCCAATCGTTGGATCACAGCCCGCGATATAACAGGCGGAGAGGCGCGAGAGATCTAGACCGACACCCGCCGCGCTAGTCCAGATAGTGGTCGTATGACGCGAACGTGAGGCTTACCGCACCTACTCCGCGTCTGCTCTACCGAGCAGCGAACGCCACCACGGTCGGGGTGAGGAGATCTCCTCCAGATCCTCCGGCCAGAACAACCTCCTGTGTCCGCCCGAGAAGCGCACATCTACGGCCATGTGCCCATTTCCCCCGTAATGGGCCGCGATCCTACCCACCATGCCGCGTCGCTCGGCGATCCTATGGCGCTCGCGCACCTTTACCGTCGTACCGATATGCACTTTTTCTGGCTTCATGACGCCTCCCCCCGTCGCTAGGCGACAGAACCCTCTTCTTCCTCTCCCAAGCACCCACTCATCCGCATCGAGAGCGGCGAAGTCCCAAGGCCCCAAAATCTTCACCGATAACCGTCGAGATATCAGTATCATCAGATACAATGGGCGTATGTAAGAGGTCCATGTATTTCACGGAGGGTTGGTTTTCGGGTTGGAAGGTGACCACACGACGCTCCTTTCCGGGGTCGACCTCCTCGCGGTGCTCTCGCAGAAGCAGTTGGAGAGGATCGCCCACGGCATCCCGGCCAAGTCCTTCCAGGTGGGCGAGCACGTCTTCACCCCCGCTAACAGGGGCGAGATATTCTTCTTGCTCCTCGAAGGACGGGTGCGCATCTACCGCCTGGAAGCTGGACAGGAAGCGACTATCAGCGTGTTGGAGGCAGGGGAGATGTTCGGGGAGGCGGCCTTCACCTCCAGGAAGGGGAAGGGCTCTTATGCTCAAGTCATAGCGGCTTCGAGTATCGCCTTCCTGAATCGCTCGACTTTCTACAGACTTATCCGGAGAGACCCCGAGTTGGGCATAAGGGCAATTGAACTCCTGGGCGAGCGCCTCTCCTTCTACGAGCAGAGGATCGCCGACATGGGCCTCAAGAAGGTGCCGGCCCGGCTGGCGAGCCTCATCCTTCAGTTAGTAGAGACAGAGGGGATCGTGACCGGCAAAGGACGCTACCGCCTCAGCGCCCACTACACCCATGAACAGCTCGCCCTGATGGTCGGGGCCAAGCGCGTCGCCGTTAGCAGGGCGATGAAGGGGCTCAGGGAGGCCGGGGCCGTGGAGACCGGGCGCCGGCGCATCGTGGTCAAGGACGCCGAGGCGCTCGGGAGGATCGCCGACGAAGTGGCTTGAGGGAGACCCCTCCAAGGATATGGGTAGTAGCGGCAACTGTTTTGGACGGCTCGTCGTCGGTAAGATGTTCGCGAGGGGTTTCCCAGGCGCTGTAGTGGAGGAGGTTGCATGTTTCAGCGTAGCGAGGCCAGGTCCTCCGGCGGGCCTTAGACTCCGGA
>Ga0081538_10004669_pt1 | contig 12555 bp, 11 predicted proteins | sample TabmetS5T2R1_FD_71022 | JGI IMG/M metagenome (GOLD analysis project Ga0081538, IMG submission 71022) | Tabebuia heterophylla rhizosphere microbial communities from the University of Puerto Rico - S5T2R1 | ecosystem: Host-associated > Plants > Roots > Rhizosphere ...
GGTGTCGGCGGCGGTCGTGGTGGTGGTGGTGCCGGTGGTGGTGGTGGTGTCGGCGGTGGTGGTGGTGGTGGTGCCGTCCCCGGCCGTGGTGCTCGGCGACGGCTGGGGGCTCGCCGGCGTGGCGGTGGTCGGGCTGGTGGCGCCCGGCCCGGTCGTCGTGGGCGCGGTGGTGGTCGTCTCGCGGGTGGTGGTCGTCGCGGTGGTGGTCGTCTCGCGGGTGGTGGTCGTCGCGGTGGTGGTCGTCGGCCCGGCGCCGGGGGCCGTCGTCTCGGGCGCGGTATCCGCCGGAGCCGGCACGACCGCGGACGGCGCCTGGCCGGCGGGCCGCGGGCGGTAGCGGGGCTGCGCCGGCGCGTCCCGGCCGGTGGTGGTCGGCTCCTGGCCGGCGGGCCGCGGCTGGTAGCTCGGCCGCGAGGGCTCGTCCTGCCCGGTGGTGGTCGGCTGGCCCGCCCACGGCCGCGGGGCCGGCGTCAGGGCCGGCGCGGCCGCCACCGGGCGGCGCGCCGGCGGGCCCGCCCCGCCGTCCCGCCCCGGCGCCGCCACGGCCGTCCCGGCCGTCGCCAGCGTCCCGCCGCCCACCATCGAGGTCGCCAGCGTGACCGCCACCGCGTGGTCGGCGACCCGGCGCACCAGCGGCAGGGTCAGCCAGCGGACGGCCCGGACCGCCGCCGGCAGGTGGCTGAGGCTGGCGAGCAGGTACAGCACGCTGGAGGCCAGCAGCCAGTACGCCATGACCAGCGCGACCATGCGCAGCAGCGACCCCAGCACGTTCTGGACGGGGCTGTCGAGCAGCCACGGCAGCGGCTGCTCCCAGGGGACCTGGAGGGCCGGAAGGCGCCCGAGCCAGTGGAGGCCGGCGACCGCCGCGACCTCCAGGCCGAGGAGGCCGAGCAGCGAGCCCACCCTGCGCAGCGGCGCAGCGCGGTCGGCGGTCACCATGGCGTGCCTGCCTCCGGCGATTCGGGACAATGTGCACAAGCGAGTCGAGTGTGGGCCACGCGCGCGCGGCATGTCAACGCAGCCAAGATGCACGCTACGATCGGCCTTCGTCCAGCCGAAGGAGGCGGTCACCCCATGCGCGTGGCCATGCTCAGCCGCGAGTATCCCCCCGAGGTGTACGGCGGCGCCGGGGTCCACGTCGAGTACCTGGCCCGCGAGCTGGCCCACCTGGTCGAGCTGGAGGTGCACTGCTTCGGCGCCCAGCGCCCACCCGGGCCGCCCGGGTCGCCCAGGGTCGTCGCCCACCCCACCTGGAGCGCGCTGGCCGGCGACGCCCGGCACCTCGGCGCGCTGCGCACGGTCGCCACCGACCTGTCGATCGCCGCCGGCGTCGAAGGGGTCGACCTGGTCCACAGCCACACCTGGTACGCCAACCTCGCCGGCCACCTGGCCAAGCTCCTCTACGGCATCCCCCACGTCGTCAGCGTGCACAGCCTGGAGCCGCTGCGGCCCTGGAAGGTCGAGCAGCTCGGCGGCGGCTACCACCTGTCCCGCTTCTGCGAGCGCACCGCCCTGGAGGCGGCCGACCGGGTCGTCGCCGTCTCGGCGGGCATGGCCGCCGACATCATCGGCGTCTACCCGACCGTGGACGCCGGCCGGGTCCGGGTGATCCGCAACGGCATCGACACCGACCAGTACCGGCCCGACCCGGCGACCGACGTGCTGGCCGCCTACGGGGTCGACCGCGACCGGCCCTCGGTGATCTTCGTCGGCAGGATCACCCGCCAGAAGGGCGTGCCGCACCTGCTCGACGCGGCCCTGGCCATCGACCCGACGGCCCAGCTGGTGCTGTGCGCCGGCGCGCCCGACACGCCGGAGCTGGGCCGCGAGGTGGCCGAGAAGGTCGACCGCGTCCGGCGGGAGCGCGGCGGCGTCGTCTGGATCGAGAAGATGCTGGAGCGCCGCGAGGTGATCCAGCTCCTGACCCACGCGACCGCGTTCGTGTGCCCGTCGGTCTACGAGCCGCTCGGCATCGTCAACCTGGAGGCGATGGCCTGCGAGACGGCGGTGGTGGCGACCGACACCGGCGGCATCCCCGAGGTCGTCGCCGACGGCGAGACCGGCCTGCTGGTGCCGTTCGACAGCGACGGGGCCGGCGGCCCACGCGACCCGGCCCGCTTCGCCGCCGGCATCGCCGAGCGGGTGAACCGGCTGCTCGCCGACCCCGGCCTCGCCGAGCGCATGGGCAGGGCCGGCCGGCGCCGGGCGGTCGAGCAGTTCTCCTGGTCGGCGATCGCCGCCGAGACCGCCGCCCTCTACGCCGAGCTGCTCCCCGGCGTGGGGGGAGCCTCCTAGTCAGGCCGGTGTCGGTACTAGCCGACCAGGACCAACAAGGCGCATGGTTACCGTCTGGTTCTTGGAGACGGCGGTAGAGTCCGTGAATCCAGCCACGGCGATCTCGACCTGCGGAACTGAAAGAGACATAGCGCCTTCTTCGCGTAGGCGCTCTTCCAACCATTGCCGGACCAGGGCCGTATACCGGACACCCCGCCGTTCGGCGATCCGGCGCAGCTCCTTGGCCAGTTCTGGCTCAAGCCGAATTGTCACCTGCGCTCCAAGACGCGGCTGGTGCTGTGGAGCGGCAGGCGAGGGGTCATCCTCCCAAGCGCCGTCGTCGGACGCGTCCTCCGAGATCTCAGCGACAAGTCGCTCGTGATCGCTCCGATTCATCGCAGTCGCACCTTCCCCTCTTGGCCACTCACCTTATCGCCCATCCGGTGACAGCCCGCAAGACTCCATCACGCTCGTCCGCCCAAATGACGAACACCTGAAGCATCCGGCCGCTGTCGGTGTGGCCCACCATCCGCCACCGGGCAGTGCCTCTCTTCTTGTTCCGTGAGAACCGCGGACCATTCCAGAACACCTGCTCGACCTCGTAGGGGAGCACTTCGTGGTCGGCCAATTCCGCTTCATTATGTTCATCCCACTCAAATGCGACAGCCTGCGAGGGATGTTGCATCGGCGGACTCCTCGTGATACAAAGCGTGGTGCGAACGCACCACGTCTAGGAGGATAGCTTGGAGGATATGCGCCTCACAACCTTCCTGATCGCCGACCATGCGGAGGCCTGCAACGGCAAGCTGTACATCACCGGCGGATGCTGGGACACACTCTTCGCCGGAGGCTTCCCAACGCAACACCCGCACCTGAGCATTGCCGCCGCCCTCCATGTCCCGTGGCATGCCACAAACCAGAGCCACACCATCGCCGTCGACCTGGTCGACGCGGACGGCAGCTCTGTCCTGCGCGAATCGATCCAGGGTCAGTTCGAGGCTGGGCGACCGCCCGGGATGCGGCCCGGGGACAACTCCAACCTTGTGCTGGTGTTCAACATCGACGGCCTGATCGTCGAGAAGCCTGGACGTTACGAGTGGGTCTTTACCGTGGACGGCACGGACCTTGGGCGCATCGGCTTCAACGTGGTCGAGCGGAAGATCCCCAGCCTGACGGGCTAGCGATGGACCGCGCGGTCCGCACCCCCGAGGAGCGCTTCGAGGGCCTGCCCGGCTTCGCGTTCCGGCCCCGCTACCGGCAGGCGCTCGGCCTGCGCCTCGCCCACCTGGACGAGGGCGCCGGCCCGCCGGTGCTGTTCCTGCACGGCGAGCCGACCTGGTCGTTCCTCTGGCGCGCGGTGCTGCCACCGGTGCTGGACGCCGGCTTCCGCTGCGTCGTCCCCGACCTCCCCGGGTTCGGCCGCTCCGACAAACCGATCCAGGAGAGCTGGTACAGCTTCGACCGCCACACCGAGGCGGTCGCCAGCCTGCTCGCCGACCTGGAGCTGCGGGACGCCACCCTGGTCGCCCACGACTGGGGCGGGCCGATCGGGCTGCGCCTGGCCGTGGAGCAGCCGCACCGGTTCGGGCGCCTGGTCCTCATGGACACCGGCGTGTTCACCGGCCAGCAGCGCATGAGCCAGGCCTGGCTGCGGTTCCGCGACTACGTCGCCCGCACCGAGGACCTGCCGATCGGCTGGCTGGTGCGCCGCGGCTGCCTGCACGACCCCGGCGACGAGGTGGCGGCCGCCTACGACGCCCCCTTCCCCGAGCCGGCCGCCAAGGCCGGCGCCAGGGCGTTCCCCGGCCTGATCCCGCTCACCCCCGACGCGCCCGGGGCTGAGGCGGGCCGCCGCACCCTCGCCGGCCTCCGCGAGCGGCCCCGGCCCACCCTGGTCCTGTGGGGCGAGGCCGACAACGCCCTCCCGGTGGCCCTCGCCGACCTGCTCAGCGCCGCCCTCGAGGTGGGGCGGCCACCGACCCGCCTGGCCGCCGGCCACTACCTCCAGGAGGACCAGGGGCCCGAGGTCGGCCGCCTGATCGCCGACTGGCTCACGGGCGAGCCGACCTGACGGACGGTCGTCCCCGGCGGCTACGATCGCGCCGATGGCACAGGTGACGATCGGCTTGCGGGCGCACACCGGCTGGGCGGTGGCGGTCGCGCTGGCCGGCCCGCCGGCGGCGCCCGCGGTGGTCGACCGGCGGCGGCTCGACCTGACCGACCCCGAGGTGCCGAGGCAGGCCTTCCACGTCGCCGCCGACCTGGACGCCGGCGCGGCCGCGGCGCTGGTCGAGCGTGCCACCCGGGCCGCGGAGGCGCTCGCCGAGCGGGCGATCCGCGGGCTCGCCGGCGAGCTGCGGTCGGCGGGCCACCGGCTCGCCGGCGCCGGCATCGTGCTCGGCGGCGGCCGCCGGCTCGGCACGCTCGCCCAGGTGCTGGCCTCCCACGCGGCCATGCACGCCGCCGAGGGCGAGCTCTACCGCGAGGCGCTGGTCCACGCCAGCGCGGCGTGCGGCCTGCCGGTCACCGGCGTCCCAGAGCGCGACCTGGACGACCGCGCCGCCGCCGTCCTCGGGGTCCCCGTGCCCGACCTCCGCCGGCGGGTGGCCGAGCTCGGCCGCGCCTGCGGCCCGCCCTGGGCGCAGGACCAGAAGTCCGCCGCCCTGGTCGCCTGGCTGGCCCTGGCCGCCCCGCCTGGAAACGCCTGACCGGTCGTCACCCCACGCCCAGCCCGTAGAGCACCTCCGGGCGCCAGTGGAGCGCGCCCGTCGCGCTCCCGGCAGGCCTCGATCGCCTGGAAGGCCGCCACCCGGTAGGCCTCAAGGGCGGGCTCGCTCATCAGCTCCAGCAGCGCCCGCTCGCCGTGCGACCAGTCCGACGCCCACCACGTGGCCGCGTCCGCGTAGGCCACGTCCAGGCGCTCGACCTGTACCACCACCGCACGGAAGCCGGCCTCCTCCAGCGCCCGCCCCAGGCTGTCCCGGTCGAAGCGGTGGCCGAGCGGCTCCAGCGGTGGCGCCAGCCGCGCCAGCAGCTCGCCCCGCCAGCTCCAGCGCTCGTCCAGGTCGGCCCCGAAGACCGCCACCGCCAGCGTCCCACCGGGCCGCAGCACCCGCCCGAACCCACGCAGCGTCTGGACCGGGTGCGGCAGCAGGTAGAGCGCGGATGCGCACAGTACGGCGTCGAAGACCGCGGCCCGGAACCCGAGCGCCTCGGCGTCCATCACCGCCAGCGCGGCCCTGCCGGTGCCGGCCTGGCGCCACCGTCGCCTGGCCTCGGCGACCATCGGCTCGGCCAGGTCGACGCCGACGGCCGTGCCGGCCGGGCCCGCGCGCCGGGCCGCCTCGAACAGGGCCGCACCGGCCCCGGTGGCCACGTCGAGCACGCGCGCCCCGTCAGGGAGGTCCGCCAGGGCGACCAGCCGCCGCGCCACGGCGCCGAAGAAGGGCGGCCCGGCCCGCTCGTAGGCCGGCGCGGCGCGGCCGAACACGCCCGCGATCGACGCCTTGGTCGCGCGCAAGGGCGGCCCAGGGCCGCCACCGCGGCGGCCTGTCAAGGCCAGGGCACCTGGGGCGAGCGGTGGTAGTCCACGGCCATCGCCTCCCAGCGCGGCCCGTGCGCGGCCAGGCGTTCCCGGAAGCCGTCCCAGCCGCGCGCGGCAGCCGGCGACCAGCCGACCTCCGCCACGGCCGGGAGCCGCGGGAGGGTCATGCGCTCGACGTCGGCGATACTCCGCAGCGTCTCGCTCCACAGCGGCGCCTCCACGCCGAGCACGGCGTCCTCGCCGACGCCCTCCAGCTCGGTGGCGGGGTCCCAGTCGTAGGCGTCGCGGACCTCGACGTGGCCCGACCAGTCCAGCCCGAGCCGGCTGTGCTCGTCGTACTTCATGTCCAGGTAGGTCCTGGGCGCGGGCGACAGCACCAGCCTGGTCCCCTGCCGCACGGCCGCCCGCACGGCGTCCCCGCCGCCGCGGGGGTCCCACCACTGGGCGGCGGTGGTGGGCAGCAGCCTGGCCTTGGCGATCTCCTGCCAGCCGATCGCCCGCTTGCCGTGCGCCCGGACGAGCTCCTGCACGCGCTCGACGAAGCCGCCGTACTGCCGGTCGCTGAGGGTGCGGACCTCGTCGCCGCCGATGTGGATGAAGGGGCCGGGCGTCAGCGCCGCCAGCTCGCCGATCACCTCGTCCAGGAACCGCCAGGTCGCCGGCGTCTCCACGCACAGGGCGCTGAAGCCCACCTCGGTGCCGGTGTAGAGCTCGCGCGGGCGGCCGTCGCAGCTCAGCTCCGCATAGCTGGCCAGCGCGGCGTTGGTGTGCCCGGGCATGTCGACCTCGGGGACGACGGTGATGTGGCGGTCGCGCGCGTAGGCCACCAGCTCCGCGTACTGCTCCTGCGTGTAGTGGCCGCCGGGGCCGCCGCCGACCTGGGTGCTGCCGCCGTGGGCGGCGAGCCGCGGCCGGCTGCGGATGTCGATCCGCCAGCCCTGGTCGTCGGTGAGGTGCAGGTGCAGGACGTTGAGCTTGTAGAGCGCGAGCAGGTCGACGAAGCGCTTGACCTCGGCCACGGTGAAGAAGTGCCGCGCGACGTCCAGCATCGCCCCCCGCCACGCGAACCGCGGACGGTCGGCGACCCGACCGCCCGGCAGCCTCCAGGGGCCCGGCCGCACGGTCGCGCCCTCCACCGCCGCCGGCAGCAGCTGGCGGAGGGTCTGTGCGCCCATGAACAGGCCCGCCGGCCGGCTGGCCCGCAGGGTCACCAACCCGCCCGTCACCGCCAGCTCGTAGCCCTCGTCGCCGAGCCGGTCGTCCCCGGTGAGCTCGAGGGCGATGGCGCCGGCGCGCCCCGCCGCCGGGTCGGCCGTGACCGGCAGCGGGAGCCCGGTGGCGCGTCGCAGGACGGCGGCGAGCTGCTCGCCGCTGGCGGCGGCCTCGGCGGACCCGGGCGGGGTCAGGACGCGCGTGGACGCCCCCAGCGGGAACCACGTCCCTTCGGCCCCCTCCACCGAGGCGGGCGCGGGGACGATCGCCCAGGGTGCCACCCCGGCTATTGCCAGCAGCCGGCCACGGCCCGGTCGGCGACCTGCCCATCGGTGCGGTGGAACTCCGACCGCCAGGCGTTCGGCCCCAGGGTGAGGTGGAGCACGCCGTAGTGGTCGTCGTCGCGGTAGCGGGAGCTCTCCCGCGGCGGCGTCGAGAAGCGGTACAGGCTGTTGCCCCCGGTGCCGACGGTGAACGCGCGGATGCCGGCGCCGCCGACGCCCAGGCGGCCGAGCGGGTGCAGCGGGCCGAAGCGCTCGTACACGTGGTTGTGGCCGCCCAGGATGATGTCGGCGCGGGCGGCGTACAGGGCGTTCCAGAAGTACTGGGTCCGCTCGTCGTCCTCGTGCCCGGCCGGGTCGGTGAAGCGCGGGTGGTGCCAGTAGGCCAGGGTGCAGTCCCTGGAGTTGCTGGCAAGGTCGGCCTGCAACCATCTGACCTGCGCGGACTCCCGGTCGCACGACGGCGCGCCGGCGGCCCCGCAGTTGGAGTTGAGCGAGATGATGTGCCAGTCGCCCAGGTTGAACGAGTAGTAGCCGCGGTCCGGGTCGCCGGCCAGCGGGCCGAAGTACCCGAAGTAGCCGGCCGCGCCGCTGCCCGGGTCGGCGTAGTCGTGGTTGCCGGGCGAGGGGCGGGTCCTGGCCCTGAACCGCCCCCACGACCCCTCATAGCCATTCGGGTGCCGGAAGTCGGCGAGCTCGCCCCGCGGGTACTGGTGGTCGCCCAGGGTGAGCACGGCGGTCGGGTCGGCGGCCAGGATAAGGTTGCTGGTGGCGACGTCGTCGTCCTTGCTGGAGCTGGGCTCGGGAGAGATGTCCCCGGCGGCCATGACCGTGACCGTGGCCTGCGCCAGGGCGCTTGCCGGCGCCGCGACCGGGAGCGGGGCGGGCGGCACCACCAGCGGCAGCGACAGGAGCAGGAGAACGAGAAGGCGTCGAGTCATGGACCGGACCTCCAGAGCGCTACGCCGCGTTTGACGCCTTAGAGTAGGTCAGCGGGTCACGAACCGGTAGTAGGAGTTGGTGACGCCGAGCCGCTCCAGCTCCGCCTCGTGCTCCTCGGCGGCGGAGCGGTCCTGGAAGCGGCCGCTGTAGACCGCGTAGCGCGTCCGCAGGGAGGGGTAGTCGTCCTGCCTCAGCACGGCGGCGTCGTCGACGCCCTGGTCGCGGAGCTCGCGCATCTTGCTGTCGGCGTCGGCGAGCTGGTCGAAGCTGCCCAGGATCACCGTGTGGAACGTGGCGGGCAGGGTCGTGACCGTCCGCCGGACGCTCGTCTCGGGCGCCGCGTCGGCCCGCGCGGGCGACCCGGGGCCGCCGGACGAGAACCCGAGGAGGACGCCGGCGACGAGGCCGACCACTGCGGCGACGGCCGCCATCGCCGGCCCTGGTCGGGGCCAGCGAGTGTCATACATGGTCAAGACGCTATCGTGCTGGTGGGGCGGGCTCAAATCGGGGGTTCACAGCCCTTCCTGCTTGCGCAGCTCCGAGCGGCGGATCTTGCCGGTGAGGGTCTTGGGCAAGTCGTCGACGAACTCGACCTTGCGCGGGTAGGCGTAGGCCGACAGCCGGTCGCGCACGTGCCGCTGGAGCTCGGCGGCCAGCTCCTCGCCGGGCTCATGACCCGGCGCGACCCGGACGAACGCCTTGACGACGTGGCCGCGCTGCGGGTCGGGGCTGGCGACCGCCGCCGACTCGGCCACCGCGGGATGCTCCAGCAGGGTGCTCTCGACCTCGAACGGCCCGATGCGGTAGCCGGCCGAGATGATCACGTCGTCGGCGCGGCCCTGGTACCAGACGTAGCCGTCCGGGTCGCGCAGGGCGGTGTCCTTGGTGTGGAACCACTCGCCGCCGAAGACCTCCTCGGAGTCCTCCGGCCGGTTCCAGTAGCCGAGGGGGTAGTGGGGGTTGGAGCGGGCGCGCAGGCAGATCTCGCCGGTCTGGCCCTGCGGCACCGGCTGCTCGTCCTCGTCGAGCAGGTCCACCTCCCAGCCCGGCAGGGGCAGGCCCATCGAGCCGGCCCGGACCTCGACGGTGGGGTAGTTGCCGCACAGCGGGTAGCTCTCGGACAGGCCGTAGAAGTCCAGCACCGGGCAGCCGACCGTGCGGTTCCACCAGGCGATCGCCTCGGGGTTGAGCGGCTCCCCGGCCGAGCAGGCCAGCCGCAGCCGGAAGCCGAGGCCCTTGGCCTCCTCCACGCCCATCATCGCCCGGATCGCGGTGGGGGTGGTGAACAGGTTGCCGACCCCGTGGTCGGCGATCAGCTGCAGCGCCCTGCCGGGGTCGAAGCCGCCCTTGCGGCCGTGCACCAGCGTCTCGATCCCGAACCGCCACGGCCCCAGCAGGCCGGGCACGATCCCGGCGATCCAGGCCCACTCGCCGGTCGAGTGGAACAGCTCGCCCACCCGCACGTCGTGGCAGAACTGGAACTCCTCGTGGCCGAGCAGGTAGCGGTGGGCGTGCAGGATGCCCTTGGCCAGGCCGGTGGTGCCGGAGGTGTAGTAGAGCTGGGCGGGGGTGTCGGGGTCGGTCGCCGGGGTCTCGAAGTGGTCGGAGGCGGCCCGGGTCAGCTCCTCGAAGCTCTCGCGGCCGGCGCCGCCGACCACCACCAGGTGCTCCACGGTGGGCGCCTGGTCGAGCAGGGCCGCCACCCGGTCGCGGTGCGCCGCGGAGGTGACCAGCACCTTGGCCTGCGAGTCGTTGAGCCGGTACACGATCGACTCGTCGCCGTACAGCACCGACATCGCCAGCAGGATCGCCTCGCACTTGTAGGTGGCCAGGAACGCCGCGGCGATCTCCGGCGAGGCCGGCGCCATCACCGCCACCCGGTCGCCGCGCTGGACGCCCAGGCCGCGCAGGGCGTTGGCGGTCCGGTCGGTCAGCCGCCGCATGTCGCCGAAGCTCCAGTGCTCGTCGCGGCCGTCGTCGGAGACGAAGTGCATCGCGGGCCGGTCGGGCTCGTGCTTGTCGAGCGTGTCCGCGGCGAGGTTGTAGCTGGCCGGGACCTCCCAGGCGAACCCCGACGTCATCTCCTCGTAGGTCCCGGGACGATGGGTCCGGTAGTCGCGCATCGGCCCTCCTCCTGCTGGTGAGCCATTGGCCGTGCAATGACGCTACGCTATCGCCTCGGCCCCGGGCGACGGCGCCCGACCAGCCCCACCCCTTCCTCGCTCTGGAGGCCCGCATGACCCGGATCGGCGTGCTCACCGGCGGCGGCGACGTCCCCGGCCTGAACCCGTGTATCAAGACGCTGGTGTATGCGGCAGCGGAGCGCGGCTACGAGGTGGTCGGCCTGCGCCGCGGCTGGGCCGGGCTGCTCGACTACGACCTGGACGCCCCCGGCCCGCAGCCCAACTGCGTGCAGCCGCTGTCCAAGAACGACGTGCGCACCATCGACCGCACCGGCGGGACGTTCCTGCACACCAGCCGCACCAACCCCGGCAAGGTCAAGCCCAAGGACGTGCCGGCGTTCCTGCAGGGGCAGGGGCAGGGCGAGTCGGAGGGGCCGTTCGACTTCACCCGCCACTGCCTGGCGGTGATCGAGCGGCTGGGGCTGGACTGGTTGGTGCCGATCGGTGGCGACGACACCCTGTCGTACGGGGAACGGCTGTCGCGAGAGGGGGTGCGGGTGGTCGCGGTCCCCAAGACGATGGACAACGACGTGTTCGGGACCGACTACTGCATCGGCTTCTCCACCGCGGTGACCCGCAGCGTGCAGTTCATCCACCAGCTCCGCACCTCGACCGGGTCGCACGAGCGCATCGCCGTCATCGAGCTGTTCGGTCGCAACTGCGGGGAGACGTCACTGCTGTCGGCCTACCTGGCGGGCGTGGACCGGGCGATCATCAGCGAGGTGCCGTTCGACCCGGAGCTGCTGGCCAAGTACCTCCTGGAGGACAAGGCCGCCAACCCCTCGAACTACGCCATGGTCACGGTCAGCGAGGGCGCCCGCATGGTCGCGGGGGAGGTCCACGAGTGGGGGGACACCGACGCCTACGGGCACCGCAAGCTCGGGGGGATCGGGCTCATCACCGGTGACGCATTGAAGCGGCTCACCGGGGAGGACATCGTCTACCAGCAGGTCGGCTACCTGATGCGGTCGGGCGCGCCGGACGCGCTGGACCTGATGGTGGCGGTCAACTACGCCAACGTGGCGATCAACCTGATCGACCGCGACGCCGACGGCAGCATGGTCGCGCTGCGCAAGGGGACCTACACCTCGGTGCCGATCGACACCATCATGGCGGGCACCAAGCGGGTCGACGTGGAGGCCCTCTACGACGAGAAGGCCTACCGGCCGCTGATCCGCCAGGTCGACGGCAAGCCCATGTTCCTCTACTAGCGGGGAGGACGCCGATGGCGACGCTGGCCATCACCGGGGCGAGCGGCGGGATCGGCGGCCGCGTCGCGCGGCGCCTCGCCGACCGTGGCGTGGCCCAGCGCCTGGTCGTCCGCGACCCCGCCAGGGCGCCGGAGCTGCCCGGCGCCGAGGTGGCGCGGGCGTCCTACGGCGACGGCGAGGCCGTGCGCCGCGCCCTCGACGGCGCCGACACGCTGCTGCTGGTGTCGGGGTCGGAGGCGTTCGACCGGGTGCGGCTGCACACCGCCACCGTGGACGCGGCCGTGGCCGCCGGTGTGCAACGCATCGTCTACACCTCGTTCCTGAACTGCTCCCCGGACGCCACCTTCACCTTCGCCCGCGACCACTGGCACACCGAGGAGCACATCCGGCAGGCCGGCGTGCGCCACACCTTCCTGCGCGACAGCCTCTACCTGGACTACATCCCGCTGTTCGCCGGCGGGGACGGGGTCATCCGCGGGCCGGCGGGCGACGGCCGCGTGGCGGCGGTGGCGCGCGACGACATCGCCGACGTGGCCGTGGCCGTGCTGCTGGAGGACGGGCACGACGGGCGCACCTACGACCTCACCGGGCCCGAGGCGTTCACCCTGCACGAGGCTGCCGAGGAGCTGTCGCGGGCCAGCGGCCGCGCTGTGACCTACCACGCCGAGACCATGGAGGAGGCGTACGCCTCCAGGGCCGGCTACGGCGCCCCCCACTGGGAGGTCACCGGCTGGGTCACGACCTACGCCGCGGTCGCCGCCGGCGAGCTGGACGTGGTCAGCGACGCCGTGGCGAGGGTCGCCGGCCACCCGCCCATGGACCTCGCCGAGTTCCTGCGCCGCAACCCCGACAGCTACGGGCACCTGGTCCAGGCGTAGCGTCCGGGTCAGCGCCGCGCCGCCGCCGGC
>Ga0081538_10004670_pt1 | contig 12553 bp, 12 predicted proteins | sample TabmetS5T2R1_FD_71022 | JGI IMG/M metagenome (GOLD analysis project Ga0081538, IMG submission 71022) | Tabebuia heterophylla rhizosphere microbial communities from the University of Puerto Rico - S5T2R1 | ecosystem: Host-associated > Plants > Roots > Rhizosphere ...
GGTCGGGACGAGGGCCAGGCGCTCCAGGGCGATGCCGGTCTCGGCGGCGGCCACGATCCCCAGGTCGGGCAGGCCGACCGCGGCCACCCAGGAGCCGGCCGCCGAGGCCCCGGCCACCAGGGCGAGGGCGAGGGCGGCGGAGCGGCCGACGGCCACCGTGGTCCCCCGGCGCAGCCCCTCGCCACCGAGCAGCGGCTGGAGGGCGGGGACCACCGGCAGCAGCCGCTCGTCGGCCAGGGTCGTCCCCGGTCCCACCAGCTCCGCCCGGATCGGGGCGCGAGAACTCCCCAGAGTGGTGCTAAGACCACTTTCAGTGGCCGCCATAGCTAATGTTCGAACATATGTTCGAGAGTGTCAAGCACCCGGCGGCCCGGTCCGGGAGCCCCGACCCCTGGAGGATCTACCATGGGGGGAGCAGCCGAGCGCGGAGCTGGAGTGCCGATGGCCGATGATCCCCGAGTCGTCCCGTCGGGGTTCCTGCTCGGGCCGGCCAGGGGCGTCCGGCTGCGTCTCGTGCGGGCGGCCAACGTCACCCTCGGCACCGATCCCTCGCTGGAGGACCTGTACCAGGCGCGCTACCAGGGCGCGCCGCCGAAGGTTCAGGTCCGGGGCGGGCTGATCGCCATCGAGTACCGCCCGAGGCTCCGCCCCGGGGACTGGGGCCGGCAGTCCGCCGACATCAGGCTCAACCCGGCGGCCGGCTGGCGCATCGAGGCGCCACGGGGCATCTCCAGGCTGCACGCCGACCTGCGCGCGGCCCGGCTCCTCGGCGTGGAGGTGGAGGGTGCCGCCGCGAACACGGAGCTGACGCTCGCCCGGCCGGCCGGGACGGTGCTGCTGCGGTTCGGCGGCGGGTCCAAGGACGTCACCATCCATCGCCCCCTGGGCACGGCGGCCAGGGTCAAGGTGGGCGGCGGCACCGGGATCACCTTCGACGAACAGACCTACCGGGCGGTGGGCGGCGAGGCGGCCTGGAACACCACCGGCTTCGAGGACGCGACCGACCGGTACGACATCACCTTCGCCCGAGGGGTCCGCAACGTCGTGGTCGACACCGTCGAGCTCCCGGCCGACGGGCAGGCCAGGCGGCTGCTGGCCACGGTGCTGTTCACCGACATCGTCGGCTCCACCGAGCGGGCCCAGGTGGCCGGCGACCAGCGCTGGCGGGAGCTCCTGGACGTCCACGACGAGCTGGCCCGGCGGCTGGTCACGCGGGAGGGTGGGCGGCTGGTCAAGCGCACCGGCGACGGGATCCTGGCCGTGTTCGACGGACCTGGCCGGGGCATCCGCTGTGCCCTCGCGCTCCGCCAGGAGCTGCGAGCGGTCGGGCTCGACATCCGGGCCGGGCTCCACGTCGGCGAGCTCGACCTCCGCGACGACGACGTCGGCGGGATCGCCGTCCACATCGGGGCCCGGATCATGGCCGCCGCCGGCCCCGGCGAGATCCTGGTCTCGCGGACCGTCCGCGACCTGGTCGCCGGGTCCGGCATCGCCCTCGAGGACCGCGGGACCCACACGCTCAAGGGGCTGAGCGACCCCTGGCAGCTGTTCGCGGCCGGATGAGCGGGGAGGCCGTGGACGGCGACGTCACCACCGGCGGCGACACCACCGGCGGGGTCACCTGGTCCGACATCTACGAGTCGCCGCAGGTCGACCGGAAGCTGCGGCGCCTGCCCCGGCTGTGCCGCGAGGCGGTCCGGCTCGTCTGGGCCGCGGGACGCCGCGAGCTGCTGGTGGTCCTGGCCATCAAGGCGGTCAACGGGATCGGCCTGGCCGCGGTCCTGCTGCTCGGCAAGGGCGTGCTCGACGAGGTGATCGCGGCCGGCCGCAGCGGCGCCGGGGCCGAAGAGGTCCTGCCCCGCCTGCTGCTGCTCACGGTGGTCACGGCCGGGCTCGGCTTCCTGTCCGCCATCGGCCGGGAGCACCGCGAGATCCTGGCCGAGCTCGCCTCCCGGCACGCCCAGTCCCAGATCATCGACGTGGCCCGCGAGGTCGAGCTGGAGGCCTACGACACCCCGGCCTTCCACGACCGACTGGTCCGGGCGGCCGCCGGCGGCCAGTTCCGACCCTGGCAGGTCGTCGAGGGGCTGACCGGCCTGGCCGGCGCCCTGGTCGGCATCGCCGGCATCACCCTGGCCCTGCTCGCCCTCGAGCCCTGGCTGGTGCCGCTGGTCCTGGCGGCGGCCGTGCCCCTGCTGGTCGCCGTGGCCAGGGGCGGCGAGCTGATGTTCGGGTTCCACCACCGCACCACCCAGGCCGAGCGGCGCCGCAACTACCTCTACCTGCTGCTGTCGGGCAAGGACGCCGCCAAGGAGCTGCGCGCCTTCGGCCTCGGCGACTTCCTCCGCGGGCGCTTCGACCGGCTCTACGACGAGCACCTGGTCGAGCTGCGCAAGGTGGCCAGGCAGCGGCTGCGCGTTTCGCTGCTCGGCAACCTGGCCACCACGCTCGGGCTCGCCGGGATCGTCGCCGCCCTGCTCGTCCTGGCCCTGAACGGCCGGATCGGCCTGGCGGCCGCCGGGACCGCCGCCGGGGCCGTGTTCGTCCTCGGCGAGCGGCTGATGAACGCCGTCTTCAGCGCCGGCATGCTCTACGAGTCGTCGCTCTTCATCGAGGACTTCACCTCGTTCTTGGCGATGGCGCCCGAGGTCGAGGCCCGCCGGCGGCGCGACCCGGCCCCGACCGGCTTCCGGCGCCTGCGGGTGGAGGACGTCAGCTTCACCTACCCGAGCGCCACCACCCCCGCCGTGACAGGCGTGTCCATGGAGATCGGCGCCGGCGAGATCGTCGCCCTGGTGGGCGAGAATGGCTCGGGCAAGACCACCCTGGCCAAGCTGCTGTGCCGGCTGTACCTCCCCCACGGCGGCCGCGTCCTCTGGGACGGGGTCGACACGGCCACCGTCGACCCCGAGGGGCTGCGCCGCTCGGTCGCCGTCATCTTCCAGGACTTCCTGCACTACGCCCTGCCGGCCGCCGAGAACATCGGCATGGGCCGCCACCAGCGGATCGGCGACGCCGAGGCGATCAGGGGGGCGGCGCTGCACGCCGGCGCCGACGACTTCCTGGCCAAGCTGCCCTCCGGCTACCAGACCGTCCTCGGGCCCGAGTTCGAGGGGGGCAGGGAGCTGTCGGTGGGCCAGTGGCAGCGGGTTGCCCTGGCCAGGGCGTTCTTCCGCGACGCCCCGTTCATCATCCTCGACGAGCCCACCGCGGCCCTGGACGCCAGGGCCGAGCACGAGCTGTTCGAGAGCATCCGGACGCTGTGCCGGGGCCGGTCGGTGCTGCTGATCTCCCACCGCTTCTCCAGCGTCCGCTCGGCCGACCGAATCTACGTCCTCGACGGCGGCCGGGTGGTCGAGTCGGGCAGCCACGACCAGCTGATGGCCCTCGGCGGCCGCTACGCCGACCTGTTCACCCTCCAGGCGTCCGCCTACCTGTCGCCCAGCCGGTCCTCCTGAAGCAGCGGCTCGCGCAGGTACTCGACGAAGTCGTGGCCGTGGTAGTAGCGGGGCAGCCGCGCCACCGCCACGAACCCGAGGCGCTCGTAGAAGCGGCGGTGGCGATCGGTGGCGGGGCAGCGCAGGAAGCAGCGGGCCGCGCCCAGCTCGGCCGCGCGCACGCAGAACAGCTCGACCAGGCGGCCGCCGAGCCCCTGGCCCCGGAGCGGCTCGGTCACCAGCAGGTCGTGCAGCCGGGCCATGCCGGCGACGGCCTCGCCGACCGCGACCCCGGCCAGCTCCCGCCCCGCCCTCGCCTCGACCACCACCGGGCGGCTGCTCCAGTCCAGGTCCACCCCGAACAGGCGGCGGTCGGCCACCGGCCACTCCCTGGACAGGAACTCCCGCAGCTCCGGGTGCTCGGCCTCGACCACCCGGCAGGCGATGCCCTGACCCTCCGTGCCGAACCCCTCCGGTCGCATCGGCACATCTTCTATGATCAGACGCGCCGCAGCCGCCACGGGCGGGGAAAGGAACCGGATGGACGTCCGCCTCACCAACGTCTACGTCGCCGACGCCAGGCTCGTCGCCGAAGGGCTGGTCCAGCCCGAGGACGCGATGGCCGTGTTCGTCGGCCGGGCCGGCAGGGGACGGCTGGCCCCGTTCGTGGTCCGCCGCTCCTACACCGGGGCCGGCGGCTGGTACCGCGAGGCCATGGCCGTGCTCGCGCCCAACGGCGACGTCGTCTGGCGCAGCCCGGAGCGGGCCCTGACCCTGCGTGGCTCCAGCAAGATCGACACCTTCTCCGACGAGGTCCACGGGGTGGTGGTGGACTCCGACGACGACCACGAGCTGGTCCTGCTGATCGGCGGCGACGAGGTCGGCCGCGTCCCCGTGGCCGTGCTGGACGAGGACCCGCCCTGGTCGGCGGGGTCCGACACCGACGTGCTCGAGGAGGCGCTGAAGAAGAGCACGGTGGTCTGGGTCGAGGTGCCCGGCGAGGACGGGACCGGCGGCCGGGCCGTGCCCGTCTGGTACGGCACCCTCGACGGCCGCGTCTACGTGCTCGTCGGCGGGTCCGAGCAGCACGTCGCCGGGCTGGCCGAGGCCGGCCAGGTGACCCTGATCGCCCGCTCCAAGGAGCAGCAGTCGCTGGTCGCCGAGGTCGAGGCGTCCGCCCGGGTGGTGCCGCCGTCCGACCCGCTGTTCGCCAGGGTCGCGACCGTGCTGCTCCCCCGCCGGCTCAACCTGCGCGACGGCGAGCAGGCCGTCGACCGCTGGCGCAAGGAGTGCACCCTGGTCGAGCTCACCCCGTCGTCGATCCCGGCGGAGGTGTAGGGGCACAAGGGACGGGTAGGCAGACGCGAACCGAGCCAACCGAGCCAACGAGCCCGAGGGAGGGCCGCATGCCACTCCGCAAGTCCAAGGCGACCAAGGCCAAGGAGGCCGCCACCGACCAGCCCAGCGACCGGACCGACGACCTGGCGGCCGCGCTGGAGGCGGCCAGGGAGGCGCTCGCCCGGGCCTCCAACGCGGCCGGGCGCAAGGGCGCCGAGCTGGGCGCCCAGCTCGGCGAGGAGGCCGCCAAGGCCGCCGACAAGCTGATGCCGGAACGGGCCAAGCAGCGCCGCCGCGAGGCCGCCCGCCGCCGCAACCGCCGGCTCCTGGCCGGGGCGGCCGGGCTGGGTGGGCTGTTGCTCCTGCTCAGCCGGCTCAACGGGCCCAAGCGGGACAGGACCGACGGCGGCTGGGACCGGGCCCCCGCCCGCGACGCCGAGCCGACGGCCGGGTCGGCCGAGGTGACCCAGCTCCACACCGACGGCGCCGGCGACCCGGCCCGGACACCGCCCGGCTAGCTCAGGCCACCCGGGCCCGGTACAGGCCGGTGCCCTGCTTGTCGACGCGGCCCTCCCTGGCGAGGGCGGCGAGGCTCTTGACCACCACCCCGCGGACGTCGGGGGTGGTGAACGGGTCGATCAGGCGCTGGGTGAGCGCCCGGTCGAGCACCACCGTCCAGTGGAGGGTCTCGCCGCCGGCCTCGTCCAGCACCTTGAGGCAGGCTTCCTTGGGGTCCATGGTCCGTCCAGCCTACCGCGGCGGGTGAGGTCGTAGACTTGGGTCGATGAGCCCGTCCGTCGTTGCCGAACCGTGCCCGCTCGACCTGGAGCTGCGCCTCGAGCCCGGCGGCCGCTTCGTGTACGTCTCGGACCTGCACCTGACCGATACCGGGCCGAGCGACGACTTCGCGGCCACGGCCGAGCTGTGCGAGCTGCTCGACGACCTCCAGCGGCACCCCGGGCAGGTGCTGCTCGCCCTCGGCGGCGACATCCTCGACCTGCTCCAAGTCGCCGGCTCCCCCGACGAGCGGGTGGCCAGGGTCCTGGACGGCCCGGCCGCGGGCCCCATCGGCGAGGCCCTCCGGCGCCTGGCCGCCAGGCCGGGGGCGAGCGTGCTGTACCTGGTCGGCAACCACGACTCGACCCTGGCCTGGGACGGGGCGGCCCGCAAGCTGGTCGCCGACCGGTTCGGCGTGACCGAGTTCGCCCTGCACGCCCGGGTCCGGGTCGTGCGCGCCGACGGGTCGGGCGAGGCCGTGGTCGTGGCCGAGCACGGCGACGCCCTCGACCGCTGGAACCGGCGCACCGACCCCTTCGACCCGCTCGACGTGCCCGTCGGCGACCACGTGGTCAGCGAGTTCGTGAACCGCCTTGAGGCGGCCAGCGGGCGCTACCCGCAGCTCGCCCTCGACGAGGTCGACAACGTCCGGCCGGGGCTGCTGGTGCCCTGGTGGCTGGTCTCGAACTTCTTCTACAAGTTCATGGGCCGCGCCCTGCGGGACTTCGCCCTCCCGCTGGTGCTGCTGACGATCGCCCTCAACCTGGCCGTCGGGCTGCTGGTCGGTGACCTCGGCCGGATCGCCTACCTGGGCAACCGGGCGGTCCGCTGGGTGTCGTCGTTCGTGCTCACCGACCTGGCCCTGCTGGCCCTGCTGTCCACCTTCCTCGGCCGCAGCTTCCGGCGGGCCGCGGCCGCCTACGGCCTGCCCACCCCCGACGAGGCCGAGGACGAGGCCCGGGCCCGCAAGGGCGACCTGCCCGAGCTGCTGGCCAGGCGCGACCCGGCGGCGGCCGTCCTGGTCACCGGCCACACCCACGAGCCGGGCATCATCCGCCTGCCCGGGGACCGGGTGGCGGCCGACGGCGGCTGCTGGGTCAGGGGCCTGGTCCCGGTGCGGGCCTGGCTGTCGCTCCCGCCGGTGTTCGTCCCCACCTACCCGGTGAACTGGGTCGACATCCAGGCGACGCCCGAGGGCGTGGCCGTCGACCTGTGGGAGCGGCGCCTGGCCGTCACCCGCCGCGTCGGCCGGATCGAGCGCCTGGTCGCCCGCCGTCCCCTCCCGCCCGCCGACGCCGCCCCGCCCCGGGTGGTGGCCAGGGCCGTGGTGTGACCACGGCCCGGCCGGCGGGGGGTGGCGTCGAGCCCCCGGGATCCGGTCCCCCGGATTCGGTCGCCTTCGACCGGGCGGCCGGGTTCTACGACCAGAGCCGCGGGCTCCGCCCCGACGTCGAGGCGCAGGTCGCCGACCGGGTCGAGGAGGCGGTCGGGGCCGCCGGGCGGCTCCTGGAGGTGGGCGTCGGCACCGGGCGGATCGCCCTGCCCCTGCGCCGCCGCGGCCGGGAGGTGGTCGGCGTCGACCTGTCCCTGCCGATGCTGGAGCGCTACCGGGCCAAGGCGGCCGCGGCCGGGCTGGCCCCGCCGCCGGTGGTGCTGGCCGACGCGACCCGCCTCCCGCTCCGCGACGCCTGCGTGGACGCCGTGCTCGTGGTCCACCTGCTGCACCTGATCCCCTCCTGGGAGCTGGCCCTGGCCGAGGCGCGGCGGGTGCTGGTCCCCGGCGGGGTGCTGCTCCACGGCGGGGGCGGGGCCTACGAGCGGGGCAGCGGCAGCCCCCGCGACCAGGTCATGGGCCGCTTCGACGAGCTCGCCGCGGCCGGCGACGGGCCGCCGAGGATGATCGGCGCCACCTCCCCCCGGCAGGTGCTGGACCGCCTGGCCGCCATGGGCGCCCGGGTCGAGGAGCTGGAGCCGGTCGTCTGGGTGGAGCAGGAGACCTACGCCGAGGCCCTGCGCTGGATCGAGGGCCGGGTCTTCTCCTACCACTGGCGCCTGCCCGACGAGGTCTGGCGGGCCGCCGCCGCCCAGGTCCGGGCCGAGCTGGAGGCCGCCAACGCCGACCTGGAGACCCCCCGCCCGGCCCGGCACACCTTCGACTTCACGGCGACCCGGTTCTGAGGGCAGGTTTCCCCCCGTCCCGGCGCGGGAATGGGGTGGGAGCCGTGAGGCGGGACGGGGGACGGGTATGGCGGCAGGGGATCCGCCCTTGGGAGGCCCCGTCCGATCCTCCCGCCTCACGCGCTTGAACCCCAGGGTCAGAGGCGGGGCAGGACCAGCTCCGCGGCCAACTCCAGCTGCTCGTCCTCGAACAGCGAGAACGGCAGGGGCGAGAAGTTGCAGATCAGCTGCTCGACCCCGAGGTCCTCCCAGCCCCTGAGCCGCGCCAGCACCTCGTCGGGGGTGCCGACCAGCCGGGAGGCGGCCCAGTCGCGCAGCCCGACCCCGTCCAGGATCCCGCCCGGGGTCCAGGCCCTGAGCCGCCGCCAGCGCTCGACCAGGTCGTCGGCGTCCCGGCCGATCAGGGTGGACAGCCCGAGCGAGCGCCGGACCTCCCCGGGCGGCCGGCCGGCGCGCTCGCAGGCCGCCGTCAGCACCCCGAGCCGCTCCCGGTAGTCCTCGGGCGTCATCGACCAGACCACGTTCCAGCCGTCGGCCGCCCGGGCGACCACGCCGAGCAGGCGGTCGCCCTTGCCACCGACCCACAGCGGCGGGCGGGGCCGCTGGACCGGGCCGGGGATCACCGGGGCCGGCTCGACCCGGTACCAGCGGCCACCGAACGAGGCCGGCCGGCCGCCGTCGTCGAGCAGCGCCCGCAGCACCCCCAGGGCCTCCTCGAGCATGGCCAGCCGCTCCCCGGGTCGCGGGAACGGCAGCCCGTTCTCGGTGAACTCGGCCTCGTTCCAGCCGGCCCCGAGGCCGAGGTCCAGCCGTCCCCCGGCGAGCTGGTCGAGGGTGGCGGCCATCTTGGCCAGCAGCCCCGGCGGCCGGAACCCGACCGCCAGGACCAGCGTGCCCAGCCGGACCCGGCTGGTCCGCACGGCCAGGGCGGACAGCATGGTCCAGCACTCGGGGGTGCCCTGGCGGTCGGCCGGGCCGCCGTAGCGCGTCAGGTCCAGCCAGAAGTGGTCCGAGACCCACAGCTGGTGGAAGCCGAGCGACTCGGCCAGCTCGGCATGGCGGGCCACCCGGTCGACGGTGGCCGGCTGCCGGTCGGGAAACGAGCTGTCGTAGTGGGGAAGGGCGATTCCCAGCTTCATGGCGGCAGTCTCACGGCGGGCGCCACCACCCGTCAACGCGAGGCCCCCGGCGGGGCCGACGGCCTGACCGAGGCCCTGGCCGGCCGGTCCCCGGCCCAGCGCCCCTCGCCGGTCAAGACGCCGCCCTAGGCGAACCTCAGGTCGCCGGCGTCGTCGTCGTCGACCGGGCGGGCGCAGGTCGGGCAGTACCAGCGGGCCTCGAGGGGGGTGCCGCAGGTGAGGTGGCGGAGGCCGTCGTGGTCGGGGGAGCCGGCGTGGTCGGCGCCCCACTGGGCGAGCAGGCGCAGGGCGCCGGCGAGCTCGCGGCCGGAGGCGGTCAGCTCGTAGGCGAAGCGGGGTGGGCGGCGGGAGTAGGGCTGGCTGACCACGACGTGCTCGCGTTCCAGGTGCTTGAGGCGCTGGGACAGGACGTTGGGGGCGATGCCCGGGAGCGCCTCGAGCAGCTGGTTGAAGCGGCGCGGGCCGTCGAGGAGGGCCTGGACCAGCAGCAGCGTCCAGCGGTCCCCGACCCTGGCGGTGGCCTCGCCCAGCGGGGAGGCGATGGTGGGCTCGGTCATGGGTGGCATCGTACGGGTTGCGTCGCCTCCGCGTCACTAGTAACTTGCAATCTACAAGTTACTAGCTGGAGAGGAGCGACGCATGAGCGTGCTCGAGGAGCTGGAGCAGGCCGCCCGCCAGGTGGCCGAGCGGGTCGGGCCGTCGGTGGTCGGGATCGGCCGGGGCCGGGGGCGCGGCTCCGGCGTGGTGCTGGCCGACGGGCTGGTGGCCACCAACGCCCACAACCTCCGCGGCGAGGAGACAACCGTCGTGTTCGGGGGCGACCGCAGCGCCGTCGGGCGGGTGGCCGGAGTGGACGTGGACGCCGACCTGGCCGTGATCGCGGTCGACACCGGCGGGGCCCCGGCCATCGCCTGGGCCGACGACGCCGAGGCCCGGGTCGGGTCGGCGGTGTTCGCCCTGGCCAACCCGGGCGGGCAGCTGCGGGTCACCTTCGGGCTGGTCTCGGCGGTGGGTCGCGCCTTCCGGGGGCCGCGGGGCCGGCGGATCGCCGGCAGCATCGAGCACACCGCTCCCCTGCCCCGGGGCGCCTCTGGCGGGCCGGTGGTCGACAGCGCCGGGCGGCTGCTCGGGATCGACACCAACCGCCTCGGCGACGGCTTCTACCTGGCCCTGCCGGCCGACGCCGACCTGCGCCGGCGGCTGGACGCCCTCGGCCGGGGCGAGGCGACGGCCCGGCCACGGCTCGGGGTCGGCATCGCCCCGGCCCGGGTGGCCAGGCAGCTGCGCCGCGCGGTGGGGCTGCCCGAGCGGGACGGCCTGCTGGTGCGGGTGGTCGAGGACGGCGGACCGGCCGACCGGGCCGGGCTGCGCGCCGGCGACCTGGTGGTCGAGGCCGGCGGCCGGCCGGTCACCGACGCCGACGAGCTCTACGACGTGCTCGACCAGGTCGGCGAGGACCAGACCCTCACCTTGGGCGTGGTCCGGGGCACCGACGACCTGACGGTCACGGTCACCTTCGCCGAGGGCGGCGCCGAGCGGGTGGGCAGCGCCTGACCGGGCCCGCCCAGGTTCCGGGTCAGCGGCGGCGCGTGGCGGCGAGGGCCGCCGCGGCCGCCGCGGCCGTCCCGGCGGCGGCGACGGCCAGGAGGCGGGGGCGTTCGTAGTCGGCCACGGCCTGCCGGGCGGCCAGGTCGCCGCAGGCGCCGTGGACGCCGGCGCCGGGGGGGACGCTCGCCCCGGCCAGGTACAGCCCCTTGACCGGCGTGCCCCAGCGCCACCAGGACGGCCCCGGCCGGAACAGCAGCTGCTGGTCGATCGCGAACGACCCGGCGGAGATGTCACCGCCGGCAAGGCTGGTGTCGGCCGCCTCCAGGTCGGCCGGGGTCCAGGCCCGGCGGGCCAGGACCCGGTCGCGGAAGCCGGGCGCGTGGGCCTCGATGGCCGCCTCCATCCGCTCCAGGAACGGCTCGGTCGACCGCTCCCAGGCGGCCCTGGCCCGGGGGCGGGCCGCGTCCCCGGTCGGGACCGACGGGACGTGGGCGTAGCCCCACAGGGTGTGCTTGCCGGCCGGGGCCCGCGACGGGTCGGCCAGCGACTGCTGACCGAGGATCAGCGTCGGGCGGGCCGGCAGCAGCCCGTGGGACGCCTCCCAGGCCGAACGGCTCATCTGGGTGGCGGTGTCGCCGACGTGGACCACGGCGGCCCGCCGGCACTCCTCGGCCGCCCACGGCACCTGCCCGTCCAGGGCCCAGTCGACCTTGAAGGTGCCCAGGCCGGGCCGGAAGTGGCGGATCTCGGCCAGGGCCCGGGGCGGGAACGACTCCGCCCCGGCCAGCCGGACCATGGCCCCCACCTCGAGGGCGCAGAGCACCGCCCGGCGGGCACTGAGGCCCACACCGCCCGCCTCGACCCCGACGGCCCGCCCGCGCTCGACCACGATCCGGTCGACCCGCCGGCCGGTCACGATCTCGACCCCCTCGTCGCGCGCCTTGGCCTCGAGGGCGGCGGTGATCTGGCCGGTGCCGCCCTCGACCACCGGCATGCCGAAGCGCTGGCCGATCGTGGACAGCAGCAGGGCGTAGATGCCGGTGCCCGGCTCCTCGGGCATCAGGTCGGCGTGCATCGCCGGGCCGGTGAGGAACGCCTTGGCCTGCTCGGACTCGAAGCGGTCGGCGACCGCGCTGACCCCCGACACGACCAGGCGGGCGAACTGGAGCCCATTGGAGAGGCGCAGCCGCCCGATCACCTTGAGCAGCTCCTCGAACGGCCAGCGCTGCATGGTGGCCCGGAGGAAGTGCTTCATGACCGCCCCGAAGGCCTCGTCGAGGGCGAACCAGGCCGCCCCGTCGCCCAGGTGGACCTTGTCGATCGAGGCGGCCGTCTCGGCCGCCGAGCGGCCGAGGGCGATCGCCTGGTTGCCGGGGAAGGGGTGGGCGGCCGGCAGCGGGGCGTGCACGAAGCGCAGGCCGTAGGGGGCGAGGTCACGCCCCACGATCGACGGCGTCGGCGCCACCAGCGGGAAGAAGGCGGCCCCGAAGTCGTGCTTGAACCCTGGCAGGGTGCTCTCCAGGGTCCTGGCCGCCCCACCGAGGTCGTCGTTGGCCTCCAGCAGGCACACCGACCAGCCCGCCTCGGCCAGGCGGATGGCGCCGGCGAGCCCGTTGGAGCCCCCGCCGCAGACGATCGCGTCGTAGTCGGCCATCGCTCCTGAGCCTACCCGCTCTGGCCACGGCGAGGCGCCCCGGCGGTCGCTACACTCCAGGAGGACGGGCGGTTTCGGCCGGCACGCTCAGAAGGGAACCGTTTCTGATGGTCACGCGCGACGAAGTGATGGCGGCCCTCGGGCAGGTGATGGACCCGGAGATCCACCGGCCCATCACCGACCTCGACATGGTCAAGGACGTCTCCATCGACCCGAGCGGGCTGGTCGCGGTCGAGGTGCTGCTCACCGTCGCCGGCTGCCCGCTGAAGGACCGCATCACCAAGGACGTGACCGCCGCCGTCTCCCCCCTGCCGGGCGTCACCGGGGTCAAGGTCGACCTCGGGGTCATGACCGAGGAGCAGCGCCAGGCCATGGTCACCCGCCTGCGCGGCCCGGGCGCGGCCCAGGAGCAGAAGAAGATCACCTTCTGGGGCGACGAGTCGACCACCAGGGTGCTGGCCGTGGCCTCGGGCAAGGGCGGG
>Ga0081538_10004671_pt1 | contig 12552 bp, 11 predicted proteins | sample TabmetS5T2R1_FD_71022 | JGI IMG/M metagenome (GOLD analysis project Ga0081538, IMG submission 71022) | Tabebuia heterophylla rhizosphere microbial communities from the University of Puerto Rico - S5T2R1 | ecosystem: Host-associated > Plants > Roots > Rhizosphere ...
CCCCCCTGGGACGGCACGCCCCCGCCGACGCTCGCTCCTCCCGCCGCCAAGACCACGGACCACCACGTGGACGCGCACCTGCGCCACAACGTGCTGGCGCTGGGGCTGGACTTCGGCCTCTTCCTGGTCGGCCTGTCGTTCGCGAGCCAGGCCACGATCTTGCCCGCCTTCGCCGCCCATCTCGGCGCGCCCAACGTGGTGATCGGCGCCATTCCCGCCATCATGACGGTGGGCTGGTACCTCCCGCCGCTCTTCGTGGCCGGCCATACCGAGTCCCTGTCGCGCAAGCTCCCCTTCATCGTCCGCTACACGGTCTGGGAGCGCGCGCCGTATCTGGTGCTCGCCGGCGTGGCCTTCGCCCTCGCCGAGCGGGCGCCCGGCGTCTCCCTCGCCGTGTTCCTCGCCATGCTGCTCCTGATCGCGGGCACGGGGGGCGTGCTCATGCCCGCGTGGATGGACGTGGTGGGCCGCGCCATCCCCACCCGACTGCGCGGCCGCTTCTTCGCGGTGACGAGCATGTCCGCGGGGGTCGCCGGCCTCGGCGCCGGCCTCGTCACCGCCTGGCTCCTCTCCACGGTGCCGGCGCCCCGGAGCTACGGGATCTGCTTCCTCATCGCCGCGCTGTTCCTCGGGCTCTCGTACGTCGCGCTCGCCAGCGTGAGCGAGCCGCCCGGTCCCGCGCCCGCGCCCGTGACCCGCCTCGCGGATCGGCTGCGGCGCGTGCCCGCGCTGCTGCGCGGGGACCGCAACCTCGCCTGGTTCCTCGCCAGCCGGCTCCTCGCCACCGTGGGCGGCGTGGCGGGCGGCTTCTACACCGTCTACGCGCTCACCGTGCTCGGCACCCCCGCCTGGCGGGCGGGGGTCTTCACCACCGCCATCATCGTGGGCAAGCTCGCGGGCGACGCCGTGCTCGGGTGGGTGGCCGATCGCGTGGGCCATCGCGCGGTGCTGATCGTGGGGATCGCGGCCACCGTGGTCGCCAACGCCATCGCCCTCACCGCGCGCTCCGCGGATGCCTTCGACCTGGTGTTCGCCCTGGTGGGCGTGCAGTTCGCCGCGCACAACGTGTCCGGGCTCAACGTGCTCCTGGAGTTCGCCCCGTCGGTCGCCGAGCGGCCCACGTACATCGGGCTCGGGCTCACCACGGTGGCGCCGCTGGCCTTCGCGGCTCCGCTGCTCGCCGGCCTCGTGGCCGATGCGCTGGGGTTCCGTGCGGTGTTCCTGGGCGCGGCCCTCGGCGGCCTCGCCGCGCTGGCCGTACTCATCGGCGTCGTGCGCGATCCGCGCCACACGCGGGCGGCGCGACTTGCCGCGCCCGCACCCCCGGAGTACACCTGAGAGCATGAGCGCGGCGTCGCGGTGCACCCGGCGCGTCCTCCTCCTCGGGGGACTCGGTGGCCTGACCTGGGCGGTCGCCGGACCGTCGGGGCGCGCCTGGGCACAGGCCGCCCTGGAGCGCGAGCATGCGCCGCGGCTGGAGATGCCCATTCTCGCCGAGGATTCCGCCGCGGTGCCCGTGCAGGTGTCGGTGGAGCATCCCATGGAGCCCGATCACTTCATCCGCTCCATCGAGATCACGCTCGACAAGGACCCGGTGCCGTGGAAGGGGAAGTTCAACTTCACGCCCGGCAACGGTCGCGCCTGGGCCGCCTTCACCATGCGCTCGGGCACCGGGGGGATGGTCCGCGCGGTCGCGGAGTGCTCGAAGCACGGCCGCTTCACCGGCACGCGCGAGGTTCGCGTGGCCGAAGGGGGCTGCGCCACCGGCGGCGCGCCCATCGACCGCACGCGCATCGGCAACCCGCAGCTCCGGCTGCCGAGCTCCCTCAAGGCCGGGCAGATCGTCGAGGCCCGGACCAAGGTCGACCATGACTCCAGCACGGGCCTCGTCATGAGGGCGGGAAAGATCGTGCGCGAGCAGCCGGAGTTCTACGTGAAGGACATGCAGGTGTTCCTGGACGCGGAGAAGATCTGCGAATTCCAGCTGGGCTCGGCCATCAGCGCCAACCCGCTCATCCGCTTCCCGCTCAAGATCACCCGGAGCGGGATGGTGAAGGTGGTCTTCGTGAACAGCGAAGGCAAGCGCTGGGAGACGTCCCAGCCCATCCGTCTGTAGGCGGCCGGGCGCCGATAAGGGCCCATCGGCTTCGTTGCCGCCCGCGCCCGGGCGCTCAACGTACAGCGAGTACGCCTCACGCCCGGGCCGCGGGCGGCGCCTCGCCGCTGGACCCTTCTCGCCGCCCGGGTTACCCGACCGCGATCGCGCCGGCGGCCGCGAGTCGCTCGATCTCCGCGGCGGACATGCCCAGCTCGCCCAGGACCTCCGCGGTGTGCTCACCCAGCAGCGGGGCGGGCCGGGTGAGACGCGCCGGCGTGGCGGAGGCGCGGACGGGGAAGTTCACCATGCGCAGCCGCCCGTAGCCGGGCTGCTCCATCTCCGCCACCACGCCCAGGTGGCGCACCTGGGGATCCTCGAACACCTCGTCGAACTCGTAGATGGGCCCGGCGGCGATCTGCGCCTTCTCGAAGCGCGCCACCCACTCGGCGGTGGAGTCGCCCGCGAGCACCGCTTCCACGCGCGCCTTCAGCTCGGCGTGGTTGGCGAGGCGCTCGGGGTTGGTGGCGAAGCGCGGGTCGCTCCGCAGCGCGGGATCGCCCACCACGCTGCAGAAGCGCTCCCACTGGTCGGGGCTGAGCACCACGACGTTGAGATAGCCGTCGCCGGTTCGATACGCCTCGGCGGGCGTGAGGTTGGGATTGCGGTTGCCCTCGCGCGTGGGCCGGGTTCCGGACTCGAAGTAGTGGGCGACGGGGTCGGGAAGCATGCCGATGGTGGAGGCGAGGAGGTTCACGTCGAGATGCTGGCCGCGCCCGGTGCGTCCTCGGTGGACGAGCGCCGCCTGCACCATCCCGAACGTGAGGTACGACGCGGCCAGATCCGAGATGGAGCCGCCGGCGCGCGTGGGCGGGTCGCCCGGCTGGCCGGTCAGGGCCATGATGCCGGCCATGCCCTGGGCGATGAGGTTGTAGCCGCCGCGCCGCGCGAGGGGGCCGTCCTGACCGAAGCCGGTGACGGAGGCGTAGACGATGCCGGGATTGGCGGCGCTCACCGCGGCGTAGCCGATGCCCTGCCGCTCCGCCACGCCCGGCAGGAAGTTCTCGATGAGCACGTCGGCCCGGCGGGCCAGCTCGAAGGCGACCCGGCGGCCTTCGGGGTGCCCGAGATCCACCGCGATGCCGCGCTTGTTCCGGTTCACCGACGCGAACGCCGCGCTCATCCCGTCGCCGCGGATGGCGCGGAAGTCGTCGCCACGGCCGGGGCGCTCGAGCTTGATCACGTCCGCGCCGAGATCGCCCATGAGCATGGCGGCATAGGGGCCGGCGATCACGCGGGAGCAGTCGAGGACGCGCAGGCCCTCGAGCATGGTGGGGCGGTCGGTCATAGGGTGCCCACCGTCGTAGCAGCGCCGCCGCGGCAAGTCAAGGCGGGAACGCCGGCAGCATCCTGCGGGTTGGTAGTGCGGTATTGTCGACCCGGATCTTGCCCTTCACCCGTAGCCGAGGAGGTCCCATGGGCCGAGCCGCGCGAGCCGTCAATCCGCTGAGCCGCAGAGAAGTCCTCAAGTACGGCGCCTTCACCACCGTCGGCGGTGTCCTCACGCCGGGCGTGTCGACGGCGCAGGCCATCATCACCGACACCAAGGGCATCACCGCGCGGGACATCTCGCTCAACGTCGGGGGCACCCAGATTCCCGCCTACGACGCGCGGCCCGACGGGGCGGGGCCGTTCCCGATGGTGACGGTGATTTCCGGCTTCACCGGCAACAGCGAGCACCACAAGGACGTGGTGCGCCGCCTCGCGCACGCCGGGTACTACGCCATCTCCCCCGAGCTCTTCTCGCGGGAGGGCGGCATGCAGGGGAAGGACTTCGCCGAGATGGGCAAGATCTCGGGGGGCGTGACGCGCGCGCAGTACCTCGGTGACATTCGCGCCGCCACCGACTACGCCAAGCAGCAATCCTGGGCGCGCGCGAACCGCCTCGGCGTCACCGGCTTCTGCGGCGGCGGCGCGCTCACCCTGCACTTCACCGCCGAGTATCCCGGCGTGACGGCGGCGGCGCCCTGGTACGGGCAGGTGAAGCGCGTCTACAAGGACGCGCCCGGCGTCGATGCCTTCAGCCTCGTCGATCGCATCAAGGCGCCGGTGCTGGGACTCTACGGCGCCGCCGATCCCGGCATTCCCGTGGACGACGTCAAGCGCTTCGAGGCCGAGCTCAAGAAGCACAACCCGGCCGTCGAATTCGTGCTCTACCCCGACGCCCCCCACGCCTTCTTCTCCGACGATCGGCCCCAGGTCTACAAGAAAGAGGCGTCCGAGGACGCCTGGCGCCGGCTCATGGCGTTCTTCGAGAAGCATCTGAAGGCCTGATCCCCCGCGGTTCGTTTCTACCCATAGTTACCCACGGCCCCGCGCCGTTCTTGCGGCGCGGGGCGCAATTTTTTCGAGGTTACGGAGTTGCGTCCTGACATTCTGGGCGACGTGTCAGCGACGAACTGTCAATTCCAATGGGTGACAGCCAGCTGACGGTGTGTTTTCCGCCGAGAATTCCGTCACTTGGTGCGCCTGCCCCCTGGCATGGATGTTGCCCCACGAACGGACGGCGCTGGTCCCGTGACAGGGACAGCAGGGCGCGGTGCCGCGCATTCGCACGACAACGAGAGGTCATGGAATACGACGTCGAACGTGAGGTGGCCTTCGTCGGCCAGCGGGTCAAGCAGAAGATCTGCGTGGCCCTCACCGTCACCGCCGTCATCCCGCTCCTGATCCTGACCTACGCGATCTACGCCCACGTCCTTCCGCTCCTCGATCCGGCCACCGCCTCGCGCGACCTCATCTGGTTCGAGGCCCTCGTGATCTTCACGGGCCTCCTCATGGCCGCGGGCGGCTTCGTGGTCTGGGACCTGGCGGCGGCGGTGGCCCGTACTGCGGAGATGGTGACGGAGGCGCGGCGCGCGGAGGGGCTCGCGGCGTTCCGCCATGACGAGGGCGGCACCCTGATGAACTCGTTCTCGCGCATGCTCGCGACGATCGAGGAGCAGGCGACGGAGATCAATCAGTTCGCCCAGCGTCTGGAGGGCGCGTACAAGGAGCTGGAGTTCACGAACTCCCGCCTGAAGGAGTTCTCCTTCAAGGACGACGTCACCGGGCTCTACAACCGCCGCTTCTTCTCGATTCGTCTCGAAGAGGAGGTGTCGCGGTTCCGGCGATTCAACCACCCGGTGTCGGTGGTGCTCCTCGATCTCGACGGCTTCAAGGCCATCAACGACGAGCTCGGGCACGGGGCCGGCGACGACACCCTGCGCATCATGGCCGACCTCCTGCTGAAGTACTCGCGCGGCATCAACGTGATCTCCCGCTGGGGCGGCGACGAGTTCGCGGTGCTGCTCGTGGAGACCACCAAGGGAGGCGCGCGGCTCTACGCCGACCGCATCCGCCAGGTGCTCTCCGAGTACCCCTTCGCCCACGGGCGTGCCGTCACCGCCAGCTTCGGCATCGCGGCCCTCCCCGAGGACGTGGCCCCGACCGCGGACACCCTGCTCCAGGCCGCCGACGAGGCGCTCTACGCGGCGAAGCGCGGGGGGAAGAACCGCGTGTGCGCGTTCGAAGACGTCACGGTCCCGCGCCGGGCGGAGCCGGAAGTGGAGCGCGTGTGAGCACGGTCTCGGCGGCGAGCGGGCCGAGCGGCGTCCTGATCGTCGACGACGACCGCCACATCCGCGACATCCTGCGCGAGCTGTTCCTGTCCAGCGGCTACAACGCGCAGGTCGCGGCGGATGGCCGCGAGGGCCTGGAGCTGTTCGGCCAGGAGCGGCCCCAGCTCACCGTCACCGACGTGCACATGCCGGTGATGGACGGCGTGGAGTTCTTGAAGAAGGCCCGGGCCCTCGACCCGGACGCCGCCTTCCTCGTGCTCACCGGGGTGGCGAACGTGCAGACCGCGGTGGAGAGCCTCAAGTTCGGCGCCTACGACTTCATCATGAAGCCCGTCCACATGGACGAGCTGCTCATCGCCGCCGAGCGGGCCCTCGAGCACCGGGGGCTGCTCATCGAGCGGCGCGAGCACCAGGCGCTCCTGGAGCGCCGGGTCGAGGAGGCCACGCGCGAGCTGAACGCCACGCTGCGCGAGCTGGAGAGCACCTACCGGACCACGCTGGAGGCGCTGGGCTCGGCCATCGACACGCGCGACCTCGGCACTCACGCCCACTCGCGCCGCGTGCGCGGCTATTCGCTCGCCATCGCCCGGGCCTACGGCGTGGCCGGCCACGACCTGCGGGACCTGGAGCACGGCGTGCTCCTCCACGACATCGGGAAGATCGGGATTCCCGACGCGATCCTCCTCAAGCCGGGGCCTCTCACGCCCGCCGAGTGGAAGATCATGCGAACGCACCCCGAGATCGGCCGGCAGCTCGTCGAGCAGATTCCCTTCCTGCGCGGCGCGGTTCCCATCGTGTACCACCATCACGAGCGGTGGGACGGCACCGGCTATCCGCTGGGCCTCAAGGGCGAGAAGATCCCCCTGGGGGCCCGCATCTTCGCGGTGGCGGACGCCTTCGACGCCATGACCTTCGACCGTCCGTACTCGCGGGCGATCTCCCTCGACGCGGCGCGGCGCGAGATCGAGCGCTCGTCGGGCAGCCACTTCGATCCCCACGTGGTGGAGACCTTCCTCAAGCTGCCCCTCGAGACCTTCGAGACGATACGCCGGCAGTCGGTCGAGTAGTCCCCTCTCGCCCTGTCCGGTGGACTCCCCACATTCGCCTGCGATAGTATGCGCGCATGACGCGTTACCTCTTCATCGTGGCGCGAGACCATCCGGAGCTCTGCGCCCATCTCGAGCGCGAGTTCGTGAGCGAAGAGGGCGTCGAGGTCGTCCTCGACCGGCGGCAGGGGGAACGTCGCCGGCGCGCGATCGGGACGACCGAGGAGCGGCGACGCGGCGACCGGCGGGCCCATCCGCCCATCCAGCACGAGCTGAACACGCTCAACTTCGCCCTCGTGCGCGCGGACTGACGCGCCTCGGGCGCGGCGTGGAGGAGTGACGGTGCGGGCCATCGACGCGATCCTCGAGACCGCCATCAGCCTCAACGCCACCGACATCCATCTGCAGGCCGGGCTGCCGCCGGTGTACCGCGTGCAGAAGCGCCTCGTGCAGAAGGGCGCGGAGCCGCTCGGGCCCGCGCAGACGGAGGAGCTGGTCTTCTCGTTGATGACCGACCAGCAAAAGCGCATCTTCCGCGAGAAGCTCGACTACGACTTCTCATGCAGCGTGCCCGGCCGCGCCCGCTTCCGGGTGAACGCCTTTCGCCAGCGCGACTCGGTGGCGGCCGCGCTTCGCCGCATCCCGTTCGAGATTCCCGCGGTGGAGAGCCTCGGGCTCGGCGCGGGCCTTCTCGAGCTCACTCGCCTCAAGCGGGGGCTCGTGCTCGTGACCGGCGCCACCGGCCATGGCAAGTCCACCACGCTGGCCTCCCTCATCGACCGCATGAATCAGGAGCGCACGCTCCACGTGATCACCATCGAGGATCCCATCGAGTACCTCTTCCGCCACAAGCAGAGCGTGATCGTCCAGCGGGAGCTGGGCACGGACGTGGGAAGCTTCTCGGCGGGTCTGCGGGCGGCGCTGCGCGAGGATCCCGACGTGATCTTCGTGGGCGAGATGCGCGACTTCCAGACCATCGAGTCCGCTCTGACCGCCGCCGAGACCGGACATCTGGTGTTCTCCACCCTGCACACCAAGACCCCCGCCCAGGGGCTCGACCGCATCGTGGACGTCTTCCCGCCGCATCAGCAGCAGCAGGTGCGCGTGCAGCTCGCCAATGTGCTCCACGCCATCGTGACCCAGCAGCTCCTCGTGCGGAAGGACGGGGAGGGCCTCGTGGTGGCCATCGAGATGCTGGTGGCGAGCGCCGCGGTGCGCAACCTCATCCGCGAGGGCAAGACCTTCCAGATGCAGTCGCTCATCCAGACGGGATCGGCGGCGGGGATGATCACCATGGAGCAGTCGCTGAAAGGCCTGCACGATCGCGGCCTCATCAGCTACGACGACGCCCTCGAGCACGCCTTCGACCCGCGCGAGTTCATGCGCCTGATGGGCCGGAGCTAGCCCGCTGCGACGCCTGTTGCCCCCGCTCGCCGGGGCGGCGGCGCTGCTGCCCTTCCTGCCCGCGCTCGACGCGGGCTTCCTCAACTGGGACGACACCGTCATGCTCGTCGGCGAGACGGGCTGGCGCGGATTCGGCATGCCGCAGCTCCGCTGGATGCTGGGGGCCACGGTGATGGGCCACTGGAGCCCGCTCGCGTGGCTCTCGTTCGCGCTCGACCACGCCGTGGCGGGGCTCGCGCCCCGTGCGTTCCATGCGACCAATCTGGCGCTGCACGGGGTGAACGCGGGGCTTTTCTGCGTCGTGGCCCGCCGCCTCCTGCGCCGCGCCCTCGCCCCGCGTGGTGGCGAGCCCGCGGTGGAGGCGGGCGCGTTCGCCGCCGCCCTCCTCTTCGCCGCGCATCCCCTGCGAACGGAGACGGTGGCCTGGGTGTCCGACCGTCGTGACCTGCTCTGCGCCACCTTCGTCCTGCTGACGGTGTGGGCGTATCTCCGCGGCGTGGCCGCCGAGGGCCGCCTCGCGCGCCACTGGCGTCTGGGGGCACTCGTCGCCTTCGCCGCCGCCCTCGCCTCCAAGGGCGCGGCCGTCGCGCTCCCGGCCGTGCTGCTCCTGCTCGACTGGTATCCTCTCGGCCGGGTCGCCACCCTCGGATGGCGGCGCCTGGTGTGGGAGAAGGCGCCCTACGCGGCGCTCGCCGCGGCGGGCGCGGTCGCCGCCGCCGTCGCGGTCCACGCCGGCGCCGCGGCCGCCGGCCACGACGCGTACTCTCCCGCCGCCCGCCTCGTCCTGGCCGGCTACGCGTTCTGGGTGCATCCCGCGCGCTTCTTCTGGCCGTCGGGGCTCTCGCCGCTGTACGAGCTGCCGGCCCATGTGGCCCCCTTCGCTCCCCGCTTCCTGCTGCCCGCGGTGGGCGCGCTGGCCGTCACCGTGCTGCTCCTCCGCCTCCGCCGGCGCTGGCCCGCCGGGCTGGCCGCTTGGGGTGCGTCCCTGCTGCTGCTCCTGCCGGTGAGCGGGGTCGTCCTGGTCGGGCGCCACGTCGCCGCGGATCGGTACACCTATCTCTCGGGCCTCGGGCTCGCGCTCCTCGTGGCGGGCGGCGCGGTCTGGGCGATCGCACCCCGGAGCCCGCGCATCCGCGGCGCCGCTGCCGTGCTGGGCCTCGCGGCCTTGGTGGGCCTCGGCGCGCTCGCCTGGCAGCAAACGCGCGCCTGGCAGGATTCCGAGACGCTCTGGCGGCGGGCCGTCGCGATCGACGCAGGCTGCGGCGCCTGCCTCAACAACCTCGCCCGCGCGCTCATGCGCCCCGATGCCGGCGCGCCCCGCCCGGCCGAGGCGGAGGCGGTACTCCGCCGCGCCATCGCGGCCCGGCCGGATCAGCCGGCGCCCTATCGGAACCTGGGCGCGGTGCTGGTCCTGGAAGGGCGCTGGGTCGAGGCCGAGGCCGTGTTCGTCGAAGTGCTTCGGCGATGGCCGATCAGCGCGGACGGGCCAGCGGGCATGGCGGTGGCGCGCGAGGGCCGCGGGGACACCGCGGGCGCGGTCGCCCTCCTGCGCTTGGCTCTGGCGCTGGAGCCCGAGTTCACGGGGGCCCGGACCGAGCTCCACCGGCTCGAGCGCGCCCTTCAGAGTCAGAACGCACCCAAAAGGGGTGGCCGCTAGGCGGCGTCGGCGGCGCGCGCCACGCCCCTTGTGTTCCCGCCGGTTTGCTGGTAGAGGGAAGGGCCAGATCGATCGGGGCCGCATCGGCCCCCGGACCCACCCGACGTGCAAGGAGATATCCCATGGCCCAGGTGAAGCAGGTCACCGTGACCGCCGAGTCCAAGCCCGGCGTGCTGGCCAAGGTGTGCGACGCGCTCGCCGGCGCCGGCGTCAACATCATCGCCATCTGTGCCGCCGACACGGGCGGCCGCGGCAAGCTGCGGATGGTGGTGTCGGATCCCGCCCGCGCCCGACAGGCGCTCGCCGACGCGAAGATCCGCGCCGGCGAGGAGCCGGCGCTCATGCTCACGCTCGACGACCGGCCGGGCAGCCTTGGGCGCGTGGCGGAGCGGCTCGCCGCCGCGAAGATCAACATCAAGTGCACCTACGCCAGCACCAGCGGGGCGGGCGGCGCCGCGCAGATCGTCCTCGTGGTGCCCAACCCCGACAAGGCCGAGCGCGCGCTGGCCTGAGGGGATGCGGCTCAAGCGCGAGGACGTCGAGCGCCTCATGGCCGAGCGGCCCGCGGGCACCGCGCTCGAGGAGGCGCTGGAGGTCTACGAGGTCTTCGCCAGCGGCACCCTCGCCGACGAGGTCTACATCCTGGATGACGTCAGCGGCAAGCGAATCGCCATCGCGCCGGCGGCGCTGAAGGCGAAGTACAGAAAGGAGTGACCCCATGGCCATCATCGTCATCTCGCACGAGATCGGAGCGGGCGGGCCGGAGATCGGGCAGGCCCTGGGTGAGCGGCTGGGTTATCGGTGCGTCGGCCAGGACCTCATCGTGGACGTGGCGCGCCGCTACGGCCTTCTCGAGGAGAAGCTCTCCCACCTGGACGAGGCCAAGCCCTCCCTGTTCGAGCGCTTCGACGCGGAGACGCGCCGCTACATCACCGTGATCCAGACCGCGCTGTACGAGTTCGCCGAGCACGACAACGTGATCCTGCTGGGGCGCGGCGGACAGTGGCTGCTCCGCGGCATTCCCCACGTGCTCCGCGTGCGCGTGATGGCGCCCTTCGACCTGCGCGTCAAGCGCCTGGCCAAGAAGATGGCCGGCCAGATGGGCGAGCAGACCAATCAGCGCACGGTCACGGACATGGTGCGGCGGGACGACATGGAGAAGATCGGCCGCATGCGCTACCTCTACGAGGTGGACATCCGTGATCCCGCGCTCTACGACGTCGTCATCAACAGCGAGAAGATCTCCATCGAGGCCGCGGTGGAAGTGATCGCCGTCCTCGTGCGCCGTCCCGAGATGGCCACGTCGGAGGGAGGCAGCCGCCTCGTCGCCGATCGCGCCCTCGCCTCGCGGGTGCAGGTGGCGCTGGCCACGCATCCGGAGACGCGCAAGTACCGCACCACCGTGGAGGCCAAGGACGGCGTCGTCACCCTGGAGGGCACGGCGGCGCTGGAGGAGGCGGTGGACGTGGCGCGCGCGGTGTCGGGCGTGCGCGAGGTGCGCACGCAGCAGGTGGAGATCCCGCCGATCCCGCCCTTCGTCGCCTAGTTGGTGGAGGGGGGGCGGTCGGGGCGGGTGCTGCGGTCCTCGGGCACCTCGGCCACGGTGGCGGTGACCTGCACGCGCTGCTTCTTGCGCCAGACCTCGAGGGCGACCGCCTTGCCCACGCGCGTCTCCGCCACCAGCCGCTGCAGGTGGTGCGAGTCCTCGATGGGCGTCTTGTCGTAGCTCAGCACCACGTCGCCCTGCTGGAGCCCGGCCTTGGCGGCGGGGCTGCCGGGTATGGTGGAGGCGACCAGCGCGCCTTCCGAGCCGGGCAGCCCCAGCGTCTGCACCAGCTCCTTCGACAGCGGCTGTAGCGCCACCCCCAGCCAGCCGCGCACGACCTTGCCCTTCTCGACGAGCTGATCCACCACGCGCCGGACCATGTTGATGGGGATGGCGAACCCGATGCCTTGGCCGGCGGCCACGATCGCGGTGTTCACGCCCACCACCTCGCCCTTGAGGTTGATCAGCGGGCCGCCCGAGTTGCCGGGATTGATCGAGGCGTCCGTCTGGATGAAGTTCTCGTAGGTCGCCACGCCCACGTCGGACCGTCCGGTGGCGCTGATGACGCCCACCGTGACCGTCTGGTCGAGGCCGAATGGGTTGCCGATGGCGATGGCCCATTCGCCGACCTTGAGGGCGTCGGAATCGCCCATCGTCGCCACGCGCAGCTCGTGGTCGGGCTCGAAGCGCACCACCGCGAGATCGGTCTTGGGATCCACGCCCATGACCTTGCCGCGGTACTCGCGCTTGTCGGACAGGCGCACCGAGATCTCGTCGGCTCCCTTGATCACGTGGAAGTTCGTGAGGATGAGCCCGCGCTTGTCGATGATGACGCCGGACCCCATGCTCGGCAGCCGGAACTCGGGCCGCTGTGCCGGATTGTCCGAGCCGAAGAACTGCTTGAAGAAGTCCTGGAAGAACGGATCGTCGGTGCCCGGCGGCGGCGCGGGCGGCCGGCGCGCCCGCGAGCGCTGCACGGTGCCGATGTTGACCACGGCGGGCCGGAGCGTCTGGGCGACGCCCACGAAGGCCGCCTGCAGCGAGTCGGGCAAGGCGGAGCCGGCGCTGACTCGGCCGGACGACGCCGCCGGGGCGGGGGCCGAGATCATCCGATCACGGATCACATAGCCGGTGGCGGCGGACGCCAGCACGACGAGGAAACCGGCAAGGCCACCCAGGAGAGC
>Ga0081538_10004672_pt1 | contig 12552 bp, 12 predicted proteins | sample TabmetS5T2R1_FD_71022 | JGI IMG/M metagenome (GOLD analysis project Ga0081538, IMG submission 71022) | Tabebuia heterophylla rhizosphere microbial communities from the University of Puerto Rico - S5T2R1 | ecosystem: Host-associated > Plants > Roots > Rhizosphere ...
TGCCCCAATGGCTGCAGCCAGCACCACATCGGCAACATCGGGTTCTACGGCGCCTCGATCAAGGTCGGCGAGCACACGATCCCCGCCTACGTCGCCCACATCGGCGGCAACTACGAGGGCGGCGAGATCGTCTACGGCGCCCGCCTGAAGGTGCGGCTGCCGGCCAAGCGCGTGCCCGAGGCGGTCGAGCGCTGGATCCGCAAGTACGAGGCCGAGCGCGAGGACGGCGAGGTGTTCAACGCCTACGCCAACCGCGTCGGCACCAAGGAGTTCGAGGACACGGTCCGCGACCTCGCCATGCCGGTCGAGTTCGGCCTGGACACGATGAACGAGTTCATCGACTGGACGAAGAAGGTCCCGTTCCAGGTCGAGCGCGGCGAAGGCGAGTGCGCGGTCTGATGCACCACCTCGACCAGCTCGAAGCCGAGGCCATCCACGTCATCCGCGAGGTGGCGGCCGAGCTCGAGAAGCCCGTGCTGCTGTTCAGCGGCGGCAAGGACTCGATCGTGCTGCTGCACCTGGCGCGCAAGGCGTTCCGGCCGGGCGAGCTGCCGTTCCCGGTCATGCACGTCGACACCGGGCACAACTTCCCCGAGGTGATCGAGTTCCGCGACCGCCACGTGCCCGACGTGCTGGTGGCCAGCGTGCAGGAGTCGATCGACCGCGGCCGCGTGCAGGATGCCCCGAGCCGCAACCAGCTCCAGACCACCACGCTGCTCGACGCGATCGAAGAGCACGGCTTCGACGCCGCGTTCGGCGGCGCCCGCCGCGACGAGGAGCGGGCGCGGGCCAAGGAGCGCGTGTTCTCGTTCCGCGACGACTTCGGCCAGTGGGACCCGCGGCGCCAGCGCCCGGAGCTGTGGGACCTCTACAACGGTCGTGTTCGTCCCGGCGAACACGTGCGCGTTTTCCCGATCTCCAACTGGACCGAGCTCGACGTCTGGGAGTACGTCCGCGCCGAGCGGCTCGAGCTGCCGTCGATCTACTTCGCCCACGAGCGCGAGGTGTTCGAGCGCGACGGCATGGTCTACGCGGTGTCGCCCTTCCTGGACCTCAACGGCGACACCTCGTTCACCGCCTCGGTGCGCTACCGCACCGTCGGCGACATGACGTGCACGGGCGCCGTGCGCTCACAGGCCAACGAGCTCGACGACGTGATCGCCGAGATCGCGGCGACGCGGATCACCGAGCGCGGCGAGACGCGGGCCGACGACCGCGTGAGCGAGGCGGCGATGGAGGACCGCAAGCGGGTGGGCTACTTCTGATGCGTCCCTTCCCCCACCGCACGGCCAGGCGCGGCGCATGCTGAGGGTGGCCACGGCGGGGTCCGTCGACGACGGCAAGTCGACGCTGATCGGCCGCCTCCTGCACGACTCCAAGTCGCTGATGGCCGACGAGCTCGGGACCGCCGCCGACCTCGCGCGGCTGACCGACGGCCTGCGCGCCGAGCGCGAGCAGGGCATCACGATCGACGTCGCCTACCGCCACTTCGCCACGCCGAACCGCCGCTTCGTGCTCCACGACTGCCCCGGTCACGCGCAGTACACGCGCAACATGGCCACCGGTGCGTCGACCGCCGACCTCGCGCTCGTGCTCGTCGACGCCCGCCGCGGGATGACCGAGCAGTCGCGCCGCCACCTGGCCATCGCCGCCCTGCTCGCGGTGCCGAGCGTAACCGTGCTCGTCAACAAGATGGACCTCGTCGACTACGCCGAGGAGCGCTTCGACGTCGTCGCGCGCGAGGTGCTCGACTGGTCCGCCCGGCTGGGGCTGCACGGCGTCGGCTTCATTCCCGTCTCCGCCCTGCACGGTGACAACGTGGTCGAGCGCTCGACCGCGATGCCCTGGTACGGCGGCCAGTCGCTGCTCGAGCACCTGGAGTCGGTCCCGGCCGCGAACGGCGCCGCCGACGGCCCGGCGCGGCTGCCGGTCCAGTACGTGATCCGCGCCGACGGGACGCGCTGGTACGCCGGCCGGCTCGCGTCCGGCACGCTCGAGATCGGCGACGAGCTGCTCGTGCTCCCCGCCGGCACGCGCACGCGCGTGCGGGCGTTCGAGGACGGCGGCGACCGCGCCGTCGCGCCGCGCTCGATCGCGGTCGCGCTCGCCGACGAGCTCGACGTCGGCCGCGGCGACCTGCTCGCCCGCCCGGCCGAGGCCCCCGAGCCCGTCCGCGCGCTCGAGGCGACGGTGTGCTGGCTCGGCGACGAGCCTGCGCGTCCGGGCGCGCGCTACCTGGTCAAGCACACCACCCGCTCCGTGCCCGCCAGGCTCGACGCCATCGAGCACCGGCTCGACGTCACGACGCTCGCCGACGAGCCCGCGGACCGGCTCGAGCTCAACGAGATCGGCCGCGTCCGGCTCCGCCTCGGCTCACCGCTCGTCCCGGACCCCTACGAGCAGGTCCGGTCCACCGGCGCCTTCATCGTGGTCGACGAGGCCACGAACGAGACGGTCGGCGCCGGCATGGTCGCCTGATTCTCCACGGTTGACGGATCCGCCTGGCGGGCACTATGGCCGCCATGTCCATTCCCGAAATGGACGTGAGGTCCAATTCGCGCGGAGCGACCGGCGCGGCCAAGGCGCTGGTCAAGGGCCTCGCGCTCGTCGAGCTCGTTGCCGCGGCCCCCGCGCCGGTCCGGCTGACCGACCTGGTCGACGCGGGCGCGCTGCCGCGCTCCACGACGCTGCGGCTGCTCGCCGCGCTCGTCGAGGCCGGCGTGCTCGAGACGCGCCCGGACCGCTGCTACTCGCTCGGACCGCAGCTCGCGGTCTGGGGCCAGCTGTACCTCGAGCGGCTGGACGTCACGCAGAAGGCCGTCGACCTGATGCGCGAGCTGGCCGCCGAGGTGCGCGAGACGTGCTTCCTCGGCGTCCGCGAGCACCGCCAGGTGCTGTACGTGGCCTGCGCCGACGGCCCGCAGGCCGTCCGGCCGGTGGCCCGGGTCGGCAGCCGCAACCCGCTCCACTGCACGGGGATGGGCAAGGCCTTGCTGGCCTTCAGCCCGCCCGAGCTCGCCGCCGAGTACGTCGAGGGCGAGATGGAGCGTCGCACCGAGCGCACGATCACCGAGCCGGCCGCGCTGCTCGAGGAGCTCGAGCGCACGCGCGAGCGCGGCTGGGCGATCGACGACGTCGAGAACGAGGAGGGCGTGCGCTGCATCGCGGCCCCGATCCGGGACCACCTCGGCGCCGTGATCGCCGCGATGTCGATCGCCGCTCCGGCGTACCGCTTCGAGCACGACGACCTCTTCACGCTGGCACCCACGGTGCTGAACACGACCGCGGAGCTGTCCCGCCGGATCGGCTGGAGAGCGCCCGCAGGGGAGGCGACATGAGCGACGAGAGCTGGCGCGGCAAGGTCGGGCGGCTCGAAGGTCCCGAGATCGCCGAGTTCCTCGCCGAAGGGCTGATCGCCCGCCTCGCCTGCCTGGACGAGGACGGCTGGCCGTACGTCGTCCCGCTGTGGCACGAGTGGGACGGCGAGTCGTTCTGGGTCGTCCCGCGCGAGCGCTCCGCGTGGGGGCGCTACCTCGCGAACGACGAGCGCTGCGCGATCACGGTCGACGAGGCCGGCCGGCAGCGCAAGGTGATCGCCCGCTGCCGCGCGCACCTCGTCGAGGAGCCGAACGTCGGCGGCGCGTGGGTCCCGGTCGCCGAGCGCATGAGCGTCCGCTACCTGGGGGAGAACGGCCCGCGCTACCTGGAGCCGACGCTCGACAAGAAGCGCTGGCTGTTCCGGCTCGAGCCGGTGCACGTGCAGACGTGGCAGGGCCAGGACTGGGCGCAGCGATACAAGTGACCGCCACGACCGTCAGCGCGCGCTCGACCGCCGCCCTCGGCCGCGCGGCCGGGCGGCTCGCGCCGGTCGGCGGCCTGCTCGTCGTGATGGTCCTGGCCGCGATCACGACGCCGGAGCTCTACGACGCCGACAACCTGAGCCTCGTCCTCTTCCAGGTGGGCCTCATCGGCGTCACGGCGATCGGGCAGACGCTCGTGCTGCTGGTCGCCGGCATCGACCTGTCGGTCGGGGCCGTGATCGGCCTGACCACGGTGATCGTCGCGTCACGCACCAACGGCGACGGCAGCGAGCTGCCGCTCGCGATCGCCCTCGCGGCGCTGGCCGGGCTCGGCGTCGGGCTGGTCAACGCGCTGCTCGTGCTCGTTCGAGAGGTGCCGCCGTTCGTCGCCACCTTCGCGACGTTCGTGCTCATCCAGGGCGCGATCACCGCCGCCACGCGCGGCGCCCCGTCGGGCGAGATCCCGGCGGCGCTGGACCCGATCGGCGCCGACAAGGTCGCCGGCGTCCCGGCCCCGCTGATCATCTTCGCGGCGCTTGCGCTGATCGCCGGCGTGGTCCTCGCGCGCACGACGGCGGGCCGGCGGCTCTACGCGACCGGAGCGAACCGCCAGGCCGCACGGCTGTCGGGCGTCCCGACCGCGCTGGTGATCGGCGCCGCGTACCTGGTGTCGGCGCTGCTGGCGGTGCTCGGCGGGCTGATGGACGCCGCGTACGTCGGGCACGTCGACGCGCAGCTCTCCCGGAGCCTCAATCTCGATTCGGTGGCCGCCGCCGTGATCGGCGGCGTCGCGCTCACCGGCGGGCGCGGCACGATCCTCCAGACGGTGAGCGGGGTGGCGCTGCTCGCGTTCCTGCTCGTCTGGATGCTGCAGCTGGGCGCGGGGCCCGGCGCGCAGCTGGCGGTGGAGGGCGCGGCGATCCTGCTCGCCGCCTGGTTGATGCAGCGCGCCCCCGCCAGCAGGGCAACGGCAACGCAGTCAGGAGGCACGGCATGAGGGTCAGAGTGCGGATCGCGGTGCTGGCGGCGGTGGTGCCGCTGGCGCTCGCCGCGTGCAGCAGCGAGAAGGAGAGCCCCACCGCCTCGAGCGGTGGCGGCGAGGACTGCGCCCAGTCCTCGGGCGCGCAGGAGAAGTACGCGCAGTCGTGGCAGACGGGCGCCGAGCAGCTCGGCCTCGAAGGGATCGAGGCGCCGAAGATCGAGCTCTGCGACGTCGACACCGCGAAGTTCAAGAAGGAGGAGCCCGAGGACGGCTACCGCGTCGCGCTCGCTGCCCAGGGCCCGACGAACTCGTGGGCGCTGGAGAACGAGGAGGCGTTCAAGTACCACGCCGAGGAGAAGGGCGTCGAGGTCCTGTACGCGTCCGCCAACGGCGACGCCAACAAGCAGGTCGACAACATCCAGCAGCTGACGTCGCAGAAGCCGGACGCCATGGTCGTCGTGCCGATGGGCCCGGGGATCACGGGCCAGGTGCGCGCGGCCGCCGCGCAGGACATCCCGGTCGTGCTGTGCGCCGGCCGTCTCGAGGGCGACTCGGGCGCGATCTCGACGGTCGCGCGCTCGTACGAGCTCCAGGCCACGCTGTGGGCCGAGTGGCTCGCCAAGCAGCTCGGCGGCAAGGGCCGGATCGCGATGCTGTCCGGCATCGCCGGCGTCCCGACCGCCGAGTACCAGAAGACCGCCGCCGAGAAGGTCTTCGAGAAGTACCCGGACATCAAGGTCGTGACCAAGCAGTACACGGACTGGTCGCCGACGAAGGCCAAGACCGTGGCCAGCACGCTCGTCGGCAAGGACCTCGACGGCATCTGGTCGGACTCCGGCATCTCGGACCTCGGCGTGGTCGAGGCCTACCAGCAGGCCGGGAAGCCGGTGCCGCCGGTGACGGGCGACTCGTCGAACGCCTTCCTGAAGGCCGTCGACGGCAAGAACGTGAAGTTCGCGCTGTCGCCGTTCCCGCCTGAGCAGAGCATGCAGTGCCTGGACGTCGCGCTCGACGCGCTGGCCGGCAAGCCCGTGCCGAACGTCGTCAACGTCGAGGCGCCCGCGTTCACCGACGCGGAGATCGACGAGTACATCCGGCGCGACTGCAGCGACGACCTCTGGGTCCCCTCGTCGCTGCCCGACCCGCTGCTGAAGAGGCTCAAGCTCTGCTGACGAAGGAACCCACCACCGTGCTCGACGCCCGGGACCTGGTCAAGGCCTACCCGGGCGTCCGGGCGCTGGACGAAGCCGGCGTGCGCTGCGGCGCGGGCCGCGTCCACGCGGTCGTCGGCGAGAACGGCGCCGGCAAGTCGACGCTCGTCCGCATCCTCACCGGCAACGCCACGGCGGATGCGGGCGAGGTCCGGCTCGACGGCGAGCGGGTGCGCTTCGAGCGCCCGCGCGACGCCCTCGCCGCCGGCGTGACGGCGGTCTTCCAGGAGCTGACGATCCTGCCCGCGATGTCGATCGTCGACAACGTGATGCTCGGCCAGGAGCGGTCGCGCCGCGGCAAGCTCGACCGCGCCGGGCAGCGGGAGGTCGCGCGCGCCGTGCTCGAGCGGGTCGGGCTGGGCGACATCGACCTGGACGCGCCGGCCGAGACGCTGTCGCTCGCGAACCGGCAGCTCGTGGAGATCGCTCGCGCGCTGGTGCGGCGGACGCGGCTGCTGATCCTCGACGAGCCGACCGCGGTGCTGGCGGGCGAGAAGCGCGACGCGATCTTCGACGTCGTGCGCGCGGTCGCCGCCGACGGCGTGGCCGTGCTGTACATCTCGCACCGGCTCGACGAGGTGATCGAGCTCGCCGACGACGTGACCGTGCTGCGCGACGGCAAGGACGTCTCGACCGGGCCGGTCGGCGAGTACGACGTGTCCCGGCTGGTCCGCGACATGGTCGGCCGCGACGTCGACACCGTGTTCCCGGACCCGACGCCGCCGGGCGAGGAGGTCGCGGTGTCGGTCCGCGGCCTCGAGCCGGGCGGCGGCCTGGATCTCGACGTGCGGGCCGGCGAGATCGTCGCGCTCGCCGGGCTGCTGGGGTCCGGGCGCAGCCGCCTCCTGCGCACGCTCGCGGGCGTCGAGCCGCGCCGGGCGGGGAGCGTGGAGGTCGGCGGCCGGGCGGTGCGCGGGTCCCTGCGCGCGGCGATCGAGGCCGGCGTCGTGCTCGTGCCCGAGGAGCGCAAGACCGAAGGGCTCGTGCTGACGCTCCCGGTGCGGGCGAACGCGACGCTCGCCGACCTCGGCAGCGTGGCCGACCGCGGCTGGCTCAGCGGCAGGCGAGAGCGCGCCGCGTTCGCGGCCGAGCAGGAGCGCTTCGGCATCCGGGCCGCCGGGCCCGATCAGGACACCTGGCAGCTCTCGGGCGGCAACCAGCAGAAGATCGTCGTGGCCAAGTGGCTGCGCACGCGGCCGCGGGTGCTGCTGCTCGACGAGCCGACGCGCGGCATCGACGTCGGCGCGAAGATGGAGATGTACGGGATCGTGCGCGCGCTGGCCGCCGAGGGGATGGCGGTCGTGTTCGCCTCGAGCGACCTGACCGAGGTGGTCGGGCTCGCGCACCGTGTCCTCGTGTGCCGCGGCGGCGCGGTCGTCGGCGAGCTGAGCGGGGCGGAGATCGACGAGGAGCGGATCATGCACCTCGCGCTCGGGACGGAGGCGATGTCGGCATGAGCGCCGCCACCGTCGCCGCCGGGCGCCCGCGCCGTCTCGACGCGGCCTGGATCGCCCGCAGCGGCCTCGCCGCGTGGATCATCGTCGCGCTGATGGTCGTCGGCCTCACGATCGCCGAGCCGGAGGGCTTCTGGGCGGCGGCCAACCTCGCCAACGTGCTCACCGCCTGTGTCGTCCTCGGGCTCGTGGCGCTCGGCCAGAACGTGGTCGTGCTGACCGGCGGCATCGACCTCGCCGTCGGCTCGACGGCGACGCTGTCGGCGATGCTGACCGCGATCCTGATCGACGGCTACCCGATCCGCACGCTGCCGGCGATCCTGGCCGTCCTGCTCGCCGGGGCGGTCATCGGCGTCGCCCACGGACTGCTGGTCGGCCGTGTGCGGCTGGCCCCGTTCGTGGTCACGCTCGCCACGTTCTACCTGCTCCAGGGCATCGCGTTCATGATCTCGACGTCGCCGACCGGGCAGGTCACGACCGCCTTGACCGACCTGGCGATCGAGCGCGTCGGACCGCTCCCGCTGTCGTTCGGCGCGCTCGTGATCGGGGTCGTCCTGGTCGCGCTGCTGATGCGGTCGACCGTCTTCGGCCGCCACGTCTACGCGGTCGGCGGCGACGAGGAGGCGGCTCGCGCGAACGGGGTGCCGGTCGTCCGCACGCTCGTCGGCGCCTACGTGCTCTGCGGCGTGCTAGCCGCGGCGGCGGGCATCGTGCTCGCCTCGCGCGCGACGCTCGGCTCCCCGACGGCCGGCCAGGGCCTCGAGCTGTCGGCGATCACGGTCGTGGTCGTGGGCGGGACGTCGCTGCTCGGCGGGCGCGGGACGATCACCGGCACGCTCGGCGGCGTCGCGCTGCTGGCGCTGATCGAGAGCTCGTTCACCCTGCTCCAGGCGCCGGCGACGCTGACCGATCTGATCCGCGGCGTCGTCATCCTGGCCGCAGCCGCGGTCTTCGTGCAGCGCAGCCGCCGGTGATCGTCGACGCTCACGTGCACGTCTTCCGCCCGGCGTCGGTGCACCCGCGCGTCACCGACGAGCTCGCGCCGCCGGATCGCGACGCGCCCGTCGAGGCGCTGATCGCGGTGCTCGACGGCCACGGCGTGGGCGGCGCGGTGCTCGTGCCGCTGGGGCCGGAGGTCGGTTACGTCGCCGCGGCGCGGCGCCGGTACCCGGGGCGCTTCGCCGCCATCGCCGTCGCCGACCCGGCGTTGCGCGGCGCCGGCGCGCTGCCCGAGCCGTTCGACGGGCTGCGCGTGTCGTGGCTGGGCGAGCCGGGGCGACCGTTGGCCGAGAGCCCGATGCTGCCGCTGCTGCGCGACCTGGCCGCGCGTGAAAAGAAGCTCTGGACGTACCTGCCGCCCGACCAGCTGCCGCTGCTCGAGCAGCTGCCGGACCTCGTCCCCGACCTGACCGTCGTGCTCAACCACCTCGGCTTCTGCCCGCAGGACATGCGGGTCGACGAGCACGGCCGGCCGTGGTTCGCCGACCCGCTCCCGCCCGAGCGCGTGGAGGCCGTCCGCCGGCTCGCCGGCGCGGAGCGCTTCCACCTGATGCTGTCCGGCCAGTACGCGCTCTCGCGCGAGCCGGCGCCCTACCGCGACCTCGACGGTGCGATCGCCACGCTGGCCGACGCCTACGGCGCCGAGCGGATGCTGTGGGCGTCCGACTGGCCGTGGATCGACGCGGTGCCCGGCTACCGGGCGCTGCTCGACCTGCCCGCGCAGTGCCTGCCGGACGCGTCCGCCGCCGAGCTCGCCGCCGTCCGCGGCGGCACCGCCCTGCGCCTGTTCCCGACGCTGCGCCCCGACTGAGGAGGACCGATGCCCGCGCTCGCCCTGAACGCGGAGCGCATGCCGCGCTCCGGCATCCGCGAGGTCATGGACCTCGCGTGGAGCCTGCCCGGCCCGGTCATCGGCCTGCACGTCGGCGAGCCGAGCTTCGCGACGCCGCAGCACGTGCGGGACGCCGCCGCGGCCGCGCTCGTGCGCGGCGAGACCCGCTACGCCCCGAACGCCGGCCTGCCGGCGCTGCGGGCGGCGATCGCGGACAAGGTCGGCGCGCGGAACGGCCTCGGCGTCGCGCCGGAGCAGGTCGTCGTGTCGGCGGGCGGCATGGAGGCGCTGTACGTCGCGCTCTCGGCGACGATCGAGGCGGGCGACGAGGTGCTGGTCCCGGACCCCGGCTGGCCGAACTTCGCGATGGCGGCGCAGCTCCTGCAGGCCGCGCCGGTCCCGTACCCGCTCCTGCCCGAGGACGGCTTCCTGCCCGACGTCGCGCGGCTCGACGCGCTCGTCACCGGCCGCACGAAGGCGATCGTCGTCAACTCGCCGTCGAACCCGCTCGGCAGCGTGCTCGACGAGCGGCTGGCGGAGGCGCTGTGCCGGTTCGCCGACCGCCACGACCTCTGGCTGATCTCCGACGAGTGCTACGACGCGATCACGTTCGAGCGCCCGCACGTCAGCCCCGGTGCATGGGACGAGCAGGAGCGCGTCCTGAGCTGCTTCTCGTTCTCGAAGACCTACGCGATGACCGGCCTGCGGGTCGGGTACCTGGTCGCGCCGGAGCCGATCGCCGCGACGGCGGCGAAGATGCAGGAGCCGCTGATCGCGTGCGTGAACGTGCCGGCGCAGTACGCGGCGCTGGCCGCCCTCGAGGGCCCGCAGGACGTGGTCGAGGAGATGCGGCGCACGTACAGAGAGCGCCGCGACGCCGCCACCGCGCTGCTGGACGCGCGCGACACCGGCTACCTGCTGCCCCAGGGAGCGTTCTACCTCTGGATCGACGTGCGCGAGCGCAGCGGAGGGGACGTCACCGCGTGGGCGCTCGACGTGCTGCGCCGCCGCGGCGTCGCCGTCGCGCCGGGAACGACCTTCGGCCCGACCGGCGAAGGGTGGTTCCGCGCATCGCTCGCGACGGCGACCGACGAGCTGCTCGAGGGCCTCGGGCGGCTGGTCGAGAGGTGAGCGGTCGGAGAGGGAACCGGCCCGCGGCCCCATGAAGCGGACCGGCCCCACTCTCCGATCGGGCTGAGCGAATCCGCTCGCTCAGTGACCCTGCCCCATGACCCCAGCGGGGGGCAGTCGCGGGGCGCGAGGTACGCGCCCCAGAAGTGCTCGGTGGTGACGTAGAAGCCGACCGGCGCGCCGTGGCCGGGCCACGCCTGCGGTCGCCAGGTGAGCGCCCCGAGCAGGGCGCGGTGGCCGGGCGAGGGCTCGCCGGGGCCGCCGAGCACGGGGCGCGGCCGGCACGGGTCGGTGACGTCGAACGCGAACGTCGCGTGCCCGCCCGAGACCCACGCGAGCTCCTCGGCCGGCGCCGTGGCGGCGACCGGCGGGCGCGAGAGGTCGCGGACGTCGTAGACGGTCAGCGCGCCCGCCCAGTGCCGCGTCTCGCGGATGACCGGAGCGGCCGGATCGGCGACGTCGACCAGGTGCAGGACCCCCGCGGCCTCGCGCCGCGGCAGCGGCACATGCGAGCGGATCTGCGGCGAGCCCGGGCTGCTGACGTCGTAGATCCCGAGCCCGGTCGCGTCCGTCAGGTACATGGTCGCGCCGTCGGGGGAGAACCTCGCGCCGATCGCTCCGTTCGGGATCACGACCGCTGCAACGCGCGCCCGGCTCAGAACTTGCGGTCGAGCCACGCGATCCTGCGGATGAGCCACGAGCGCAGGAACCGGACCTCCGCCCGGTAGGACCCGCGGGCCACCGGGTTGGGCCAGATCCGGCGGTCGAGCACCGGCCAGCGGCGGAAGTTGCGGCCCGCCGCGCCGCGCAGGTCGCGGCGGCTGCGCTCGACGGCGGCGAGCACGTCACGGCGCAGCCCGGCGGCCCGCAGCTCGCGCCAGCGGCGGGCCAGCGCCCGCCGGAAGGCGCGATCGCGGTGGAGCCGCTCGGCCCAGTCGCGCCGGGCCAGCATCCAGCCGGCCAGGCGGCGGCTCGGACCGTAGTCCGAGTTGCCCATCGAGATGTCGAAGTCCCAGACCGGGCCGAGGTGGAGCGTGCCGCCGCGCAGCGCCATGTAGGTGCTGGCATGGAAGCCGTCCTCGTTCTTGAACAGCTCGTGGAGGAGCACGAAGTCGACCGCGGACCGCTCGTCGAGCCGGCGCCGCCAATCGCTTCCCCGCCCACCCCCGTAGAGCGCGCGCTCGGCCGCGCGCACGGGGCGGGCGAGCGCGCGGGCGCGGCGGGGGGGCATGTCGCCGCGCTCGGGGTCCTCCCACACGATCGGCCGCCTCAGGATCGGGGTGCGGAACGACGGGTCCTTGGAACGCGCCTGGAACGGGAACGTGAACTCGTACAGCGCTTCGCCGGCAACCCGGTCGTCGCCGAGCTCGAGCCGCTCCATCAGCACGTAGACGCCGCGATAGCGGCCGTCGAGGCGGAGCTCGACGAAGCGCGTGCGGGCGGCGTAGCGGCCGATCGAGCGCGCCGTCGCGTAGGCCACGACGTTGCGCATGAGCGTCTTGTCGTTGTACGGCGCGTAGAGCACCCAGTCGTCGTCCGCGGGCATCCCGAGGAGCGGGGCGTCGCGCCTCAGCTCGACCGCGTACGAGCGCTTCGGGAACTGCTGCGAGGACTGGCCCCGGCGCTCGATCCCGATCCGGCCGCGATGGCCGGGCATGCGAAGCTGCGCGCGGACCTTCGGCTCGTCCGGGATCTCGCGTGCGGCGTCGATGCGCAGGACCGGCAGCTCGGCCGCCCGCGCAGGCTCGGCGGCGACGGCGAGCGCGAGGCCGAGGAGGGTGAGCAGGCGGCGCATGCCGGCACCGTACGGTGGCCGGATGAGGACGATCTCACGCGCATGAGAACCCGCTCATCGCCGCCGCCTACGGTGTCGCCGTCCACCGATGGCCGCCCAGCGCATCCTCCTCGTGATCGCCGCGCTCGCGGCCTTGGCCCTCGTGTTCCTCCTCCCTCGCAGCTTCGAAGAGAACGACGAGGCCGGCGTGCCGCCGGTCCAGCTCCGCGACGGCGCCGCGCCGCGCGAGGATCGCGCGAAGGAGCGGCGCGAGCGCGCGGCGAGACGGCGCGCGGCCGCTCGGCGGCGAGCCGCGGAGCGGCGGCGGGCCGCGGGGCGGGGGGGGGGGGGGGAGGGGGGGGGGGGGGG
>Ga0081538_10004673_pt1 | contig 12552 bp, 12 predicted proteins | sample TabmetS5T2R1_FD_71022 | JGI IMG/M metagenome (GOLD analysis project Ga0081538, IMG submission 71022) | Tabebuia heterophylla rhizosphere microbial communities from the University of Puerto Rico - S5T2R1 | ecosystem: Host-associated > Plants > Roots > Rhizosphere ...
ACCTGCTCACCGACGCGCACCTGGTACTGGATGCGGGAGCCGAGGGCATATTCGTTGTAGAGCTTGCCAGTCAGCACATTCTCGGCATCCTCGCGCCGGTCGATGATGCGCAGCGATTCCGGCCGCACCACCAGGTGTCCGGCCGAGAAGCCGCTCGGCATCCCGGGCGCGATGAACTCCGCGCCGAGTTCGTCCGACTGCAGCTTGCTGCCGCCGTTCAGCCGCACGGGAATGATGTTCACGTCGCCGATGAACTCGGAGACGAACTTGCTGTTGGGCGATGTGTAGATCTCGTTCGGCGTGCCGACCTGAACCAGGTGGCCCGAGCGCATGACGCCGATCCGGTCGCTCATCACCATCGCTTCCTCGAGGGAATGGGTGATGTAGACGAAGGTCTTGCCGGTCTCGCGGTGGATGTCCTTCAGCTCCTTCTCGAGCGTCTTGCGCAGCTTGTAGTCGATCGCGCTGAGCGGCTCGTCGAAGAACAGGATGTCCGGGTTGTAAGCGAGGGCGCGCGCGAGCGCGACGCGCTGCCGCTCGCCGCCCGAGCATTTGGTGACATTCTTGCCGTAGTAATCCTCAGGCAGGCGCAGCTGCGCCATCAACTGCAGCGCGCGCTGCTTACGCTCGGCCGGCGCTACGTCGCGGATCTTGAGCGGGAACTCGATGTTCTGGCCGACCGTGCGATGGGGGAACAAGGCCAGAGACTGGAACACCATGCAGGTCGGGCGCCGGTTGGCGGGCACGTCGTTGATGCGCTGCCCGCGCAACAGGATGTCGCCACTGGTCGGGCTTTCGAGCCCGGCCAGCATGCGCAGGACCGTCGTCTTGCCGCTGCCGGAGGGACCGACGATGGTGAAGAACTCACCCTCGCCGATCGACAGATCGATGCTGTGGACCGCGGTGAAGCTGCCGAAGGTCTTGGTGATCTGCCGCAGTTCGATGACGTGTGAGCGCGTAGTCATGCAGTACGATGCCGAGCCATCTTCAAGGAGAATCCGGAATCAATGATGAGCGGGGCTCTTTCGCTGATCTCGGCTGATGCGCCACGAAAGAGCCTCGCTCGATCCGTCTGTGCTGCGCGGTCAGCCGCCAGAAACGTCGCGTTTGGCGGCCGTCATGATGTCCAGCAGCTTGGCGTAATCCGGAACGATATCGTATTCGATGGAGTTCGCCATCTCCTCTTCCAGGCTGTCCCACTGGATGATGTCCAGCTCTTCCTTCGTGAAGAGCTTGTAGCAATCCGGGTTGCCCATCTGCGTCACGGGATTGAAGGTTCCTTCGGCAAACGCCACCACATGTGCCATTTCCGGATCCTGGACGTATTCCAGGAACTGCGGAGCCAGCGGCGAGACATCCGGATTGTTGACAACCGAGGTAACCTCGATCCACGAGATACCGCCCTTTCCGCCCGCCATTGGTCCCTTCTTCGGCGTGATGCCGCGGATGTTCAGGGCACCGTCGGCGCGGGCGGGTGAGCAGCTATAGGTCCCGCCGGTCAGATAGAAGTCGATGTCGCCGGAAACCAGCAGCTGGTTCATCGTGGCGAGGTCGCCGACCACCTTGGCGTTCTTGAAGACCCGCTTTGCCGTCTCGGTGTAGCGCGCGACCTCCTCGTCTGTGTGCTCCTTGAACGGGTCGAATCCGGCAATACAGCAGAGATCGAAGACGTTCCAATCGTCTGATTCCTGAATGCCGTATTTGCCGGCATTGGAACCCTCATTCCACAGATTCCAGCCCTCGTCCTCCGCCGTCGCACGGCTCACCTTGTCCGTGTTGACGACGAAGCTGTAGGGGCCGAAGCGCTGGCACATGCCGATCAGCTCCTTTTCGCTGTCGTCGAGCGCCCATTTGTAGGGCGGCTTGAACGCCGGCAGCATCTTCTCGAAATACGGCTCCATCTTGGCGCGGTCGAGCGGCTTGATCAGCTTCTCCGGCCACATGATCTTGCGCGCCCAGGGATTGTTGACGTTGATCAGATCCCAGACGTTGATCTCGCCCGCGCGCAGGCGGTTGATCATGGTCGGGTCGTTGGTGAGCGATTCCGCCTTCACCGTGGCGCCGGTCGAAGACCGGAACGGATCCAGCACCTGGGCGGAATTATATCCTTCCCAGCACAGGATGTTCAGTTCCTTGGAGCGATCGGCCATGGCGCTGCGCAGGCCGAGCGTGCCGCCCGCCGCGAATGCCGAGGCCCACAGCGCCGACTGCTGCATGAAGTTCCGGCGCGACAGTTTCGATGTGAACATGGTCCCTCTCCCGATCGGTCGGGTCACAGGTCGGGACGACGGCCCGGTATTCTGTGCCCGGTTATGCCTCACCTGATCTTTTGCGCACGCATTTCAGCGCAGTGGCCGCCTGCGAGCAAGCGGAACCAATGGTTCCACCCACTCGTAGCCTAGAGCCACACGGGCAAGTGATCTTGACATCTGCCGCTGGGATTTTGACAGCCTTCGGCAAGGATTTAGGCGCTGCGGGCGAGCGCCAATCAGGCGCGCACCAGCGCCTGGCATTGCGCGCTGACGCGGGCGAAGTTCTCGGCGAACTGGCGGTCGAGATCGGTCAGCAGCCGTGGCTCATCCCTGGTGAAGGCCGTCCCGGATCGGGCAGGATGTGGCTCAGAACCGTTTGGAGAACAGCCCGCGGCGCTCATAGACCTGCGCCGCTTCTTCGATGAAGACCGCCATCTGCTCGGCCTTGTAGGTCTCTCGCAGCAACTTGGCTGCCTCCAGCAGGTCCGCCTTGCCCTTGGCGCGGCCGGGGCGCAGCAGCTCGTAGATGCCGAGGATGACGTCCTGCGGCACGTCGACCAGCTCGGCCGCGCGCTCGAAGTTGCGCGCGAGGGTGGGCCGGCCAGCGGCGACCGCGATCTCCGCCTGCTGCCGCAGCGCCTCGGGCGTGATGCGCAGATCCTCCAGCGCCACATTGCCGGCTTCCAGCGCGTCGAGCGTCAAGTCCTCCAGCTTCTTGCCGCGGCGGGTGCGCACCAGATCCTGGCGCCTTTCCGCCAGCGGATAGTCGCCGGTCGTCAGCTTCCTGCTCACTGCGCCTCCGTGAGGCGGATTTCGACATTCTCCGGTGCGGCGCCGTCCGCGGTCATCTCGGTTTCGATGGCGTAGATCAGCGCGACCTGGGCGTGGAAGCGCGCGCCCATGGCCTCGCCCTTGGTCGGCACTACGACAGGCTCGGGGTGCTCGCCCAGCGCATAGGCTGCCGCGTTCTCGCCCAGGCGGCGATAGTGCTCGAGCTTGGTGATGGGCGCGTTGGAGAAGAGCTCCAGGTTGTGGTGCGGCAGGCGATCGCGCTGATGGATGACGCTGGTGCCCTTGGCCTGGATGCCGATGCCGACGCCCGACCCCGCCAGGCGCGCCGCGCTCAGTCCCAGGAACGAGGTGTCCGCCGTATGGCGCAGGCGCACCACCCGCGGCTGGCAGCCCTTGGCACGGATGCCCGACATCAGCGCGTTGAGCACGGACGACAGCGGATGGCCGCCGAGGGTGCGGAAAATCTTGAGGCCGAAGGCGGGCGAGATGCCGATCACGACTTCCTTGGGATCGTTGCCGACATTGGCCTCGCCCATGGTGCGGTATTGGATAAGGCGGTGCTCGCCCTTGGCGTGGCGGCCCTCGCTGCGCAGCACCTCGTCGCGATCCAGCACGTCGCGGATGCCGACCATCTTGTCGCGGCGTTCCTTGCTGAGGCGATAGCCGGTGCCGGGGCCGAGATACTCGTTGGGATCGTTGACCGCGCTGATGACATGCCCGTTGCGCACGATAGCCGAGGTCTGCAGGTAATCGCCGGTGACGCGCAGCTTCACCACGTTGAGCAGGTTCTGCGCCTCGCTGCGAAAGCCGCGCCTGGCCAGCGCCTTGATGACGTCGATCACGTTGATGCCGCGCGCCTTGATCGCCTCGCTGATGAGAGAGGCGTCGCGCGGCAGGTAGCTCTGCGTCTCCTCCGAGCCGGAGGCGGCGACTACGCTCGCCATCATGTCGGCGGTCGGCTTGCCGAGGTCGAGCTCCTCGAGCACGGCGGCGAGCGCCTGCACCGCGCGGCTGCGCAGCTCGATGATCTCTGTCTCGCCGACCGGCGTCAGGCCGCCGTCGGCCTCGAAGTCGCGCTGCAGAACCAGGAAATCCTCCAGCTCCTCACCGTTCATCAGCGAGGGGTTGAAGGAATTGTCGTAGGAGAGGATGGAGCCAAAGCCGGAGCAAATGAGATCGGAGCCGGCGATCAGATAGGGCAGGATCTTCGCGCCCACGCGGATCTCCGATTCGGTCGCGGCCGCGTCGTTGCCGGAGGCGCATTCGAGGTCCAGCCACACCGCCAGCAGGTTCTCCGCCATCAGCTCGCGCACGCCGCCGGGCACGGTGCAGGTGACCGGCGCGCCGTCGATGCCGCCGTTCTGCGTGCCCTGCACGCCCATGCCGCGCTGCAGGCAGAGGCAGCGCGCTTCGAGATAGAGCAGCGACTTGCTCTCGTGGAAGCCCATCAGCAGCTCGGAGCCGGCGCCCGAGGTGCAGCGCATCTTGATGCCACGCGAGGCATAGGCGGTGGAGAGGAACGCCTTGGACCAGGGCGTGTCGTCGCCGTCGATGAAGGCGCGCTCGGTGCCATAGACCGACACCGTCTCGGCATAGGAGCTGAAGCCGGCCATGCCGATCTGCAGCTCTTCGGCCTCTTCGCTGGAGCACTGGAACAGGGTGCCCCAACGCCCGACCGCAGCCCCGACCGCGCAGGCGACGGCGTTTGACCAGGCGTTGCGCGCGACCCGCATGGTGGTCTCGACCTCGTCGAAGCCGAAGGCGACGGCGGTCGCGGCATCCGCCGCCAGCTGCAGCGGGTCGTCCTTGGCGTTGGTGACGTGGCCCTGGTTGCCGGGCGTGTGGCGCGCCCGCATCTTGCTGTAGGCGAAGGCGATCTCCAGCGCGTTCAGCTCCGTCACCACTTCCGCCAGCTTGGCCGGGGTCATGCCGTGCGCCAGGCGTACCAACTTGGCGCGTGGCACGTTCATGTCGACCAGCATGCGTGCGATCTCATGCGAGGGGATCGCCATGGCTTCCGGCGCTACGTCGAGATCGAGATGATGGTTGGCGATAAAGAGATCGATCATGTCGAAATCGGCGGCGGCGATGCCGTCCATCGACTTGACCTTGCCGTTCGCGATCTCGAGGGCGGGCTTGGGATCGCTGGGCGAGGAGAAGGCGGCGAAGCCGGCGGCCGCATCCTCCACCGCGAACTTGTCGAGACGCAGCGGCCGCTCGTCCCAATCCGCGAAGCGCCGCCACCGGTTGACCTTGATCTGCGGAGCACCTTGCGGCTTGTCCGACATCCCTGATCTCCTGACCGGCGCGCGATCAAGCGCGCCGATGGTGGGGCAGGCTAGTCCCGGCCCGACCCGAATGCAATTGACGCAACCGCAACGCTGCGTTGCTCACTCTTGTGGAATCCTCGATCAGGATACGGTGGGCCGCTACCGCGGTTCTTGACCTTTGAGCAGCGGCATTTGACCGGGTTTTTCTGTGTGTCCGACGCCTAGTCCCTGAGGACAATGACCTCGGCGGGATCGAAGCGAAAGGAGAGCTGAGCGCCTTCCTGCACCTTCGTGCCGGCAGGCAGCCTCGCCAGCAGACGGATGTCCGGCGCCTGGATCGGCGCCGCCGTGACCCGCTTGAAGCTCCCCTGATAGACCACGTCCATCACGATCGCGGGAATGGCCGGCCCGATCTGCACATGCTCCGGCCGGATGGCGATGCATGCCGTGCTGCCGGCGGCGAGGCCCGGTGCGTCGAACACGCCGAGCGCCGTCGCAACGTGGCCCGCGGCATCGACCTCACCCGGAACGATCGTGCTCTCGCCCATGAAGGTGGCGGTGAAGCGGGTCGCCGGCCGGGCATAGACCCGCTCCGGCGGACCTTGGTCCTCGATGCGCCCGTGATTCATCACCACGATATGATCGGCGAGCGCCATCGCTTCTTCCTGGTCGTGGGTGACGTGGACGAAGGCGGTGCCGACCCGCTTCTGGATGGCCTTGAGCTCATCCTGCATCTGGCGCCGCAGCTTGAGGTCGAGCGCACCCAGCGGCTCATCGAGCAGCAGGACCGCGGGCTGCACCACGAGCGCGCGGGCCAGCGCGACCCGTTGCCGCTGGCCGCCCGAAAGCTGGTGCGGCTTCTTGTCGAACGCCTGATCGAGGCCGACGATCCGCAGCATGTCGCGCGCCTTGGCCAGCCGCTCGGCTTTGGCCACGCCCTGCATGCGCAGCCCGAACGCGACGTTGCTGCCGACGCTCATATGCGGGAACAGCGCGTAATCCTGGAACACCGTCGCCGTCGGCCGCTGGGCCGGCGCCATCGACGTGCAATCCTTGCCGCTGATCAGGACGCGCCCGGAGGTCGGCTGGAGAAACCCGCCGAGGATGGACAGCAAGGTCGTCTTGCCGGAACCGGACGGACCGAGCAGCACGGTATAGCTGCCCGGCTGGATGGCGAGCGAGACCGAGTCGAGCACCCGCGCCTGCCCGAAGCTTTGCGAGATTCCTTCGATCGTGACCAGCGCGGTCATTGCGGACGCTTCCTGAAGGTGACGAGCTCGAAGACGATGGCGAGCACGATCGAGACGCCGAACACCAGGGAGCCCACGGCGTTGGTCTTCGGATTGAGACCCGCGCGCAGGAGATTCCAGATCTCGACCGGCAGCGTCGTGTCGAACCGGGTGAGCAGGAAGGCGATGACGAACTCGTCCCAGGAAAAGGTCATCGACAGGAAGAAGCTCGCGAACAGCGCCGGCCACAGCATCGGCGCGGTGACCAGCGTCAGCACCTGCCATTCCCGGGCGCCGAGGTCGCGCGCGGCGCGCTCGATGTTGGCCTGGTGGTCGCCCATCTGGCTGTAGATGATGGCGAAGCAGAGCGGCAGGTTGATCACCACATGGCCGACGCCGGCGGCGATCAGGGATTTCGGCAGGCCGACCCAGTTGAAGAAGATCAGCAGCCCCATGCCGATAATGAGGTAGCTGACCGTCAGCGGCAGGGTGATCAGGCCGCGCATGAGGGCGGATGCGGGCAGATGGAAGCGCGCGAAGCCCCAGGCCGAGAGGAAGCCGAGCAATGTGGCGAGGGCCGACGTCAGCACGGCGACGAAGATCGAGTTTACTAACCCATCGGTAAGGCGCGCATCGTTCAGCACCGCTTGATACCAGCGCAGCGACGGGCCGTTGAACGGCGGAATCGGGAACAAGGTGCCCTGGAACGAAAACAGCACCAGTACGGCGACCGGCAGAAAGATGAAGCCGTAGATCGCAACCGCATAAAGCGTGGAGATGATCCGTGTCATCACGCCCGCTCGATCTTCAGCCAGCGGGCGCAGAGGAAATAGGCGATGGTGACGACCAGCATCAGGATGATCGACAGGGCAGAGGCGCTGGCGAAATCGCCGCGCCGCCCGATCTGCATCATGATCAGCTGCGGCATCAGCAGCTCGTTGTTGCCGCCCAGGATCTGCGGCGTGATGTAGTCGCCGATCGCCAGCACGAAGGTCAGGAACGCTCCCACCATGATGCCGGGCAGGGTGAGCGGCAGGATGACATGGATGAAGGACCTGACCGGCCCCGCGCCGAGGTCGGCCGCCGCCTTGCGGTAGTTGGGCGAGAGCTGCTTCAAGTTGGCGAAGATGGTGAGGGTCAGCAGCATGACGAAGAAATGCACGAAGCCGATCACCGTCGCCGCGCGCGTGTTGGCGATCTGGATCGGCTCCGACAATAAGCCGACCCCCAGCAGCGTGTCGTTGATGATGCCCTTCTCCGCCAGCACCAGCAGCCATGAATAGGAGCGCACGACGTAGGAGGTCCAGAACGGCAGCACCGCCAGCATCAGCGCCAGGCGCTGCCAGCGTTCCGGCACCACGAATGCCAGGATCCAGGCGAAGGGGTAGGCGAGCAGGACGGAGATGGCGGTGACGATCAGCGTCACCTCCAGCGAATTGGTCAGCGACCGCCAATAGCTCGGATTGGTGAAGAACTGCGCGTAGTTGGAAAGGCTGAAACCGTCGGCGCCGTCAGGAAACACGCTCGCGACGGCCATGGCGAGGAAAGGCACGGCGAAAAAGGCCAGCGTCCACAGCAAAGCCGGTGAGACGCTGGCCCATGCCGCGATCGGTTGCCGCGTAGCGCTCATTGCGCCTGGATCATCTCCGTCCAGACGTCCTGCATCTTCTTGTCGAGATCCTCGCTCGGCGCCGGGTAGGGCTGCGCGCGTTTCAGGAAGTCGGGCTGCTCGGCAAAGCGCAGAATGGTCTTCTGCTCGTCATTGAGCGCCGCCTTGGTGTTGGCTGGCATCCCCCAATAGCAGGCGGAGGTGGCGAGCCGCGCCTGGCCCTCCGGGCTCAGCACATACTGGATGAACTTCAGCGCCAGCTCCGGGTTCTTCGAGTCCTTGAACATGGCGAGCGATTGCGACCACAGGACGGCGCCTTCCTCCGGCACGGAGAAATCGAGGTCCGGATTCTCCTTGGCGATGACAGCGCTCACCCACTCGCCGCCGCCCACCAGCACGTCGGCCTCGCCGGTGGCCAGCGCGGTCTGGCTGGAGACCACATCGGTCACCGCCTTGGCGTTGGCCTTCATCTTCAGGAGGACCTCCTTGATCGCCGGCAGGTCCGCCTCGGTGATGTCGGGCGTCTTCTTGCCGATGGACATGGCGGCCAGGCCGATGACCGGCAAGTAGTAGTCGTAGATCGCGATCCGGCCCTTGTATTTGTCGTTGGTCAGCACCGACAGCGACTGCATGTCGGCCGCATCGACCTTCGCCTTGTTGAAGCCGATGGTGTTGTAGCCGAACTTCTCGGTGATGCCATAGCGCTTGCCGTCGAACTTGGTCATGTTGTCCATGCGTACTTCGGGGAACAGGTCCGCGAAGGGCAGCCTGTCTTCCGGCAGCTCGGCGAACAGCCCGCGATCGACACCGCGGCGCACGTCGATTGAATCGATCACCATCACGTCCCAGTCGCCCGGCTGCGATTGCTCGACGATGGCAAGGCCGGCGCCGGTGCCCTCGAACTCCTTCACGTTGACCTTGACGCCGTTCGCTTCCTCGAACGGCTGCAACAGGTTCGGATCGGAATGATCGCACCACACCAGGGCGTTCAGCTCGTCGGCGGCGTTGGCCGAACTCGCGCCCCACAGGGCGAGGATGCCGACGGATGCGCCAGCCAGGAGCCGGCAGAGACGGGACGACCGCATGATGACGTTGCCTCCTTGCAGTTTTTTGTGATTGGGAGAAAAATGAACCGGTTCTAAATATGAGTCAATTGCAAATAAGTATGGAGGGTCGCCATGGCGGGCCTGCGCGCCAAGCACAAGGCCGATCGGCACCAGCGGATCGTCGAGGCCGCCGCCAGGCTGTTCCGCGCCCAGGGCTATGACACCGTCAAGATGGAAGCGATCGCCGCCGCCGCGGAGGTTTCGATCGGCACCATCTACAACTACTACAAAAACAAGGGCGATCTGCTGGTCGCGATCGTCTCGATGGAAGTGCACGAGGTGCTGGCGGCCGGCGAGCGGGTGATTGCCGATCCGCCCCGCAATGCCGAGAAGGCGGTGGCGAAGCTCATCGCCAACTACATCGAGCATGCGCTGGTCTATCTCAGCAAGGAAATGTGGCGCCAGGCCATGGCGATCACCACCCAGCAGCCCGACAGTCCATGCGGTGTCGCCTACAACGAGCTGGACGAAGCCCTGGCGCGCCAGACCTCGAAGCTGATCAAGAAGCTGCAGACCCTTGGCCTGGTGCAGGTCGGGGTCGACGCGCAGGCGATCGGCGAGATGATCTTCAACAACACCAACATGATGTTCACGATCTTTGTGAAGCAGGAGGCGATGAGCGTCGCCACGCTGATGGCCCGCATCCGGCGGCAGAACCGGACGCTGGTGCAGGCGATCGCGGCCTAGCGTCGTCCCGCTCGATTCAGTCGAAGTCCGGCTTGCTCCGCCGCAGCTTCTTGACGCTGGCGCGCCGCTGCTTGCCTTCGTGGCGCCGCTCCTTGGCGGCCTTGCCGGGCTTGGTCGGGCGGCGCGGTTTCGGCACGTGGGTTGCGGCGCGGATCAACTCGATCAGCCGCTCCCGCGCGTCGGCGCGGTTGCGTTCCTGGCTGCGGTGGCGCTGGGCGTCGATCACCAGAACGCCGTCGTTGGTGACGCGCTGTCCGGCGAGGCGGATCAGACGCGCCTTCACGTCCGGCGGCAGGCTGGGCGAGGCGGCGATGTCGAAGCGCAGCTCGACCGCGGTCGAGACCTTGTTGACATTCTGCCCCCCGGGACCGGAGGCGCGCACGAAGCGCTCCTCCAGCTCGGTCTCATCGAGGGCGATGGATCGGGTGATTCGAATCATGGCGCCAGCTTAGCGTCCCGGCGCTGCCATCGAAAGTCTCGATCAATCTCAGAAGATCAATTCATTGGCTTTATGAAGCGGCGAAGGGCATGTTCATCGCAGGTCCCGGAGCGGCGTGAGAATCGCTCGCAACGGGCCGGTCGAAGGAGGCTAGCATGTTGAAGACATTGAGTTTTGCCGCTGTTCATTTCACCGTGGCCTTCACCGTCGGCTATCTGCTGACCGGCAGCGTCCTGGTCGGCGGCGTGATGGCCCTGGTCGAGCCGGCCTGCAACACCGTCGCCTATTACTTCCATGAAAAGGTCTGGGCGCGGGCTGCAGTCCGGCATCGCGCCACGCAGCGCCGCCCGGTCACCGCCTAACAAGCTACCGGTTCAACAAGCTGATTTTTCCGTGTCACACGGGCCGGCGCCGGCTCGTCCTAGGGATAGATCACGGTATTGCGGTTCCTAGGCCGCACTCCAAATTCCCTGTGACAGGAGAAGCGTCATGTTGAAGTGGTTCATGAAGCGCAAGCTGAAGGCGTTCGGCGATGCGTTCGATTACGACACCAGCTACATGCAGGAGCTCGTCGATATCGATCCGGCGGCAGGCGTTGCGGTTTCGCGCCTTTCCGCGGCCGCCTCTTATCGTGCCGACGCGCCGGTCGCGGCGTGGTTCGCGGCCAAGCTGGTGGCGGGCATGAGCGAGGATTGCGGACCCTGCGTCCAATTGGGCGTGCGCATGGCCGAACGCAGCGGCGTTTCCGCTTCGGACCTGCGCGCGATCATCGCGGGCGATGTCGGCCGGATGAGCGCGGAGGCCTCCCTAGGTTATCGCTTCGCCAAGGCCTTGCTGGCGCGGAGCGAAGAGCTCGACGATCTGCGCGAGGAGATCGTGGCTCGCTGGGGCCGCAAGGCGCTGGGCGCGATCTCCATCGGCATCGTCACCACCCGCACCTTCCCGGCGTTGAAATATGCGCTGGGCCATGGGCAAGCTTGCCAGCTGGTGGAGATCAGCGGCGACATGATCGCGCCGAGCAAGGTGGCCCCGCGTGAGACAGCCTATGCCTGAGCCGATCCAGATCACGCGCGACGATCCGGCGGCGGCGTTCGAGCCGCACCGCGGCTATCTGCGCGGTCTCGCCTACCGCATGCTGTCGTCGATGGCGGAGGCGGAGGATGCGGTGCAGGACGCCTACATCCGCTGGCACCGCATCGGCGCCAAGGCGCGCGCCGGGATCGAGAATCCGCGCGCCTGGCTCAGCAAGGCGACCACAAGGCTGTGCCTCGACCGTTTGAAATCCGCGCGGGCGCAGCGTGAGAGCTATGTCGGGCCGTGGCTGCCGGAGCCGGTGATCGAGCCGGAGGCGACGGACGATCCGGCGGAACTGGCGCAGGACCTGTCGGTCGCGTTCCTGCTGCTGCTGGAACGCCTGTCGCCGCTGGAACGCGCCGCCTTCCTGCTGCACGACGTGTTCGAGATGAGCTTCGCCCAGGTGGCGGAAGTGCTGCGGCGCGACGAGGCGGCCTGCCGGCAGCTGGCCAACCGCGCGCGCAAGCACATCGAGGCGGGAAAGCCGCGCTTCGATGCCACGGGCGAGGAGCAGGCTCGCATCGCCGCCGCGTTCCTGGCGGCGACGGGGTCCGGCAACACCGCGCAACTCGTGCAGTTGCTGGCCAAGGACGCCGTGCTGATCAGCGACGGCGGCGGCAAGGTGAAGGCCGCGCTCAATCCGGTCCTCGGCAGCGACAACGTCATCGCCTTCCTGGTGGGCGTGCGGAAGAAGGCGCCGTTCCCCGACAGGACGGAATACCGGCCTTCGATCATCAACGGCATGCCTGGGTTCCTGATCGTCCTGCCCGACGGCAAGGTCGCGCAGACGCTCTCGTTCGAGATTCAGGACGGGCTGATCCACCGCATCTATGCCGTGCGCAATCCGGACAAGCTGAAGACTCTGCACGCTTAGCTCCCACGGCGCGATGAAATCCCCTCCCCCGAGCCGGGGGAGGGTTAGGGAGGGGGAAGCCGCGCCTCGGTGGAAGCAGTCATCGCTCGCTTTTTCCCCCCCCCCCCCCCCCCCCCCCCCCCCCCCCCGGGGGGGGGGGGGGGGGGGGGGTTTTTTTTTTTTTTCTCCTTCCGCCCCCGCCCGCGCCCCGGCGGCGGGGGGGGCGGGGGGCGCGGCGCCC